>Ga0307476_10001683_pt1 | contig 13439 bp, 11 predicted proteins | sample atmos_gasesECM2C_2_FD_203314 | JGI IMG/M metagenome (GOLD analysis project Ga0307476, IMG submission 203314) | Hardwood forest soil microbial communities from Morgan-Monroe State Forest, Indiana, United States - atmos_gasesECM2C_05 | ecosystem: Environmental > Terrestrial > Soil > Temperate... | reverse complement strand
TCGCGGCAACGGCTTTGGGCGGATCCAGCGTGCAGATTAACGGTACTTTCCACAGTGGGCCCGCAATCGGCCTCGACTGGTTTTTGCTCGATTTGTTCTTGATGGCGCTTATCTACGTGCCACTCGAAAGAATCTGGCCCCAGTATCCACAACAAGGAACATTCAGGAACGAGTGGACCTTGGATGTGGTTTATTTCATGTCCACTCACTTCCCTATCCAAATCTTATCTTTTCTGGTTTTACTGCCTGCTACCCAGGCCACCAAATACTTGGGTGTTCCGGTTCTCCAACACTTTATCGCTCGAATGCCCTGGGTTTTGCAATTCTTTTTGGCCATAGTGGTTGCGGACGTTGCTGAATATTTTATTCATCTGGCTTTGCATAAAGTGCCTTTTCTATGGCGTTTTCATGCCATCCACCATTCTTCGAAGGCGCTGGATTGGATCGCGGGCTCACGCTCCCACTTTGTAGACGACACGCTTGTGCGGGGATTTATCCTTGTTCCGCTCATGTTTGGATTTTCGCAATCGATCATCCTAGCCTATTTAATTTTCGTCACCCTTCACGCTACCTGGACTCATTGCAATTTCGGTCCTAATGCAAAATGGCTCGAAAAGTTCTTGGTTATGCCGAGATACCATCATTGGCACCATACCTCTCAAAAAGAGGGCATCGATAAGAATTTTGCGATTCATTTTCCCTGGATTGATAAACTTTTTGGAACTTACTACTATCCTGATGAGTGGCCCGAACGCTATGGCCTGGACGGCGAAGAAATTGCCCGTGGCTTTTTGGGGCAAACGATTGAACCATTTACAAGAAGAAAAAAAACGCCTTAAAACTCCAGTGCAGCTAGTGGAACGTCCGCGGGCATCTGTTCGCCCCTCGCTGTTGCCTTTACCAGCCCAAGACGCTTCATGAATTTGACGGTCAAGAATCCAAAGTCGTATTCAGATTCGTCGTGGCTGAGCCGCAATAGAGTTTGATAGTGGTGATGATTATTCTGCAGGCAGGCGCTGAAGGTCGCCGTTACCGGCAGCCATTCGCCAATATTCATCGCGTTGTCGCGCTCATCGTCATAGCGCCGGTATCCAAATTCTCGAGTGTGGGTCCAGTAGTTTTGAATCATATTGATCCACCAGCCAAAAATTCGAACGCCAATCCACATCACGATTGCGAACTTCAGGCTTCCAACCAGCTTCCATAGGAGCCAAATATTGGCGGTTTGCGCAACCACTGCAAACAACGGGCTTCCCGTCACGCGGAAGGTTCGCGACTTCAAGACGTCGTCGGTCGCGAGATTCTCCTGACACTGATACGGAAGTAGACAGAGATATAAGGTCCGCCAAAGACCATCTCGTCCAACTTTATTGGGGTCCCCATCATGGTCCGAATTTTTGTGATGCAAGCGATGGCGATTCACCCAGGTGATCGGATTTACATAGATCGCAAAGGTGTTATTCACGATCGTGACGGCTTTGATGAACCATTCCTTATAGTCAAGGGAACGATGAGCGATTCCGAGATGAAGAACGTCGGCCAAATACAAGCCGCCGAGAAACCAGCAAAAAATGAAATAAGCCGCGCCTACCAACAATCCTTTCCATGGTCCCAAGTGAGCCGGGGCGGCGTACATGCAGGCCAGCATGTAGGAAGAAATAATCAGATAGCCCACGAGATTGTATATTTTCATCAGGACTCCCCCGTCGGGGTATTCAACCAGAAATCGGAGCTCCTTTCAAATAAATTACCAACCCACTTGGCGCATCCGCTCAAGGATTAGCGCGCTGTATCTATTCATGCGCTCGGGACGCCGCTTGAGGGGAGCCGGCAGAATCGCAGCGAGCCGCGCCGCCTGGTCCCGGTCGATACTGCGGGCCGCGGTTCCGTCGTAGTAACGACACGCCGACTCTGCACCATAAATACCCGGGCCCCATTCGACCACGTTGAGGTAGATCTCCAGAATGCGCCGCTTGCCGAGGGCGAATTCGGCCACCGGTACCAGTGTGACCTCTGCGCCCTTACGGAGCATCGAGCGGCCCGTTCCGAAGAATAGGTTTTTTACGAGTTGCTGCGTAATGGTTGAGGCTCCGCGAGTGCGACCGCCTTCCAAATCGTCTTCGGCAGCGATTTGGATCTGGTCCCAATCGAACCCATGGTGCTGGTAGAAGCGCGCGTCCTCCGCAGCGATTACAGCGTGCTGGAGATCGGGCGAGATTTGGCCGAGCGGAATGAATTTGTAGCGTTCGCGATACGGCGTGTCGCGAGCCCAGGTCTGCAAGCGGCGCTGGATGTGCACCGCGGTTGTCGGTGGGTCGATCCACCGGGCAGCCACAAGGACCAGCGCGGCAAGCAACCAAACGAGTACCGCACCGATGACAAGCCAGCGAATGAAGGATCGGAGAACATCCCTGCGAAGCGGGGTCTTGGTTGGCGTCTCTGGCTTTTCAGTCACATTTCAGAATACTAGCCCGGGCTGGGTTTGGCAGGACACCTTGTTTTGAAACTTGATCTAGAAAAAAATTATCTTTAATTTTAGAATATGCAGCCTATGACAGACTGGTTCGCACGACCTGTCCTACACGTAAAGGATGTTGAGGCCTCACTCCTCTTTTACGTTAACCGGCTCGGCTTCACCAGCCCCTGGCGCTACGACGACGACGGCAGAGTTTATGTCGCACAGGTCGACCGGCAGGGCTGCGCGCTTATCCTGGCCGACACGTGGCCGGAGAAGATTGGCAAGGGGCTGATGTTCGTTTCCCTGAACGTCGAGCCGCAGTCGCGCGAGGCAGCGGTCGCCGCGGTGGACGCGCTGCGCGCCGAACTCGAGGCCAAGGGCGTTCCCGTCAAGGAGGGTTCATGGGGCTACCGGCTCCTGGTGGTCGATGATCCCGACGGCAACCAGCTCTTCTTCAACTATCCAAGCGAGACTCCGTCCGGCAAGATTGCTGCAGATCAAAGATAAATCGTGCAGCCGCGCCAAGGCTTCAAAGCCTAATGAGCGCTGGTAAGGGGTCAGGACAATCAGATGAGAAAAGTAATCTTCGCAATCAACACTACTCTGGATGGCTGCTGCGACCATACCAAACAACTGGCTGATGAAGAAACACATGAATACTTTACCCACCTCATGCAAGATGTCGACCTGCTCGTCTTTGGGCGCAAGACCTATCAACTCATGGTTCCTTTCTGGCCTGAAGTCGCAAAAAACCAGTCCATGACAAAAGCAGAGAACGAATTTGCTCGAGCATTTGACTCCATCGACAGACTCGTTGTTTCACGATCACTAGATAGCGCTGAGGATAAAAAAACGAGAATCGTTCGTACGAACCTTGACGACGAAATATTCAAATTGAAGAAAGAACGGGGCAAAAATATTTTAGTCGGTGGCGTCGATGTTCCTTCACAACTTATCGAACTTGGCTTGGTTGATGAATACTGTTTTGTCGTTGGGCCAATCATTGCGGGGGAAGGAAGGCGGTTGTTGGAAGGTGTCAGCTTGCGGAAGAGCTTGCAATTAAAGCTTATTGAGTCAAAGTTTTTTAAGTCAGGAAGTGTCGCGCTTCGTTACTTGAAACAGTGACAGAGAACTCTGCGACGGCGGCAGTACTGGCCCCCGCAGAAAAGGATCGGTTGGGTCATCTCAGGTTCTCCCCGAAGCTCTGCAAAACCGGCCCATTCTCGAGACTGCCTTCTGCCGTCCCCGGTTTGACAACATTCCAAGCGCTTGAAATAAGAAAAGGAGTTGCTGTCGATTTTCGGTCTCCGGAAATGAAAACGAGGAGGCATCTCATTTTTGGCAGGCCCATCGGTAAGCCTTTCGCCCTGCCTTGCTGGTAATCTCGACTTGATTCTAGATATTTCGCAGAATCAAGGGGAGGGGGGCAGGGTAACTAAAAGATAAACTTACAGCCCAGAACGTTACGCTCAGGCGTTCGCCGGCACAGCCAGCAGCGTCTTGCTAGGCCGATCTCTTCGAAATAAATCGTCGAACGACATGGCCTTTCCACATCCAAAGCCCCGAAAGGAGCAGTACGGGAAGAAAGAAATACCTGACACTGGGGGCGTAGTAGTGAGTATCCGAAGGCGAATCATAAATGTAACCGAGTATCGGAATGCCACAGATGATGTGAATCCAGCGAAAAATCGACCGCGTGATGCCTCGGTTCACGATGTTTGTTGCATAAGCTGATTGTGCCACGACGTCACTCCTTGGATTGATATTGTCTTGCGATCCCCTCGACTCACGACTTTTGAGCCGCCGGAGGCGGCCAGTTGGGCGTTTCAACACCGAACTGCTTGGCGTACTCCGCGTTCAATCGCTGCCAGCCGCCGAACTTCATGGCGTCGGGGCCGACGATGCGGCCGATCGGAGTTCCGCTGAGCAGGTAATCCAGAACATCGAAACATATGTGCCATCCCGCAGCACCCATTGCGATGAAGCGGTGACCGATGTTGATCCACAACGTCAGGCGCGTGCCGCCGCCAAAGGTTTTGAGTTCCCACCGCATGTCGAAGCCACCCCATTTGTACTCAAGAGCCTCGGCAGCGTCGGCTCGCGTCACGGTTGTTTCGGTAACACGCGGCGTGGGCACTCCCACCGTGGTGAGCTTCACTGTGGTCCCAACCGTACCCAGGTTCCCGTCAGCGTCGAAGGGAGCCCACTCGCGCAGTTGTGCCGGGTCGGTAAGCGCCTCCCAGACTTTTTCCGGGGAGTGGCGCAGCTCGCGGACGAGAATGAGCGTCCACTTCTCTTCACCATTTTGTCCCCGGTCTTTCCGCGCCTGTTCCTTTTGTATCCGCGCCCCGCTGGCCGGACCCGGAGTGTACTGCTCGCGATCGGTCACCTTCTTCTCCTTATCCCTTATCCCTAGCGTGAGTGGCGTGCCAGTTGGGTGAGCTGAATGAGGTTGCCGCAGGTGTCGTTCAGCATCGCAATGGTCGCGCCGGTCACGTCGGTAGGCGGCATCGTAAACTCGGCGCCGCGGGCCTTGATCCGCTCATAGTCGCCCTTGACGTCGTCGGTGAAGAAATTGGCCCCGGGCTGGCTCTGTTGAAAGATCGCCTGCTGGTACGCTTTGGCTGCGGGGTTGTTGTTTAGCGCCAGCTGCAGCTCAGTGCCGTCCGGCTCGTCGGGCGAGGTCACGGTCAGCCAGCGAAATGGGCCCTGACTGAAATCGGCTTTCTTGGTAAAGCCCAGTACCTCCGTATAGAAGCGCAAAGCCTTGTTTTGGTCGTCCACATATACGCTGGTCAATTTGATTTTCATTTTCGTTTCTCCTTTGTCACGTTCGCGGTTTGGGCCGCGTCGTCTTCTGCCTAGTCTTCCTTTTCGTTGGTGCTGATTGATCCGGTCTCGTTTGTCCCATGCGGTCGAGGTGGCGTTCGAGAGCATCTACGTGAGCGGACCAGAACCGGCGGAACTGCGCCAGCCAGGAATCGACCTGCTGAAATGGTCCAGGTTTCAGCCGGTAAAGACGGCGCTGTGCGTCCACCGTGGATTCCACGAAACCGGCCTCGCGCAGCACACGCAGGTGCTTTGACACGGTCGGCTGCGCCATACGAAGCTGACGCTCGATCTCTCCCACTGACTGTTGTGACGAGACCAGGAGGCTCAGTATCGCGCGGCGGTTCGGCTCCGCAATGATTTCGAACACAGATTCCATCCTCCTGATATACTCCAAAGAGCATATACGTGTCAAGGTATATATAAAGTATATATACAGGGCTGGGAATTCGGCGGGTTGCGTTCCAAAGTGGTTTACGGGAACAGGATCCCACCGGCTTCGCGGCAGCCCGGTACCTGGCGAGAGCTGCACGCATGTCCCCTGATTTTTCAAGTTGTACTCCTTCGCTGTTTAGTCCGATTGCATCTAGTCCTACTTCTGAGGCCCGGTCACTCTGATTCATTTCTCAGTCCTAGTCCTTCCCCGGAGACACGTACCAGCAAATTTCACAGTCGGTAATGTTTCAGCGTTACTATTAATTGCTTGCGACGCCCAAAATCATCTAAATCGAGGCGCATTGCTAGATCGGAGAGTGTGCGGTTTCTGACTGTGGGGCAGACCGCGCGAATTCTGGGAATCAGTTCTTCGACATTGCGTCTCTGGGAAGGCGTGGGTCTTGTGACTCCGGCGCGAAGCGCAGGGAGTTATCGCCTATATACTCCAGAGCTGCTCGACGTTCTGAAACGCATCAAGTACCTGCGCGACGTGAAGAAATTAAATGTCCCAGGGATAAAGGAAGCCCTGGGAACAGATCTCCCTGTTAAAAAATCAAAGCATCCTGCCAAGCCCACTCCGGATCTGGGAGACAAACTCCGTCGGCTTAGAAAGAAAAGAGGTTTCACCGTAACGGAGGCGGCTCGACAGGCCCACATTTCCGCAGGCTTTCTCAGTGCCATCGAACTCTCTCGTGCCAATCCTTCTGTAGCCACAATTTACCGATTGGCAGCGGCGTATGGCACCACCGTATTGGAACTTTATGACTTACCTGCGCAATCGAATCGTGTGATCCGGCCACGCAATCGCAAGAGCCTGGAAACGAAGTCGGGTGTCCGCATGGAACTGCTTTCGACAGGCACCAAGATGCTCGAATCCATGCTGATTCGAGTTCCACCAGGAACTGGGAGCGACGGCGCGTACATGCACCAAGGCGAGGACTTCCTTTACATGTTGGAAGGCACGTTGGAAGTCTGGCTTGATGAGGTTGAATGTCACCTGCTGGAACAGGGTGACAGCTTTTGGTTCGAAAGCAACCGCGGCCATCGGTGGTTTAACCCAACCAATAAGCAAGCTGCCGTTCTCTGGGTAAATACTCCGCCAACATTCTGAGCTCGTCTCCGCTCTGCGACTTAGAAACCGAACCTCAGGGAGAACTGTTGCACCCGTTCGACCGTCAGGGTCGCGCGGTACAAACCGAACGAGCCATCGTCGGAACCGTTGTCAAGTGAAGTGTTCGTATTTGTATCGAAACGCACAGAGTTGGTCACGTTGAAGACCTCCCAGGCAAACTTCAGGTCCATGCGCTCGCGGACTTTCCAACTCTTCCCCAAACCCATGTCAATCCCAAAGTAGCCCGGGCCGCGGAAGTTGTTACGGCTTCCGGCTTCCCCTGGGTAGGCGAAGCGCATCGGGGTCAGGGTAGCTGGAATGTCCGGCGGAACGGTCGCCGGTACTTGTATCCCCGCCTTCACAGCGGTTGGATTGGGAAAGGCATAGGGGACTCCTTCTATCATGAATACGCCGGAACTGATCGGGCCGGTTTGCACCATGTTGGTCTCGAAAAGGAAGTTCTGGGTAAAGCCGCGTGAATCGATGGCACTAAATGGAAAGCCGCTGGTCCAGCGAGTCAAGCCCGAGAGCTGCCAGCCTCCGATAATGGCGTCGAGCCAGGTTCCTGAGCTGCCAGCGAAGCTTTTTCCCTTCCCGAAACGCAATTCGTAAACCCCGTCTGCGGCGATGACATGGCGCAAATCGAAATCCGACGGCGCGCGATTCAAACCCGGGTTCCAGGGATTCTCAATATAGCTGAGGACCGTGCTGCCGCTCACCGGGGTGGTGGTCGACGTCGTACCCTGCGAATTCGTGCGTTCGGTGTCCGAACCCAAATCGAGCGACTTTGAATAGGCATAGCTGAAGTCGACCTGCAGGCCATGACTCATAGGATGACGCAACATAAATTGGCCCGCGTTGTAACTGCTGGTGCCGAGAGAGGACCACGCAAAGAGAGACGAGAACTGAGGATCCCAGTAGGGCACCGGTGTCCCAAGACCGCCCAGCGAGGCAGGACAGGCGGGCGTTACCCCACCATTCGCAAGGTTGCTGCAGATCAAGCCCAGGCGAAACGGCGCCCCCACTTCCCTTCCCGGACGATTGGCCCAACTGAATCCGGAACCGATGTTGTTCGTGGGAGACCCACCCGTGTAAATATTCTGGGTGGCGCTAAACCCGCCTGCCGCGGCAGTCGGAAATAGATCCTCGAAGTAAGGAATTGCCGGAATTGTGGCTCCCGGATCTTCACCGTGTGCGAGCGCAAATTGCGATATCAAAGTTGCCGCAGTGTAGTAATCCATCCCCGACTTTGGATCCACAAGATTGGTGGCAGCGGCCAAATCGCGCTGCTGCAGAAGATGCCGGCCGAACCGGCCCACGTAGGCAGCTTCGAACGTCCATCCCTTGCCCACCTGCCGCTGGACGGAGAAATCCGCAGCCATAGAGTAAGGAGTCTTGATTTGGCCATCGATTCCATTCGAGTTGAAGGTAAATCCGGTCGTATTCGGATTGTCAGGAGGGGAAGCGGGGTACGTAACCGTTTGTTGTGGAGCGCCGCCCGGCAATGGCGGCACAATGTTTCTCCCGGTGTAACGTGGCGCATCGTCCGGCGTGAAGATGTTCGACGGGGCGGCCTGCGTACTGGTCAGGCCGAACGAACCGAACTGGCTGAAACCATCAACAATCCCTTGGCCGAAGTGGTCATAGTAGATGCCCCAGCCGGCACGAATCGAGGTTTTGGGATCGAGAGAGTAGGCAACGGCGAGGCGTGGAGCAAAATTCAGTTTGTTCATCTTCCAGTACGCATTGCCTCCGCGGCTCTGGCCGGAAGGAGCAAAGGCGAATTCCGGTTGATTCCCTAGTCCTTGAGCAGCCGCGATCGCGCGGTTTGTGAACCATTGGTGCAAATCGATGGTGGGAGCAACCTGTTGCCCATTCACTTCATATGGAGTCTGCAAAAGGGTATACCGCAGACCTACCGTGATTGTCAGATTCGGCTTCGCACGCCAGGAATCCTGCACATACCACTCGAATTCGTTGGCTTTGAAATCACGAGGGATTATCGAGCCGGTTGGCAATAGTGTAGCGGTAGTTGAGTTCGTTACCTGGTAATTGTCATGCACGTTAATGGTGCTCAACAAACCCGCGATGGAGGTAATTGCATTGTCGTAGCTGGTGGAAAAGGTCCCAGACACTGCTGGGAAACCAAACGCCTCGGGATCAAAACTCTGGCCGGTTCCCGCAATGGCAGCGTCGCTGATATTGGCAGCCCCAGTCGAAGCCGAGCCGAATGAGACGTTATTCGAGGCTGTGTTGTTGTGGATCAAACGATAGTTTGCGCCAAACTGCAGCGTGTGTTTGCCCTTCACCCACGTAAAGTCATCGATAAGGTTGTGCACCGGGACGTCGAGGATGGTCGTATTGTTTTCTGCGGTTAGAGGGCTGAGCCCGGCAAAATCCGAGAAAGAGTTGTTCCCCGCTCCCACGTTGTTCAATGCCTGGCGGATATAGCCATAGCGGAAGTTATTAATCAGGCTGTTGCTGATGGTCCACGTGTGCCCGACGGCAATTCCCTTGGCGTTATCCACGACGGACGCACTGGGGGGATTGCCGGGGAACTCTGGCGCTGAAGAGCTTCTGTCTCCCTGCAGGTTGCCGCGCACGAACAGACGCTGGCGATCGCTCAGTTGATCGTCGAACTTCGCAATGTACGTATTGAGCCGGGCGGGGTTTGGAGCGGACCACGTGAAGCCGCCCGTATTCAGCGTGTCTCCTCCGGGACTATTGGGGCCAGGGTAGGCGCCAAATGTGGCCAGCGCGTTCGGGTCATCACCAGCTCCCCAGGGACAAGTAGTCGTACAATGCGGGTCCATGCTGGCGATCTGTGCCGGAGTCAGCGTCTGAACCCCACTTGCTGGGCATCCCGTACTCCCAGTGCAGTTATAGCTGACATTACCAGCCACGAATGAAGCAGTCGGCACAGTTAGGCTCTGTTGCTGGTTTTCCTGTGTCTTCTGGCCCTCGTAGTTTAGAAAAAAGAAAATCTTGTCTTTCCTGATGGGGCCCCCGAACGTCCCGCCAAATGTGTTGCGAATCAGCTGGCCTGGCTTATTCGGCAATCCTGCGTCAACCTCGGCCGCTTTGTTGAACCAGTTGTTGGCATGGCCAAAATTGGTGCGGTTGTATTCATAGAGGCTGCCGTGAAGACTATTGGTCCCGCTCTTGGTGACAAGCGTGACTTGTGCACCCGAAGAACGGCCGCTGTCAGCGTTGGAGTTGGTTGTGCTGACACGAAACTCTTCCACGGAATCCAGCGTGGATCGCAGCGCGCCAGTGAACGCGTAACCCTGCCTCTGGTCGTTATTGTCAACTCCGTCGAGAGTGATGTTGCCCTGATCGGAACGAGCGCCATTCACCGCGCCGCTTCTGCTGTCTTCGTCAGGATTGGTCACGCGAGAATTCAGATACACGACGCCGGGCTGCAGGCTTAACAAGTCGGGCGCATTACGCCCTTCGATGGGAAGAGCCTCGATCGTGGAATTGCTCACGGCATTGCCGATGGTCGCATCGGTTGTATTGAGAGTCTGTGCGACGTCACTAACTTCGATAGTCTGCGTTATGGCCTGAACGGAGAGTGCAAAATTTATTGTCGCGGGCTGGCTGACCAGAAGTTCGGCGGCTTTCACCTGCTTGCCGAATCCTGCTTTGGTCAGTGTAATTGTGTACGTACCGGGCGGGATTTGAGGAAACTCGTAAGCACCGTTCTGGTCGGTAGTGTGGGCAACGTGAAACCCAGTCGATGGGTTCTCAAGGCTGACCTCTGCACCTGCAAGTATGGCTCCCGAGGAATCGGTCACCGTGCCCCGCAATGAAGTGAGACCCGTCTGTGAAAATACGAGGAGCGGACACGCCAAGCAGCCCAACAAGAACGCAAAACGCTTCCACAGCACCATGAGCGGTCTCCTAAGCAATCGCGAAGAATGCCTGAGAACCTGTTGCCATCTTGACGCACTGCGCGGCAGGCAGCAGACAAGATCTTTGGGCTAGAAGGGGATCACAAACCCTACTATAGATTGGGAAGGTTAGAGAAAGTGCATCTCAACTGTCAAGCCCAAACTTTCCTTCGGTTATTGGAATCTATTGAGACTTTCTTCGTGCAAGACAGAACACGCGAAAACTGTCAGTCCTCTCCGGATGTCCAATTCTAAAAAGTAACAAACGCTCTTGCGATCAGCAGCGCAATAGCTCGTTCACGGCCCGGTATGCCTGATCTATCGCGGCATCGGTGTAGGCCGTTGCTGCAGAATCGGTGTTGGCAATGGTGATCCTTCCAAAGGGTTTGCGGCCGATCACGTTGGGACGCTTGTCTTCGGGCCAGTCGGGATCGAATAGCGGGTTGTACTCGTAACCATATCCATGCGGCCATCGATTCACGGTGATTGCCTCGATGTCGCGCGCCGGATCGAAGTCCCCGGCACTTAGCGTGCGGGCAAGCTGGTCACGGATTTTCCGCTCGAATGTCTCAAAAGTTGTGGTCAGCAGTTCGTATCTGCCGATTTTGTGCTGCTCCCGAGCGGGCAGGCCGGGCTTGCAGGGAGACCGACTCAGATGCAATAAGATTGGCTCTTCGGGGCTCGTGGGACTTCGATACTCACCCATGTTCACTGCGGAGTTGAGGCTAACGTCGGACCAGTAGGAACCCGGCGAAGACACGCGCTGAATACCCAGCTTTTGGAATGATGTCCAGTTCCGAATGCCGACGCTGGTGTAAACCAGCGGCACTTTGACCAGGTAATGCAAAGCCTCTTTTTGTGCTTCGGGAAGCTCTGGGCACAAATAAGGAATCATCATGTTCCAGCAAGCCAGCACGCATCCCTTCGCCCGTACTTTAAACACTTGCTTGCCACTCGCGTAGAGAACCTCGACTTCTTGAGCAGCGGCAGGAGTTCCAACATTGCGTGCGCCGACCACCGTGCTGTTTAGGCGAAGTCTCAATGGAGCATCTTCTCGGTCCAAGCGGCTGTAGTCGACTTGTGCGGTGACAACATCTTCCGCCGTGTGGCCAGGCACAGCCTCTGGAATGAGCGCCCTCACAAGTAACCGAGCAATCGATGCGTTCCCATCAGGAAAGTGAAAACGATACGAACCGCCGGTGGCGTAACCAGCCGCCGAATAACTCATGTGCGGTGCGGCACCGGGCTGCAGACCCATGCCTTGAAAGCCAGGAAAGCCGAGAGCCCAGCAGTCCAAGGCGGGCTCGGCGTCAATTCCGACTCCCCATTCTCCCTCGGTGCGCCGCTGATAAAACGGAATCACTCCGGGGTCCACCTTCACCACGTTGAGCAGAAAGTCCCGATAGCTCATCTTCGAAAGTGTTGCCTTCTTCTCTGCCGAAGAGAGACCCGGCATGTAGTCGACTTTAGCTTCCTGGACGCGCACAATGTCGCGCCGGACTTCAGGTGAGAGTGGCGCCCTATTCAAGAAGTTCGTCCAACTGTGCGCTTTCCCTGCTTGGCTTTCAGGCGCTTCGTCGTCCCAGCCACGTCCCGGAGTGCCCACCACCAGCCGATCTTCACCGAATGTCTCTTTATCGAAGAAGACAGCAGAATCGAGACCGAGAGATCGATAGAGCTTACGGTCTGTGTATTTCGCCTCGAATTGCGGAGGATCAATGCCGAGCTTCTTCAGTAAGCCATCGGCCTCTGGACTATATTTCGTGGGGCTGTCAATGAGGAGCGTTCCGCCGTTCAAGAGCTGCACCCGGCCGCCCAGGTGAAATTCGTTTCGCTTGGCGTGACCTCCGAAGTCGTCGTGGTTCTCAAGAATCAGAATGCGAGCAGACTTCCCTGCTTTCTCACGAAAGAAATAAGCGGCGGCCAACCCGCTGATTCCTCCTCCGACAATCACCAGATCATAGGTTTCGCCGCTTTCGACGGGCTTGCCCGCGCTCTCCCAAAAGGTGCCGTCGCGCAAGCTGTGAGCAATCTCGAACGAACCGGGATGACTACCGCGCAAGCCTGTCTTAATTGGTGGATCGTATCCAGATTCGTTCTGCGGCGCGAGGGGATTCGACACTCCGAACGCCCGAGCAGTCGGAAGCATGGCGGCTCCGATCACCATAGCAGCGCCGTTCATGAAATCCCGGCGCGTGATCGGCCGATCCATGCCTAAGTAGCGATCTTCGAAATCAGACATCCTTTATCTTCTCCGGAAGCACAGAGTAGGAATCACTTCTTCTTAGGCGCAGGAGAATAATGCAGATGCACGACCTTCCAGACTCCATCCCGCTTGAACCAGACGTCGGACTCGTGGAAGTCCTCGTCGCTGACCTCGCCCTTCGGCGATCGGGTGCTGACATGTAAGAGGTAGCTTGCAACCACGGTGTCCCCGGCGGGGCCGACCTGTACGTGCATGTCGGAAATCTGATCGGATTCGATCTTGCCCCCACTGCGGATAAATTCCATCCACTCCTTCTTATATTGCGGCAGATCGGTTCGCCCCTCGGGAAGCCATTGAGTGAAGTCGCTGGCATAGTAGGCGAAATATGTTGGAAGGTCGTTGGCAGCGTAGGCCGCGTTCATCTTATCTTCCAGAGCGAGGATTTCTTTCTCGGGTCCAGATTTCTGCGCGATGCCCGGCATCACCAAGGCGAAGCTCACCAACAAT
>Ga0307476_10001681_pt1 | contig 13445 bp, 17 predicted proteins | sample atmos_gasesECM2C_2_FD_203314 | JGI IMG/M metagenome (GOLD analysis project Ga0307476, IMG submission 203314) | Hardwood forest soil microbial communities from Morgan-Monroe State Forest, Indiana, United States - atmos_gasesECM2C_05 | ecosystem: Environmental > Terrestrial > Soil > Temperate... | reverse complement strand
AAAGGTGGTCGGGATGATAGCCACAGTTGAGGTCGAGCGATTCAGTCTGATCTCGTCCCGTCCATTCGACAAGATATTGGCAGCGATCAAAGCCGCAATAGGCCATCCGGACATAGTTGCATTTGCGAAAAGGACAGCGGCTGCGCCGACGTTTCCAGAGTTCGAAAGCGTGGTTCGCGAAGGATTGGGCAAGACGGACCTGATGCTGTTCTTGGAACTCGATCACGGCGCCGTCATAAGGAAAGCGACGGATCGCGATAAGCCCCGAATGGTCCGGCTCATCATGGGCAATCCGCTCATCATGCAACAAATGGCAAGGTACGTTCCCGACGCCGGGTCTTACGCCCCCGTCACAGTGCTCGTCGACGAACGCTCTGATGGCGTCCACATTTCCTATGACAGGATGGCCAGTCTCCTGGCTCCGTATGGGAATTCCGAGGCACTCGCGGTCGCGAGGTGTCTCGACAAGAAAGTCGAGACCCTTTTGTCCGAAGCGGCAGGCTGAGCCAGCATCGCTGCACCGTCGAGACAGAACCGGCAAATTGAGGAGGACTGATGACCAATCGATTGCTGTGGGAAGTTTTGGTCAGTGCACAGATTCCGGTGGTCACAAGCGACCTTCCGCCCGGCGCAAGTGAAATGAAATGGTCGCCCATTTCTTCGACGCTTATTTCAGGCGAGCGCGATGCCGTGCTGGTGGACACGGCGATTACGGTCGATCAAAACCAGAAACTTGTCGACTGGATCGCACACAGCGGCAAGAATTTGACGGCAATCTACGCAACCCACGGCCACGGCGATCATTTCTTTGGCGTAAACACAATCCAGAAGAAATTTCCGAAGGCGCGGTTCGTCGCGACGAGCGAAGTCATCGCGGTTATGCGAAAGCAGGCGTCGGTTCCTGTGGTCGAGTCATATTGGAGACCACGCTTTCCCGGACAAATCGATTCGACGCTCTTGATTGCCGACGAACTCAAGGACGATGTTCTCGACCTGGAAGGGGAGCAACTCATAAGTGTTCCTCTCGGGCATACCGACACCGATAGCACAACCTGTCTCCACGTCCCTTCCATCGGACTTGCAGTGTGTGGCGATGCGCTCTACAACGATGTCCATCTTCATCTGGGTGAGTCAAATGCCGACGGCCGCAAGGAATGGATTGCGGCGCTCGATACGATCGAGTCGCTGAAGCCGGTGGCCGCTATTGCCGGACACAAGAGGCCCGGCGCACCCGATACGCCAGATAACATCGAAGCAACACGAAAATACATTCGCGATTTCGACAGAATTGCTTCCCATACCAAGACCGCGGTTGAGCTGTACAAACAGATGCTTACGCTTTATCCCGACAGAATCAATCCCGCAGTCTTATGGAATTCGTCAATAGCCACTAAGCCGGTAGGTTAAATTTACCCTGCTTACCCATCCGCTTCAGCGCTGGGCATTTAACAACCGCTAACCGCATCGTCGGGGCGGCTTGCTCAAGGTGCCAGCTTCGGTAATTCCAGCATGACAGTCGCCGCTGAGCGAGCACTTTTCGTGATTGCCCTCGGTTCCGGCAAACGTATGCCTGCAAGAAGGTCAACTGAACATTACCACGAAGTTTGAGACTGGACTCGACGGGGTGAAGAATTCCGAAGGCGTGAATCACGCGCTACGAAACCTCCGCCTCATCGAATGCAGTTGTGGTGTTTAGAGACTAATCTGCGGCAGCACTCGTTGCGCCTTCTTTCGCAGCCACCAAGGCACCTCTCGCTGCTTCTTCGATGATGAGAGCGACCGCCTGGGGGTGCGACAGATACACTGCGTGGCTGCTTTTGACTTCGACCACCGTTGCACCGGCGCGCTTCGACATCAGCCGCTGCGCATCGGGCGGAAGCATCCTGTCCTCGGTCGTTAGAAGGTACCAGCTAGGTTTGGCCTTCCATGCCGCTTCGCTGATGGTGCCTCCCACGGCATTCACGCCCCACGGCACTTGCGAGTCGGCCATGAATTCGGCCTTTTCCGGGCTCACATCGCCGGCGAAAGACGCAGGGAATTTCGCCTTGTCGAGCAGCAGAAAGCCATCCACGGGCGGAAGGATCGGCGGTACAGGCGCGCCAGGAGGCGGATCTTTGATCAGCGCGGATACCGATTCGCCTTTGTCGAGCGCGAAAGCAGCGACATAAACCAGCCCCGCCACCTTCGGGTCGTTGCCCGCTTCGGTGATGACAGCGCCGCCATACGAGTGACCGACAAGTATCACGGTGCCGTTCTGAACGGCGATCGCACGCTTGGTAAACGCCACGTCGTCTGCCAGAGAGATGGTCGGATTCTGGACGATGGTGACCGCGTAGCCGTCCTTCTTCAACAGGTTGTAGACGGCTTCCCAACCGGACCCATCCACTAAGCCGCCGTGGACGATCACGATGTTCTTCACAACTGCCGTTGATTTTGTTTGTGCCATAGTATTTTCTCCCATGCTAAAAATGATTGTCATGATCGCCATCGCACCGTAGATGATTCGTGTTCTGACGCCTATTGCCATCGCGTTATTCTTCATCGGAGATCCTCCTTTTGATCGATTGCAGAGTGCTAAAGTCGTTCTAGTCTCGAAGCATTTGATATATCGCGTTTTATTAGTTCAGCCGTCCATCTTGAGCAATGCTCTGTTATTCATTGCGACGAATTTAAGGTTTGGCGGCGCGGGCCGAACCCCATAGTGAGCCCGGGTTGGCTCGATCCGGATAGATCTCCAGCATGTGGTCGTACAGCTCTCTCGCCGTCGCCGTCATTGAAGCGACGCGCTCAAAATCGCGGATGTATTGTCGGGTCTCTTCAATGATTCCTGGACTATCGTCCCTGTCAGCTTTCTTGTGCCCCGCGATCACGGCGCGCGGCTTCAGCATCTCTATAGTGTCAAGCGCAGTGATCCACTCACGGCGAGTTTGCGCGTTTGACTCGGCGAGGTAGAGGTGAACATCGTTGTAGGCGGCGTCGCCAGCGACGACCAACCCGACGGATGGCACGTGAAGACACGTCGTGTTATCGGTGTCGGTATGCCCCACTTCGACCGCGACAAGCTCATGACCCTCGAGGTCGATCACATTACCCTGGAGTTCCTCGGGAAGGACCAGGTGTTCCGGAATCTGGCCGGGATAGCGTGCCTTCCAGAAACTCGCGACGAATTCCGGGGACATTTGCCGACGCATGACCTTCAGAACGTCAGCGGTCGCCACCGCTTTGGCATTCGGAAATCGATCCAGGAGGGCGCCGATGCCAAAGAAATGATCGCCGTGGCCGTGAGTGATATAGATCGTAGTCAGGTTCTTGCCGCTCGCCGCGACCCATTCCACTGCAGCGTGCGCCTGCTCGACGGTAAGAAAGGCATCGACGAGAACGGCGTCTCGCTCGCCATAGATAAGTGTGGCCGATGTTGGCACCCACATCCATTGTTCTTTCCCCGGGGGCAGGTCGCGGGTGAGGCCTTCGCGATTTGTTACTAAAACGTCCCACTTCAGCATGGAGCTAGTGGTGGTTGGCATTGCGGTCCTCCTCTATACGGGCATTGATCTCGCTGCAAAACAAGTTGCAGTGGCTAAAACGGCCGTTGAACGCCCACAGTTGCCGCTGACTCCCGCAGATGAAGATCGTCGAAAGATAGAGGTCCACCGGTTTGCTGGTGGCCGTAGTGGCGTTCGTATATGACGCGAGAATCAGCCCACCGTCGAAGAGTGCACCACGAAATCCGGCACGTCCTGCCTGACACCCCGATCAGATCCAGTGACCAGGCCGAATGTGTCTCATCTGCGGTCTCTCCGGGAATCGGGCTTTCTCGAATCTGTACAGACAGGCCGCCAATCTCAGCCATTACATGAAGGGGGACAAGGAATTTGAAAAGGAGTGCGCGAATCCGCTCCCTGCCAAATATCGCGCTACTCTCGGCGCCTTCGCTGACCTCGACCTGATCGGCGTAGAACGTGTCAAAAATCTCAAGATATGCTTCCCAGCCGCTGCTGATGTCGGCGGCAATGATTGCGGAATTTAGGACCTTCTCCCTCGCGTGTAGTTCGCGATCCGCGCGGTTGATTGAAGCCAAATGGTGTTGGGTAATCATTGACATTTCTCCTAACCGGGTGAGCCGCTTAAACCTGCGCTCTGCCTCCATCGACGAACAGTTCAATACCCGTGACAAAACTTGAGTCGTCGGATGCCAGATATAGCGCGGCCTTGGCAACTTCCTCGGGTTTCCCCATGCGACCCATGGGGATGGTGGACACAATCCGCGAAATCACATCTGCGGACTGCCGACTCGCCAGCGGCGTATCGATTGGACCCGGACTAACAACGTTTGAGCGGATACGACGGTCCTTCAGATCCGTAGTCCAGGTTCGGGCAAAAGATCGGATTGCGGCCTTACTTGCGGCATAGACGCCGAAAGAGGCTGTGCCCTTGATGCTCGCGACAGAGCCGTTGAGAATGATCGAGCCGCGATCATTCAGTAACGGTAAGGCCCTTTGCACCGTGAACAGCGTTCCCCTTACATTGATGTTGAATCGCTTGTCGAAATGCTCTTCAGTAACGGCTCCAAACTTAACGAATTCGTCCACGCCGGCATTTGCGAAAATAATGTCGATTCGGCTCTTCACCTTGGAGACGGTCTCGTAAAGACGATCAAGGTCGGCCAACTTGGAGACGTCGCCCTGAACTCCAGAAACGCTGGTCCCGATTGCCTTCACAGCCTCTTCGAGTTCCTTCTGGCGACGGCCCGTTATGAAGACATAGGCACCCTCTTTGACGGAAAGTTTTGCCGTAGCGAACCCAATGCCTTCTGTTCCGCCAGTGATCACGGCGGTGTTGCCTTCGAGCTTTTTGGTCATTGCCTTTCCCGTTTCTTGCTGAGCTATCCGCTGGAACGAAGGCTCCCCTAACGACCCAACGAATCCCTTTCAAAACAACCCGGCGCTGCCTGTGCATTGGCGCGGGCCACTTCGACAGTGTTCAGAGCTTCTCTAAACAGTTTGATCTTTCCATTCTCGGCAACCAGGCGAGCAAAGAAGAGTTGATGAACGGATCGTCCAGTTTTGCTTGACACCGCCCTGGCCTCGAATTCTGCAAAGGCTTGGTCGGGAGTATCGATCAGCACCTTGGTGTTCTCGAATTTGAAGCCGGGATAGATGTCGAGTACGGATTGGAAAAAGCCGGCGATCGCATCTCGGCCCCTGTACTGTGTAGGAAGTCCGAACGTCGCAAGATACGGCAGCTCAAAGGCGCCATCTTCCGCAAACATCTCTGCCGCCGTCTTCGGATTCTTGAGCGAGAAGGCGGTGTATTCAAGCATCAGTTCTTTGGCGTTTTTCACAGATATTCTCCTGTTTCTGACCATCAGTTAGTGCGCATTTCATATAGTGGTCCGTACGGATTTGTGAAGCAGATACACCACGAAGAATTGGAGGACAGCGATGAAGAGAGGCCCAACGCATTTCCCAAGATCGTGCTCAAACAAACCGATTCCGGCATCCAGCAATTGCATGGCGCCAGCGAGCGCACCCAGGAGCACCAATGCAGGCGCCGCCTGCTTGTAGATTGCCCACAATGCGAACAAAGCCAGAGGGATTGTGCGCGCCGCCGCGTACATCGCCAATATCAACGACGCCTGCGTTGGAACGGATCCCGCAGGGAGCAGATATTGCGGACGGATGATCCCCACGATGGAAAAGCCGCTCGCTACCAAAACATTGATAGCCGTGATCACCGAAACCAGCCGCATCGCCTTTATCGTTGTCATTAATTTCTCCAGAACTCTCGCCGGCAAACAGCCGCAACTGGTGCCACCCCGAAGGCCGAGCCCTAAGCGCTGGGAGCCTTCCCGTGATACGCAGCCACAAAAACATCCTGCACGAATCTTTCGAAGGAAGTAGTCGTGGTGTTATCCGCCGAACGTGGCTCCAACGGAACGAGGACTCCTGCGTTGATGGATTTGTACATCTCGATGTACATAGCAGCTCCCTTCGGCGGAACACCCAATTGCGTCAATGCCTGCTGCACTTGGTCATATGGGAACTGCTCGTAATGCAGATCCGGTTTGCCGATGCCGCGTGCAATCACTGCGGTTGCTTCCGTCATCGAGAGGTCGCGCTCCCCAAGCAGTTCGCGCGTTTGTTTGCCGGAGAAATCCAGGTGCAGGAGCCGCTGCGCGGCATAGTCACCGACGTCGCGGGTCGCGGCCATGGGAATCTTCAAGTCGGGTAGCAGCGCATTGCCGACCAATCCCATTCCATGAATCATGCCGATCGCCGCCAGATTGTTCTCCATGAAATACGCGGCGCGGAGGTGCAGAACGTTTAGACCTTCGATGGCGTTCAGTTTTTGTTCCGAAGAATGCAGTCCCGAGACTGGCCCGGCACCTTCCGCAACCTGCGCGCCGTAGCTGCTCAAATGCACCGCGTAGCGCAGGCTGGATTCTTTCACGGCCTTTGCGATCCCATCGCTATCTCGCTCCTGCTCCTCCCGGGATTTCGCCGGTGGCAACAGGAGATATGCCGCGCGCGCACCGCTGAAGGCTTTGGTGAGCGCAGCCGCATCGCTCAGATTGGCCGTGAACGCTTCCGCGCCTTTGTCCACAAAGCGCTGTAGTCGCCCCGAGTCGCGCCCAACGACGCGCACCTTCTTGCCTTTCGAGAGGAGGAAATTGGCTACGATCGAGCCGGTATTCCCGGTCGCTCCTAAAACCACATACATTTCATTCGAAACAACGGATGACGTCATGGTCACTACCTCCTTGGTCTGGTAAAAATGGTGCCGAACGCCTTCGGGGCTGCAAAACGTCCCAGTGCTCTCTAAGAAGACCGTCTTCGAACCGGATAACGTCGGCGGCGATCCAGGCGGCGGCTCTTCCCATACCTGCGAATCGGCCATGCGCTATGGCATAATCGCCTTCGGCGACGATGAGCTGATTTTCGTAGTGCAGCGTCTCCGGTAGTGAGCGCACGAGATTGAATAGTCCTTCGCGACCCGGTGCTATGTGTGCGCTGTGTTGTATGTAGTTCGGTGACCAGAAGCGTTCTGCCGCCGCATAGTCACGCTTGTTGAATAGTGTCTCGAATCCTTCGAGCACGATTGCCTTATTTCGCTTCGGGGACGAGTTGCTCATGGCATCTCCTGCGCTTGGAACAAGTCGATCTGCATTTTCTCCTCTGTAGAGTATGAGCATAATCCAGAAGTTGCAAAGTATTTTGGTGGAAATCCTTGCGGACGGCTCGTCTCGTTTCATTTGTCCCGCGGCTGTGTGGGCAGTTTATTGTGGACGCAATGAGTTTCTTGCACCAAAAGAGAGACAGGTCTCATCGAGTAGATGAAGAGTACGCTGATATTCTGGAAGCCCTTCCTGCCTGGAGCGATCCATGTGGAGTCGGGAAGAGATGGTGACGGCAAATGGGTTATTCGAAGAGTGACAAGGCAAAGACGCACACTCGGATCGTAAGAGTTGCTGCCAAGAGGTTTCGCGAGCTCGGTCTCGAGGGCATCGGAGTTGCCGATGTGATGAAGGAGGCCGGTGCCACTGTGGGTGGGTTCTACAAACATTTCAATTCACGCGATGAATTGGTGGTCGAGGCGCTGGCCACCGCATTCCTTGACCTCGACCGCTGGGAGGAACACACCGACACGCTAACGAAAGCTTTAGAGAACTATTTGTCTGAAGAGCACCGGGATGCCCCGGGCGCAGGCTGCGCGTTGGGCGCATTGCTGGGTGACATGTCTCGCGCGAGTCGATCGGCGAAGGCCGTATATACCGCGCGACTCAAACGCACGTTGGCTTACTCGACGGGCCTTGTTCCTCCAAATGGGAACTCTGATCGGCGCGCCCGTGCGATTCTCACGATTAGTGCGATGCTAGGAGCGATCAATCTCTCTCGTGCCGTGTCGGACCCGAACCTTTCACGAGAGATTCTCCAACGGACTCGTGATGAGCTGATCAGTCTAAACAAACCCGCGAAACCGCATTAGACGGCTGATTCATTTTCGGACAAAAGTCCAGCTACAGCGGTCAGGAATTTAACGGGGCCGCCCGCGTTCCATCGCCCGTGGCAAAAACTCCGAGCAATCCGGCAACTGTACTGATCTGAATTCGCTCTTCTACAAATCGTTCACGGGGCAGGGACAGCTGCTCTGGGTTGGTGTTTGCCTGCAGCACAGTTTTGGACGGCAGTTTAGCTTGGTGTCCATGGTGTCGATTAACCTCGGAATTTGGTTCTATGGGGTTGAAACAGGCGACACAGGCGAATCGATTGAACCTGAGGAAAGCCACTAAACACACGGGTTTCCGATAAAGCTAAGAAAACAAGTAGGGGACGTAGTTCAGTTGGTTAGAACCTGCTCTGTCACCGGCTTCCGACACATAAGCGATCGGGAATCCGTTCTTTCCTCTCAGAGCGCACTTTTAGCCGTTCACGACGGCAAACGCGGATTTCATTGCGCACTTCCGCGTCTTCCGCAAGCCACTAGCACTCTTCTCCAAGTTACCGCCGAGAGCGTAGCGCATCGCAGACAGCGGGAACTCACGGGAATCTCGTTCCTCGCTTGCCAAGTTCTGGCTCGCCACTGCCAAACAACAAAGCGCCAAGCCGAGCACTTGCACCTAGTGATATTTCCTTGTTGGTCGGATACTTGATGGACCGCTACGCTCAAAAATTGGGCAAGAAGATTCGAAACATAGACAAGAAGACCATGGAACGCTTCCACACATACGATTGGCCGGGTAACATTCGTGAGTTGCAAAATGTAGCCGAGCGGGCGGTGATTCTGTCTGAAGGCGAGACTCTCTTTGTAGATGAGACCGTGCGGCCTCGAGTATTTCTCTTTCGGGCTGGACAAGATCGGCGACCAGCGGAGCCATCGTAGCAGCCAGTTTGCGAGTCACGTGCGGCACTCCAGAAGTCCCAAGGCGTGGTTGGGGTGCCGACCGGCGCCGCTGTGAAGCCGGGCATAAACCGGCATCGCTTTAAGGCTTCTTGATCACCCTTTTGGGTCGCCTCGGACCCACTTGTGTGGAATCTGACAATTTCATTCTCTTTCGAGACCGCTCCGTAGGCGACGTAAGAGGATTACCGTCCTTCGGCCCTCTGGCCCCGAAGTGCCATACACGTGGAAGTCGCTTTTGCGATCAATCGGTTCTCCTCGTCGGTGATGGTGCACTCGACGTACCCGATCGTGTGGCCCCGCCGCACCACCGTTCCTTCCGCTTTGAGTTGTGCCTGCCAGACCGGTCGAAAAAAATTGATTTTCAATTCCACGGTAGTAAAGGATTCATCTGGGGCGAGAGTACTTGCAAACGCTATGCCCATCGCGGCATCAGCAATATCGCAAAGAATTCCGCCATGCAGCGTTCCCATCGGATTTGCATGCTGTGGTCCGGCCGCCAAGATGACCGTCGCCCGTCCGTCCGCAATGTCCTTCGCCTCAAATCCAATCAAGCGCGCAATGGGGACGTCATTCGTCTTTGCGCGTTCCCTGAAGTCCGCTTGCGAGCGAATTTCTTGAGCACTCATGACTTGTAGGCTCCCGCCTTCGATTTTCGCGCCCGAACCCTGGTTTCGAGGTGTTCCTCCAGATGACGGACGGCAAGGTCACGAGGCCCTTCCTTCTTCTGCAGGCGGCTCACCATATGGCTGCCTTCGAGCGTGCTGACAATCAATGTGGCCAATTTCCCGGAATCGACATCGGAACGAATCTCGCCTCGTCGCTTCCCCTCCTCGGCAATTGATTGCATACGATCAAGCCAGGAACTGAGAGCCTGGCGAGCTTTCGCTCGCAACTTGGGATTGCCGTCATCGCAATCGACGGCCGTGTTCAACAGCGGGCAGCCTCCCGCCACCAGCCCGGTGCGCCGGTCCCGAAAATTCCGCACGATTTGTTTGAGGCGGTCAACCGTATTCGGAATCTGATCTGTGCCTTCGAAGCGCTTTTCTACTGCGACTTTCCAAGCGTGCTCGAAGGCGTCTCCCGCAAGCTCTTCTTTGCTCTCAAAGTGCCTGTAAATCCCGCCTTTTTCGAGACCAGTGGCTCGCATCAGATCGGAAAGCGCAGCGCCGTCGTATCCTTTTTGATTGAAGATCGGGGCGGCCTTACGAATGATGTCTTGCCGCGTTTGTTCGCCTTTACGCACGTCCCGCTCCTAGCAATGTCAACTCCGCGATAGTACGGTCGCTGGCCGCCCCATACAAGCGGTTGGATGAGACCGACCGGTCCCAGGTCGCATTTGATATGCAACCAGTGAGAGGAATTACCCATCCTCAAATGCTTGCGTCGGCTTCGCAAAAACTACGAGGGCCTTCGAGAACCTACATCCAGGTCAGGCGCATCGAACCTGAGGTCACCATGGGTCAATGGCTCACCGCTTTGCTGGTGGTCATAATGATGCTCCAGCACTACACGCGAGTCGTTCCATTTCCGTAAGATGCGCCAGCTCACAGTGCAGATTTTGCCTGTCACCCCGGCCAACTCCAGTGTCCAAGCAGAATGGGTCTCGTCGATAGCATCTCCAGGAATCAGCGTTTCTCGAATGGATATCGACACACCACCGACCTCGGCCATTACATGGAGAGGAACCAGAAAGCTGTAAAGAAGTGAGCGTACTCTCGCCTTTCCGCGAATCGGTTCACTCATGGTTTCGCTGCTTCCCTCGATCTCCTCGGCATAAAACTCGTCGAAGATCTCAATATATTCTTCGTAGCTTCGGGTGATCTCCGCATGGACGATGGCTGAGTTTAGGGTACGCTCCGCAGTCCGAGATTGTGTGTACGGATCGGGATGAAACTGATCGGCTGAGACGAAACCACGTTGAGTACTCATTGAAATTCTGCGAAGTCTAAGCCTCGCTCTTGCTTTCTCCCATGTTGGAGCGCTGGCGATTACGACCGCAAACCACAGTAGATTCCGCGAAAAACATGGGGAGTTAACCAGCTCACACTGTTGATGACAGAAGGGACCGTGCGGTCGCATAAAGTGTGTGTTAGCTGCCATACGTGCGAAGCATCGTTGCCAGGCCAAACAAAGTATGCTTCGACGGCGCTACCACGAGCTATCCGCTCCATCTAAGAGGGTGATCTGGTTCCGGGCGGCTTTGGCAAACCTATCATACATGCCCAGCTTGCATGGTTTCTGGATCGAGGAGTTAGCTATAAACCGTGTTAGCGCAATATAAATGAGACCGAGCGGTCGCAGCTTGCATCGAAAGGAACCAGGGCGAAACGAGGGGCCATGAAAATCGTCGTCAGGTTTCGCAGAACATGGGAAAGAACTGGCGGCATGCGCGCTACGTCGATTCTTCCGATGAACGCCGTTGCCAAGCAGAGGTGAGTTCATGTGGATAGTCAGATTAGCTCTTAACCGCCCATATACGTTCGTTGTTCTCGCGATCCTCATTCTCTTGCTGAGTCCGGCCGTCATTCTTCGGACCCCCACTGACATCTTTCCGAATATCGACATCCCGGTCATTTCGGTCGCCTGGACTTACACCGGACTAAATCCTGAGGACTTGGAAACGCGGCTGACCACTCCTTTCGAGAAGGGCCTCACAACGCTGGTAGACAACATCGAGCACATCGAATCGACGACGTACAACGGCACTGCGGTTGTGAAGATCTATCTGCAACCCGGCGCCAGCGTGGACCGCGCGAACTCGCAGGTGGTAGCGCTTTCCGGCTTCATTCTGCGGCTTCTTCCTCCGGCCACGCAGCCCCCGGAGATCATCAATTTCAGCGCTTCCAGTGTCCCGGTCCTTCAATTAGGCGTCTCCGGACCCGGAATGTCCGAACAGCAGCTTAACGATCTCACACTCAATTTCTTGCGCACTCAGCTCATTACCGTGCCGGGCGCCGTCATTCCTTTGCCGTATGGGGGCAAGCCGCGGCAGGTCATGATCAATATGGATCAAAACCTGATGCAGGCCAAGAACGTCTCGCCCAGCGACGTTTTGAATTCAGTGAATGCGCAAAACCTTATCTTGCCGTCCGGTACCGCAAAGATCGCCGAAAGCGAGTTGGACGTTCGCGTGAACGTCACACCTCGCACGGTCGCCGAGTTGGGTGATCTTCCTATCAAGCAGGTCGGAGCGAAAACAATTTATTTGAGGGACGTAGCTCGGGTAAGCGACGGGTTTGGTCTTCAAACCAACGTGGTACGACAAGATGGCCACCGCGGTGTGCTGGTCAGCATTCTGAAGGCCGGAACCGCCTCGACTCTAGATGTTGTGGCCGGAATTCAAAAGGTTTTACCCCGCGCTGCGTTAACCTTGCCGCCACAGTTGAAAATTAGCCCCATCGCGGACCAGTCGCTGTTTGTGAGGAGCGCGATCGACGGTGTGGTGCGCGAAGCAGTCATAGCCGCTGCGCTCACGGGAGTCATGATTCTCGTCTTTATCGGTAGTTGGAGAAGCACGCTCATCATCGCCATCTCCATTCCGTTGTCGATCCTGAGTTCCATTCTAGTGCTCAGTTTTCTGCACGAGACCATCAACATCATGACGCTCGGCGGTCTGGCATTGGCAGTTGGGATTCTCGTGGACGACGCCACGGTCGAGATCGAAAACATCAACCGCATCCTCGAAGAAGGTCACGAGACCGATATTCGGCAGGCCATCCTGGATGGCGCCCAGCAAATCGCCGTGCCTGCCCTCGTCTCGACCCTGTGCATCTGCATCGTCTTTATGCCGTTGTTTCTGCTTGGCGGAGTAGCCCGATATCTGTTTGTTCCGCTGGCGGAGGCAGTGGTCTTTGCGATGCTCGCGTCCTACATTCTTTCGAGAACGCTGGTGCCGACGCTTGTAATGTACATGCTTAAACTCAATGAGGGACGCGGGGAGTCGCAGAATCTGTTCGTGCGTTTTCAGAAGAAATTCGAGAGTGGCTTCGAACGTCTGCGCAACTCTTATCGCGGTGTGCTGACCCAATGTCTCGACGCCCGACGGGTCTTCATCCCCGCATTTCTCGGGATTTGCCTGTGCACACTTCTTTTGGTGCCTTGGCTAGGGCAGGACTTTTTCCCGCAGTCTGATGCCGGACAGTTCATCCTCCACATTCGCGCCAAGACAGGCTCCCGCATCGAGGAGACTGCGCGCCTGTCGGATCTGGTCGAAGACGCGATCCGCGAGAAAGTTCCGCCGGCAGAGTTGGCCAACATTCTCGATAACATCGGACTGCCGTACAGCCCGTTCAACACGATGCATTCGACCTCGGGAGTCATTGGCGCGAACGATGTCGATGTGCTCGTCTCGCTCCGTAAGAATCACCGGGCCACGGCTGACTACGTCCACGAGCTGCGCGAAGAGCTGCCCCGGGAATTTCCCGGTGTGACCTTCTATTTTCTTCCGGCAGACATCGTGACGCAGATTCTCAACTTCGGGCTCCCTGCACCCATTGACGTGCAGATCGAAGGCGCGAATGTGCAGGCCAGCCACGAAATCGCTG
>Ga0307476_10001680_pt1 | contig 13452 bp, 7 predicted proteins | sample atmos_gasesECM2C_2_FD_203314 | JGI IMG/M metagenome (GOLD analysis project Ga0307476, IMG submission 203314) | Hardwood forest soil microbial communities from Morgan-Monroe State Forest, Indiana, United States - atmos_gasesECM2C_05 | ecosystem: Environmental > Terrestrial > Soil > Temperate... | reverse complement strand
ATTCCTCAATGGTGAGATGGTCAGTCCGCATCTTGCCCCATTCGCGCAGCATCAATCCTTGCGTGGCGAAGTAGCGGCGAATCTTGGAAGAGTCCCAGCGCAGGACTTCCTCGAGCACTGGCACCAGTACGCTCATGGCGTTGTCGCTCAGCACCGTCCGGCGCGCGATACGCGTGATGTATTCCGCCTCGCTGACTGCGATGGTCAAGCCATCGTACTGATTGACGTGCATCATTACCGGCAAATCGGAGCTGCCGTCGCCCATGTAAACAATATGGTCGTGGCTGATGCCCAGTTGCGCGCGAATTTCCTCCAGCACCGTGACTTTGCCCCAGCCAGCAGACGCACGCACAATGGCTTTGACCTCGCCGTTGCTAGGCTCGTAATAAAACTTCGTGCCGTGAATATTTTCCGGCGCGACGATGTCTTCGAGCGCCGACTGAATAATTTCCTGCGGCGCAGCCGATATCACGTGGAAATTAAACTTGTAGCCGTCCGCCAGCGTGTCCAGCGTTTTCGCAAATAGCTTCACGTCGTGCTTCAGACGGATGAGTTTGCCCGCTTCGACCAAATGCTCGCGCCGAATGCGGCGAAATTCCGGATCGTGCAGAATCAGGTACGAGAGCTCCGCACCTTGCTGCACCAGGTTGATTTGCGCCAGGCCGCGAACCTTGTCGTGGAAGCCCTGCACGCCGATCAGCTCGGCAAGCACCACGCCGGAATCGTTGAAACTCAATGTCTGGTCAAAATCGCTAGCCAGTAAGAATTGCTGCACCATTTGTACCCCTTTCTCTGATCGCCCGCCATTGCGGACTCTAGCCGCGCCTTGCGGCCTCTTCGCCCCCGCTCATTACACCTTACCTGTCTTCACTGCTGGGCGGTCACGAATTATTTTGATGGGTGCTATGCACAGAAACGTGAACGCTTTGTTGATTGTTGATTAGATGCCGCTCATCGGTAAAAGGTTAAAACGAAAGGATTTGAAGACTTTATCGCTGACTATGATCTCGCGTTGGACGAAATCTGTACGAAAGTTCAGGACGAACAAAATACGAACTAGGTTTTGGCGGTCTGTGGAGGCATCAGTCATCAACTTCTTGCGCGCTCCTCCAGCTCTCCCAACATGTCCGCCTACCGGTCCGCGTTGCTGGCTTTATCGGTTGTCTGCCGCTCGTCCGGTACCTGGATAAGGTTGGCAGTCCTAGTGACTAAGGGACCGGTGCCCTGAATGGCGCAGTCGCGTCGCAGCAACTGTTTACTCATTCGGAACGAAGACCGCCAAATCAGAGCTGCTCAACCCGCTGCGAGGAAGAGAATGGAAAATGCACGTAGACATTCTACAGGAATCATATTCCCTTTCGGTTACCTCAGCCTCGACTTTTACCTCCATGATGAAAGGGACAGACACCGCGCCACATGGCTTTTCGAAATAAGATGATCGTGGGATTCGGGGCTGCCCTCTGCATCCTTCTGATGATCGGAGCGTTGTCTTACCAGAGATTTCTGCAAGAGGAATCCGATCAGAAGTGGGTTGCACATACCCAGGAAGTCCTGGAACAGCTGGACGCGGCTCTCGCTGCGTCGATTCAATTAGATGATGAGCGCACTTCGTTGCCAAGCCCGGATGCCACGTACCCTGAATCCGGCCGGCGAGCGGCAAGCGAGCTTCTGTCGCATATAGCCCAGATTAAGGCACTCACTGCTGACAACCGGAAACAACAAGCCGCCCAGGCGCGATTGGCCGAGCTCGCGAACGCCAGAATCTCACTCGCCGCGGCGCTCGGGAGGCAAAGCGATGCAACAGCAACACTTGAAGAAAATCGCCTGCAATTGATGACGCAGATCCGAAACCTGTTTCTCGAAATGCGCTCGGAAGAAGAGCGCCTTTTGCGGGCCAGAATGCTAAGGGCTGCTGGCAGGGCGCGCCAGATGCAAGCGATTCTGGGTTTGGGTTACGCCCTTTCGCTAGTGTTGTTCGCGATCACGGTGTATTCCATCTTTCGCGAAATCGAGAAGCGGCGGCGAACCGAGGAGCGGTTGCTGCGCGCTCAAGAACAATACCGGCTGCTGTTCGACAGCAACCCTATCCCAGTGTGGGTGTTCGACACGGACACTCTCTCCATTCTGGACGTCAATGCGACTGCGGTCGACCGTTACGGATACAGCAAAGAGGAATTTCTACGCGCGAAGATCACTGATCTTCGCCCGCAGGAAAATGTACCGGAATTGATGGCCGCTCTCCGTGCCCGTCAAGATCCAATCCAGGACTCGGGGCCATGGAGACATAGAAAGAAATCGGGAGAGCTTATCGATGTGCAGATCACATCGTATCCGCTGACCTTTCAGGGAAGAGACGCAAGATTGGTCGTGGCGACCGACATCACCGAACAGAAAAGGGCCACCGACGCGCTCAAACAAAGCGAGGAGATGTTCCGGCTGATCGTTTCAAACATTAAAGACTACGCGATTATTGTGCTTGATCCGGAAGGGCAAGTGATCAGCTGGAACGGCGGAGCGCAACGAATCAAGGGCTATGCGACGGAAGAGATATTGGGCCAGCACTTTTCCGTGTTTTATCCGCCCGACGATCTCGCTGCCGGAAAACCGGATATTGAACTCAGCCGCGCAAGAAAAGAAGGACGTTTTGAGGACGAGAGCTGGCGGGTGCGCAAAGACGGCTCACGCTTCTGGGCGAACGTGGTGGTAACGCCGCTCAACGATGATACCGGCCGGCTGCACGGTTTCGTGAAGATTACGCGGGACGTAACGGAGCGAAAAAGGGCGGAGCAGGAGATTTTGCGGCGCAGTCAGGAACTGGAGACGGCAAACAAGGAACTGGAAGCGTTTTCTTATTCCGTTTCACATGACTTGCGCTCCCCGCTACGTGGAATCGAAGGATTCAGCCAGGCCTTGCAAGAGGACTACGAGCAGCAACTGGATACCACCGCGCAGGATTATCTGCGCCGGATCCGCGTCGCTACGCATCGCATGGGGGAATTGATCGACGATCTGCTGGATCTGGCACGCGTGACCCGCGCCGAGATGCACCGCGAATCGATCGACTTGACCAGGCTGGCGAATGAGGTCGCCCAGGAATTGCGATCGACCGAACCGCAGCGGACGGTTGCGCTGAAAATCGCCGACGGACTGCAGGCGCACGGTGACAGCAGGTTGGTTCGTGTCGCACTGCAAAATCTGATTGGCAATGCCTGGAAGTTCACATCAAAACGCGAGCAAGCGGAGATTGAGTTTGGTGAAAAAACAGCGAATGGAGATCGGGCATATTTTGTACGGGACAATGGCGCAGGCTTCGATCCATCCTACGCTTCCCGCCTCTTCGGCGCCTTTCAACGGCTTCACGCCGTCAATGAGTTTCCCGGCAGCGGGATTGGCCTCGCAACCGTGCAAAGAATTATTCACCGCCACGGCGGAGCCGTCTGGGCCGAAGGTTTCGTCAATCGAGGAGCAACGATTTATTTCACTTTGCGACGACCAAATTCTTAATCCGGGGGGAGCTATGGAGGATAAGGTGATCCTACTTGTGGAAGACAATGCTGACGACGAAGTGCTGACCCTTCGCGCGCTGAAAAAGAATAATATTCGAAACGAAGTGGTCGTTGCTCGCGACGGCAGCGAAGCCCTGGACTACCTCTTTGCTACCGGGATACACGCTGGCCGGGATTTGCGCGTCATGCCGCAAATCATTCTTCTCGATTTGAAACTGCCAAAAGTCGATGGCTTCGAAGTTCTGAATCGCGTGCGTTCCAATGAGTTCACCAAGCTTCTTCCGGTAGTGATCCTCACAACTTCAAATGAAGACCAGGACCGCATCCGCGGCTACGGGCTCGGCGCCAATAGTTTTGTGCGCAAGCCGGTTGAATTTGACAAGTTCATCGAGGCCGTGCGGCAGTTAGGGTTGTATTGGTTGATTTTGAACGAATCCGCACCCGTCTGCAGGAGACACTAGGTGCCCACACTGCTGCGCGTTTTGTTCATCGAAGATTCGGATGATGACGCCAAGTTGCAGGTTCGCTTGCTGCACCAGGCGGGCTATGACGTCCAGCACGAACGGGTGGACTCGGCAAAAAGTCTTGAACTGGCGCTAGAAAAGCCGTGGGACATCATCATCTCCGACTACTCGATGCCGCATTTCCGCGGGACGGACGCACTGAAATTGGTTCGCAAGAAGGAGCTGGACATTCCATTCATCTTTGTTTCCGGGACGATCGGTGAAGACTCGGCGGTGGCCGCCTTGAAGGTGGGCGCGCAAGACTACCTCATGAAATCCAATCTCAGTCGGCTCATCCCGGCAGTGCAGCGCGAGCTGCGGGAATCGGAAGAGCGCAGGCATAGACGCCGATTGGAGCGGCAGGTGCATCAATTGCAGCGGTTTGAGGCCATCGGCAGGCTGGCCGGCGGCGTGGCCCATGATTTCAACAACGTAATCGGGGCCATCATGGGATGGGCGGACATTGGCGTTCAAGCCGCCGAACATCACAGCGATCTACAGGACAAGTTCCTTAAAATCCGCTCGCAGGCGGATCGAGCGTCCGCACTTACCAGGCAACTGCTGGCGTTCGCGCGCCGCCAAACGTTGGAGCCGTGCAACACCAACTTGAATGAGCTCGCCAAGGAAGAAATCAGCTTGCTGCGCAACGTGATTGGAGAACGAATCGAAATCGAGATGAAGCTGGCGGAGGACTTGAGCATCATCTGGGCGGACCCCGGCCAAATTGAGCAGGTCCTGATGAATTTGTGTCTGAATGCGCGTGACGCCATGCCGGATGGCGGAAGGCTGCTGATTGAAACGCAAAACGTCACCGTCGGCGAGGACTCTCACCAGGTTCATTCATTCGGCGCGCACGGCAGCTATGTATTGCTGAAAGTGATGGATTCGGGAGGCGGCATGGACGCTGAGACCCTGGCACACATTTTTGAGCCGTTCTTTACCACTAAGGAAATCGGACGCGGCACAGGTCTCGGTTTGGCAACCGTGTATGGCATCGTGAAGCAGCACCGGGGCTTTATTGACGTGGAGAGCTCTCTCGGAAAAGGTACGGTTTTTCGCGTTTATTTGCCGCCGGGCAACGGCCCAGCGGTACCCACCGAAAAACCCGCGGTGGGATCGTTGCGCGGAGGCACGGAGTGCCTTCTGATCGCGGAGGATAACGAGGATCTGCGCGAAGCCGCACACGAAATTCTAGTGAGCTTGGGCTATAAGGTGATAGCGGTGGGTTCTGGCGAAGAAGCGGTAAGCGCTTTCGAGACGCATGCGAAAGAGATTGATCTGGTATTCATGGACGTCGTTATGCCCGGGCTGAATGGGCCGGAGGCTTACTTGAAAATGGCGGCGCTGAAGCCGGGCCTTTCCGTGATTTTCACCACCGGTTACGCCTCGGAAACCAACCTGATTCCGATTCGCACGCGGGAGAAGGCGACCATCCTTCAGAAACCCTACGGCTCGCAGTACCTCGCACAGAAGCTGCGTGAGAAGCTCGACCAGAAGAACTAGAACACGCGCTACGCTACCAGCACAATAGAGCCTTCGTGCAAACTTTGAAAGGCAATTTGGCCGGGGATCGGCAACCGGAACGGGTGCAAGCGGTGGCAGCAGGAAAATGGAACGCGGGCCTTTACGATGCGAAGCACGCATTCGTCTGGGAAAAGGCCAAAGGTGCCGTAGAGCTGCTCGCAGCGAAGTCTGGCGAGCGGATTTTGGATTTAGGCTGTGGTACTGGAACACTGACGGCAGAAATCGCGGCATGAGGCGCGCACGTCGTAGGCGTGGACCGTTCCGCCGAAATGATCGACGAGGCGCGCAAGAAATTTCCCAGCATCGAGTTTGAAGTCTGCGACGCGCGGGCTCTGCCTTTTTTTGCGGAGTTCGACGCCGTCTTTTCCAACGCCGCGTTGCACTGGATTCCCGAGGCCGAGCGTGTGGTTGAAAGCGTAGCGCACTCGCTCAAAGCTGGAGGAAGATTCGTCGCGGAGTTTGGCGGCAAAGGAAATGTTCGCAATGTCGTGGCGGCGCTCGAAAACGCTCTGACGCAATTTGGAATCTCATCCGATGGAGCGAATCCGTGGTTCTATCCGAGTGTGGCGCAGTACGCCGCTCTTATTGAGGAACACGGCCTGGAAGTTCGAGAAGCCGCCCTGTTCGAGCGAGCCACTCAGCTCGAAGACGGCGAGCGCGGGCTCGCGACATGGATCGCGATGTTCGGGAGTTCGTTCCTCGAGCGCGTGCCTGAGGACCAACGAACCGCCTTTCTACGCGCCGCGGAGCATGCCGCGCGCACATCGCTATGGAAGGGCGATCATTGGGAATTGGATTACCGCAGACTGCGCATCGCAGCCTGGAAGGCCGCAACGTAGTGGCATTACGAAGTGCGCCACAACCTGTGGGGTAAGGCTTTACAGCCGACAGCCTACATGCTACATTTTCCTCCCGTACCGCCATCCATGCGCCAGGCGGCTGGGCCTCTGACTGAGAACCTGCCAAACGTGTGTCTTGTCAACGAGTTATCCGTGTTGACAGACAGCTTTCGTTGCTCGGCAACGAGAGCACCGCGAGAACCATCCCTCCATCGGGGAACGATGAACCGTCTCTCTTCGCGTTTCGTGTGTCTAAACGTCGGGCGAACGACCGAACGCGAACACAAAATGATTCTTCGCGTGAAAAGAAATCGTACGCGGCAGGAACGAGAGAGCTAAAGAGGACATCTTGTTAAAACTCAGAAAAGTGGAAATCACCGGATTCAAATCGTTCAGCGAACGCACGGTGGTCACCTTCAGCGGTACTGGTACCACCTGCATCGTCGGCCCGAATGGATGCGGCAAATCCAACGTGGTGGACGCCATCAGTTGGGTGCTCGGCGAACAAAGTCACAAATCCCTCCGAGCCGGTCGCATGAGCGATTGCATCTTTAATGGCACCGTGAAACGTCCGCCCATGGGACTCGCCGAAGTCACCATCACCATGGAAGATCCGGAGCTGGCTGAGGCCGCTCGATTTGTGCTCGAAGCAAATGCGGAAGCTACGGCTGAGATGGCAGAGAAAGATAACGCAGAGGCGCAAAGTTCACAGAGCCTCGCGGAGAACAGTGAATTTCTCGCGGACGTCCCCGCGCAGCCTCCCCTCGACGAAATAGCACCAGCCGACGCTTCCTCCACAGATGAAACTGCTGTCGTTGCGCCTAATGTTTCACCGGAAAACAGCGAGCCGGAATTTCTGAAGAGCAAGCGCAGGAAAAAATCCGAAAAACCAGTGCTGGTCACTAAGCCCGGCGAAGTGGTCGTTAGCCGCAGGCTCTACCGCAGCGGCCAGAGCGAATACCTGATCAACGGTCGCGCGGCTCGCTTGCGCGATATCCAGGACATGTTCATGGGAGTCGGGCTCGGCCCCGATTCCTACGCCATCATCGAGCAGGGCCGGATCGGGCAAATTCTTTCCACCAAACCAATGGAGCGTCGCGCCATCATCGAAGAAGCAGCCGGCGTTACAAAATTCAAAACGAAAAAACGTCTGGCCGAGGCTAAGCTCGAGTCTTCCAAGGTAAATCTTTCCCGCGTGAATGACATTGTGGTGGAAGTCGAAAAGCAGCTGGGCTCCCTGAAACGCCAGGCGGCCAAAGCGCGCCGCTACTCGGAAATTCGCGATCAAATGCGCGGCATCGTACGCCAGATGCTGGCGGGCAAGGCCCGAGAACTGGAAGCGGAAGCCGAGCGCATTTCCGCGCAGCTCGCGGAATTCACTGCCGCGGAAACACAGCACGCCCAAGCGATTCAACAGCAGGAAGGCGAACAGGATCGCCTGAGCCAGCGCAACTACGAACTGGACACCGAAATTCGTCAGAACCAGAACCAGCTAAACCTCACCGCGCTGGAAGTCGATCGCGCCGAAAACAAAATTGCCTTCAACACGCAGCGCGCCGCCGAACTTACCGGCAGGCAAACTCAAGTCGCCGCCGACGTTGGCGAACTAAACGCCCACGCCATCGAATGGGAAACGCGCAGCGCTTCACAGCGGCAAACCGTCACCATGCTGCGCGAAGAAGCCGCCGGGCTTGCGGCACGAGTGGAAGAACTGCAAACCCAGTCGCAATCGCGCATGGCGCAAATCTCGCAATCCGAAACTCGCATCGAGGTCTTGCGTAAGACCGCCTCCGAGGCCGGCGAAAGCCTGTTGCGCCTTCATGGCGAACAGAAACAAGCCGAAGAAGCGCTCGTTCATCAGGGCGAAGCGCTGCGCCGCCGTGAAGTGAACGAACACGAATTGCTCGAACTCTCGATCCGTGTTCGAGGTGACGCCGAAGAAGCGGCCTACGCGCTGGACGCCGCCAATGGACAAATGTCCGCTTCGAAACGGCAGGTTTTACAGCAGCAGGAAGAATTGACCGCACTCCGTAATGATCGCGAAGAACGCTCCAGACACGCCGAGACTTTGCGCGACTCGCTCGCCGCAGTCCGCGCCCGTCATGCCACGCTCACGCAAATCCTGAACGATCGTTCCTACACCGCGGACGCGGTGCAAAAACTCTTCGCGGCAAACGAACGGGGCACCGGCCACGATTTCCATGCCGTTGGTGTGCTCGCCGACTACGCCGAAGTTCCCGAAGCTCACGAAGGCGCAATCGAACAATATCTTCGCGACGAACTCGAATATGTTGTCGTCGAGACTTTCGATCACGCACGCGCGGGTGTTTCCTTGCTGCGCGAAGAAGTCGGCGGCCGCGCCACTTTCTTTGTGGACTCGACAAAAAATCTCCAGGTCAACGAGTACGAACCGATCATTCCCTTCCGCGCTGAAGACGGTGTTTACGCGCGGCTCGATAAGCTGGTCGAATTCCGCGATCCCTTGGGTCCGGCAGCCAAGCAATTTCTGCCCAGACTGCGTGGCGCCTATCTTACCGACAGCGCTGCCGGCGCGGAAAAGTTAGCGCGCGAAAATCCGCAATATGCTTTCGTTACGCCGGATGGAACCACCTACCAGGGCCGCATGGTCACCGGCGGACGCCCTGATGAAGCCGGACCGCTTGGCATGAAACGCGAACTCCGCGCGCTGGACGCCGAACTGACAGCGCTCGACTTGCGCATGAACGATATGCAGAACGAACTGGAGCGCACTGCGGCGGAGATTCGCGAAACGGAAGTGTCGCTAGAGGCAGCGACTAGCAAACATCACGAAGCCGAGCGTGAAGTAATCAGCGCATCGCACCACCACCAGCACACGCAAGGCGAATTGGCGCGGCTCGGTTTGGAGTTGACGGTTTGCCAGAACGACCTCGCGCGGCTGCGACTGGTTGTTGCGGAAGCGCGTAAGCGTGCGGATCGTGCCAGTGCCGAGCATGAAACGGCCGCAATGAGCCGCGCGCAAGCCGAAGCCGAACGCGTCCGCCTCGCGGAAACTCTGATCGAGCTGCGCAGCTCCGTGCAGTCTGAACAGGACGAACTGGCCGCCGGCCGCGCCGAAATGGCAGCACGCCAGGAACGTCTCGCCGCCGCGGAAGCCATTGCCGCGCGTCTTACCGAAGAGCGCGCCGAGCTCGACCGTCGCGAAAGCGCATTGCGCCAGCAGGAACTCGCGATGAAAGAAGAGACTGCAATGCTCTTGCTGCAAAGCGAAGAACTAGGCCATCACCTGCAAGCGTTGCGCGTGGAGAAGTTACGTCTAGATACGCGCCAGCAGGAACTCGAACAGGAGTGGGACGCGGGCCGCACACGCCTGACACAAATGGAAGATCACTTGCGCATGGGCCGCCAGTCCTTGATGGAGCTGCGCGAGAATCGCAGCCACGCCGAAGTCGAACGCGCGAAGAACGAAAGCGACCGCCAGCACCTCCGCGAAACCTGCGTGAGCGAAGTAAACGCACAACCGGAAGACCTGATCGCCAGCGAAGCAGTATTCATGAGCGGAGAAGAACTCGCCGCAGCCGATGCCAGCTACCGCGAAATGAAGCAGCGCATTGACTCCATGGGCGCAGTCAACATGATGGCCCTGGAAGAATTCAACGAGTGCGACCAGCGCTTCACTTTCCTCAGGCGCGAACGCGACGACCTGCTCCAGTCCATCGCTGACACCCAGCAAGCCATCGCCGAACTGGACTTAATCTCAAAAGAAAAATTCGAACAAGCCTTCAACGCCATCAACGCCAATTTCTCGACCGCCTTCCACGCTATCTTCGGCGGCGGCATGGCGGAGATGCGTTTGACTGAGCCGGACAGCTCCGGCGATGCGGGCATTGATGTCGTCGCCTCGCCTCCCGGCAAGCGTCTGCAAAACGTTTTACTGCTCTCTGGCGGAGAAAAAGCCATGACCGCGCTCGCGCTGCTCATCGCAATTTTCCGCTATCAACCAAGTCCGTTCTGTATTCTCGACGAAGTGGACGCGCCGCTCGACGAGGCCAACGTCGGCCGCTTCACTCGCCTTATCGGCGACATGAGCGCACAAACACAATTCATCGTCGTAACCCACAATCGCAAAACCATGGAAACCGGCAGCGTTCTCTACGGCGTCACCATGCAGGAACCAGGCGTCTCCAAAATCGTCAGCGTCCGCTGGGAAGGCGAAGAAGCGCCAGCGCCAAAGAAACACGCCGCAGCTGCCAACGCCGCCTAATTGGCCGGCGCGACCGCCGCTTGGATAGCATCACGCAACGCCGAAAGGCCACCATTCCGAGCGAAGCGAGGAATCTCTCTTCTGCAGCGTCGGCTAGAATCAACAACTGGTCCGTTCCTACAATCGTGACGGCAGTCTTTCTCACGCCTCGCGTCATTCCAAAAAAAGTTTTGCACCGAAAATCCACCGCCTCCGGACTTGGCGTTCACAATTCTCTGCGCTAGAATCGCTCACTCGTCTGGAGAATCGTTCTGTGTCTTCCGCACCCGCAATGAGCGTCATAAGAGAAACTAATTTTCCCGGCATTCCGCCCGCCGCGCGAGGCAAAGTGCGCGACATCTACGATCTAGGGGATAAGCTCCTCATCGTCGCCACCGACCGGCTCTCGGCGTTCGATGTCGTCATGCCCGCTCCGATTCCAGATAAGGGCAGAGTCCTTACGCAGCTTTCGCTTTTCTGGTTCGATTTGTTGAAAGACATCATTCCCAATCACGTTTTGAGCGCCACGGATTTCCCAGCTCCATTCGACGCCCATCGCGAACAACTGACCGGCCGCACCATGCTGGTGCAAAAAACCCGACCATTGCTCATCGAGTGCGTCGTGCGCGGCTATTTGAGCGGCTCCGGCTGGAAGGAATACCAAGCCACCGGAAAAGTGTGCGGCATCGCGCTTCCCTCCGGTCTGCTCGAATCAGATAAATTGCCGGAACCGATTTTCACTCCGGCCACCAAAGCCGCCAGCGGCCACGACGAAAATATTTCGTTCGAACGCGCCGCCGATCTAATCGGCCAGCCACTCGCCGAAAGGGTCCGCACCATCAGCATTGAAATTTACAACCGCGCCTCAGCCTACGCTGCTCCTCGCGGCGTGCTCCTGGCAGACACCAAATTTGAATTCGGCCAGCTCGACAATTCACATCCCGGCCAGGAGGCGGCCGAGCAACTCATCTGGATCGACGAAGCGCTCACGCCCGATTCCTCGCGCTTCTGGACTGCGGCCCAATATCAGCCCGGCGGCCCGCAGCCCTCTTTCGACAAACAGTTTGTTCGCGACTATCTGGAACGGATTCAGTGGCCCAAAACGCCGCCTGGTCCGGAACTGCCCCCCGACGTGGTCGCAGCAACTCGGGCCAAATACCGGGAAGCCTATCGCCTACTGGTCGGCCACGAACTGAACTAGCAAGCCAGGCCCTCAAGCGAATTCAATCTCACGCGGAGCGTGGAATCATGGTCATGAAAGATCAACTGGAAGGGCTCGTCAGTCAGATGGTGGAACGGGGAATTCTATTCGAGGAAGCATTGGGAGAATTCGAAAAACGCTTTATCAAACGGACTCTGGAACGCGCTCAGGGTAACCAATGTCGCGCCGCCAAGATGCTGGGCATTCACCGTAATACACTAAGCCGTAAAATCGGCGAATATAAATTGGACCGCAATGGTTCGCACAAACGCTAGTCGTTATCGCTTCTTTTAGCAGCGCATTGCGTGCTCCCTAGATACCCGCAAAACAAAAAAAGGGCCCTCCGGAGAGCCGGAGAGCCGTTTTTGTTTAAACGTTTGGAGCCGATCAGGCGGCCGGTTTCTTCGCTGCTGGCTTCCTCGTTGGCGTCTTCTTTGCCGGACCTTTTGGCAGATCTTCCGCGTTCACCTTGGCTTTGTCCCAATGCAGCATGAATGCCGGATCCGGGTCATAGGACACTAAGGTTCCAGTGAAGCGAACAGGATTATCCTTCTCCAGCTTGCCTGCTTCCGGCTGCCCGACGACATTCACAATCATGTTGGGAGTGGTGGCTGCCTGGAACTCCGCATCGCTGGTGACAAAGGCCACGTGCAAGACTGTCGGATCGGTGGCTGTCGCACTCGGCGTAACCTCAATCAGTTTCCCCGGCACATCCGGGAATTCTAGCCCGCAGGACGCCAGCCAGGTAACTTTTGCCTTGTCTCCGCCGGCTTTCAGGTCCGTGATCACCGACGCAATCGTCATATCCTTGCGCGCCGCATCCAAATCGGCCGCGCTGGGAATCTTATACGTCGCAGGCCTTTCCGTGGAGCTGCCGGCAAGTTGCAGCAATTCGTTCAATTCCGCATCCACCAGGCTGTCGCACGCGGCTTGCTGATAATTTACGATGAGCTTTCGCAAATACGGCTTCAGTTGGGTGGCCTGCTGTTGCGTCGCCGCCTTTGATGTCACTGCGCGCGCGATGTACCAGAAACCGTCCATCGGCTGAGGAGGCGTCGATGACAGGTATGCCTGTCCGAGACGATAATTGGCAATTGGCTCGTCCGGGCTCAGCGCAAGGATTGCCTTGTAGTATGTGATCGCTGTCGGATAATCTTTCAACAAAAGCGCGGCTTGACCGGCCGTGCCGTTCAGCAAGACCGCGCCTTTCTTCTTTTCTTCCTCAAACGCCTTCTCATCGACCTGATCCGGTTTCTTCAGGGCCGGCAGCAGCTTCAAGGCTTCAGCAGCCGCCGCAATTGCCCCCTTCGCTTGAGCAGTTTGGTCCGCCGGACTCAGGTTGTTGTACGCCAACGCCCTCACATACAACGCGTTGTATCGTTCGTTCGGCCCGATTTTGTCGCCGAGGCTTGCGGTCTTGTCCGCATATTCGATGACCTTCGGCCAGTTCTTCAATTGGTAGTAAGCCGAGTAGTACATCGGGTACACATAAATCAGCAGGTTCGAATTGGGATACTTCGCGACGAAATCATCCAGGCACTTTATTTGCGACGTGGGATTCTTGTCCGCGCCGCAAGCCTGCTCCGCGTTGTACTCCGGCATCGTGTACGGCTGCTTGCCGGCACCCTGGTCCTGTCCGGCCGGCGCCTGAGCGGGC
>Ga0307476_10001679_pt1 | contig 13456 bp, 7 predicted proteins | sample atmos_gasesECM2C_2_FD_203314 | JGI IMG/M metagenome (GOLD analysis project Ga0307476, IMG submission 203314) | Hardwood forest soil microbial communities from Morgan-Monroe State Forest, Indiana, United States - atmos_gasesECM2C_05 | ecosystem: Environmental > Terrestrial > Soil > Temperate... | reverse complement strand
CGGAGAAGAACCCGGCCGCGGCCCTGCATCCGGTCCTCGCCTTGCTAAGCGACGATCCGATGCGCAACGATGCGGCCGCCAAACTGGAAATGAAAACGAAGGAATTGATGCTGAAACATATCGACGTGGTCGGCGCCGGCGCCTCCGACCTGGTGAAATATCACGTCGAGAACTCCCCGTTCGCCTTTTTCCTGATTCAGCGGGGAAAGACGCTCGCCGGCCGCGCCCTCGGCAAGGATGAGAAGCTGACCAGCGATGCGGCCAAGGAAATCATGAAGATGCTGGCCGAGAAGGCCGGAGCCGACAAGCAGTAAGCACGCAACTCAGAATACCTCGGGACAGGATGCGAATCCTGTCCCACCCCTCCGTTCAGCTTTGGCCCGGCAACAGCGATGACGGCTTTCCCCATCCGCCGCTGAACACAAACGACGTCAGCGGCTTTCGAGTCGATGGCGCCTCTTCCCGCCGTCGCAGCTCATCGGAGAGCGTATTCGGATCGCCGGCATAGCCGACAGCCGCCGCCGCGACCGGGTCCCAACCGTCCGGCACGCCGAAGGCGGCGCGCACCCTTTCCGGCACAATGCCCGCCATCTGATGCACCGCCAGCCCTTCCGCCGTAGCCTGCATGGTGAGGTTGGCCATCGCTAGGCCGACGTCGTGGAAGGCATGGCGATTGGGTTGACCGTTGCGGTCGAACGTGAGATGGGCGCAGGTCAGCAGCAGCACCGGGGCCGCCTTAGCCCATGCCTGGTTGAATTCGACCAGGCACCCAAGCACGCGCTCATATTCCTCGGGCCGATCGCGCGTCCCAATTAGAAAGATCCACGGCTGCTCGTTGAAGGACGACGGCGCCCACCGGGCCGCCTCCAGCAGCGAACGCAGCTTTTCCGGCTCGACCAGGCGATCAGCGAAAGCCCGCGGGCTCCAACGCCGCTTCAACAGATCGTGAATAGGGTAATCGTTCGACGCCGCCTTGATCATCGCTTTCCTCCGTGAGAAAGCCTCATCGCACCCGCTCGGCGGCTGCGGCGGCGCGCAGCTCGCGGGCTTTGCGATCGTCGGTCGCGGCCAGCGCCCGGTAGGCCCTGGCGCGGCCTTCGTATTCGTCGGCCGCCTTCGGGTCGGCTTCGATAGAGCGCGTGAACGCCTCAATCGCCTTGAAGTATTCGCCCTCTTTCAGGTGCATTTCACCGATCAGCAGGCTCACGTCCGCCGCTGCGTCGGGAAGGCCGGCCGGCGCCCTCGTCTCTCCCGCGGCGCCGCGCCCATCGACGTACTGGGGCGGGCTTTGCCCGATGCGCCTCGCTACCCGCGGATACTTCCCATTCGGCGCCGGGTCGCCGATCGCCGTCACCTTCACGTCGTGCGTCCAGTCGTCTTCGGGATCGAAATGATACCGCAGGCGCCGGCCGATGCGCAGGTTGAGTTCGCCGATCGTCGCGGCGGGGCGCAGTTCCTTGCCGTCGCGCTTCCGGCCCGCGCCCAGGTAAAAGGAGTAGAGCTGGTCGTCTTCGCGGTCGAAGGCGGCCGTGATCGCTTCGTGCAGGTCCTGCAGCGTCTGATCGGCGCGAATCTCGATGGTCCGCGACACGTCCGGGTTGCGTTCCAGGAATTCGTCGCTGACCGGGCCTTCGGCGAGGACGACTTCCAGCGTGTAAAGTCGCAGGCCGACCTTGACGGCGTGGTGACCGGAATTGCCGGTCGAGTTGCGGGTCTTCGTCATGGCGCCCTCCTATCTGTCCGGCCACAGTTGCAGTCGGACCCAAATCCCGTCATCCAGGGTAGCGAACGAACGGTCGGCCCGCTACGGGGAGATCAAACACGAAGGGCCTCTCAAAAATAGCAACGGCCGGGCGTCATCGCCCGGCCGTCGCTTTTGCCATGCTTCCGCTGGCGCAGCTACTTCTTGGCCTCCTCCACTACCAGCTCCACCGGCGCCGCCGTCGCCCGATGCTCCGGCGTGTAGTACTCATAAGCCGTACTGGACGGCGACTTCGCCTTCACCGGATATTTCGGCTTCAGCGTGTACTTGAACGTGTACTCCTTGTTCGGTTCCACGTCGCCCAAGTACAGGATCGCCTGGCGCTCCGTCAGGCCGAATTTCTGCACCTTCTTGGCGCCGACCATCTCCGCGAAGTCGCCAGCCTCGGCTGTAAAGCCCGGCGGGATGCCCAGGTCCAGCATCACCATCGCCGTCGGCTCCGTGCCGTTGTATTTCAACGTCGCCGTGGCGCCGAGGAGGTCCGCCGTGGAAAGTTGCGTCCGGTCGTAGTTCACGGAGACTTCCAGCAGCGGCTTGGCCGGGGCTTCCTTCGGCCAGGCCTCGTAATGCCGGCCCACGATCTGGTACATCGCGCCGGTCTCCCCGGCAACGTCGATCGACACGGCGTTGGCGCCCGGCTTGACGAAATCCTTCAGGTCGAACACCTGCATCACATCGGCGTTCTTCTCGGTGATTTCGCTCTTGGCCACGTCCTTGCCGTTCACCGTGATGGTGAACTTCGCCGTCCTCTTCTGCTGCGTGCCGCCGGCCGCCCGGATCAGCGCTTTCAACGACAGCACCGTGGCCGACGTGCTGCCCCACGTGCCGCCGGCGCCCTTCGACTTGACCAAGTACACCAGCGCCTTGTTCAGGTCGCTGGAGAACTGGCCGCTGCGCTCCATGGCCAGGCAGGCCAGGGCCGTCGTCTCCACCGTCAGGCTCTCGCCGCGGGCGTAAGCTAGCGATTGCCCATTGGTCGGAAACGCGATCGCCTTCCACTCCGGCCGCGGCTGCTGCATCGCGTCCAGCTTCTTCAGCACGCGCACCAGCACGTCGTGGGTGCTGTCGTCCTGGGCGTCCACCGCCGCCAGCGCGTTGGCCGCCAACGCCAGAACGTAGGCGTTGTCCGAATCCTTGGCATGGTCCCGGATATAGGCGATGGATTTATCCAGCTGCGGCGATTTCAGACCGCTGTCCAGCAGCGTCCACGTGACGTAGCTGGTCAGGAGCAATTTCGGATCGCCCATGCTGGCGATGGTTTCGTTGTGCGTCATGCCGATCTTTTCCCAGGTGCCGTCGGGCCCCTGCTGTTTCAGCAGCCACGCCTGCGTCCGGTCGATGACGCCGTGATCGACCGGATACACCTTGGACATGTCGTTGAACTCGGCCAGGCCGTAAGCGCTGACCCAGATCAGCGGTTCATTCGATTCCTGGCCCCACCAGTCGAAGCCGCCGGTTTTGTGCTCGAAAGTCAAGAGCCGCTGGTAGCCGGCGTTGAGGTACTGCTCCGCCTTCATCATCGCTTCGGGGTTCTCGGTGTGGGTACGTTTCATGTAGTCCACAGCCAGAACGTTCGGATAGGCCGAGGACGAGGTTTGTTCGAAGCAGCCGCCGGGCATGCGCAGGATGCCGTCGGCGCCTTCCATCACCTGGCTGAAGACGCCGGGATGGATCTTCACCAGCAGCTTCGAAGCATCCGGCAGAGCGTTTTCCGGAATCATGATGGTCTGCTGGATGCGGCCGTTGAGGCGGTCGGTCACGACCTGTTCGACGGGCCGGCCGTCCGGCGACACGTCGATGGAACGGCGCACGGCGTCGGACATCTTGCTGCCGGCTGCCTTGACGATGAGGGCGAAGCGGCCGATCTTGCTCGCCCGAATGCGGTATTTCACCGAAGTGACCTCGTTGGGCTGGAGGTCGAGAGTCCGCGTCAGCCCTTTGCCGTCGGTTAGGGTGAACCAGTCCTCCTGCTGCAAATTGAGCGTGACCGTTTGCGGATTTTTGAGGTAGTTATAGACAGCGACGGGGAAGGACACCTCGTCGTTTTGCGTCAGCGCGACGGGCAGGTCGATGTCCACAAAGAAATCCTGGAAGACGCGCAGCGGCGTGGCGACGCCGCCGAGTGCGCCGGCCCGGGACGAGGCGGACGCCGTCAGTCTCCACGTAGTGATGGAATCGGCGAAGGTGAGCGGCATCTCGGCGCGGCCCTGGTCGTCGGTGATGAGATTGGGCTGCCAGAGCAGGGTTTCGGGGAAGTACTCGCGCATCCGCACCGGGGCGCCTTCGCTCCCCTGGCCGGCCGGGGCATTCTTGGCCTTGTCGTCGCCGGCCGCACCCTTCTTTGCGACGGCGCCGAGCGCCGCCCCCGCCTGCGCGGGCATTGCGCCCGGCGGAAATGGACCGCCGCCGCCAACGCCAAAGCCGCCGCGAGGGCCGCCGTCTTGGACCATCCTGAGGTTGGCCAATTGCTCACGCTCCATTAGGTTGCGGTTGCGGAAATCCCGCGCAAACCCATCCGCGTCTTTCGCCTCGGCCTCGTCTTCCGCCCACCAAGCCTGAGCGAAGCGCCACTGGTTGACCGGCGCGGTCGACATCTTCACGTCGTCCTCCGTGCCGAACTTGCCGTCCGGGCCGGCCGAGACGATGTCGTATTCTTCAAATTGCGTCTGGCCCTGGGGGTCCGCTCGTTTCTTGTCGAGCTTCACTAGTTTTAGCGGTTGGCCCCAGGCGTCCTTGAGCCACTCGCCGCCCAGCCCCTGCTGCTTGGCCGCGTCCGCAAGGACCGTCTCCGGAAGGATCCATTTGCCGTCCTTCATGTACTCCTTGGTCTTGCCATTCGTGTAATTGACCACGGTCCAACGCATCTGCCAGATATGCTGATTGGTGATCGCCGCCCCTAGACGCTCCGGCGTGAAGTCCTTGTCCACTTGGGCCAGAGTTTCCAGCGTCAGCTTGCCGCCCACCGGGTCGTTCAGCATTTCGGGGCCGATCAGGTGAACGTCCACAAGCTCCTTGAGAAGGTCCGGCTTAAAAGACCAAGTCTTGGCGTCCTTGTCCTGCACAATCACAGGCTTCGACTGGGCCTGGTTCCACGCGGCCCAGCCGATTTGCGCGATCTGGTTCTGAATCTTCTGCCGCCGCTCCACAACGGGATTCACCTCCCACCGCGCCGGCGGCTTCGGCTTCACGGCCGTCAACAGAGCCTCCGCAATCTGCTGTTGGCCGTCCGACAGCACCGGCGCCCGGACCAGCGCATCGATTCCTTCCGACGGCTTGTACAGCACCTGCGCTTGCGGCTTGAGCAGCTCTTCCTGCAGCGTGAAATAAACCTTCTCCAGGCCGGGCTGCATTTCCTGCAAGGCGTAAACGGCCTCATCCACGACCAGCACGCCCAGCGCCGCCGAGGTCGGCTTGCCCTGCGCATCGGTCACGCGGAACGTGATCTTGCCCTCGGCGCCCGGCACGTACACGTCGCGGTCCGCTTGGACGTCGATCTTCAATCCATCGGCCGGCTGTACGTAAACGACCCGTGCATCGCGGATGATTTCGCCGCTTGCCAGCATTTGGTACGCGTGGATTTCCAATGTTCCGAACAGCGACTGCGGCAGGTCCAGCGTGTATTCGGCCTTGCCGTCCTTGACGTCCAGCCACTTCGTCAGCACCGTCTGGCCGGCGCGGACCACGTCAACGTAAACCGTCGGCAAGCCGGCGGACGTGCGCACGTCCAGCTTCACCGCCTCGCCGGTTTTGTACACGGCCTTGTCCAGCCGCAGCAGCAGGTTCTCGCCCAGCGGTTCCGTGTTCAGCGTCGCCGTCGTCTTCGCCGTCGCCCCCTTGGCGTCGGACGCTTCCGCATACAGGTCGAACAGGTTCTGCTGGCCCCAAATCTGTTGCTGCTGGCCGCCCAGCATCTCGATGTTGTGCTGACCCCACTCGCCCGGACGAATCTGGTCCGCCTTGGGCGTAATGCGGAATTCGGCCAGGCCGGATTCCGATGTCTTTAGCGTGGCGAAGGGCTTGTCTTTCGCCGCCGTGCCGATCCACAATTTCACGTCGCACTGAGCCGGGCTGCCGTCGGGATAGGTCGCCGCGGCGAACACGCGGTTTTCCAGGCCGGGCGTGATACGGCCGCCTTCCGGCAGCAGCGTAATTCGGATCGGCTGATCGCTGACCGGATATGTCTTCGTGATGGTCTCGGTGTGGTCGGCCGTGTCCGTAACCTTGACTTCCAGCTTGACCAGGGCGTCGCCCTTTTGCAGCGGCTGGCCGATGAAATAATCGGGAAGCTGAATCTCGAGTTTTGCATGGCCCTGGGCGTCGGTCTTGAGATCCACGGTCTGGAAATCCTTGAATGCCACGTCGAACGTGCTGGCCGTGATCTTCACCTTGGCCCCGGCGACCGGCTTGCCGAAGAAATAATCGCTTTGCAGGTCGGCTTTGATGGTTTCCTTGGGCAGATAAAACCGCTTGTCCGCCGTCACGTCGGCCTTGAACTTCGGCAGGACGTACGGCTTGACGGCGACGGTCTTGTCGGCGGTGTGGTCGGCCAGGACGGCGCGGATGTGGTAGTCGCCGGCATTGACTTCGTCCGCCAGCTGAAAATCAGCGGAGGCGACGCCGAAATCCGACGTTTTCACCTCTCGCTTGAAGACCTTGTTGCCCTTGCCGTCTTCCACTTCAAAGATAAGCGCGGCGCCGGCCACTGGCTTGAGGTCGAAGGATTGAAGCGCGAGCGCCCGAATGTGCATGAGCTGGCCGGGCTGGTAGAGCGGCTTGTCGGTGACGAGAAGCACGCGGGGCGCGGTCTTGATTTGTACGTCGCGTTCCAGCTTTTCTTCGCCCAATTCGGATTTCGTGACGACCTGCATCTTGTAAGAGCCGGCCGGCAGCGTGGGCGTCTCGAACTGAGCCTCGGCGACGCCGTCGGCGCCGGTCTTGCCCTGGTAGACGGAGATCGCCTTGCCGTCCTTGCCGGTTAGCTGAATCGTGACTGAGGCGGCCAGGGGTATGGTTTCCGTGAACGACTTGACGCCGTGGACCTCGCAGCGGAGGGAGGCCGGAGCGCCGGCGTAGAATTCCTGACCGCCGCTGAGCGCGGTTTCATGCGCCTTGACCAGCAGGACCTTGTCGAGCGGCGTTTCCATCTTTTCCTTTCCGAAGCTGCAGCGGAGCGTCACCTTGCCGGCTGCCAGCTTCGGCGAGAGCAGCTCAAAGCGATGCGTGGTGGGCGCGTCGCCGGGCTGCGCCTGCTGCTCGCCGGAGTCGATCACCTTGCCTTCGGGATCGATCAATTCAACGCGCAGCTTGTCGGCCGCTTGCGGTTTTTCGGCGGCTGGTAGGTTGACCGTGAGGATAAGCTTGTCGGTCGTCTGGAAGCCGACGGCGCCCTCCGGCGTAAGGACGGGAGCGGCGGCCGCGGCGACTTGCTGGGCCGGCGGGCCGGCCAGCACGAGCAACAGCACGGCCGCGACGACGACGGCGCCGATGCCCAGAGGCGCCCAGGGATAGTACCAGGGGGAATTGCGGGTGACGGACATGTACGCCTCCTGTAAGGCCAAGGCCTGCCCACGCCGAGAGGGTGGGGGAATTCTGCCGAATCGAATGCGATGGAAGCTCTCCTACTACCATTAGACGAGGCAGGCGGCGAAAAGTTGTGCCGTGGCCGTCCGCGGTGCAGGCGGCCCGCCTGCACGAACGAATGCGCCGGCGAGCCGCCTGCACCACGACAGAACTCCTACAATGGAACGGGTACCCCCAACGCATGGGCACTACCATGAAGCTCCTTGTCACCGCCGGCAACACGCTCGCGCCTATCGACCGGGTGCGCGGACTGACCAACGTCTTCACCGGACGCACCGGGGCCGCCGTCGCTTTGCACGCCCTCGACCGCGGCCACCATGTCGTCCTGCTCACTTCGCGGCCGGAGGCCGTCGCCGCCCTCCGCAGCGACGACGCCGACCCCGAGCAGCGCTGGGTCCAGCTCCGCTACAGCACCTTCGACGAGCTGCATCATCTCATGGAAAAGCAGGTTGGCGACGGGCGCTTCGACGCCATCGTCCATTCCGCCGCTGTCAGCGACTACGTGCCGGCCGGCGTTTACGCTCCGGCCGAGGGCACTCGTTTCTTTCCCGAGGACCGCGTTTGGACCGGTCCCGCCGAGGAGCCGCCCCGGCTTGAAGACCGTTCAGCCGGCAAGGTGAAGAGCGATGAGCCGGAGCTGTGGCTGCGTTTGGTGCGCGCCCCCAAACTCATCGACCGCATCCGCGCCGACTGGAGTTTCCAGGGCCTGCTGGTCAAGTTCAAGCTGGAGGTCGGTCTGGACGACGACAAGCTGCTGGAGTTCGCCGAGGCGTCGCGCGTCTTTTCCGGCGCCAACCTGATGGTCGCCAACACGCTCGAAGGCGCCGGCACGCATGCTTTTCTGGGTCCGCTGCCGGACGGCTATCAGTACGTCCCCCGCGCCGATCTGCCCGCCCGCCTCCTAGACGCCCTTGAAGTGCTTCATGGAGAGCGGACGGATGGCTAATGTCCTCCTCGGCGTCACCGGCTCAGTGGCCGCTCTCAAGACGCCGGGCTTATACGGGCGGCTGCAGAGCCTTGGCCATGCGGTCAAAGTCGTCGCCACGCAGGCGTCTCTGTATTTCTTCGACCCCGCAGCCATCGACCCGCTTGACCCGGCCCAGCCGGAGCGCAATCCCGCTGCCGTCGTGCTGGACAAAGATGAATGGCCGGATCACGGCGACGGCCGGCGCTATGAGCGCGGCGACGACGTGCTGCACATCGAGCTGCGGCGCTGGGCTAATCTCTTGCTCATCGCACCGCTGGACGCCAACACGCTCGGCAAATTGGCCGCGGGCTTGGCCGACAACTGTCTTACCTGCGTGTGGAGGGCGTGGGACGCGGAGCGGCCGATCGTGCTGGCCCCGGCCATGAACACGATGATGTGGCGGCATCCGGCGACGGCCCGCTGCCTGCGGCAAATCGCCCAGGACGCCGGCGCCCCGCCCACTCCGCCGGACATGCGCGAAAACGACCTCGTCGATTGGATCAACGCAAAGTGCCCCCATCTGCGCGTCGCCGCGCCGGAGAACCGGCGTCTGGCCTGCGGCGACGTCGGAATCGGCGCGTTGGCCGACCTCGATGCGGTCGCCCGTTTGGTGCAATCGCTTCTCGATGCCGGCCGGCCGCGCTGATACACTACCAGAGCATTCTTACCAACTCGACGCGTCAGCGAGGGCTTTCGCACAATCCCTCCCTCGCGCAACGAGTTGGCATCGCACCGACCCCAGGACAGCCCGCGCATGAAACGCTGCACCGCCTGCCGCACCGAAAACGACGACGCCAACAAGTTCTGTCAGCAATGCGGCCGGTTGATCGACGCCGAGTCCGAACCGCCGGAAGACGCCACTGTGCACTGGAAAGGCGGCGCCTTGCCAGGCCGGCTCGGCCCTGTTCCGGCTGTTCCCGTGGAAAAGCTGTTCGCGGCCAAGGCTCGCATCGTCATCGGCCGCGCCGCCGACTGCGACGTCGTCCTGCCGCATCCCCTCGTCTCGCGTTACCATGCGGTCGTCGAACGGCGTGCCGACGGTCTGCGCATCGGCGACCTGTCCAGCGTCAACGGCGTCTTCATCGGCGGCAAGCGCATCACCGACCCCGTGGTCATCAAGGAGGGCGAGCAGGTCGGCATCGGACCGTTCCTGTTCAGCCTCCGGCAAGGCGTCATCCATTCGCTGGACAATGGCCGCAGCCTCCGCCTCGAAGCGCGGGGCCTCGAAAAGGTGGTGGGCGTCGGCCGGGGCAAGACGCGCAAGCTGCTTGACGGCATCAACCTCGTCGTCGAGCCGGGTGAGTTCGTCAGCTTGCTGGGGCCGAGCGGTTCCGGCAAGAGCACGCTCATGGACTGCCTCAACGGCCGGCGCCGCGCCACCGGCGGCAAGGTCCTGGCCAACGGCGAGAATTTCTACCGCCATTTCGATAGTTTCCGCCAGTCGCTCGGCTACGTCCCCCAGAAAGACATCGTTCACTACGGCCTGACCGTTCAACGGGCGCTCTATTACACGGCTCGGTTGCGCCTGCCGACCGACACTTCCCGCGATGAGCTGCGGCACCGCATCGAATCGGTGATGAAAGAGATGGAGTTAGTGCCGCATCGCGCCACCCTGATCGCCAACCTCAGCGGCGGTCAGATCAAGCGCGTCAGTCTCGGCGCCGAGCTGTTGGCCAAGCCGTGTCTGCTTTACATCGACGAAGCCACAAGCGGGCTCGACGCCGGCACGGAGGCGCGCATGATGCGCTTATTCCGCCGTCTGGCCGACGACGGCCGATCCATTCTTTGCATCACGCACAACGTCGATAACGTCGATCAGTGTCACCTCGTCCTTGTGCTGGCTCGCGGCAAACTCGTCTTTCTCGGCCCGCCAGCCGAGGCGCCCAAGTATTTCGGCGTCTCCCGTATCAGCGATATCTATGATCGCATCAGTGAAAAAGCGGTTGAGGAATGGGAGAAACAGTATCGGGACTGCGATCTGCATAAAGAGTTCCTGGCCAAGCGGCAGACCGTGTCGGACGTGCCGGGGGCCGCGGCCGCGGTCGCGCCGCGGCTGTCGCCGAAGCTGGAAAGCAGTGCGGCGCTCCAGCCGGTTCCGAGCAAGCCGTTGGCCGACCGCTTCCGCCGGTTGACCGAGACCTATCTTCATTTCCGCCAGCTGCTGACGCCGCTTTTCGACCAGTGGCGCCAGTTCCGGGTGCTGACGGCCCGATATGTGGAGCTAATCCTGGGCGACCGACGCGGCTTGGCCCTGTTGCTGCTGCAGGCGCCTATCGTCGGCCTGGTCATGCTCCTCGGCTTCTGGAACATGTCGTTTCACAGCGTGGTCAGCCCCTTCGACATGTACATCGGGCCGGACGGCGAGCTGACGGCGGATGCGAGAGCGATGCTCGATAAGTGGACCATGACGGTTGACATAGGCGGTCAAGCCACGAAGATGACAGGCGCCGACGCTTTCAATGTCTATCGGCAGGTATCGCGCCAGCTGGCGGCGCTGGGCCAGGCGCCGGGACATGAGGCGGTGGAGAAATACCTGGCGCAGCACAGCCCCATCGTCGTGGAATACGACAAGAAAAAAGTGGCATTGACGGTCGCGGAAGTGCAGAAAGTGCTGGGGAACTTTGAAGAGGACTTCAAGCGGGCGAACCCGCGCAACAGCTACATGTTGCTGTTCATGGTGGTTATCGTGGTGATGTGGTTCGGCTGCAACAACGCCGCCAAGGAGATTGTCAAGGAAGAAGCCATCTACAGCCGGGAACGGGCCGTCAACCTCGGCGTCGTGCCGTACCTGGCCAGCAAGTTCGTGGTGCTGAGCGTCGTCACCATGCTTCACACGGCGATCTTGATGGGGCTAATCTTCGGGGCGCTGGAGATGCGGTCGGCGCTGCATCCGGAAATCGCGGCGCCGCCGCCGGAGTTTCAAATCGGCTACCCGGCCATGTTCGGCGTGCTGACGTTGCTGGCCATGACCGGCGTGGCGTTCGGCCTGCTGCTGTCGGCGTGCGTCGCCACACCGGACCGGGCCAACGCTCTCTTGCCTTACGTGCTGATCCCCCAGTTCATTCTGGGCGGCGGCTTCCTGAGCGTGCGGGCGGGGATGCTGCCGGTCCTGGCGTGGTTCCTGTCGCCGGTCTACTGGGCCTACCGCGCGGTCCACTTGGGCGCCAACCAGCTGCCCGAAGCGTTCCCCGGCCGCGTCGATTACGCCGACGGAGTCGGACTGCCGTGTCTGGCGCTGGCGGCGATGACGTTCGTGCTGTTGGCGCTAACCTACGGATTTCTGCACCGTAAAACGGCGTAAGGGCCGCCTCATTTCGTCGGATCGGTCATGCGGCCTAGGAAGAGGATGGCGCCGGAGCGCCGGTTGCGGATCAGGAACAGGAACGGGTGATCGGCGCGGAATTGCGGCGGCGCCGAGTCGTCGGATACGACGGCCGTGGCGGCGGCCGCCTCAGCGCCCTCTTCATTCACATCGACGTAGGCCTTGTGGATGACGTGAGCGATGTGCAAGCCGTTCGGCCCTCCGGTGAAGCCGGAGAAATCGGAAGCTTCGGAGAAAGCCGTTGGCATGCCCATGTCGCGCAGCGTGTCCTTCAGCTCGAACCGCGACGTCATCTTGAATCTCGGAATGGAAACCTCCACTTCGTCCACCTTGCGCAGTTTGCCGAGCCATCCGTCCAAGTTCTGCGGCGTCAGTGCCTTTTCGAGATCGGCCAAGCCGTCAATCTTGTGCGGCAGCAGCAGCACCATCGATAGCTCGTCGCCGGCATAGGGCAGCTCCAGCGCTTCCATGTTGTCGCCGTAGAAGAAGCGAAACGAACCTTCCTGATTCATCAGCGGCACGTTCACACTTTTGTCCGCGGCGACGTGGAACGGCGCGTCCAACGTTCGGTCCTTCTTGAATCGGCTGGCCCAATCGCCCTTGAAGTAGATGGCGTTCGTCAGCACCAGCTTCGTGTTCCCGGTGAGGTCGCCCTTCTGCAGCAGCTCCTTGATCTTGTCATTGGTCTGCTGTTCGACCCAGGCGTTAACCGTTTGGCGGGCCTCCTCGGTGGCGCCGGCGAAATCGAGCTCGCGGAAGCCGCCGCCGTAGTTGTCGCGGACGAGTTGGAGGAAGTCTGGGCTGAAGCCGTAGCCCTTCTGCCCCCAGAGGGCGTTGGCCGTGCTGAGCTGGTAGCCGCGCTTCTTGTCTGCCGGGTCGCCGTTGATTTGGCGGCCAAGGGCGGCGAAGGCGGCGTGCAGCCGCTCCTGCGGCAGGGTGAAGTGCAGGCCCCGGTCCATTTCGGCAGCCGTGTCGCCCCGGGCGCCGCCGCGCGTCATGGCCAACGCGGCCGAGATGCTGTGCGGCGCGAAGAACAGGTTGCCGTCTTCGGTTCGCAGCTTCGCGTACAGGTCGAGGGCGAACGCGGCGTCGCCCTTCACCACTGCCGTGGGGTCCACCGGCGGATCGACGTCCGCCGCCCGGCCGACCGAAGCGCAGACCGTTAGCAACATGGCCGCAATTGTCAAGCGCATTGGGTGTCTCCGCTTGAAGGGAAGGCGGCGACCGGCGCGTGGTCCGGCCGCCGGTGGGATGCTCACTTGGTCGGATCAGCTAGTCGGCCGAGGAAGAGGATGCCGCCGTTGCGTACATCGCGGATCAGGAACACGAACGGATGGTCCGCCCGGAACTCCGGCGCTACAATCACCGCCCGCGTCGTCACCACCACGCCGGTCGCGGCGGCCGCTTCTGTGCCCTCCTCGTTCACATCGACGTAGGCCTTGTGAATGACATCCTGAATGTACAGGTCGCCCGGTTCGCCGCCGATACCCGACAGATCGGCGCGATCGGAGAACGCGACGGGCATCCCCATCTTGGACAGGACGTTCTTCATGCCAAGCTGCTGCGTCGTCTTGAATTTCGGCAGCGTCACGTTGACTTCCTGCTGGTTCAGCTTGCCGATCCAGCCGGCCAGTTTGTCGGCGCTGAGGTCCTTCTCCAGGTCGGCGAGGCCGTCCACCTTCTTCGGCAATAGCACCACCATCGACAGGTCGCCGTTCTTGTACGGCATCTCCAGCGCCTGGAAGGAGCCGCCGTCGAAATAGCCGAACCGGGCCTTTTGGCGCATGAGCGGAGAGTCCACGGTCTTGTCGGCCGTGAGGTGGAA
>Ga0307476_10001677_pt1 | contig 13471 bp, 7 predicted proteins | sample atmos_gasesECM2C_2_FD_203314 | JGI IMG/M metagenome (GOLD analysis project Ga0307476, IMG submission 203314) | Hardwood forest soil microbial communities from Morgan-Monroe State Forest, Indiana, United States - atmos_gasesECM2C_05 | ecosystem: Environmental > Terrestrial > Soil > Temperate... | reverse complement strand
CTGTTCAGGTATCGCTTCCGCAGAACGCGTGGGTTGACATGTCGAAGCACTCGTTTGCGAAAGAGTTAATGACTCGGCCCGGCGGAGTGTATCCCAAGTACGGCGCCGTCGACCGCGACTATGCCGGATCAGAGTATGACGGCTTCCAGGATATCTTCACCAGCGCCATCTATACCAACATGGAATGGGGCCGTTTCGAGACAGCGCGGTTGTTCATCGACAACTACTTCACGGAGTACGTGGATTCCAAAGGAATGGTTGACATGCGCGGTCCGGAGACTGCTCAGTTTGGCATGACGCTCTCCCTGCTCGCCCGCTATTTCAATTACACGGGCGACGCTGGACCGTTGTTGAAACACCGTCCGAAAATTGAAGCCACCGCGAAGTTACTGGAAGACATGCATAACGAAAGCCTGCGCCTGCCGCCGGAGAATTCCGCTTACGGTTTGATCCGCGGATGGAGCGAGTCAGATTCTTGCCTCAGCGAAAATCCGTCTCTGTACTGGCAGCCTTACTATGCCAACAGCGCGTTTGCGGCGCGAGGGCTCAAGGACATCGCGCAAACGTGGACGGAACTGGCTCGTGTCAACTCATCGCCGATCATGGAGCATCTAGCGCAAGGCTGGATCAAGCGAAGCCAGACCGTCAAGGAACAGACGATCGAGAGCATCGAGAAGAACATACAGGGGGGAAAGATTCCACCTTACATTGGATTATTTCCCGAAACAGCGCTCACGTTTCGCGAATCGCTGGAGAAGGAACGACCTAGTCCGCAGCAATGGCCTCATCGTCCCTACGCGGAATTGCTTCAGGCGGACGTGCTGCCGCCGCGCCTGGCGAACCAGGTGATCGACTGCATGCGGGCTTATGGAGCGACGACGCTTGGGGTCGTGGCGAACGTTGGGCGTTTTCGGGAAGATGAGCGTGAGATTCTCGGCTTCATCTCATATGGGTATGCGCAGGCGCTGCTGCGGCTGGATCGCATCGAGGAATTTTTGTTATTTCTCTATTCCCATCGCTATCACGCGCACACGCGGGGAAGCTGGACTGCGGGGGAAGTGACAGGGATCACCGGTGATTCGGGGACCTACTGCGTTCCGGCGCAACAGACTATTCCGCTGCTCGTTCGCTGGATGCTCGTTCTCGAGCATTCCGACGAAGACAGGCTGTACTTGGCGAGGGGCATGCCACGGGAATGGGTGGGTTCGGGAAAAGAGATAGGGGTTGAGGGGGTTCCCACGCGCTGGGGCAAAGTCAGCTTCAGCCTCGTGACTAAGCCGAGTTCCAAGTCGATTGTTGGATCTGTGGAACTGAGCGGAGCGAGCAAGCCACAGGAAGTCTATTTCAAACTTCGACTCCCGGCGCATGTGTCACTTAAGACCGTCACCCTGAATGGTCAGGCTGTAAGTTTGGCGGGGGCCGGCAAAGACACCATTATCATCGCCACGAGAAACGAGAAGAACTTCGAAGTAGTTGGCCAACTCGGCTAATGATTGCTGATTTCCGTACGTCTGCTGGCAGCGCGCCAATCGGCCAGTGCTGCCACTGAAATTCGCGAGGTTTTCAAAGTATGAACAACAAGCTTGTCCTGATCGCTATAGCTCTCGGCTGTATTCTGCCAGCTGCTGCGACCGATTCCAAGGCGGCGACTCCTCCGATGGGATGGAATAGCTGGAATCATTTTGCTTGCAAAGTTACGGCCGCCGATGTTCGATCTGCCGCCGATGCCATCGCCAGCAACGGCATGAAGGATGCCGGCTATATTTACGTAAATATCGATGACTGCTGGGAAGGCGTTCGCGATGAGAAGGGAAGAATCCAACCCAACCAGAAATTTGGCGATATGAAGGCTCTGGCGGATTACGTTCACGCGAAGGGTCTGAACATCGGCATTTATTCTTCTCCCGGCCCAAAGACATGTGCTGGATATGAAGGCAGCTACGGGCATGAGGAGCTGGACGCGCAGCAATACGCGGACTGGGGATTCGATTACCTGAAGTACGACTGGTGCAGCGCGGAGAAAGTCTACCAGCGCAGTCAGATGGCTGAGGTCTACAAGAAAATGCACGATGCGCTGGTGCGGACCGGCAGGCCAATGGTTTTCAGTTTGTGTCAGTACGGCTACGGTCGGGTGTGGAGATGGGGAGCCTCGGTCGGGGGTAATCTGTGGCGGACCACTGAAGACATTACCGATCACTACGATCGCATGTCTGTGATTGGATTTGATCAGGATGGTTTGGAGCAATTCGCCGGACCGGGGCATTGGAACGATCCAGACATGCTGGAAGTCGGTAACGGCGGCATGAACCATAGCGAATATGTAGCGCACATGAGTCTTTGGGCACTTCTGGCCGCTCCACTGCTTGCCGGGAATGACTTGTCGAGCATGACTCCGGAAACGTTGGGTATTCTTACGAACAGGGAACTCATTGCCATCGATCAGGACGCGAAAGGGGTGCAAGGGCGACGGATCGCCCAAGAAGGTCCACTCGAAGTCTGGGCTAAGTCCCTGGCAGACGGTAGCGTTGCAGTGGGTCTCTTCAACCGCGGCGAATCCGCCAACCCTATAACCCTAAGCTTTAAAGAAATTGGCGTGCAGGGCTTGGCGAAAGTTCGCGACCTATGGAAAGGCAAAGATGTCGGTTCTTTCCGTGAAAGCTACACCGAAGAGGTTCCGCGACACGGCGCGGTTCTGATCAGGGTCCAATAAGCTGCAATAGTCTGACTCGACCTTGCGGACAGTGATGGCGAGGTTCCATCTATCGGACACAGACAGTATCCCCGATTGGAGTTTTGAGCGTAATTGATATTAAGTCAACTGACTGTGGGGCCATCACAGAGCGTCATCGTGTCACAAATGCGTTCGAGTTGACATCGTAGCGCACGAGCTTAAGACCAACCCCCGCCTTTTTCCATGTGAATGCCTCCACGGCGTTCCCTTGATCAAATGTGCTCTGGTAGGTGACCTTGATGAATGTGCCCTTGGTATTAGCGTCAGGTGGCCCCAGGTTTTGAACACGTTATCGTACAATTTAAATGGCACAACGCGAAGCAACTCAGCAAGACCGGATGGTCGAGAAGCCCACGATGTCGAGGATTTATAAGGCCCTATTCGTCCTTTGGCTGCTTCTCCTACTGCCATGGATCGTCATTGCTCCGTTGTCAGCCATGATGTTCGACGCTCCTCCAACCACAGGAGTATATGTCGGCTTTTGGACGATTCTGACGTATCCAGTGCCGGTGGTCATTGCGGCTCTTCTGAGGAAAAGGGCCCCTGCGAGTGTGTTACTGCCGTTCTTGAATCTTGCAGTGTTTGGCATCTTGGCTGTGACGGGGAAATGAACAGGCCTACATCGTATCGTCCTGATTGTTGAAACCAGGCGATGTCGTAAGCTTGCGCTGTCTGTTCGCCTTTCTTGAGGTCAAAACACGCAATGGAGATTTATCAACAACCATCCTTTCGAGCTGCCGCCAACCCTCTGGGCTTCACATTGACTTGCCCGCCTCTCACACGTAAGATTCTCGCGCCCTGTGATCGACCGAACCATCTCGCACTACCGCATCGTCGAAAAACTCGGCGGCGGCGGGATGGGTGTCGTCTACAAGGCTGAGGATGTGAAACTCGGGCGCTTCGTGGCTCTCAAGTTCCTGCCCGACGACGTAGCCAAAGATCCGCAGGCCCTCAGCCGCTTTCAACGCGAAGCGAAGGCTGCTTCCGCTCTGAACCATCCCAACATCTGCACGATCTATGAAATTGACGACCAGCACGGCGAAGCGTTCATCGCTATGGAGTTCCTGGACGGCCTGACGCTGAAGCACCGCATCGCAGGGCGACCGATGGAAACCGAATTGATTCTGTCGCTGGCCATTGAGATTGCGGACGCGCTCGACGCGGCTCACTCCGAAGGCATCGTCCACCGCGACATCAAGCCCGCCAATATCTTCGTCACCAAACGCGGGCACGCCAAAATTCTGGACTTTGGATTGGCGAAGGTCAATGTGGCAGGCAGCTCTTCGAGCAAAATTGGGTCTCTTAACACGCAGACGGGTTCGGTGGACGCGGAGCATCTGACCAGCCCGGGGACCATGGTGGGAACGGTGGCATATATGTCTCCCGAGCAGGTGCGGGCGAGAGAGTTGGATGCTCGGACCGACCTGTTCTCGTTTGGTTCCGTGCTATACGAGATGGCGACCGGAGATTTACCGTTTCACGGAGAAAGTTCGGCGATGATCTGTGAAGCCATCGTGAACCGTCCCCCAGTAGCCGTGGTGCGGCTGAATCACGACGTACCGGCCGAACTGGAACGGATCATCAATCGGGCGCTAGAGAAAGACCGCAACCTGCGCTATCAGAGTGCAGCCGACATGCGTTCGGAGATGCAACGGCTGAAGCGAGATACAGAGACGGGACGATTTGCAGCCGTTAGTTCCGGGACAGTGGGCGTCGCACAGGAAAGCGGCTCTCAGGTCGCACAGCCGCCGTCTGCATCCGGTTCCTCGCCTGCGCTTGCTTCCTCATCGAGCTCGGCGAAGGCCGCCGAAGTTCCCGTAGCGGGCAGAAAACTCTGGAAGGTTCTGGTTCCCGCCGCAGCGATTCTTGTCGTGGTGGCAATCGCGGGAGTGTTCTACGCCCGCTCGCGCCAGACCGCGCACCACCTAACCGAGAAGGACACCATCGTGCTCGCCGATTTCGCCAACAGCACGGGCGACCCGGTCTTCGACGACACGCTCAAGACGGCGCTCAGCGTCTCTCTGAACCAGTCGCCGTTTCTGAATGTACTGCCGGACAACAAGGTCGCGGCAACCTTGAAACTGATGACGCGTCCTCGCGACACCAAGCTCACGCCCGATGTTGCTCGCGAGCTTTGCCAGCGGGCGGGCAGCAAGGCGTACATTGCGGGATCGATTGCCAGTCTGGGCAATCAATACGTGCTGGGATTGAAGGCGGCGAACTGCCAGAGTGGAGACCCGCTGGCCGAGGAGCAAGTGACGGCGGCGTCCAAGGAGAAGGTACTGGACGCGCTGGGCGAGGCGGCGTCCAAGCTGCGCGGTGAGCTGGGAGAATCGCTGGCGACAGTGCAAAAGCTTGATGTTCCGCTTTCCGAGGCCACTACGTCTTCGCTCGAAGCTCTGAAAGCCTTCAGCCTTGGACGAAAGGCTAACAACGAGAAAGGCCCCGCCGCCGCCCTCCCATACGACCAGCATGCCATCGAGCTTGATCCGAATTTTGCCCCGGGCTACAGCGCAGTGGGCTTGGACTATTCCAATCTCGGCGAGACAGGGCGGGCCAGCGAGTACTTCACCAACGCATTCCAGTTGCGGGAACACGCCAGCGAACGGGAAAAGCTGGCGATCACCGCCCACTACTATCAGCTTGTAACCGGAGAACTGGATAAAGCGGCGCTGGCTTTTCAAGGGATGATTGAAAGCTACCCAAAGGAATCGGGAGCGTACAACAATTTGGGCATCGTATTCTCCTCACAGGGGCAGTATGAGAAAGCGACGGAGGCCGCGCGCCAGGCCTTGCGCCTTGCACCGGATCGGGCGACTGCTTATGGGAGCCTCGCCAACTACACCCTTGCCTTGCAGCGTTTTGACGAAACGCGGCAGATCATCCGTGAGGCCCAGGCACGGAAACTTGATACTCTCATATTCCGCAATGCTCTCTACGCTCTTGCCTTCCTGGGTGTGGACTCAGCGGCGATGGCGGAACAGCAACAATGGTTTGCGGGCAGGCCCGAAGAGAATATGGGACTGGCGCTCGCCTCTGACACCGAAGCCTACGCGGGCCATCTGGGCAAGGCGCGGGAATTGACGAAGCGGGATGTGGACTCCGCCATACGAGGGGACAGCAAGGAAAATGGGGCAATCTGGCAGGCGATTGCCGCTCAGCGGGAAGCCGCTTATGGCTATCCAGCGGAAGCGCGGCAGTCAGGGGCAGAGGCCTTGAAGCTTGTTCCCACGAGTCAGGGCGTCGAGGTCGAGGCCGCACTTGCCTTTGCCATGGCGGGCGACACGACAAAAGCCGAATCACTGGCGCAAGACTTAGGGAAACGCTTTCCGCTGGACACGCAGATGCGATCGCTATGGCTGCCAGCGATTCAGGCGCAGTTGGCGCTGGACAAAAAGAACCCGGCTTCCGCCCTGACTGCCCTGCAAGCTGCTGCTTCCCCCGTCGAGTTAGGCAGCATCAGTTTTGTCGCCAACATTTCCTGCCTGTATCCGACGTACGTGCGCGGCGAAGCATATTTGGCAGCCGGACAAGGCAGTGCTGCCGCCGCCGAGTTCCAGAAGATTCTCGACCACAGCGGCATCGTCTGGAACTGCTGGACGGGAGCCTTGGCGCATCTGGGCGTGGCTCGTGCCAATGCCTTGCAGTCCAGAACTTTTCAAGCACAGGGGCTGGGAGCGGATGCCGATTCCGCCCGTGTCCGGGCGCTTGCCGCATACAAAGATTTCCTTACGCTCTGGAAAGACGCCGACCCCGATATTCCCATCCTGAAAGAAGCCAAAACCGAGTACGCGAAACTGCAATAGCTGAAAGAGTTCCTGTTCAGCGTCTTGCCGCGCAGCGATCGTTGTTATAAAAGGCGATAACACTCATTAAGACAGCGGCCCGTCCACAAACCATTTCTTGAGCTGAACGAATCGCTCAAACCGGGAGAAGCCCTCGTCCGGCGAACACCGTCGGATCCAGTGCTGGTACTTCGGCAAAGTGGATCCCGTCTCCTGAAAGTCGTACACGAGAACGCCATCCCGAGGGTCGAGTGAAATGCGCAACACCTCTTTGTCTGAATCGGCCTCCGGTATCTCGCTAACGCACAGAGTATTCATTGAAGTCCAAGGGCAAAGGCCGCTTGAATACTTCGATGCTGCGACTTGCTCGGCGAGTGCCATCATCGGGCGGAAAAAGGAGTTCTTCCCTGCGATATCACGGTAAAACCGCGTGACCTCTTGCCAAGACTGGGTTTGCACAATCATGGAACTCCGGGCCGGCCGCCAGCCAACGGACCATCATAACTGTTGCAACCAGGCGTTAGCACTCAGAACCCCGGTCAGTGAGCGTTATCGCGATTTCTTTAACAAGAACTCGAGGATGAGTCCTCATTGCGGTTGCTGTTAACCGACGAGTTTAGGCTTATATTGGCAGTGTTCCGCTACCTCGAGATAATCCGCGAATTGAGGGACGGCAGGGCGCGATGGCTCTAAACCTAAGGTTCTCTAGGGCTGAAGGAATTTCGGTTCGATTCGGTTTTCGTGGCAGTCAGGAGGAATGACGGCAATGCTGGAATACAAGATACGTCAGAGCGGAGATGTCACGATGCTTGACCTGAGCGGGCGCATCAGTGTGGGCGAAGCACTCGCCTTCGGCCCGGGAAGCGGAGTGATTCTCGCTGACGTTATTGGCAAGTTGGCCAAGAAGGGTCAGAGAAAGATCCTGCTCAATCTCAAGGCTGTGAAGTACATCGACAGCTCCGGACTAGGAGAGTTGGTTCGGAACTACACTAGCCTACGACGGCAGGGTGGTGAACTCAAATTGTTGAGCCCGTCCCCCACGGTTCTGGAGGCGCTGCGGATCACTCACCTGGACAGGATCCTCGACATCAAGGAAGATGAACAATTGGCAGTGCAGTCCTTTTCCAATCCCATATCTACGGCGGGATAGTTAACTGTCGGTTGCCGCAATTAAAGTCGGGGTCGACCCCGCCGTAGCTTAAGGTGAGGCAACGATTGGACGAGCCGCAGAAGAGTGCTTTCAGCCAGTGGCGTGCTGTCCGGTGAAAATTGGACCCAGAGCGTCGGCTCCGCTGAGCGCTCATATTTTTTCTGCGCCCAGCCGAGGAGGTCCCCAGCCGATGACCGAGCACCGTTCAGCACTATCGTCGAAGCTTCAAATCGTACGAGCGGCCCCGTTAAGTAGTCCGTTTCGATGAGAGGTATCGTCAGTGCATAGTTCGCGGATCGGGTCCTGCACGGATTGAAATACTACCCGAGCTTGTGAGCGCCCTTCTGGTAAAGGCTTCGACGAGCAGCCCACCATAATCATGCACAGTGCTGCGACTCGGATAGACGCGGTAGAGGCTTTGTTCATGCGAGGATTTACCACACATTCCCTACATCGTTTGGACACCAGTGAGGCCAGGCCGGCTCTTCCCCCCGGTCAACTGTTGAGAACAATCAAGCGCCCAAAAACCTTGCCAAGGGTCTGTCTGACGGTGGCGACCTTGTCCGACAACACGGACTGCAAGGTCAAGTCTTAGCTAACACAAATAAGCGTAGTCAAGCGGATCGAAGCGGCAAACTCTCGATCGCTGACTAGAAACATGTAAGCTGCGTCTCGGTTCACCGATGAGTGGATGTTAGGACTGAGCTTCGGTTCGCTTTCGCTGCACGGCTTCTTTGAGCGACTCACCGGCATATTCGATGTGCTGGCGTAGTAATTTGCAGGCTCGAGCCACGTCGTGCTGACGGCACAACTCCAGAATTTCCTGATGTTCTTGATTGGCGCGCTGCATCCCATGAGTCAGGTATAGCTGCAGGCGAGTGTATCGTTCGCCGCTGTTGTTAACGTTGCGGATGATCGCCAAAAAGCGTGGCTGGTTAGCCCGCGAGTAGAGGATTGAGTGAAATTGCCAATTCAGGCGCCCCCAAGCGGAGACATGGTCATCACGCCGAAGCTCTTTTACATACTTATGCAAAACGGCGCTGGCTTCTGAAAAATCTTCTTCCGTCAGATGCGGGATCGATAGCTTCAAAACTTCGGGTTCAAGCAGAGCGCGGATCGAAAAGAGCTCTTCAATATCAGCAGGGGACAAGGCGGGTACAATAGCGCCCCGGTTGGGGACGATTGCGATCAGACCCTCGGCATCAAGTTGCCGTAGCGCTTCGCGCACCGGAATACGGCTGACCTGGTACTGAGTCGCGATGGCGTCCTGGCGGAGCTGTGCGCCTTCCGGAATTTCTCCGCGAATAATCTGGTCGCGCAACTTGTCGGCAACCGCCGAAGTGAGCGACTGTCGCGGGATTGCCGAATCCGATGCGGTTTCTAAGTCCATCTCAAGGCGGCGCGGCCCATAATCGGTAGTGCAGCTCCCGGTTCAATACAACCACTAAAACGCATATTATATCCAGGAAGTCTAATTCCCTGCAATGTTGGGTGGAAGATGCTCTTCCAGGTACCTCGCCAGCAGGGAATAAAGGTGGTACGCAGTTCCGGGTCCTTCTACTATCGCATGGGTCCTGCCAGGATATGTCATAAAGTCGAAAGGTTTTCCCAACTCGATCAGGCGATTGACCAGCAACTCTGTGCCCTGGTAGTGGACGTTGTCGTCTCCGGAGCCGTGGACAAGCAATAATTTCCCTCGAAGTCCGTCCGCGAAGTTGATGGGTGAGCCGGCCCTGTAACCTTCGGCATTATCCTGCGGCAACCCCATATAGCGCTCTTGATAAATGCTGTCGTACAAGCGCTGGTCCGCTACGGGAGCTACCGCCATACCGACTTGGTAGAGTTCTGGATGCCGGAACATAAGGTTGAGGGTATTGGACGCGCCTCCACTGCGGCCCCACACGGCGACCCGGTTCGGATCGACATAGGGCCTTGCTTCTTCGAGAGATTGCAGAGCCCGAGCCTGCTCTTTTGACGACAGAATTCCAATATTGCCATAAACGACTTTTCGCCAGGACCGTCCTTTTGGAGCGGGCGTGCCGCGATTGTCAAAGCTTGCGACAATATAGCCCTCTTGAGCTAGAGTCCGATTGAAAATTCCACTCCAATCATCCCATCGGTCGACCACAGTCTGCGCCGCCGGTTCGCCGTACACGTAGATGAGGGTTGAGTATTTCTTTGATGGATCAAAGTTTTTCGGCTTGATGAGCCAGCCGTCCAGGGTTACGCCATCGCCGAGACCCACGCGAAGGAACTCCGTCGGGCTAGACACAAGTTCGTTGAGGCTGGAGTGCAGCTTTGCATTGTCCTCGAGCACTCGTTGCGACTGATGAGCCGGCAAACCAACGAGGTCGGTCACGGGCGGAGTGTCGAAGGTGGAGTATTCGTGGATTGCCCAGCGCATGTCCGGCGAGACGTAGTAGGTATGCGTTCCTGGCTGGCTCCCCGGTGTTACTCGCTCGGGGCTTCCTTTGCCATCGACCCGGGTTCGGAAAAGATAACGTTGCGTGGCGTTTCCCGGAGAAGCAGTGTAGTAGATCCAGTGTTCGTCTGCGTCCGCTCCCAGGAGATCAATCACATCGAAGGCGCCTGCAGTCAACAAGCGAACTTGTTTGCCGTCCCTTGCAATCAGGTAAACGTGCCGCCAGCCATCCTGTTCGCTTACCCATAGAAAATCCTTGCCGCCACTCAGCCATTTCAAATCGTCGACTACATCGACCCAGGCGGCGTCATGGTCCTGATACACGCTTCGCGCGGCGCCGGTTTTGACGTCGGCCAGCAGCACATCATTCGTATTTTGCAGGCGATTCAAGTGCTGCATGATCAGCGAGTAAGAATCTCCTGCCCATTCCATACGCGCAATATAGTTGTCGTTTGCGTATCCCGGAACTTGCATCCATCGAGTGTCACCGCCAACCGACGGTACTACACCCACGCGAACCGAAGAATTCCGAGTTCCCGGCTGCGGGTAGGGAATTTGCTGGACCGCAGGATAGATCCCAAACTCCGGATAGGGAATATTCGTCAGCACTTGATGCGGCGCCCCCGTGTCGTAAATCAAGTCGAATGTCTTTACAAGGCTTGTGTCGAACTGCCAATAGGCAATGCGTTTGCCATCCGGGCTCCAGCGAAATGCATCGCGGACATCAAACTCTTCCTCATAGACCCAGTCTGAGATGCCATTGATAATCTTCTCGGAACCATCTGAAGTCAGCCGCGTGATTTCTCCACTCTCGAGATCTTCAACATAAATGTTATTGAAACGCACATAGGCCACTCTCGATCCGTCGGGCGAGAACTTCGCGAACAGGAGAGTGGCGGGAGGTCCTCCTCCTCCTAATTTCCGAAGATTTCCAGACTTCCGGTTTAGCACCCAATAATCTCCGCGAGTGTTCTTGCGCCAAACCCTTTTTGAGTTCGTAAAAAGCAGAACCCGATTGAAATCGCTCGACAAGGCATAGTCCTCAATGCGGATTGGCTTTTTCTCGTTAGTCACGTTTAGTTGCTTGGCCGAAACCAATACCTCTCTCTGCGCCGTCGAGGTGTCGTAGCGTACTAGTTCGACAGTTTCTCCCCCCGTCGCGGCGGGCTCCAGAGTGGTATAAGATCGTCCTCCATCCAACCAGCGCACCGGTCCATAGGGTTTCGCTCGAAAACTCTGCTCAAGAAATGCGCGACGCAGGAGCTCAGTCGCAGCCGGAGATTGCGCGTTGAGCGCGACAGCAGCAAGGCAAGCAATGGTCATCGAGACAACAACGTTCCGAAGAAACTCCAGAGCGGGGGCTAATCGCCTTCGCCTTCGTGCGTACTGCGGGTTAGTGACGGTTACGAGCATTCGAGTTCCTCCGGGAGAGCCAATCCCTGAAATTTGCTTTTGCACTCTTTACTCCGCACTCTGAAGATCACCGGCTTCGGATTTCGCAGGCTGGAAGTCCCGAATTCGTTCCGCCCAGCCAATCAAGAAGTAGATGGGTATCCCCAGCAGGATGATCAGCAATCCAGGCCACGTCGTCGCCGGACGATACGCAAACAGTATGGCGAGAATCGCGCTGGCGGTGAGAATGTAGAAAGCCGGAACCACTGGATATCCGATCGTACGGTAGGGTCGCGCCGCGTCAGGCCGCGTGATGCGAAGGCGAAACACGCCAGCCACGGTCAGTACATAAAAGATCAGCGCTGCTGAGATGACATAGTCGAGCAGGTTGCTGTATAGGTTCCCCCACTCCTGCGTCGCAGGATTGTAAGTCCGAGGCAACACGAGGACAGCAGCCCAGAGTCCCTGCAGCTTCAACGAAGAAGCGGGGACGCTCGCGGCGTTGAGTTTGCAGGCGAAAGGGAAGAAGAGCCGCTGGCGAGCCATCGCATAGTAAACGCGTGCTCCCGTCAACGTTAAGGCATTAATGGTGCCGAAGGTCGAGATCATGATCGCCGCCGCCATGACCGATGCCCCAACGTCCGGGAGGATCACCCGCAAAGTGGCAGTTCCCACGCGATCCGCGGGGGCATGTTGAATTGCTTCCAACGGGAGTGTCATGAGATACGCAACGTTCGCGAGAATGTAAAGTAAGATGACCGCGATTGTGCCAATCACCATGGCGAGTGTGACATTGCACTCTGGACGCTTTACTTCGCCGGCGGCGAAAGCGATGTTGTGCCACGAATCCGCCGAGAACAGCGATCCGGTTTGGCTTAAGCAGATGGCGACGAACATGCCGGTCATCGTTGCTGCAGTGAGTCCGGGTCCCAGCGAATCAATTCCTTGCGGGCGCCATGGATGGCTGAAATTTGCGTGCAGCGCTGCGGCGTTACCTGCAAGGAGAATCCCCAGGATGATCAGACCACCCAGAGCGATAGTCTTGGCGACAGTGAACACATTCTGAACCAACTTGCCGTAGCGCAGTCCTAGAGTATTGCCGAATGTAAGTAACGCGATCACGGCAATTGCGAGTGCTTGAGCGGTTGAAAGCGACACGGCATAGTGGCTTGAGATGTGGACGGGCGCCATCAGATATTTGTCTTCCGAGATCGGCGGCCATAGCACCCCGGGAAAACGCGCAAAGGCAACTGCCACTGCGGCAATTGTGCCGGTCTCGATGACGGAGAACAGGGTCCACCCATACAGGAAACCCCACAAGGGCGAGTACGCTTCGCGGAGGTAAAAGTACATGCCGCCGGCCTGTGGCATCATCGCGGAGAGTTCGCCGTAGCAAAGCGCACCCGCGATGGTAAGTGCGCCCGCGACGCCCCATGCCACTAAAAGCCAACCTGCGCTTCCGATCTGACGTGCCATCTCCGCTGGAACGATGAAAATGCCCGAGCCAATCATGGCCCCGACCACCAGCATGGCGGAGTCGAACAAGCTTAGACCCCGTGCGAATTCACGCCGGTTGGGGTCCTGGCACTTCGATTCGAGTTTTCGGTCAACCGTTATCCTGGAAAACGAAGAGTTTGACGATTGCATATTGTATCCATAAAATACGACAGGCGCACCTTAATAAGGAGACCGAGGCGGAGCCTCCTTATTACGGGCGTTTTGCTGAACAGGCCTGAAAATCAAAGAAAATGAGTCCTACTCATAGAATCCGGGTCATCGATTCCCATACCGGAGGCGAGCCCACCCGGTTGGTTGTGAGCGGTGCCCCTGACCTTGGGGCCGGATCGCTTGCCCAGCGATTGCAGTGCTTCCGCAGCAAGTACGACAGTTTTCGCTCCGCCGTTGTGAATGAGCCGCGGGGGTCCGATGTCATGGTTGGGGCATTGCTTTGCGATTCCATGGATCCAGCGTGCGTTGCCGGTGTGATCTTC
>Ga0307476_10001675_pt1 | contig 13477 bp, 14 predicted proteins | sample atmos_gasesECM2C_2_FD_203314 | JGI IMG/M metagenome (GOLD analysis project Ga0307476, IMG submission 203314) | Hardwood forest soil microbial communities from Morgan-Monroe State Forest, Indiana, United States - atmos_gasesECM2C_05 | ecosystem: Environmental > Terrestrial > Soil > Temperate... | reverse complement strand
CCGCCAGCACATCCTTCGGCGTGACGTAGCCGATGGCACTGTTCAGGCGGACGTTGTTGTAATGCTCGACGTAAGCCTGCACCAGGCGCAGCGCATCGTCCAGCGAGAGCCGTGTTCCGGGCCGGATACACTCGCTCTTCAGCGACTTTTGTTATTGGGGACATAGCGATGTTCAAAGCTTGTCTGGAAGTGCACAACATCGCCGCTAAGAATCACCGGTCCAGTCTTAGGGAGTCTCACGAGCAAGGATTGGTGGCCGGGCGTGTGTCCAGAGGTGGAGAGCAGTACGAGACTTCCATCGCCGAGGATATCGTAGTCGCCGTCGACGAGCTTTACCGGATGCTGCTTGTAAAAGGCGACTGTGTCTTGCCGGCTTCCAGCCCATTCGTACTCGACTTTCTGCACCAGCATGAGCGTGTTGGAAAACATTTCGATATTCCCCGCGTGGTCCGGGTGGCTATGGGACACGGCCATCAGCTTGATGTCCGAGGGCTTAACGTGTAACTGCCCGAGCTGAGCCGCGAGCGTTATTGGTTTGCGCCAGATCGGGCCGGTGCCGGGTCCCCATTCATGAAACACCTTCTCGCGATTGGGCAGTTGCGCTACAGCGTCATCAATGCCGGTGTCCCACAGAAACCACCCTTGGCTGTGGTGGATGAGGTAGCAGTGTCCGGGAAAGCCGACGGGGATTCCGACATTGGCTCCTGGTGTCCAACGCGATTCGTCGGGGCCACTGCCATCGCCGCAGTCGATCACGTAGAGCCGGTCCACTCCGGACTTGACTTGCGGAGCGGGGGCGGTGGAAATTCGCACGCCAGGGACGGCGATCGTCAGCGCCAAGACCGCAACCGAGAAGCCGAACGTAACGTTTGCTTTCATGAAATCTTCCATTCGAACAATGAGTGCAGTTCTCGTGTATAGCTTAGAACCAGCCTTGGGCGCTTAAGCCGGCTAAGGTTGGAACCCGTCCGCCATCCACTTCGCGAATAGTTCGATCCGGGATTGCTGCCAAGCACCTTCTCCCTTTGGGGGTGGGGGCGGCATTACCGCGCCGCCGATTCCACGAATGCGATCGTAGATAGCGGCAGCGTGCTTTTTGACGTCATCGTAACTTCCCAGGTTGAACGCCTTGCTCATGCCTTGAATATCTCGCTCCGTAAATAGCGGGCGAATGTCCGCTTGAAAGCTCGTCGTTTTCGTCATAGTCGCCTCCCAGACACTAGGTTCATTCGGCCACAATAAAATAAGCCGCGCAATTGGACGATGGTATTCCCCATACTTTCATATCGACTTGCAGTGTCTTTGTGACTGCGGTGCCGGATACTGGATCCGTCGATACCAAGGTCCAATTGTCTTAGTCTCGTCACTCGTGGCTTAATGGTGACCGTCCGAAATGCATGTCATAGGAGTTTAGAATTGTTTGTGAAGGAGAACGCACCATGAGTAAGCACCTCGAATCGCTGTACCAGAATCTTCTCAACGGCAAGCTTCCCCACAACTTGAGTTGGAGCGAGGCTGTCGAACTGATCGAACACCTTGGTGAGGTCCAACCGCACGGCAACGATGAATTTGTGTTCGTCGTCAACGGCCAAAGCGCCTTTTTCAAGAAGCCGCATACTCATGATCTTGGCGTGGAGGAAGTTTCCCGGCTGCGTAAATTCTTGAAGGAGCCCGTACCGGGTGCGCATAAATCAGGTGCGCGGGTAAAAGAACCGGCCCAACCCGGCCGGATGATTGTTGTCATTGACCACCACGCTGCCCATGTTTACCAGGATTTCGGTGGAAGTCGTCCGGCCGACGAACACAAGGTGCAACCTTACGATCCTTTCAATTTTCATCATCATCTGATTCATCGAAAGGAAGCTCACTACCGTGGAGAGCGCGTACCTGAAGAGGATTCGTTTTATGAGGAGATCGCGAAAGATGTCACTCCGGCGAATGAGATCGTGCTCATCGGTCACGCCACTGGGAAAAGTAACGCCGCCGACTTCTTGAAAGAATACTTGAAGACTCATCATCCCGACATTTCTCGGCGGGTCATCGCAACGGAAAGCGTAGACCTCTCGGCGGTGACTGAGCCTGAAATTGAGGCTCTAGCAAAGCGGCACATGATCGCAGTCGTCTGAGCAGCTGTTGTGACTTACATCTCTCACGCTAAGCACGGCTGATGTTCAGGTATCGACCGATAAAGTTCAATTGATTGGCCCGGTGCCTCTGGTTAGATTTTTCTCGCACCCGTGGATCTATCGCATGGCGAAAGGGGAGTTTCTGTTATAGGTTGCATCCTTACGCAGCGGAGGCCGGTTCAGGCAGGATGCAATGATTCGGCGCATTGCAATCGCGGTGGTGCCTTGGCCTCCCTCGGACAACTGGGTTTTTCCTTGTTGTCCTGGCGAGCAGGCATCGCCCCCGTTGAGCCCCGTTGATTGAAACCTTCAGCCGCCGGGCTCAACCCGACGGCTTTTCTTGGTGTGCCGAGCAGGGTCGAAAATCACCCTGCTATTGGATTACTCGACTGCGAATTCTCCAGTTCGGCCCGGTAGCCGAGGTGATCTGTCGCTGTCTCCCAGCCTTCGCTCTTCCGCAGGTCCAGCGAGGGCGGGCTTGGCGAACCACCGGACTGCGATTTCCCAAGTCGGCGATGCTGGTCAGGTGGGCAAACACACGAACGACGGGTCCCCGGATCAGTTGATCGGGGGCGTCAGGCTCCAATCCCGGTTTTGCATCGTAGTTCGACACTATGTCGCTATTCGCAACCAATGCCCACCGTCTTCTTCCCAAAAATGCGCGCTTCGTAAGGAGATTTCCTTCGACCGGCAGTGTCTCCGTATATCTTCATAAACCGCTGCGAGACTGCCTGAGCTAGTGCATGGCCGACCTCCGGAGTGGAAGCCTGAGCCTCGATCCGGATCATGGCCAGAACGCACGTCCTAAACGGCGACGGTCCGCTCGACGCCGGGAAGACAATCGGGGAAAGTACTCGCGGAGGATAGAAATAGAGCGCCCGGATGATGGCACTCGACCGGTCGCGCGCGTGAGTGAGGAGCCTCGCACGAACCATCACAATGTTTGTCAACCGTGTAAGTTCTCTTGACGCTCACGTCGACAGTTACCCGACTTCAGAGTGCCCGTTCGATAGCAGCGGCCACGTCATCGCTCAATTCCTCAGCTCTCTTTAACGCTCACTCGATCCTGACAATCTCCATCTCGCGAGCCGCGATCTGTCCGGCTGCGGCCGTTCATGCTGAGGCTGAACCGCCCGCTGCGACCGACTGGCGGCAGATTGTTGCGCTTTATGACCGATTGGAACGAATTCAGCCTTCGCCGGTTGTACAGTTAAATCGTGTCATGGCCATTGCAATGTGCGAAGGTCGAGAGGCCGGTCTGGCGCATATCGATGCGGTGTTGGAACATGGCGAATTGGCAAATTACTACCTCGCGCATTCAGCCCGTGCAGATATGTATCGCAGGCTCGGTCCTTTTTATGAAAAAGCTCTAGCGCTGAGCCAACAGGAACCGGAGCGGCAATTCCTGCAGGAGATGATTCGCCGGTTGAAATAAAAATTGGGTAGCTGTCGATTTTCCGTCCTCCCAACGACTATAGGACAAAAGAACGATGAGCTACGGTTCCTGAGTGAACAGGAAACGAGCCATCGGAAACAAGCCACAGGAAGCAAAAAAGGAGAATTTTATGCCACAGTATCCGGACCCGAAGCGAGCAACGGAATAGTCTCATCCGCCGCGACTTCGGAACATGCACCGTCTTGACCATGGGATAAACGAGCCAGCGCGAAGCTACGCCGCTGGCTCCCACACGGAAGGAAAAGGAGAAGAACAGTGAAATACCTCTGTTTTGGCTACTACGACAAAGGCAAATTCGATGGCATGACTGAGAGCGAGCGAAACGCCATGTTCGATACATGCTTTGAATATGACGACCATCTTCGCGCTAGCGGGCACTGGGCCGGTGGAGAAGCGCTTCAGGGGCCGGAGACCGCCTTGACCCTGTATTGGAAGAACGGCAAGGTGGCAACGACCGACGGCCCCTACGCCGAAACCAAAGAACAACTCGGCGGCATTCTCGTCCTTGAGGCGCGGGACATGAATCATGCTGTACAGCTCATCGCGCAGCATCCGGCGATGACGTATGGCAACATTTTCGAGATTCGGCCAGCCGGGGACATGAACGAAATCATGAAGGCAAGTGAGCAGCGACGGAGACAGGTCGTCGCTCCCTGAAGACGGTTCTAGTTTGTCACGGACGGAATCGACAAGCGCTGGCACGTGCAAGGAAAACCGCGGCCAGCGCTGCATCGATTTCCGCAGCGCGAACTGTCAACTGTTAACAGGCCAATGCACGTTTCCAGATCGGATTGTGCTCGAAACGCGCATTTCCGGAGCAAACCGGTTATCCACTTCAGCCCAGGAAGGAAGACAAAAAGATCATGAAAGCAGAGCTTTAGCGTTTGAAGACATGGGTATTCGGAAGATTGGTGTTTGTGCTTGCAATCGGCTGTTCGCCGGCGCTGTCACAGACCACAAAGCCAGTGATGGCGGACATTGCTCCCTATCTCATGGAGCGAAGTCAAGAGATCTCGCTCGCCCGTTCCGCGGCTCCGGAGTCGATCTCCCGGGATGCGGATGTCCTGGTACTCGGGCCACACGGATATGAGACCGCGGTCAAGGGCAACAACGGCTTTGTCTGTGAGTTCGATTGGTCATGGACCTCCGGTTTCACTGACCCGGAGTTTATGCATACGGATGTGCGCGAACCAATCTGTTTCAACGCTTCTGCGGTGCGGTCCATGTTGCTATGGACGTTCAAGTAGGCTCGCACTCGCAATGGGAGGCGCTTCGAAGGACGAGATGACTGCTCAGATGAAATCCGCGTTGCCGCTACCAGAGCGGGGCGGCATGAGCTGCATGATGCCAAAGCGGGCAAACTTCGGAAACTCCTACGGTCAGGTATGGCGCATCTGATGTTCTATTTCCTACAACGGAGGTGCTTTTTGGGGCGCGGATTTGCCAGGATCACCGGGCATCTCGCATCAGAATGACCCAGAACCTCTTACCGTGTTCGTGGTGCATGCGGAGGAATGGTCGGATGCAACAGAAGATCCGATGAGCATGAAGTACGGTGAAAGGGTACCGGCAAGGATGCGCACACGTGAGTTCCAGCCTCCACATGTGCCGTCAGATACCTGCCGCACGCAGTTGATCGAAGGCGGTGACAACCACGCCGCGCGAAGCGCGAAACTGATCAGGGTATGTGAACGGTGTTCACTTCATAGCGATGTATCGCTAAATGGAAGGTGCAACATGGCTAAGCTCGTATTTGGAATGATGCAGTCTCTCGATGGTTACGTAGCCGGCAATCTCGCCTTTACAGCAACGCCAGATGGTCCGCAGCTTCCACCTCCCGGACCAGAGCTTCATCGCCACTTCAACGATCACGTCCGCGGACTAGCCGGAATTCTCTACGAAAGGCAAATGTATGAGGTTATGCGCTACTGGGACGACGACCTTCCCGATTGGAAAGAGATCGAGCATGACTTTGCGGCGGCTTGGCGCTCCAAACCAAAGTGGGTCGCTTCGCGCTCTTTGAAGACGGTTGGTGCCAACGCAACACTGGTGCGCGAAAATCTGGAAACATTTGTCAGGCGACTCAAAGCCGACGTTGATGGCGAGATCGATGTAGCTGGTTCGCAACTTGCGGCTAGTCTTTCCGCGCTCGGCCTGATCGATGAGTATCGGCTTTACCTTCGTCCCTTCGTGCTCGGCGGCGGTAAGCCATACTTCACCGCTGCTCGACCCCCACTTCGTCTCGTGAAGACCGATCTTGTGGGAGAGGACGCGGCTAGGCTAATCTGCGTCCCTGCCTAGCTTTTCAGGCTGCCCCAGATCAGTACCGACAAGTCCTGGTGTTGTATCAAAAGCGACCGCCGCAGATTCTGATGAGGCCACGAATTTTCTCCTCTGCGGTCGCTTCTGATACAACACCAGGACTTGTCGGGAGTTGACCGGGTACGCACATCGGACTCGGGAATTTGAGAATAGAAGCCTAGACAATTATTGTCCGGACGGCGATGATTTATTCATCGCGTCAAACGCTGCGAGCGCCTCTTCTGGCCGGGCGCGGACCACGAAATCTTCCGTAAGATTCACCCAACGCACCTTCCCCGACGGGTCGATAAGAAATTCCGCTGGTCGCGAGATGTCTGCACCGTCGCGCCGGCCGTGAAGGTGCACCAGATCCCACCTGCGAATCACGTCCTCCTGTGCATCCGAAAGAATCGGAAACGTGTAGCCCTGCGACCGGCGCAGTTTTTCGGAATCCGCGGGAGAATCCACACTGATGGCCATCACTCGAATTTTCCTTGCATCGAATTCCGGCAGCGCCTGCTCGAAACTCCGTAACTCGGAGTTGCAGAACGGTCACCAATATCCACGGTAGAAAATCAAAATCACGCCGGCTGCCTTGACCGCGCTCGTCGCGGCGCGGGTTGTACTCTCTAGAGTGAACGGAGAATTCAACGCACCTGTTAAACTCACTGGGTGGTTCTGCGAATCCGGCAGCGTGAAATCTGGCGCCGTCTGGCCCACCTGCGGCGCGCCGTGCGAAGCGGGTAGCACATGCCGCGCGCCGATAAAAATGCCGTAGAGGAAAAATCCGCTGAATGCCAACGCTAGCACCGCGAGGACACTGCCGAAAGTTTTGCCGCGAAACAGGTCCGAACGCCGGAATGCGCGCACAAGCCCCAAGGCGAGCAGCACCAACCCGAGCGCGATCATCGGCAGGTTCGCCCATGGAAAATCGCGAAGCGCCGGGAAACGAACGAAAAACAGCGGATAGCTAATCACTCCCAGGAAAACCAGCGACGCGCCGGTCCACACTGCCCAGTTCCAGTTTCGTTTCATCGCTAACACCTCTCCCCGCTCCACTCCAAGTACGACTTCCAATCTGTCTACCCGGGAGCGCGGATTTGAAATTTGTGCCCCTGAGTCTAGCCGAAAATGCTATTTCGTGAGAAGGTCTTCGTGGGCGTGGTCGAGTGCTGCCACTCGTGGTTGCGTTCTTCGAGGGAGCGGATGGAGACGTAGCCGTTCTACCAAAACCCTTAATCATAGAGGTACTAGATTTCAACGATTTCTTCTCTCCATGGGCGGCCTGCATCGGCCCAGATGCCTTTTTGCGCTACGTCGAAGTTCTCGATTTTCCCGACGCTGCATCTCCGCATTACTCGTATGGGAAAGCAGTGCTGGCGGGTTGCGGACGGCCGCGTCATTAGGGCAAAGGACGCCCTTCCCGATAACATCCCCGGGCACGGCGACGCTTTTCACCCCGGCGTGCCAATTACGTTGGAAACAGTCGCGGGCAACACAATCACGCTCGACCTGGGTGGCGGCCAGTTCGCATATTACATGCATCTGCAGCCGGGAAGTTTGCGCGTGAAAGTGGGGGATCGCGTGCGGCGCGCGGGCAGGTATTGGCACTCGTCGGCGATTCCGGAGATGCTCGCGAGCCACATCTGCACTTTGAAGTCACCACTTCGTCGAAGCCGCCGGCTGGTGAAGGCGTGCCCTATCTCATCGACCGATACCGTTGCAGTAACACGAGTGACGGGCCCGCGGAACTCCACACCCCATCGGTGAGTTCGCACCACAACTCCGGATCAAGTTCGACGTTGAACGAAACAGTGCCGGCGCCGCTGACCTCATTCGTGTGCGATTCCTGATCGTGAAAGATCACCGCGCCGCGGCTGCACTGGCGGACTTGGTGTCCCGCGCGCTCGACAAAACCGCCGCGGAGCACGTAAGTGAAGAAGGGCCCTGCATGGCCGTGCTCCGGCAGCCGCGACCATGGATCGTACGCGGCCTCGAAAGCGTGCAGACCGGGCTGGGAGAGAACCCGTCGAATGCGCCGGGCTGCTAGGGCGGCGGGAGCTTCATTGGATAGGTTGCCCATGATGCTCTCCGGTTTTAGGTTTTCCATAGGTCCTGTCGGATGTCAACCCGTACCGCTGGCCTCTCCTATGGGCATCCCAATGGAACCTGAGTGTACTCCGTTGCGGACTGTGCGTGTTTTTGCATTGACGGGAATGCTAAGGAATCTTCCCTTTGGTGTGAGCGCAACCGATTTTTCGATCTTTTGTGGAGTTTCTGTGCTTCTCACTGGCACAGCGCTGGTGGCCTGTTACGTGCCCGCGCGGCGCGCGATGCGCGTCCATCCGGTCATCGCGCTGCGCTACGAATGAGGCATGGTATGAATGTGTTCGCAACATCGATTTGAGGATAAAGGGTCTGTGGATCCTTTTTGAGGAATGACCTGCGGCCCGCGATTCATGGTCGGATCACGGGCTAACCGGAACGAATCTTAGGAACGACTGTCGGCCGTCAGTCGTCGCGGTGAAATGCGCTTCGCTTAACAGCGCTCCTTCGTGAACTAACCTGTTGTTCAATTCACTGCGATTCCGCTGACCTTTGGCTGGTCGGCGGCGCCGATTGCGAACTGGATAACGATTTGTCCCGACGAATTCGCTGTTGCCGGGAACTGCTCTTCAATGGCCCTATTCTGTGCGCCCGTCATGCCGACGATGTCGAAATTCGTTAACACTTGGTTGCCATTGATTAGAACGTTGAATTCGCGTTGTCCGGGCAGTTTCCAGTAGATTTCGTTGAAATACAGCGTTACAGTGTGTGAACTTCCCGGCGTGAAACCGCCGATCGTGTAAGTGCTCGGTGCCCAGCGCTCGCTCTGGAATACTGCCTGAGGCGGAACGGGAGCCGATATTCGTGACGTATCAACTGAGGCAAAGCTGCTCGCCTGATTTCCGCCTGCGTAATCTGTATCGGCGATGAAGCTGCCCACGTCGCCGCCACCTGCGTCGATGAGAACCGGTCCGCTGGTCGGCTCGTTGTCAACGGTCTGAGTAACGGCCAGTCCGCTGATAAGCGGCGGGTTCGACGTGCGTGGAGTTAAGTGCACGACGATATTGCCATGTTGATCCGCGTTAGCTTTGAAATTGCCTTCGACCGCTTTGTTCCTTCCTCCGGCAGCGGCGAAGATATCGAAACGGTTCAGAACTGTTTGGCCGTTGATGGTCACATTGAATAGGCGATCTCCCGGTTGATTGAACTGAGTTTCCGCGAACTGAAGTTGCACATTGTATGGAGCGTAGGGCACGAGGTTATTGATCGTGTATTTTGACTCGCCTTCCCGAGCGGCCTGATAAACGGCTTGCGGCGGCACAGGCGCGGGAATGAGAGATGTATCTATGGCGGCATTAGTTGAGATCACGGTTCCGCCATTGAAATTCGTGTCAGCGAAAAAGCTCCCGGCCGAAGCGCCACCTGAATTGATTGCGGTGGGACCGGCAACAAGCGTATGCGCCGCGCGATAAACACGGACATAATCTACAGTCATCACCGCAGGGTTCGGGGTCGTGGGGTCGGTATATCCCGGGAAGTATCCGCCCATTGCGAGATTCATGATGATGAAAAACGGATGATTGAACACCCAATCGCCGGCAATGTCACTCGTGTTTTGGATGGTGAAATAAACGTTGCTGGGGTCGTCCCGATAAAACTGCGCCTGATTCGGGGACCAGATGATTCCGTAGGTGTGAAAATCACTTACCGTTCCGTTGTTCGGGAATATAAATGAGGAGCCAACGCCGGATCCTCCAGAGAAGGGCCCGTGAATAGTAGATGAGGTCTTGGACGCGCCATACTGCGGCACCCACTCCATGATGTCCATTTCGCCGCAAAGCGGCCAATTCGAGGTGTTGATGTTAGATCCCAGAAGCCAGAACGCGGGCCAGATGCCAGCACCCATTGGCAGCTTCATGCGGGCTTCGATGCGCCCGTATTGGAAATTTTGTACAGCTTCCGTTTTCATCCGCGCCGAAGTCCAGGTACCGCCGTTGTTATAGGCTGTAATAACCAGATGTCCATCACCGTCAAGCGCCGCATTAGGAGTCGCCGTATTGCATGGGCTCGCATTCGAACCAGCCGCACAATATACCTCTTCTTCGTTATTGCCCCAGCCTCCGCCACCAATGTCGAAGGTCCACTTTGTGGAATCCGGAAGGGACCCCATCAGCCCATTAAATTCGTCCGACCAGACGAGTTGCCAATTGTTGTTGGAGAGCGAGCTTTGGGCTTGGATAAGATTCGAGCCAAGCAGAAACAAGATTGTTGCGATAACAGAAGAAATTGGACTCCAACTGGTACGCCACATCGCGTTCAGCTCCGTTCTTCCTGGAATTGAGGGAAGAACTATCGCCTTTCGCCAGAGCTGCTGTAAATACATGGAATTCTGTAACTCTGGCCCGATTGTTGCTGCTGGCTCGCGAAGCCGTTTCATTGCAACTCGAAGGTGTTCGCGCTGATCGACATCTCCTGCGTACGCTCTAATTCTGCTATCGAGATCAGCCACTCGGCTCTTCGTCCGAGCCATCCGCGCGGCAAACTGATATTTCGCCATCTATGAAAGTCGATCTGATGACCTCACTCGTACAGCCAGTCGCGAAGCCCGCGTCGCTGATAAAGCGAACGCAATTTCCAACGTTCCGTGCGCTCCGCTTCTGAAAGTTGTCGAGCCTTAGCAAAATCGCGCTGCCCGACCGCGTCTTCTACAGACTGAAAAATTAATCTAACCCGTTTTTGCAGTTCAATGACATCTTCCGGCAGCGGATTGCGCTCTCTGACAAATTCGTCTGGCGAAGAATATTTGTGCGGCATTCGTGCTAAATCCTCACAGCCGATCCAAGGTCAATGCCACGTTCGCGCAAGAACTCAGCCGCAAAACATTTCTCCTCATGGAGTAGGCCGAGGAATAGGTGCTCGGTGACTCGGACATTTAGTGTCTCTGGGTATTTATCAAGGTGCTCAAGGACGAATCGTCCACGAAGACGGGAAGAGGTTGCGGTCCTGCTGCAACAGGGTCGTGACGCTGTCGTTCTTGACCTGGACAATCCCACTACTTTCGCCGCAGCTCTTCAAGGTGTGGATCCAGTCTTTCTGCATACCGGGACATTGCAACGGAGTATCATTCGCCAATTTCTAGATGAGTTGGAAAATGGTGAAACATTCGACGAATACCGGGCGTGGCCCGGTTCGGTTCGGGCCGTATATTTCCGCATTCTTTCGTGTAACCACTGCATCGAATAAACGACGGGACTGAGTATCACGTGAGCGAGTTTTCTCTCGTCGACACGCGAACATTCGGGCGGGGTCACGATATAGCGGCTAGCGCCTTGGGAGGAACAAGTTTGTTGTCTGACGACGAAGAGCTCAACGAGCCGTTAGACGTCACTCGTGCCAAACGTCAGAGCACGGAAATCACTAGTCTTTTGGGTGGCTCTACGCTGCTCAGTCCTTCGAGTGTCGACCTAGGGTGGAAGAATTTTGCTGTAGAGCGGCGTACAATCCTGCCTTGCGAAAAACCTGAGATAAGGTTACGGCACTACTTTTTGATTCTCTGGGATGTGCGTGTCGCCGAGGGAGAAAGTGCTTACCGTAGTGGCCATTTCTCCCCCTACAAGAAATATCCCAATACCATCACCACCTGTCTTCCAGGAATCAGGCCAGCGGCTCACAGTCGATTCGACCACGAAGTAGTTGTGGGTGCGCTCCACCCGGATTTCATTCTTGGGATAGAAGAGGAGCTCGACAAACGTCCGAGGGGAGGTTTCCGCCCACTGTTCGGAACAGACGCTCCCGATCTGAGGAATCTTCTCCGTCTTCTGTTGAAAGAATCGGAGACAGGGGGGGCATGCGGGACTCTCTACTCCGACTCTCTGATCGCTGCGCTTGCGACACGGTTGCTCTATGCGGTGGGATCAGAGAAAGCATCCGCAACTACTGGGATTTCCCCCTTGCCGCCTCGCCCCTTGCGGCGTGTGCTGGATCGTATGCGGGCCAACCTGAGCGGGAATTTAGACCTTGCGACACTCGCCGCTGAAACTGGTTATAGCAGGGCTCATTTCCGGCGAACTTTCCGAGCGGCCACAGGACAAACGCCTCATCGCTATCTGCTCGACCTGCGCCTGGAGAAGGCTCGAGAGCTACTTGCCGGCAGACCGATGCCGCTGATCGATATAGCGGCGGAGTGCGGGTTCTCCAGTCACGCTCACCTGACCGCAGCATTTCGATCACGGTTTGGTGTCCCACCGAGCGCATACCGGCGCAATCTCTAAACTCGCGACGAGTCAATCACTGCCCCTTGCAGAACCTCATTCCAGGCCAACAGTCGATTGACTGCTGTGTCCCATTCAACCCCACATGAGCAAAGGCTCGATCCCCCGAACGGCCCTGCGGGACTCGATGTATTAAACGCACGAGTTTTTGTTCATCCGATAGAAGTTTGATCCCATTCTGAAAGCAAGTGCGGCGGCGACCCTTCATACTCGCGATCAGTTCATCGGTTCAGGCTTAACTCAACTCCGGCGAACTGAAAAGTAAGGAGAACAGAGATGTGTGAAGTTTCGCGTCAAATGACAGCTTTAGAAGAAGTGGTATTGAATGCCCTGACCAACCTAAAGAATGGAAAGATTGAAAATGCGATCGCTCGCTTTGCCGCGGAATTCAGGTTCAAAGACCACGGACTCGGACTGGAATTTAACGACAAAGACCACCTGGCGGAATTCTTCCGAAAGTCTCGGGAATTCTACCCAGATTCTTTCTTGCAGACCGACACGATTTTTCTAAGTGGTGATCACCTGATCACCGAATGGAGCCTTCAAACAGTGGTGACGGAGCCTTTCTACGGTCAACTGACACGGCGAGTTCGAGTGTCGCTGCCCGGAATCTCGATCGTGCGCACTGAGAGCGGCCTGATTACGGACTGGGCGGACTACTACGACGGGCGGACCTCGAGACGCACCGCCTTGGCTTCCCATTTTACGGAATGGCGTGAACTTTGAGACGGGATTTTCTGATGACAACACATACCACGAATAGAAAAGGAGAAATGCATATGAGCAATCCAACGGCGATTGTCGTCGCGGGTGCGACGGGAAATCTTGGTGGCCGTGTAGTAAATTCAATCCTCAAGCAGGGAGTTGCGGTAACAGCCCTTATTCGCACCGGCACGGCCAGGGACAAGTCCGAGACGCTCAAAAGATCTGGAGCGAGAGTTGTAGAAGTTGACTTTCATCAGTTAGAGCAGGTTGTGAAGGCTTGCGCTGGTGCTTCCTGTGTAGTCTCCACTCTTGCGGGACTTCGCGATGTAATCGTCGACACGCAACGAGTTCTTCTCGAGGGAAGTGCCAAGGCCGGCGTGCCACGCTTTATCCCATCAGATTTCTCAGCGGACTATACAAAATGGCCACAACCTGAAAACCGTACGCTAGACCTCCGCCGCGAATTTGACCGCATTCTCGAGAGCACGGCAATTCGCTCTACGTCTATCTTGAACGGAGCATTCCTTGATCTGCTGCTCGGGCCATTTCCGGCTTTCAACCTGGAAGCACGT
>Ga0307476_10001674_pt1 | contig 13479 bp, 20 predicted proteins | sample atmos_gasesECM2C_2_FD_203314 | JGI IMG/M metagenome (GOLD analysis project Ga0307476, IMG submission 203314) | Hardwood forest soil microbial communities from Morgan-Monroe State Forest, Indiana, United States - atmos_gasesECM2C_05 | ecosystem: Environmental > Terrestrial > Soil > Temperate... | reverse complement strand
AACCTGCTATTCTATTGGGATGATTTCTGGGCCAACGACGTTCCGGCGCAGATTCTCGGTTATAGCGTTTTCAACCGTGGCACGGGCAACGTTGACCGCTCGATGCCATTGATTCATCCGTGGTTGCCGCAGTGCTATGCCTCACGCATTGCATCAATCAAAGGCATCAAGTGGCTGGCCAAGTCAAGCAACGTGGTTACAGGAGTTGTGGTCAGCACCTATCAGTATGCTCTCGCAACTGTCGTCTTCACCATGCCGAACTATGTTGTGATGACTGACACACAGATTGATTCGATCTACGGCAGTCCACGGCAGGAATGGCAGCGATTCTTGAGCTTTGAATTCGAGGCAGCAACGGAGGTCATCGAACGACCTGGCGCGGCTGCTGGTACAGCGTCTTTTCAGTATGCCGAAGGGACGGCAGGCAACTTCCCCAATCCAATCAATCAGTACCTCAACACGGCAACACTACTGATGACCTGGCGGCAGGTGCCGCGTTCGGGGTTGTTCAGCAACGGAGGCGTTGGACCGCCAACGAATCTGCTCAATGCAATCAACACTGTCAACCATAACACGGGGATGTTTGGCTATCCCTATTACGTCCTACGTTGCGATCCGCCGAAATTCATCGAGATTCAAGCGCCCGTACCGGCTCAGTTTCTTGGCCTGAATCCGTTTTCTTCGCCGCCCATCTGCTACGACGTGCAGTTACGGTTTGCCTGGCGGGCAATGAAGCCATTTGCGAATCAATGGGGACATAACGCATTCCCTCGCGCGGCCGATCCGTTGTGGTATCTGGCAACGACAAATGGAGGTTTACCGACGTATAACCAACCGCTGACCACAACGCTGTTTCTCAGTAGCGACTTCACTGATCTTTTCAAGATGAATATGTGACTCATGGCTAGACGCAGTCCGCCAATTTTGCAGCCTGGTCCTCTGTCCTGGCAATCTGCTGGGGAGTTGAATCGTTTCTTCGATGATGTGTCTCGCGTTGTTGGTGGCATCGTTGGCCGCTCTCCGGTTCAGGTACAGGAGATCGGTGGTGGTCTGCAAATCTCCATCAGTCAACCTTCGCCTGGAGTCAACGCTCAGTCAGGATCGAGTTATACAATCTCTGGAAGTGATTACGGTCTTCTAGTGACAATTGGCAATTCATCGGCCATCGCCGTTACGGTCGCTCAAGCAGGGCAGGCGCAGTTTCCTCAAGGTTGGTGGTGCTATGTTGAGAATCGCTTCAACACAAACAATAATCTACTGACCATCACCCCAACAGTATCAACGATTGACGGCGCTAGTTCACTGGCAATCCCTCCCGGCAGCGGAGTCTACCTCATCAGTGATGGGACCAACTGGTACACCGAACGGGGGATGACTCAGTTATACCTGATTGACATTACGGGAACGCCAGGACCGTTCACGGGAACCTGGCAGATTCAAACCAACACTGCGGACGGTTTATCGATTGCACAAGCAACGCCGGGCAGCGGTATCGTGCAGATGGACCTGCTGGCGGCATCGTTGACGCAAATCGGAACCGTCAATCTTTCAACGCAGGACTTCAAGGGCATCAAACTATTCACCGGAGCAACAGGGACGCTGGCCGGCTTCGGATCGAACTATGCCAGTTTCACCCCTCAGATCGTATGGGGCAATGGTCCTGTAGTCGGTTACGGCGGCATCGTTCTTGCGACTCCGGCCGATGATGTGAACTACAACACCGTGATGAGTCAATCGCGATCAGTGTTTCATGCCGCATTCGCGAGCAATTACACTGTGACCGTTACGGGAGGGAACACTGTTTCAACCGTGCTGGCTGGCGGAACAACGGTTAGCGGAATCGACTACTGCGGATTCATCCTCGAGGGCCCTGGCAGCAGTCCGCCAACGACAGCCTACATGATCCAATCGACGGCGAGCCTTGAAATTGGCAAATGGGGAACAGGTGGAGGAGGCGATACTTTCGCTGGTGGCATCTGCGTTGCCTTTGGTGCTGCGGGCAGCGCTGCCATTGTCATCGGTACAACGCCTGTTACGGGCGGCACCGCTGGCGACATCCTGCAAGTGGGCGCGGGTCCGGTCCTATCGCAGGTCGGCACGTCGGGAAGCGGCAACGTGGTTCTGGTCGGCGGACCAACGCTGAACAACGTCACGATCGACCAGGCTGCGAACGGGAACACGGCATTGACCTTGCAGCGAGCAACGGACAGCGGACCTACGGGAGCATTCGAGACGTTCCAGTCGCACGCAGGGGCGACTTTGTGGAATGTCGATACAACAGGTACACTGACGGCAGGCACGGTGCCGACCGCACAACTCAGTGGACTCGGACCAGAGACGCAGGAATCAGGAGGACTCTTGCGCGTTCTTGGAGCTGCATTGAGTCTTTACCGAACAGCATACTAAACGAAAGGGGGTGAGCGGTGGCTGCAGGAACCGCTCCGATATTTCGTCACGACGCCGAAGCGACCACAGGTACGCGTCTCAACAGCGAACACCTCGCGTTCTGGCTCGGGAACGCTGGCCACTATCTACACGGCTGGGGCGAATGGTTCGATGTTTCGAGCGATCCGCATCCAACCTGAAGTACCTGTTACGGCAGGCGACGTGGTGAGGTTGTTCAACCAGCACGCCGGCGCTGGCAACAACGAACTGATCGCTGAAATCTCCATTCCGATCAGCAACCCGGCGGCATCGGCAAGCAACGCCCCACCATTGCCTGGTATCCCGCCTGTCATCTGGAGGCCTGATCCCAATGACCTGACGTTGCCCTTGGTCCTTGGAGCAGCGGACGTGTTGACCGCTTCGACCGATCAGGGCATCACCTACTCCGTAGCGGCAGAGGGAGGCGGGGATTATTAGACCCGTTCTGTAACAAATGGATGGACCTTTCGGCCTGGCTGGCGGCATCAATCCGATAGTTCCGCCCGCACAACCTTCCCCTCCAGGGTTGTCGATCAGCACCAGCGCGTTTACTCCGTTGGCTGGTTTGTCTCTTCTCGGCACAGGCGGCACAGGCGTCTACCGCGCCGATGGGTCCACCCTCAACCTCACGGGTAACGTGTTCTCGATCGCGTCGGGAGGCGTTGGCACGACGCAGCTCGCGGCAAGCGGTGTGACCTACGCCAAGATGCAGAACGAAGCAACCGTGACGCTGCTGGGAAACCCAACGGGCAGCCCGGCGGCACCTTCAGAAATTACCCTGGGAGCAGGACTGTCGTTCAGCGGGAGCACTCTCAAGGCAACGGGGCCGGCAGCCGATCCTCTCACGACGAAGGGCGACTTGTGGAGCTGGTCATCAACGGACGCTCGCGTTCCGGTTGGGACCAACGGCAAGATTCTAATTGCCGACTCGGCTCAGACGGCGGGCGTTGGCTACTCGACGATAGCGTTGGATGCAGGCAGCCATCTGATTCACAACGTGACCGACCCGGCAGTAGCTCAGGATGCAGCGACGAAGAACTACGTTGACCTCGCTGTAGCCGCTCTCGCTCCGAAGAACGACGTGCAGGCGGCAACGACAACGGGATTGGCAGCGTACACCTACAACAACGTCGCGACCCCTCCCTCGGGCGTCGGGGCAACGATCACCCTCACCGTCGCCGCCGTGCTCGTCCTTGATGGCTACACACCTGCTCTGGGCGACCGCCTGTTGATAAAAAACGAGACGGGCGGCAACGCGCCTTACAATGGCATCTACACTCTCACTACGGTTGGAGTGTTGGGGGTGACGAATGCTGTCCTGACGCGGTCGCTGGACTTCGACGCACCCGGCGACGGTATCAACGGGGCACTGGTTGCCGTGTTGAACGGGACGGTCAACGCAACCACGCTGTGGCTGTGCTCAACGGCAGGGTCGATCAATTTTGGCACAACGAACATCACCTGGGCGAAGTTTACGGGGACGACGTACAGTGCCGACGGCACGACGTTGACCCTGACCGGGACCACTTTTTCGATCGCAGCCGGAGGCGTTGGGACAACGCAGATCGCGGCCAACGCCGTCACCTACGCCAAGATGCAGCAGGTGACGAACAACCGGCTGCTCGGCAACACCAGCGGTGGAACGGCCAACGTGGCCGAGATCGCTCTCCCGCTGGTTGTAGCCAACGGCGGCACGGCTGTTACCAGCGTCACCACGGCGCCGGCGGCGACGGCATGGGCTGGCTGGGACGCAAACAGCAATCTGTCGGCAAACAACCTGATCGAAGGTTACGCTACGACGGTCACTTCCTCGACGCCCGTTACGCTCGCGGTCGGATCGGCTTATCAACAGTATTTTACGGGGAGCACCGCGCAGACGCTGAACCTGCCCGTGGCCAATACGCTCGTTCTTGGCCAGCAGTTCCAGGTAATCAATAACTCGAGTGCGGTCGTCACGGTGAAGTCGTCGGGAGGCAACACGGTCCTGGCACAGTCCGCGGCAACGATTGCTACCTACACCTGCATCCTTGCCAGTGGAACGGGCACGGCATCGTGGAGTGTGTCCTACACGAGCACGGCTGCCGTGGGCACCGTGACCAGTGTCATCGCCGGGACTGGTCTCTCCGGCGGAACCATTACCGGAACAGGAACGATCAGCCTCACGAATCCCGTGGCCGTCAACCTCGGCGGGACTGGGTTGGCTGCCCTGACGGCTCACACGCTGTTGATCGGCAACGGAACGGGAAATGTTACGCTCTCGGCAGTCGGGGCGACAAACACCGTCCTGCACGGCAACACGGGAGCCGATCCGACTTATTCGGCAGTAGTTGAGGCGGATATAACCCTTGCCGACAACACAACGAACAACGTCACCTCAACGGCTCATGGTTTCGCGCCGAAGAGCCCAGGCGATGCGACGAAATTTCTCAACGGTGCTGCTACGCCGACGTGGACAGTGCCCGCGTTCAGCATTGATGGACTATCGCAGCAACAGATCGGGTTGACCGATGAGTTGCCGTTCTATTCAGAAAACACTGCGGCCAACCAGAAGACGACAACGGCGCTTCTGGCCGGTATCTGTAATCCGATGATTTGCGACTTTCGTTTGTCGGCACAACCGAGCGTAGCCGTTCCGGCGACTGATCAAACATCTGTCGGAACCTTGTGGATGGTTCCCTATTTCGATGATGGTTCTTCGGATCAGGGATACAGCACCTACCCATACCCGGCCGCGCCGACGGTTCACAATAATACTTCGGCAAAGGGAACGGCAGGCTTCACTCTCACCGCTCCAACCATCACGGCTGGAGATACACTTCTCATCTTCATTGTGTCGGCATCGGCTCCCACTTTGCCAACGGGATTTACGCTCGCAAAGAACCAGGGAGATCTTTACTATTACATCAAGACACCTGCAACCGGAAGCGAAGGCAATGTAACAGTTAGCACGGCAGGAGCAGCCTATTACTTCTCGATTTCAAATGCTGATTCATACCAGATCAATTCAATTCTATTCTCGTTTGGAAACATCTCAGCAAGCAATTCCTATATCGCTTTTGCTCCAAACCCGGCATCGAGTGCTACCAACTACCTGCAATTCGTTGTGTTCGGAAGCGCTTCCACGACAGCTATCACGGCACCGGCTGGCAACACGGACTACACCGGGCAGACGCAGGGAACGCTCTCCATTGATGTTAGCACGGGGGCAGGACTAACGGCGGCAACGTATCCAACGGCAGCAGGAACGTATATCGTTGTTACGGTTCCGGCGCCTCCGGTCGGAAGAATTGCTCTTTTCAACGTGCTGACTTCGCAGTGGCAGTTATACGCTATTCCTCAGATATCGCTGTCGCTAACGGCAGTGTCGGGCAACGTGTACGATGTGTTCTGTGGTCTTTCCCTGGGCACGCCAATTTTGATAATCGGCACTGCCTGGACTTCGACGACTTCACGGGGAGCCTACCTGTCTCTTGTCGATGGCGTTCCTCATCAATTGGGAACGGCTAACCGTTGGTTGGGATCGTTCTATGCCAACGGAACCAACAGTACCGAGGACAGCAAAGCAAATCGTCTCATCTTCAATGTACAAAACCGCGTTCAGAGAAGCATGCAAGCTATCTTCGGTTCGTCAACGTGGGCATACACTCTTCTCACACGTAGAGCGGCCAACAATAGCACGACTCCAGGCACCTACTCTTTCAACGTCCTATGTGGAGTGCCGACTCAGGTTGTCGAAGCAGAGCATCAGTGTGTGTTCACCAACGCATCGTCAAGCGTTTACGCTGGCATAGGCATTGGCATCAACTCGACAAGCGTTGAAAGTTCGCAGATCCGCAGCAGCCAGCCAACCGAGACGACAAATCTGCTGGCGTTCTCAAACGCCCGCTATAAAGGCGCGCCAGGATTGGGGCTGATGAATTTCCAATGTTTGGAGGAATCGGTTGCAACCGGGACAACAACTTGGAACCACCAGGGCTCGACTGTTGGTACGGTGAATGGTATGGTTGCAACAACGATTATGTAACGCGAAAGGAAAAGTTATGCTACCGTCAGATCGCACTGTCATCGAGTATGTGAGCAATCAGTTCGCGGCCGCGCTGGGGTTTCAGCCGGGAATCTACATCCTGGCGCCGGGCGAGATGCCTGATCCGTCGTGGGTGCAACCAGTGGCCAGCGTCCTCGGCGGCCGAACCGATGGGCAACAGGTCCGCGTCGATGGTCCTCTAACGACACAGCAGATCGCGACGTTGACGACGTTGTGGGACGGAATGACCTTGTCGGCGCGCACGACACGACTCATCGTCGATCTCTTCAACGCTTTTGCTGCGCTCACGACGGCGCAGAAGACGAACGTAGGCAACTGGATGATCGGCACCGGAGCGCGACCGCATCGCTGGGAACTGTGGACGGGACCGAACGCCAACAGCATCGCTCTGATCGTGCTGATCCGCGGCGGCGAGGCCGGCCTCAGTGTCACGGACAAGGAGGGAATGGCCGCGTTGATGGCGCAAGACCAGCCGGATTTGTTCTTCAACAACGCGGTCATCGATGCCACCATTGCCATCCAGGGGGATGCTCCCTCGTCCTGAAAGGAGCCGATCATGGCCAGAAAACCTCAACCATCGCCACTGCCACCTGCCGAGACAATCACCGTCAACGGGGTGACGTTCACACGGATGCTCGAGCGGGAAGTGGTGTTACCGGCCAACGACAACCGTGGTACTGGTCCCGTCAAGTCCTACCGCTATCTGTGCCCGAAGTGCAAGATGGCATTGACGGGCGAACCGTGGGGCAGCGGCGAATGCGTGGCGTGCTGCCGGATGTGCGGTGTCTACTACGGGTCGCTGCCGGACTATCTGGGCGACTGACGAAGCGTTCCCTTTTCAGGGCGGATCTGCCATGATGGGAAAGACACTTCCCGTTTCTTCGCCCTTCACCTCGGAAAGGGGTGCGACAATGCCGATCGGCGTTTTGTTCTACTTCCGAAGACGGCCAAGACGCTCGTCCTGAAGGTATCGCCGGCTTCCCGGTACTCGCTTCCGCTGCCTTCCTTTGGCAAGCATGTCGCGGACGTTGTCGCCCGGTGTACCAAGGAAGAGATGGCCAATGAAGACGCAAGGAGGGTTGTCGCAGCGATGGAGAATCTTCATGTTATCTGGTATCGGTCCGTTCGCGATCTCCCAGGCAACACGATGAGCGAGAAGATTTCCTCCGCATTGCGTACCTGCTCCGATGATGCCATAACCGTCATCGTTGGTGGTTCCAGTCCAGAGAACGCATCCTTTCTCGTTCGTGGAGCCGATGTAGCGTTGAAATCTTTCTTCTAGGGGAATTGTCTGCCATTGCTTCTGGCAGTCCTTCGAGCAGAAGCGGCCCCGACCGAGAGCAACGCTGCTCGGGTAGGCAACGAAGGGGAACGACTGGTTGCACGTTTCGCAAACTCGCACCGTGCGATATCGTGATGGAGGACGTGACACAAAAACTCCTGTTCTGGTTGCTCTGTCCAGATAAGGAATTGTACCAGAACAGGATTAGAAAGGGTAGGTGTGCAATGATCTGGTGCGTTATCTGGGTTGTCCTGATGATCCTGTGGCTGTTCGGAACGGGCGCTGTCGCCTATCAGGGACCGAACCCGCCCAACATGGTTACCTTCGGCGTCGGAACGTTGATCCCGTGGGCGTGCGTCCTGATCCTTGGGCTCTTCGTCTTCCAGGCGGTTTCCTACACGCCGATGCGCTGATCCTCTCTCCCATCGCCCAACCTCTCTTGCTCCGAAGGAGGCTTCCCGATGCTCGCTGAGGCTGTTATCGATCCCTCTGCTTCGTGGGCGGGAGCGCTCACCGCGCTGGCCATCACGGGTGGACTCGCCTGTCAGATCGTGCTGCAGATCATGGCAAGAGCAGCGGCGGCGAAGACGGCGAAAGAGGCAGCAACTCAAGCTACGGCAGTCAAAACGACACTGGCCGCGACGACGGCTGCCGCTGAGACAAAGATGGACGATCTCGCCAAAGTGGCTGGCGCAACGCATCTGCTTGTCAATTCAGCGATGGCCGCGCAACTCAAACTCACGGCGACAGTCACGCGCCGACTGGCCAACTTGACCAAAGATCCCGCCGATGAGGAGGCCGCCGTGCTCGCCGAGAAACTCTCCAGAGATCACGAAATGAAGCAAGCGGCTCTCGACGCTGGGAAATGAGGTGATCGGATGGACGATGATCGTATCCCCGCTCGCTCTCCCTGGTGGCTGGAAACGCTCTGGGAGGTGTCCCTGCTCACCTTCACCGCGCTGTTGATCGCCCTTCTCATGGCTGCGATGTCGCACGGCGCCAATCCAGTGCCAGCCAAGAAGGCTCCCGTGAAGCCGGTCCCCATCCAGCTCGTCCCCGGCGAGTATCTGATGTCGTGGGCCGGCAGCGAGTTACCGACTCCCCTCGACAACGGCGGCGGATACAAGTGGGGGACGGTCTGGTATGGCTCGTATGCGTGGGACAAGACCTCGCGAACGCTGACGATCACTGAGACGATGGGAGATGGCTGGCACACCTGGGAGGTCATCCTTGACAAGGATGGCAAGGGCACATCAACGGGTTACTGGCCGGGTATCAAGGTCCAGGTGCGGAAAAAGCCTTGACGAGCGCACTGGATGACCGTAAATCAGTCCTGCCGTTAATGTGACGGCACTCCCGTGTTCATCGCGGGGCACACTAGCCTGGCCATCGGGACCCTCACTCCCGATGGCCGTTTTCATGCGCAAAGAAAGAGCCCGGCATCTCATAACGCCGGGCAATCCTCGCAGTCGTGAGGACGACAACGTCCATCAACAGAACAGGGCTGCCTCCCACTACCATATGAGAGACAGCCCAAATCTTCTGAGGCAATCCGAAATCAACAGTCGTTTCAATCCACGCTCAGTTTTCAGGCTGAGCGCATGTCGAGACAGAGCAGATCGACGCAAGTCCGGTACGAGAGACAACGTACAAGACCGGAGACATTCTCCGATCACTGCTGGAGAGTCTATCCGCTTTTGTTGTCGGCGTCAATCAGATTCCCGATCCGATCCGCCAACGCGATCAGTCTCTTTCGCAGATACGCCTGGTCCGATAACTTGTTCAGGGGGAAGACGAGATCGGGGCGAGTAGGCGATTCCGTCCAGCCTACCGGAGTCATGCGGCGTTGCCACAGCGTCAGGCGAAGTGTCCGCGTCTTCAGCGAGCAGTAGAGCCAGTGCCAGGGCGATCCCCAGCAGATTTTCGGAGGCATCCAGATGTAATCGGCATCGGGATAACCAGTGATCGTCTTCTGATACTTCTCGATCCAGGCAAGGACGGCGCGAGCGACCTCGCCACGACGGCGCCAGCAAGCGGAGCCTTCCTGCGCTGCCCTGATCTCTGGAATTGATGACGATGCACTACCCGAACATGTCGGCGTGAATTGCCGTCCCTCTTCCAACCAGTCCGCGAACGCGAACCACGCAAGCGGATCTAATCCCCATGTCATTTTCCAGGCTTCAAAGTGCGTCACGTCTTGCTACCTCTTCCTTGGCGCACTCAGAGCATCGCGGATGGTTCTGGTGGCATCCGGCAGGCTTCTGTCCGCCGATACACGGCTTGCCATGTGGGCATTTGTGCGGCCATCGCAACTTGTGGTAACGTGGCCGTTTCGCGATCAATCTGCCACAAACACAGGGTGTTAATTTTATCATGGCAAACAAGGAGGCCGTCCATAGCCTCCGTTGTCCTCCCCACGGTTAGGAGTTTCGTTGACGTTGGATGATGGCAACAAGTTGCTTACCGATCCATTCGGTATAGGAAGGTGGAATCGCTTGTGTCAGCTCATCCCACGTCATCCAGTCGATGCCCATGTCGGCAGGCGATTCTTCGACGCTGCCGCGGTACAAGACTGTCTCGCGTTCTTTGGAGTGGATGCGGTCGCATCCACTCCTCCAGACAAGATGGCCCTTCTTGCCGTAGTAGGCTCGGATGGTGCCCTGTACCTTGTGGTTACAGGAACCGGAGAACAGGAAGTGGCTGCACTCGAACAACCGATGCCGTCGAACGTGCAGACCGAACATCGATCCGCAAAGCATCACGGGAGCGAACAGCGGGGCACCTACCACGTTCTCGATGACGTATGGCTTGACGGACTCGAGCAACGCGGCACGAACTGGGGCGACTAGATCGGGATGTTCGCCTTTGGCCAAACTGACGTACGCCTGGCACGGCGGACTCGCGTGAATCACACCAACGTCTCCAGCGAACCACGACAATCCCTCCTCCCATGTTCCCTGGAAGAAATCAAAGGGGTAGTTCGGTTGCCATTCGATATCAACGCCGATCACGTCGAAGCCGGCACGGTGATAGCCAACCGCGCAACCGCCAGCGCCGCAAAAGAGGTCAAGGAGAAGAGGACGTTTCATTGCCTCACCAGGTCAACGGAAATCTCGTCGGGCGTTTCGCTCCGTTCAGGCAGCGGTTCGTTGAATTCGATCACGGCGATTCCGCTGTCGCGTTCGCCGTAGCGGAATCCCTTCACTGTGTAGACGTTACCCTGAAAGCGAACGCGGTCACCGATCTTGATTGGCTGGCCAGTGGAGTCAGTAACGCGCTTCGTCGGTTCCGGTCGCGCGGTCGGCATGATGTGTCGCGAACAGACTGCGGCCAGTTCCTTGACGAAAGCGTCAGGATCAGCGACAGTGCCGAAGCGGTCGAGAGACTGGATGCCCTCGGCGAAGAGGTAATCACCGCTGTATTGCCAAAGCACAAGGTGGAAGGTGGCGGACATCAGGACTCCTTCGGGTAGACTTTTCGCCATCCCTTACCATCAACGAATTCCTCAATCAATGAGGAGTCAACTTCGATTGCCGGAAGACGAAGCGCTCGCGGCATCTCCTGTTCCGTGAAAAACAGGTAGCTCGATACCAACATTTCCGCGCTGGTGTGCGGACCAAAGCACGTCAAGCGGCGAGCGAGAAGCACCTTCTCGTTTGGCCGTTCACCATCGATCAGGCAACGGCACAGATCAGAACGGTAGATGGTCATCATTGTACCGGGTGGATGGTAGCAGGGTACTTCACGGGTGTAGTTAACCACTCGCACTTCCCAGCGAGAAGTAATTGGCATCAGGACTCCTTTGCAAGTGCTGCTTTGACCGCCGGGCAATCACTGTCCCGGCGCAGTTTTCCACCCGTGCGAGTCCATATCTCGCACACAGGGCAGCGGTCGTAGCGCTCTACCTGGGCACTGGCATCAATACCTCTGGAGAAACAACTAGCTCGCTGCCGTACCTCGTCGTCTGTCAACGATGCTGTATCGCTGACGAATGTACCGCTCCACCCAACGAGAGCGTACTGGATCATATGGGACATCAGGACTCCTTTTTTGCTCGCTCAATCAGACGGCGAAGTTGTTCTGTCACCGTCTGGCCGGCCTCCCGCGCTCGCTGGTGGACAAATGCAACCAGATCGACCGGGAGTCGAGCCGAGATGACTTTGGTTTCGATGCCGGAATGCGGACGGCCCGGCTTCCGTTTGTTCGCAATCATGGGAGATTTTCCCTCCTTGCGAGCATTGTTGCCGACCGATCCATTTTTGTCAAATAAAAATGACAACTAACCTTGACTCAGGAGCGGAGCAATCGCATACTGCTTTCCAGACAGAAACGAAGGAGGTCCATAATGGAAAGCTGGCGAAAAGTTTGGAGAGATGGCGTTGCTCCGCTGCTCTCCGTGGAGGCTCTGGAAGCCTTGAGGGATGGTCTGCGATCGGATGATAGTCGACTCGTTCAGGGAGCGACAACGCAACCGCCTCCGCTCCAATGTGTTCAGGATTGGCCGGTCGAGGCCGCTTGCGCTCTGGGATACTGTGGCTGGCAAGGTGAGGGACTGGTCACGGTCGGTGAGGTCGAGGAGTACTTTGCGCGGATGTGCTTCGAGATCGATCAACGGCTGAATGAACCGGCTGGCTGCAGATTTTTTCTCAATGCATTCGACGATGAGCCGCGACAGACGTTCTTCCCGGCATTGTTGGGCGAGGTGGAACTGGCGCTTACCCAACGTGCCGCTTGAATCAACGCCAGGCAAATCCGCTGCCGGGTTTCTGAAGTTGTTTACCGGCAGCGTTTTTCTTCGCCGGCGCTCGGGTAACAAAATCCCTCACACAGAGGGCAGAGCATCAAATCGCCAGAACATAGGGTCTGGCAGCCGGCATTCTTCCCCGGCTTGTTGCCGGACGAAGCGGCCAGAGGGAACCCTTTCTTCGTGGGAATGCAGATGGGGCGTGCACATCCCTCTGGCCGTTATTTTCCATGAGGAGATTTGAGAGTGGAACAGTGCTACTATTGCAGCGCTCCTGCCGTTCACCGCTGCTCGCTTCTGCTCGAGGACGGCAAGCCGGACAAGTGCGACCGGCCGCTCTGCGAGGAACATTCGATGCGGTACAACGATCACTACATCTGCGCCATCCGATCGACACAGAAAGACCCAAAGCCGGAATCTGTTCCGCAGTCCGAACGCTGAACCCATCTCCATCCAGGAGGACACATGCTTTCACTCACACGGCGGACGCATCAGCGAATCTTCATCGCTGACAACATCGTGATTACTATTGGCGAGATTGAACGCGGGCAGGTGCGCGTCTGCATCGAATGTCCGCGACACATCCCCATCGCTCGCGAAGAACAGTTGCTGGCAGACGAGGCGCAGGAAATCGAAGAAGCGGCGAGAGGAGGCAGATCGTGACCACAACACGCAAGAACAAAGCAGCGGAGAGCAACAATGAGACGACCACGCTGGTTCCGGTTGCCCAGCATCCGGTGCAGAGCGCCTTGGGCGTCAACGTCGCAGCGGTCGCTTGTTCGTGGGCCAACATCCGCACGATGGACGATGCGTTCAAAGTCGCGGAGTTGATCGGCAAGAGTGGAGCCTACCCGAAGATCAAAAACGCTGGGCAGGCACTGGCGATCATGCTCACGGGAGCCGAGATGGGCTTTGGCGTGGCAGCGAGCCTGGCCGGCATCCACATCATTGAGGGGCCTGTCGTCGGGGCAAACCTCAAGGCTG
>Ga0307476_10001673_pt1 | contig 13480 bp, 11 predicted proteins | sample atmos_gasesECM2C_2_FD_203314 | JGI IMG/M metagenome (GOLD analysis project Ga0307476, IMG submission 203314) | Hardwood forest soil microbial communities from Morgan-Monroe State Forest, Indiana, United States - atmos_gasesECM2C_05 | ecosystem: Environmental > Terrestrial > Soil > Temperate... | reverse complement strand
GTGGCCGCATCCGACATCGGCCACCCTGGCGCCAGCTTTCAGTTTCGCTTCGACGCCTTCGAGCGTCGGAATCCAGTTCGAAACTAGATTGGCGTTATAGCCCGGCCTGAAGAAGCGTTCGGTGCCGGAGAAAAGACACTTCGAATGCTCGTGCCAACCAACGCCTTTCCCAGTTCGAAATGCTTCGGCGATCTTGGGTTCGTCAAGATAGGTGGATTGCACGACATCGAATGCACCGGCAAAGAAAGCTGGTGACCCCTCTTCTGCGAACGCCATGGCTTGCTCAGCCGAGAGTGAGAACGCATTTTTTTCGGGGTGGTAGTCGATATATCCAGAGGCGGCCTGCCCGGATAGCCATTCGCGCACATACCGCTCATGCAGGCCAGTCTTCTTGGCGAGCTCGGACGGAGTGATCACAGCACCATCCGCCATCGCCTTGTAGAGCCCGAGGCGATCGCCGAGCAGTATGCTTGCGCCGCCAAGTGAGATACCGAGGTCGCCGACCAACTTTCCGACCAGCGCGTTCAGCTTTTCAAGGTTTGGTTCACGCATTGCAGCCTCCTCCAATCTTCGAGAACAGCCCCAGCGTTAGCTAAGGGAGTGTAGGACGACCGGCGGATTACAAATGTGAAGGGGTTCACGTTTCGACGAACAGCCGTGCTGAAGTGGGTCTGCCTGATTGGCGTGTCGGCTTGGCCCCTCAAAAACGGACATGCGGCGACTACATCGGCGTGTCGGTTTTGTGCCAGACGGAGACTCATGCACCGAAGAATTAGGGCTATTGTTCGATTAAATCATCGGTGCGGCTGAGCTCCGAGGGTGGTACTGTGATGGCCAGCGTCTTGGCAGTAGGGATGTATTTGTTCAGCTCTCCTCGAGCCGATCCATGGTCAAGCAAAAGCAGGTTTGCATCATCGGCGCCGGGGTATCTGGGCTTGCCGCGGCGAAAGCCTTCTTGGCGCGGGGGCATCACGTAACCGTTGTCGAGCGCAGCGGCGACCTCGGCGGCGTCTGGGAACCCGCGAGATCGTATCCCGATGTACAAACCCAGAGCCCGAAGGACCTATACCGCTACACCGATAGGGGCATGCCGAGATCTTATCCGGAATGGCCGACGGGACCGCAGGTTCATGCCTATCTTGCCGATTACGCCCGCGACTATGGAATCAAGCGCTTGATTCGCTTCAATACCGCGGTGTTGCAGATGAACCGACGCCCAGATTCGATACCGGGTTGGAAGCTAGATCTTCGCGGCACCGACAGCCACATCACGCAAGAAAACTTCGATTTCGTCGTGGTCTGCACTGGGCAATTCAACGAGCCGCAGGTCATAAGCCACCCCGGCAAGGATACTTTCGAGACTCAAGGCGGGCGGATTCTGCACTCGTCCCAATACAACGATGCCGCGATCGCCAAGGGGCGCAAGGTCGTCGTGCTAGGTGGCTCGAAATCAGCCACCGACATCGCCGTCAATGCCGTCAATGCCGGTGCTAGTGATGTCACCTTAGTCTACCGCAGGCCGGTGTGGCGGTGTCCCTACTTCATCGGCGGCCTGATCAATTTCAAGCGCATCTTCTATACCCGCGCCCTGGAAGCGATGTTCCGAAGCTGGAGCGTCGCGTCGCTGTTACGATTTACGCAAGCCGTGGCGAAGCCGCTGGTCTGGGTAAGTTGGCGCGGGCTGGAGAGCCTCTTGAAGCTGCAGCTCAAGCTAACGAAATGTGACATGGTCCCTGACGAGCGTGTCGAGGATGGAGTAAACTGTTCGGTGCCCATTGCGACGCCAGGGTTCTTTCCGATGGTGGCGGATGGCCGAATCAAGGCCATTCGCGGCAGCTTCGATCACTACGACGGGAAAACGATCGTCATGACTGGTAGCGAGCGTATCATCGCCGACCTAGTCGTGCTTGCAACCGGCTACAGGATAGGCGTGCCGTTCCTGCCGCAGACTTTTCGTGACAACTTGGTGGATCCAGACGGCCAGTACAGGCTCTACCGTCTGATCGCCAACCCGGACCTGCCGGATTTGGGCTTCGTCGGCTTTAATTCCAGCTTCTGTACGGTGCTATGCGCCGACATGGCGGCGAACTGGCTAGTCCGCTATGCCGACGGTCAGCTCGCTTATCAGCCAACCAAAGATGAGATGCACAAAAACATCGAAATGATGCTGCACTTCAAGCGGGTGGAGCGGCCGGCAGCCGGTGTTTACGGCGGGCTATGCGTGGCACCCTACCAATTCAAGCACTTCGACGAGCTGCTGACCGACATCGGGGCAAAAAAACGCCGCCGCAATCTCCTAGCGGAGACGTTTCTACCGCCAGATGCAGATGCATATGCGCGGTTTCTAGCTTCGGCTCCGAGCTATCACGCAGTAACCTAAATGCGGGGCACGACAGCCCCGAGGCGAGGTTGTCAATGATGGCCTTTGCGCTAGGCTACTTCGGTATATCGTATGTCGACGCGAACAAGCGGCGAACAATCAGCTGATCATTTGAGCGAGACCTCGGCTTTGTTCTTACAGAGATTAATATCTGGCCCCATCGTTACGGGACGGAGCTGATGCTGTGAAGTGTACCGGTTGCGAGCACGAAAATCGGGAGGGCCGCAGATTCTGCGCTTCCTGCGGTTCCGCATTGCCGGTCCTTTGTGGCGATTGCGGCTTTGCCAACGAGCCAGCCGAGCGGTTCTGCGGCGGGTGCGGTCGCCCCCTAGCAGCAGCCGGTGCCGCGACCAAGGAAACCAGGTCTGCGCCCGAGCCCGAAGGAGATCGCCGTCCAGTTACTGTGCTGTTCTGCGATCTGGTCGGCTATACTCGTCTCTCTTCGGTGCTCGACCCCGAGGATGTGCATGCATTGCTGCAACGGCTTTTTGCGCTGGTCGATGCGACCGTCGAGCGGTTCGGTGGAACGATCGACAAGCACATTGGTGACGCGACGATGGCGCTGTTCGGCGCGCCGCTCGCCCGAGGCAACGATGCCGAGCGTGCGGTCCGGGCCGCCCTGGAGATTCAGACAGCCGTTCCGGCACTTGCTTCAGGCCTGCCCTCCGCTTTAGCCGTTCACATCGGAATCGCGACCGGAGAAGTAGTCGCAAGCTCCGTCGGAAGCCAGCAGCATCGCGGATACACCGTTACCGGTGAGGCGGCGAACGTCGCCGCGCGGTTGTTAGAGCGGGCCGGCGCTGGTGAGACTTTCGTTTCCGATGCAGTTTATCGCGCCACCAGTCATGTGGTTTCGTATGAAGCCGTGGGTTCGTTGACGCTAAAAGGTGTCGCAAATCTCGTCGAAACCTGGCGACCGACTAGCTTGAGAAGCATGGCTCCGTATGCTTCCACGCTTGTTGGCCGCCGTTCTGAACTCGGCCAGCTCCGCGCCGTGTTGGATGCCTGCATCAACGGTTCATCCGGCGCCACCGTGCTGATCCGAGGCGAGGCCGGAATCGGCAAAACTCGCCTTACGGACGAATTGCAATCCATCGCGGTCGCATCCGGCATGACCTGCACCGCTGGCTTCGTGCTCGATTTCGGAACCGCGCGGGGACACGGCGCCGCGCGCACCGTCGTTGCAGGGTTACTGGGGCTTGGATCCGGGGCAACGGTGGAGGCAGTCGAAAACGCGATCGACGGCCTGTTGCAAGCGCACCAACTAAAACCGGATGATGCGCTCTTTCTGCGCGATCTGCTTGAGATACCACACTCCGAGGCGGCCCAAAAACTCTACGAGGCGATGGACACCGCGGCGCGAACCCACGGCAAGGGGCGCGTGGTCACGACTTTGGTCCAGTATGCCGCAAGTCGCCGACCGCTTCTCGTCACCGTCGAAGATATGCACTGGGCCGACCCGGAGGCACTGAGCCTTCTCGCGGCGGTCAGCCACGCCACCGCGCTGAGCCCGACCGTGCTTGTCATGACATCGCGGCCTGAAGGTGACATGCTGGACGCCCAATGGCGCAGCCGGGCCGGCGGGGGAACGGTGGTTACCATCGATCTCGCTCCGTTGTCAGCGGAGGAGGCGCGGTCGATCGCGCGGCGCTTCAACGACTTCTCGCCATTCGCTGACCGGTGCGTTGAGCGAGCCGGCGGCAACCCGCTGTTCCTGGAGCAATTGCTGCGTAGCGCAGGCGACTTGATCGACGGACGTCTCCCTGCCTCGATTCAGAGTGTCGTGCTCGCCCGCACCGATCTACTTTCCGGACAGGACAGGCGCGCCATTCAGGCAGCCTCAGTTCTCGGCCAGCGCTTCAGCCTGTCCGATCTCAGGACGCTGCTTCGGGATCCGAATTTCGTCTGCGACAAGCTGGTGCGGAATGTGCTGTTGCGCCCGACGCAGGACGGACTGCAATTCGCTCATGCACTGGTCCGCGAGGGCGTTTATGGCTCACTCACGAACGCCCGGAAAAGGGAATTGCACAGCGCGGCCGCCGCTATCTTCGTCGACGACCCGGTCTTACGGGCCGAACATCTCGATCGCGCCAGCGACCCGGAAGCTGCGCGCACCTATGTTGCAGCGGCAAAAATGCAGGCCGGTCTGTTTCGACACGATCAGGCGATCGCCCTTGCGTTACGAGGACTGGTGCTGGCGGGTCACGGCCGTGACGCGTTTGAACTCGCCATCCTCGTGGGCGATCTCCAGCAGGACGCGGGGCGCGGTACTGAAGCTCTCGAGGCCTATCTCAGGGCGTTATCAGAATCCAGCGAGGATGTTGATCGGTGCCGTTCCCTGATTGGTTGCGCGGGGGCCAATCGATTGACCGATCGCGGGGACGATGCCCTTTCTGCTCTGGCCGAGGCCGAACCTCTGGCGAGGCTGCGTGGTGACAACCGCGCTCTGGCTGAAATCCACTACATTAGGGGCAATCTGCATTTTGCGCGCGGACGCCTTGGCAAGTGCCGCCGCGAGCATGAGTTGGCGCTTGATGCTGCACAGCGCGCAGCGTCGCCCGAATGGCAGGCGCGTGCGCTGAGTGGCCTCGCTGACGCGCAATATATGGATTGTCGAATGGCGACGGCGCTTCGTCATTTTACCGATTGTGTCAATCTCTGCGAGGCGCATGGCTTGACGCGGATTGCGGTCCCCAACCGCATCATGATGGGGGTGTGCCGAATTTATAACTGCGCGTTTGACCTCGCACTGGAAGATATACGCGGGGCGATGGAAGTCGCGCTAAGGATCGGCGACCGGCACGCGGAGATAATGGCGGCGCTCTCGATCGGTTCCTGTCTAAGCGCGGCTGGGCGGTATCCCGAAGCCGAGAAGTTGCAGCCCCAGGTGTTGGACTTGGCGCGCACGATAAAAGCGCGGCGCTACGAGGCCATAATTCTCTGTTATTGCGCGGAGGGTGCGTTGGTAAAAGGCCTCAGAACGGAAGCCCTCGCGTTGGCGCGTGAAGCTCGAAAAATATCGGAGGAGACCGGCCCGGGCTTTGTCGGACCGATAGTGCTCGGTCTGCTCGCTTTGCTGGAAGACCAGCGAAAAAATCAGGAGGCCGCCCTGAGCGCCGCAGAAGCACTGCTCGAGGGGGGATCTGTAGGCCACAATCACTTCTGGTTCCGGCGTTTCGCTATCGAACGAGCCTTGCTGTTGGAGGACTGGAGCGAAGTCGAAAGGCAAGCCGATGCGCTGCTCCTTCGCATGTCGGAGGAGCCGCTGGTTTACGCCTCTTGGGTAGCTCAGCGCGGCAAGATACTTGCGCGCCGCGGTAGGGGCAACACATCCGAGACGGATGAAAACGAACTCAAACAGATTTTGGCATCCGCTGCCGAAACCGACATGCGGATCGATGTACTCGGTGAATCGCTGCGTCGGATCTGAGACCGCGGTAATTGGTTCCATGTCCGGGCCAAACTCGGAAGTCGCTGCCGGTCGGGGTTATGTACATTCGCGGACATGCGGGTGCAGACCTTGAACAGCCATCAACGACAGCGAAGAGCCTATGAACGCCCTGCCGATGCTTTCTTGAGCGGCTATGGCTTGGTCTGGTTTAACTGCTGCGGCCCACAGCTGCTTTTTCGGAATGCCCGCGAGGCTACCCAAACTGAACCTTGGTCCGTAGAGACACGGCCGGCGCTCCCATGTTGGCAAAAGCGCCGGCCGCGCCCAAGGCCGCCAACCAGGCGAGGAAAGCGGCCCCAACTAACAAGGCGACTGGCGTGGGGCGAGTTCCTGCGCAACATAGGTTTCGCCTACAGCGGAGCCACATTGAGTGCATTGGCCGCGCACGCTCTATCGAGTACGTTGCTTTCAACTAATTGGAGCCTGCGGCCAACCACCGCCTGCACTTCATGAAATCGCGCACTTCATCGCTGGAGCCTCAGCGGTATACGTGAAAGATGTTGGCAACTCGCTGGCAAAGACGGACTGTTCGCGGCGATAGTTTTTGGATGTTCCCCCACCATAGAACTCTTCGTATATTTGAGCTTCGGCCCGTTGTCGTGCATGGTCAGCTCCTGGTCCAAAGGAACGAACGACTCCTGCAGCAGATAAAGCTGGGGAGTACTGTCTCAGATTCTGTATTGGTTATCGGAAGCTCGCCTAGCCTACTAACAAAAGCAATCGACAAGGAATGCCGCCACCGCCGCGCACGGGCGGCCCTCCCGTGACGACGCGATAGCAGTCCGGCAGCTTGGCGCGCCCAGAGAACACCAAGAACCGAGAGACAAAGAGCTATTGCTCACCGAGAAATGTTTCTAGAGATGACAAGAATTTCCTATTTGAAATAGTCCGCCTTTTCTTCAAAGCGCCTTTAGAACGTCCTCTGGGAATAAACACGGATAGCCTGTGTTTCGAATTCGGTGATCACCAAACCGAAGCGTCCTGCCCACCCCACGCATTTCACCAACGCACGGAGACGCGCGCCATTTTGGCCGTTGGTGTGGCTCGTTGTGACTGGAGTTGCCACAGTCGGATGGTTGGTCGCGACAGTCTGGGCCGCTACCGCCCCTCTCTCAATGGCTTTTGGACTAGAAGACCTGTTCGACCGCATCATCGCTAACGGCAAGTGAGTTGAGATTCAAACATGGACACTCCTGCGTCTTGGTCACCGTCGATCGATTGGACTCGCTTTGCTCAAGGTGCCGTGTCTGATCACATGTGGCACGCCTTTTTGGATCTAGTGAGGCTGTGTCACTGCGTAGAGCATTGGCGCGAGGCTGCCCGCTCCCTTCGAATGACACGCCCAGCCAAGCCGATTTTTTACCAGGAAAGTAGCTACAAGAAGCTTATCGATGAATGGAGACAGGGAATCGCGGACTGCGAAAACAAAAGGCACCGCGCCGCACATCTGGCCGACGACAAGGTTAGGGAGATGTCTCGCATAGCTCCGACTCCGACCTACGAAGGCGATCCGGATTGGCACTTGGGCGCTGCTACTGCCCTTTCGATGGGTATATCGCTTGGTCGCGCACGGACCCGCTACGAGAGCTTAGCTCTAGACGCTTTCGATGCTGCGCAGCTCACCAATTCTAACCCGATCGCCATAGCGACCATTTGGCTCGAAAGCGCCGGCTACACTGGTCAGCTTCCACAGATCTAAATTCGCGGCATGAAAGCCCCCAAGACGCTCGATCTTCCGGCCACCGTCACCCCGTGCCTTCGTCAAGGACATGCGCGCTGCGGCTTAGCTGTCGCTATTGCAAACTGGCTTTTCCAACAGTTGAGACATTAACATGAACACTTTTGACTCTTGGTCACCATCGATCGATTGGACTCGCTTTGCTCAAGGCACGGTGTCTGATCCTATGTGGCACGCCTTCTTGGATCTGGTGAGCCTCTGTCACTGCGTAGAGCATTGGCGCGAGGCTATGTCCAACGCCGAAAAACAATATTTTGAAGGAAAACTCCGTTCCAGCATCTCAATTGCGGAGAACAAAAATAAAATGAATGTTGTCGTCGATCTAGCTGAAAAGACGATTGAGGAGATGACCCGTATGGCTCCGAAAAACGAAGATGAGCCGGACTTTAAATTGTGCCACGCCGTTGTCGCTGCGGTGAAGGGTATGCCATACAAATTCGCGCAGAGGGGCTACAGGTGCTTAGCGTTAGACGCTTTCGACGCTGCACAGCTAACCAATTCTGACCCGACCATCATATCGAAACGCTGGCGCGAAAACGCGGGCTATTCTGTTCCGTTCCCCTAACGAGGCCCTTTCGTCGACCCATCGAGGATGGCTTCCTGACGACATCGCCGAATGCCGTGGTCGAGGCGAGAGCCGTCATCCTTATAGGCATCAAGGACGGGTGTTACAGTGTTATAATTGTACCATATGGAGGTCGATCGCGTTCCTCGTTGAACGCGCTTTACCGCTTCCCGCAAAACGACTGTCCCGCACCGTATGGTCGTGTAAACCAACCATCCGATCCTGGAATTAGTTCAAGACCAACCTCTGAGGTTTCGCTGGTCGCGTTCGACCGATTGCCTTCAGCGTTAAGAAACGATGATGCTGCCCGATGCGGCGAACAGGAATGATTTTGAGCGTGGTCGACTCGAGCGCGGTCTAGGTAGGAAGGATTCGATAAAACGCAGGCTTGCCTTCGAAAGCGGCACAACTTGTTTACAGAGAGAACTCGGTAGGTGTGCGAGGCGGCTTGCCGGATACCTTGAAGAAGACAATGATTTGCTTGCATGGCTCGCACCGGAAAGTTCGGCCATCGGCCTTCATTGGTTCGTTGCAAGCCGGGCATCGCGGCGTTGTCATTAGGATGATTCAACGCGAACGGCTGCTAGCGGTCCAATCACACTCAGGTTAGGACCGAGTCGTCCGGCGAGTTATCAACGCCGGCAATTTGCGGTGTGCGGTCGCGCGAGAAGCCGGTTTGCTTGTCGGACGTTAAACAGATGTTTCTAGACATGAAGGGGATTGTCACTCTCTCGCTTGCATTTCGGCGCTCTGTGCAAGCTTGAACCATTCGCCAGCAACGCGAAGCCATACTTCTCTATCAAGTGGATTTATAGATTTCTCGGCCAACTGTAGGGCTTCATCGGCCCGCTCTAGGTATTGCGTGGCATCTTCAGACATATGGCGGCCTTACTGGCTGCCCCCACCTAAACGGGTTCCACTCAAGAAAAATACTAAATTCAAATTTGGAAATTATCTCCAGGATTTAAGGTGAACCGGTTTTGGACAGATGCGATCTTAGATTGCTCTCTTCATCGTTACCTCCTAATGCCCTGCGGGCAACGGCTCCGATCTTATAGACCGGGGCCGTTTTATTTTGGGGGCGTTCGGGAAGGCGAACTAGGACAGTGCTGTGGCGGACTCGAATATAAAAATAATAGCCTCTTTATTTTTGAGAAAATCAAACCAGGCCAGTGCGCGACGAAGGCGGTCTTACTACTTGATGCGGTTTCGTTCCCAAGCGTCCTTGATTTCACAGACGACGATTATCAATATGGTCAGCACCACGATAGGAGCGGTCAACGTTGCCAACGTCGTAAGCATTGTTTTGCAGCCCTCCGAGCGACGATGCCCGAAACGTGCAGCGCGAGAGTTTGTTCCAAGGTCGCTGCGAATATTCGCAGGCTGGAAGTGGGCCACCATCTAGTTGCGGGTGGCGTTAGCTAAGGTCGTAAATGAAAAAACCCGTCGTCAATCCATCGGAGCGCGAGTGCCCGGAATGTATGGGGGGTGGCTATACGGTTGCGCCACACCCAACGCGGCCCGGAGTCAAGATTTACAGGGAATGCAAGAAGTGCCACGGCAAGGGACGTGTTGCCGCTGATTGACTTACTTTACGCCCTCAGCCCGAAACAGCCCTTCCGCGCTCATGGCGGAATCGTATCTCGCGGACGGATCGAATTTTATCCAGCCTAAAATCTTCGGAAGCCATTCGTCCGTGATTGTGTATTTCAGACCCTCGCCAGTCTTTCGGTTCTTGATAACGATCACTGCCATGTCGCCATCTGGCGCTTTGTCGGAAGAGATTTGCAGCGTGCCTTGGCCCGGACTGGCGTGGGTGGCAAGCATGACGCCATCTGCGACACACGGGCAGGGTGGCTTAGTGCCGTTGTAGTAGATTACAGCGATATCGCGGGGTGCTTCCGGTTTTAGCTTCTCAACGGCATCTAGCCCGATCCTGATGCCGACAGGGATGAAAGGGCCGAACGCTCCATGAATCCGCGCACCTAATGCGATCCATTCGTCTCTAGTATCGGCGTGGAGGGTGGCGGGGATCTGAAGGGCGAGAACGAAAATGACATGGCGAGTTTTGAGCATCGCTTTATCTACCTGCAAATGAGGCCCGAGCCTTTAAATACGGTCAGTACCCTAATTTACATTAGGAACATCGCACGAACTCACTGCACGGATTTTGCACGCTACTGCACGCCATTTCATGCTTCGTTCTGCGTGCAGATGCCAATTGATAACCGGCACCGCAAATCACCAGCCCGAAAAGCATATGATTTTATCGATCTAAATGGTGGGCGCACAAGGGATCGAACCTTGGACCTCTCCCGTGTGAAGGGAACGCTATCCCGCTGATCCGAGTTTATTAAACGGCGGCGGCTATGCCAAACTGGGCTTTTGGCTGACTGATAAGGAAATTCTACAAACCTTATCAGTCGAACGACGAGCTTCCATTGGTTTGGCGCCATGTCCGTGGCGGTGAACGCAGGCGACCGCCTCAATTCACCATCAGCCCTAGCCCTTTCGCCACATCGCCGAGCCGCGCGAAATCCTCTCGCAGCAGCTTCGCCATTTCAGCCTGCGTACTGCTCGCGGCTTTAGTGCCTTGGTCTTCGAATAATCTCTTTACTTCTGACAACGTCGCGACCTTCGCGATGGTGAAGTTGAGCTTGTCAATAATCGGTTGCGGCGTGCCGTTCGGCACGAAGATTGCGCCCCAGCCAGTCGCCTCGTAGCCGGGATAGCCGGACTCCGCCACGGTCGGTACGTCGGGCAGGAGCTTCAGCCGTGACGGGCCGCCGATTGCAAGCGCCTTGAGCTTGCCGCTCTGCACATACGACATCCGCCCTCCAATCGGGGCCACCGTCCATTGCGCGTCGCCGTTGACGACCGCGTCAATAGCCGGCCCGCCACCTTTGTAATGTGTCACCTCCGGTTTGATCCCGGCCATGGCGATAAGCATCTCGCCGGCAAAATGGCCAGCGGTGCCTTCCCCCGCCGTCGCCATTTTGATCTTGCCTGGGTTTGCTCTGATCAAGGCCACCAGGTCCTGCAGTGTCTTCACCGGGAGCAGCGTATTGCTCGCGATCAGCGTCGGCTGAATCACGAAGCGGCCAACCGGGGTGAGATCGCGCATTGGGTCCCACGTGACTTTTTTGACATGGGGCAGCAGCGCCACATTGCCAGACGACCCATACATCAGCGTGTAGCCGTCGGGCGCGGCATGGATCGCCTTCTCGACACCGGCTTCCAGAAACAGGTTTTCGTAGTTCACGGGCTGGCCGAGCGCTTCACTGATGCTCTTGCCAATGATCCGCGACAGCAGATCGGCAGCTGAGCCTGGCACCTCCGGCACGATTATCGTGATCGTTTTAGCCGGATAATTTCCTTGTGCTTCTGCTGTCAGCACTGATCCCAAAAGGATCGCGCCGACAATGCCTAACACGGTGATGTTGCGGTGCTTCATCCGCCGGCCTCAGCGTGAGCAATCAAATAGCAGCTCTGCGAGCCCAAGTGCCTGGGCTATATTTTTCTGCCCGATCGACTCATCAACAAGCTCTCAAGCTCAAGCACGGTGTTTTCTTCGCTGATGTTCTCAACGAGGGCGACTTCTCCAGATATCCGATCAAGCGCCGCCGCGTAGAGCTGCCGCTCAGTGTAGTTTTGTTCGGAATCGGTGGACCGCCGATATAGGTCACGCATCACTTCAGCCATAGCGACGAGGTCGCCCGATTTAATCTTTGCTTCGCATTCTTTGATCATTCGAGGCCAATTGGCCCGTGCCTTAAGGGCCGCTTGGCCAAGGCTCCGTCGAACGTGTGCGATTGTAGCGGGATCGGACAGACGGCGCATCCCGACGCTTGCCGCCTTTCGCGTGGGTACGCGAACCTTCATCTTGCTCTTTGCAAAGTAGATAACAAAGAATTCCAGACTATCCCCCGCGACCGTCTGGACTTCGATGGCCGATATTTGTCCAACGCCGTGGGCCGGATACGCGACGAATTCGTTCGCCGTGAAACCAGGATTATTCTCGGGCCATGCCGTTTGGCTGTCATCGGGTTGAACGGAGAGACGGGCTTGCGGCGCAAGAGGCCGATCCGCGTTATCGAAATCGGGCCTTCCAAGTTCTGAATCCATGTCAAATAAATCCGGCTTTATCGCGCAAGCATTCAACCACCAATAAGCCATGAGTCAGATCGCCACAAAGGACAAGACGTTTGTGCAATCAATACTTCGACGGGGTGTTGCTTCGCAGCAACTTGTTCCCGACTGCCAAATTCAGCAAGACAGCCGTAGATGCACAAAGAAAGCCGTATCACCGGCACCACGCCGACCATTTCTCCAGGGAGCCAAGACGAGATCGTTTCTCGATCGCCGCTTATATCTGAAGGTCGAGACCTATTCCGACGGCCAAGTCAAAGCTCGCTAAAGGTGATGAACACGGACTCAGAAGGGACTGGGGTCGTGTTCGCCGAAGATCCCGCGGTCCTTTTCGACGAACTCGATCAGATTGCCATCGGGGTCACGGACGAAGATCGTTCTGATGCCGAAATCGAGCGATTGGTCGGTAGAACGTATCTGTCGGTGCTCGCTTTGCTTCACGTCAGACTGGAAGGGAATGTAACCATGCTCGAGCAATCGAGCGACGACTTCCTCCAACCGGTCGACACGCAATGCGACATGCCTTGCCGGGTCGTCAGTGTCGTCGCCGGCACGGGTACGCTGCATAAGATGGATCGGGCATCCCTGGTCGTGTCCCAGCCAGTTGGATTTCTGCGGGTGAGGAACAAGCCCGAGTACGCCAACGTAGAACCGCTGCGCGCGCTGGAAATCCGCGACGCGCATGCTGACATGCTGAATGCCGGCGAACTTCATCTTCCGTTCTCTCCAGGGATTGCTGCGAGTTGGGCGACTAGAAAGGCTGGATTTTCGCCCGACAACCGGTGCCCGGCGGTATCGCCGATGACGTCAATCGCGAGGCCTTCCGCCATCATGGGTCCGACTAGAAGCGGTATGGCCGGCGTGCTCAAATAGACGACCGCAAAATGGCTCATCTAACCTCCGATAGCGCAGACGACGACGCAGCTGCATGAGGCCGTTCCGGGCAGGCGCTGTTAATTAGAACTAGCGGAATCGCCTGAAGAACGCCATGCCCGTCGAACACCTGAACCGCCTGCTCCACCCGGATTAAGGAGAGAGTGCGAACGCCGTCGGCAACCAATCGACAAGGCGCAAGAGGCCTTGTACCGGGAAAAATGGTGCACGAGGCGAGGGGCGGTCGGCAGAATTCTTAGGTTACGCATGGCTCTAGAATCTGGGCCGCCGTCGCGCAAGCGGCCGTGACTGGATTCAGGGCCG
>Ga0307476_10001671_pt1 | contig 13488 bp, 21 predicted proteins | sample atmos_gasesECM2C_2_FD_203314 | JGI IMG/M metagenome (GOLD analysis project Ga0307476, IMG submission 203314) | Hardwood forest soil microbial communities from Morgan-Monroe State Forest, Indiana, United States - atmos_gasesECM2C_05 | ecosystem: Environmental > Terrestrial > Soil > Temperate... | reverse complement strand
GAGCGCGCTCTGCTTACCTACGGCGAAGCGGTAGATGAAGCGTACTGTGCTGGCTACTACAAAGCCCACTCTGAGGAATATTGTTGAATGACCAACCCATTTGAACGTCACGGCATCAAGCACCTGTCGGCTTCGTCGCTGCAAACCTACAGCACTGAGCCGGCGCTATGGGTGATACGCTATCTCTACGGCATCAAGGATAATGCTGGCCCATCCGCATGGCGTGGCACAGCTGTGGAAGCTGGCCTTAAGCTAGTGCTCTATGGCACATGGCATGAGGACGCGGTAGCTGCTGCGCTAGCGCAGTATGATATGGAGGCTATGGGCGAGATATCGGACAAGATCGCTCAACAGCGAGCGCTCATCCCAGATATGATCCATCAAGCTGTTAAGGCTTTTCAGGATTGGGGTACTCCGGATGCCGTACAATTCCGTGTGGAGCACTGGATAGACGGCATAGAAGTACCGCTGCTTGGATACGTGGACTTCCTTTATCCTGCGGATCTCGCTGACCTGAAGACCACTGAAAAATGCCCCTCGTCGCCCAAGATGGATCATGCCGTACAGGTGGTGCTGTATGCCGACGCGCTTAAGCGTAAGCCATACCTAGCCTATGTGACGGCTAAGAAGAGCGCCGTCTATGGGCCGGAAGATATCGATATGGCCCAGGCGCGATGGCTACTAAAGGTGCGCGCTCACGCGCTGCGCCATATGCTCTCGCTTACTGTCAGCAAGGAGCATGCAGCGAATATGTTCGCGCCTAACTTCGAGAGCTACCTGTGGTCTGAGACTACGCGTAGCGCTGCTAAGCAGCTTATCGGGAGATAAGAGCATGCTCTGGCGGGAACTATATGGATGGCTTATGCGACCGCTGTTCCATGAGCGTGCGGATCGCTTCCGTGAGTTACTAGATGAGCGGGGAATAGGTATGCATGACAGCTTCCCAATCGAATGGATGAAGGAAGCTTTCACCGACAAGGAAGTCAAAGAGTTCCTTGAATGGAGGGATAAGCGATGCCGTTAGTGATGCCGCCACAGAATGATACGCAGTTTGAGATGGTACCGCCGGGCACCCACGTGGGCGTATGCTACCGCGTGGTTGACCTGGGCACACAGGAAACTACGTTTGAAAATAAGCCGGCGCTGAAGCACCAGATCGATATCCACTGGGAGCTAACGCAGGAGCTAATGGAAGATGGGCGACCATTTAGCGTGCGTAAGCGCTATACCTACACCAGTAGTCCCAAGGGAAATCTTCGCAATGATCTGGAGTCGTGGCGAGGGCAACCTTTTAGCGATGTGGAATTCGGCACTTTTGATATTGGTAAGCTTATTGGTGTGGGCGCTCTCCTGACTATCCTGCATCGAAAAGCCGACAATGGTAAGGTTTATGTCAACGTTGATGGCGTGGCTCGCCTTACCAAAGGCTTCCCAGGCTTTGCGCCTAATGGCAGGGCATTGACGCCACCTCACAATTCGATGGTTTGCTTTAGCTTTAGTGATCCGTGGGACCGCGATGCCTTTCAAGCGCTCCCTGAGTGGCAACGGGAGGTTATCGCTAAGTCGCCGGAATATGCTGAGATTACCAGTTCGTTCACCGAACCCCCGCCATGGGATGACAGCGATGGCGCAGAAGCTCCCCCTTTCTGATGTGTGTAAGAGCAAGCGGGGCTATACCAATGCGAGAGAGGCGCTATTCGTAATGTATAGGCATAACGATAAGGGCCTCGCTCCCTACCGCTGCCCGGTTTGCCATTGCTGGCATCTTGGCCATACACGCCAAGCAGACAAGCACATTCATAAGGCATGGGAGCACATCGCCAATGCGTGAATGCCCTACCTGCGGCTCGCCTATAGTGCTAGTGGCTGTCACCGAAGAGCATCGCTCACGCGAGAGCCACAATCACTACATGGCTGCGGTCAACGAGGCGTGGCTGAACCTGCCAGATAAGCTGGCGCAGCGCTTCACCTCAGCGGAGATGCTGCGCAAATACGCGCTATGCCGCGCCGGCTATTGCAACGCCAAGTCGCTGATATGCTCATCGAAGGTGGAAGCTATACGCGTGGCCGCGTTTATCCGCCCGATGGACGAGTTCAGCATCGTGTACCCTGAAGGTGAGACCGTATGGGTATTCACGGCTCGCAGCCAGAGCCTAAAGGCTATGGGTAAGGATGAGTTCCAGCGGAGCAAGGATGCCGTATTGAGCTTCATTGCTGGCTTGCTGGGTGCAACACCGGAAGAGCTGAAGGAGTCGATAAAATGACGCAAGAGGAATGGCAGTTGATGTGCGGGGAACGCACCACTAGCGTTTGTGTGCATGCGCTAGCGAATGAGGTATTCCAAATTAAGGAGCAGATACGGGAGCTGGCTTCTATCTTGCGCGAAGCTCTGGAGCAGCTAGAGGAATCGATTAAATGACAAAGGATAATTACGTCACCCCTTAACCTGGACGGTGCGCAATGACAGAAGAGGAATGGGAAGAGCTTAGCGCCCGTGGGTTTCCTCATGCGGCGGATGCTATGCGTAAGCTAGGGGCGGAGGTGTTTCTTATTAAGCGACAGCTAAGAATGGTGGACGCAATGACAAAGGATAAGATACGCCAGGAGATAAAAGAGCTTGAGCAAGATTTGTGGGATCTGGATGAGGAACTTTGCGCTCTCGAAACGCGGCGCGAGGTAATTTGGAAGCGCTTGGGAGTGCTGGAAGCTGAGCCACCAGCTCCCTACCCCACTAATCCCGATGATATAGGACCGCTAGCATGATGAACCGTAGGATGAAAGCCCGCTGGGTGGCGGCATTGCGTAGCGGCGATTATAAGCAAGCTCCGGCCGCATTGCGCACCCATGACGGCTATTGCTGCCTTGGCGTCTTCTGTGATTTACACGATCCCAGTAAGTGGGACCGGACGGTGCCGATATCGCCACTCGCAACTTACAGCTATTATGAATATGATGTCGACGGTGAAGTTACGAGAGGTTACCCTCCGCCTTCCCTTAGGCGTAAATACAGGCTAACTGTGAAAGCGCAAGCAGCGCTAGCTGATATGAACGATATGGGCTGCTCGTTCGATGAGATAGCCGACTATATCGAGAATGAGCTATGACCGGCAACGAAGTTATTTTGCGCGCCATCGACATCCTTCAGCGTGAGGTAATCGGCGAGGGCTGCGCTACATGGGATTACGAGGATTTCGCCGATGACCCTGAGTGTCGCGGCTTAGTTATCAGCCGTGATATCAATGATGATAGCCGCTGCTACAGCTGCGCTGCGAAGCAGGTGGTCATATGGCTGCGCAATTATCTCGCTCTGGAGAATGAGCCATGACCGATATCTGTAGGGCTATCGTGCTTGAGGGTGGCGGCATTATCGACTTTGAGATAACCCTGCGAGAAGATGGCCTATGGGAAGCCGAAATTCCCGAGCTTCCAGACGAGCCGCATTGGATCGGTGAGTCGGCAGAGAACGTATACCAGAGAGCTAAATTATTCGCGCTTATAGTGACGGGTAATATTAAGACGCCCTACAGCGAATGGGATGGCATTAAGGTGTGGCCGAAATGATATATGACGCCTCAATGGCTTATCGGTAAGCGCTGTATGATAACGTCCTTTATCATGGATGAGATTCGCTAACCGATTGCTACTGAATGCCGATTCAGCCCGTGAAACAAGTCAGTGTAGCTTACCTATTGCATCATGGAGGGCTTACCGATGAGCGATCAATGCGAGCATTGGTGGGGTGTGCGCCATCAATGGGGATCGTGGGTAGATGCCAGCAAGAATCCCATTCCATGTGCACTCATTACAAAGCCGGGAATGCGCGAGAACGACGAGGTTGTTGCATATTCCATGCTTCAGTACCGCCGCTGTGCGCGCTGCAATTATCTTGAGCAACGGGTGCTGAGGAGCCAGCTATGAGCCGTAGCTTAATAGATGAGCCGATGATGGATCGCCTGATGCGCGCCATGCGCAATGCAGCGATGGAAGAGGCTGCGGAGATTGTGAATACGGTATGCCCGAATTATCGTGCGCCTACGCTACGTGAGCATATTGTAGCTGAGATGCGCAAGCGTAAGGAGCCGTCATGACCGATGACATTATGGCCGCGTTAGCGCGGATCGAAGAGCAGAACCGGCAGATTATCGCCATGCTCACGGGAATGCCGCATGTGGGCGGTATAGCGACGTTACAGTGGAACCAGTGGAACCAGTGCCCGCATTGCGGCGCGTATTACGGGCTTGATGGGCACCTATGCCCGCTGGGCTACCCTAACCGCTGACGCGTCCTTTGCGCCTCATAGGCAATGCGACCGCATTTGTCCGGATCGCAGCGCATGAGAGCTTGCGTATGGGACTGCGCGCCACACTCTAGGCACGCCCATTCCCAAGCGCTAGTCTCTTCGTATGCGATCTCAGCTATCCGTTTCTTGATAGCCTCGAAATCGTCAGCAACCATTGGGGCCGCAGCTGTTGTTATTGCCGATGGCTGAGACGTAATCCCCCGGATCTTCCTTAGCCGCACTCTCGTAGACGCGCACATAAGCAATGTCCATGGATGTCGGTAGGCTAACCGACACGCCGCCTGCCTGCCCACCCATCGCTAGATCAAAGAGCAGTTCCAGGTTGTAGCAACAGGAGCCATCGGCACCCATCTGGAAATCGTATGTGCCTGTCTCAGCCTCAAAGCCGTCCACGTACATATAGAAGACATGCGTGGGCTTGCCGGTAGCTGGATTGATATTCTGCCCAGCGGGTCCGGGGACGATTTGCAGCGCAAACGTATGGTAGGCTTGGCTGAAGTCAACGTTGGTGTTCCACCCCATCCAAGACGGATTGGTTGACCATGACCAGCCTGTCGGTACGTGGGAGCCATCCCACGTGTACGTGCTTCCAATGCTGTTCCACGGCGCAGGGACATTGCCGTTCCATTGCGGGTGCAGGCCAAGAGCGCTGACGCTGTTGATGAACTCAGCAACATCCAGCTCTGGAGGCCATGGAGCGCTACCGTTGGAGCCTACCAGCGGCTCTGCGGCGGCCCAATCTGCCGGCCACGTTCCACCGGCTGGAGGCATCTTAATCTTAGCCTCGATATAGTAGCCGGTGGTGGCTGAGCCGACATTGTACGTCAGCTTGCCGCGCAGCATACCCGATGGGAATCTTCCATCAGATGCGCGTGCGCCGTAGGCAGTGAGTGCAACGCCTCCACCGCTGATCATGCAGTGGTTGCAGTTGCCATCCTCGCCTTCCTCGAAGAACTCCGTCTCTCCGGTGGACGGGATATAATTAGCCGTGGCTGGGTTGGCGTACTCAAGGAACCACTTGTTCTGATCGATCTGACTAGAGGTAAACTCATCGTCAAAGACCATCGTGTAGCCATTGGGCACCCACTGCGAGGGTGTCGGCCCCGGAGGCGCTGCCGGAGGCGCTGTCCACTGCCAGCCCGGCACAGTCTCCATGGAGACAGCTGTACCCGCTGCATTGGGCAACAGAACCTGTCCTAGGGCTTCGATCTCCATCGGCAGGCCATTGCCAGCCGGCGCTATCGTCATGGCATTGCCGGAAGCTGCATCATCCCAGATAGGGTCTACGGGTAGCCCCGGCTGGCTGAAATCAATGGCGTTCCAATTGCCGCCGCCAACGCACTCAAGGAAGTTAATGCCACTAGCGCCCTGCCAGTAAGCCCATTGCTGGGTTAGCGCTCCGTTCGACGGATTGAGCGCGGTGTAGCCATTAGCGCAGTCCAGGGCTTCTGTCTGGTTGCCAACTTGGTAGGTGATTTCACCCTGGCTGAGGATGGTCTGAGCCGACGCGGCAAGCGGCGAAAGAAACAAAGCGAGAACAACAAGGGCACGCTTAAACATTGCGAACACTCATGGTTGTGGTGCCGTATGGGAAGGCGAAGAGAATGCGCAAAGCCATTTCTGGGGTGGCCGTGAAGGTAATGGCTGGCGCGCCGTGGTCGATCGTCCACTTGTATTGGACGACGTCATCTTCGGGCTTTAGATAGCGCTCATCCTTGACCCTTCGCGCCTCGATAGCTTTGAATGCTGCTGCATCTTGTACGGCTTCGCGGTGCGCCTGTGGCGTAATGCCGTCAGGAATGCATTCTTCCGGATTGCATACCGGGCAATCGGAGAACGCCATATCGTAGCACCCATGCGCCGGGCATGTGGGGCCGCGATGGTTATAGTTTTCCATATGGAAGCAGTCTGGACCATATTGCGTTGTCATCAATTTCCCCCGATCAGCGACACACTTTTCACAATTACGCCGAAACGCGCAGTTTGGGAGCGTGCAAGATGGATGTATTGGGCACTGCCATCCAGCCATCAGAACCTAACGATCCCTCCCCTGAACATGGCTTCCCGTGGTCCATATACATGCACTAGCTCGGGCCACATAAGCTCGCGGTCCACAAAGCTGAATACGGCAAACCCTGGCCGCCAATCGACGCTACGGGCTTCTGTGTAGTGTACGAACTGGGGTGCGTACGGCGTAGCTAGCATGCCGGTATCGACACCCCACCGGGTGCCATTGTAGTCACTGTATGGCGTGATCTTGAGGCTATGGAGATGCCCAGTGGCAATCGACTTGCCGGCGCTCTTAGTGTTATTGTATGCCGCATGAGTGCCGCCAGCCGCGCGGTGTTTGATAACTAAACTGTCATTCACCCACAGCGACCAACAGCGCTCCCAATTTGGGAAATGGTCATGAAGGTGTACCCCTTCTATTCCTTGATACTCAGGGATAGCATTAGCGACTTTGCTCTCAAAGCGGCTGTCGTGATTGCCAAGAGTCCAGATGCAGCGTGCGCGCCCGATTGCTGTGATTGCCGAAAGCTGCTTTTGCGCAGCTTGCAGCTCTTGCATCAATGTCGGTTTCTGCTCCCAACCGATGCTGGGCCAGCGACCGATTGAAGCCCCATCTATCACATCGCCGTTGAGTACAATAGCTGCTAGCCGATCCTTGAAGTGATCGATAGCCCACAAAAAAGCCCGCATAGCGGGCGATGGTTCCGGCTCCCAGATGTGGGCGTCGCTGCCCACTAGGATGACGCCATTGTCTACGGCGAGATCCAATCTGCCAGGATGGTCGATAAGGATTGGGGGACGAGCTACGGCACGCAGCCGCACTATCTCAAGCCGGTGTTGCAAGGTGGAGCGCGAGATACCAAGCGCTTTAGCAGCAGCGGCTATATTGCCGCCGTGCTTTTCCACGGTTACCCGAGAGGCTTCCAGTATCTCCCCCGGTACTGGTCTAGCTACCATCTTCTGTAAACCATTGGCCTTCTGGGCCACAGTGGCGATTGTCCAACACTAAGAAGCGCTGATATTCACAAGTGGTAGTCAGAATGCCTCCGGTAATGGGAGATATCCCCTGATTTGGGCTACGGCACATTGCTGGCGAGAGCAGCGTGGCTCTTAGGTACCAGTGGCAATCTCTGCACAGAACCATGGAATAGTTCTAAACTATATTTGCATAGAAATCAAGAGCATACCCGGCATATAGCGCGCACCCTAGAATCATTCCAAATAGGAACTCGGCCATCTCAGCGCCTTGCTGAAAGCCAGTGATCTTGGAGGGGATATACTGGGCGAGCTTGTAAAGCGGGCCTTTACAAATGCCGGCAATTATCAGTGCTCCGGCAGCTACCGGACGCCCGGTGAAGGCAAATAGCAGCGCCGGTAGCGATACGTTACCGATGCCAACAGCGCTAGCTTCTAGTACCTGCCAGATGTTGCTAGCGCCAAGGTAGTCGCCATTGGGCAGGAACTCGCATGCCATCCACAGGAGGATGCTAACCAGCATCAGGATGTTGTTGGTAGCCACCCACATAGCTGCGCCCATGCCGACAGCAAAGATGGCTCGTGCTACCTGTGTATGCCCAGTGGGCAGCCAGCCGCCACGTATGCGATTGAGGAGGGCGCAGAGGGGAATGAGCGCCAGCTGTATCATTTGGTTAACTGCGTGTCGCGGCCAGTGTAGTACTGCACTACATAGTACTGGCGGGTGAGGCAATCCATCAGCGAGCCACGGTCGGTCGCCCAATAGTTAGCCACCTGCCCGCCTGTGAGCGCGCTATTAGGTAGCGCTACCGGCCACGTGCACTCAGCGGTTAGGCTTGCCGGCGCTGGGGTTAGGATTGGTTTGACTGCCACGGCCGATGGAGTTGAGCAACCGAACAGTCCCAGCATCGAGACACTGGCTAGTGTTCTTAGCCGCCGCGACGGCAATCTGCTTCTGAAGGTCACTGATGCTGGCTTTCTGCTGAATAACTTGCTGTGTGGCGGCACTTGACCACTGAGTCCAATACCCGCTGATGGTTTGCTCGCGTGTCTGCTCGGCCTGCGTAGCGGCCGCCACGGCTGCCTGTACATTGGCTGCGCCTACGCTGCGCTCGTGAGCGCTGTACCAGACGAATACGCCTACGGCAGTGAGAAGGATGGCCCCGTACTTGACGATGGGCGATGTGATGATAGATAAGAATGGCATGCTATTCTATCTGCGAAAATTGCTGGAAGCGTGGCGCTGGCGTGGCCACAAGTTTCCCCCTGGCTGCATAAGGCGTAATCGCGCCTGTGCTTACCGTGGGGATGAAATGTGCCTATGGGCAGACTGTCCCCATAAAGGCAATTGGATATGCATCTGATACGCTTATCCGTATTTATGATCGATTTACGCTAAAGCGTTCACGGAACACCTTAACGCCACCACCAGCGCCAATGATGGCTGCCATGCAGGTGCCGAAATCGGTGAGGCTGAATGGCTTGTCTTTTACCACAAGCGTTATCGCTATGCCCGCAGCGGTCAGCACGGCGATAATTGTACTGAAGACAACGCTATCGGCTGCCGCCTCGTCGGAGGACAGCAGGTTTTGCAGCCAGTTCATTTCGTCTGGTCAGCATGCCACTGCTTGAGTTCGTCAGCCGTGCCGGCAAAGTAGCTACGGTCGCATGGCCCTATGCCGGGGGCATCCGCGATATCGACGCCCATATGTCCATCGGTATGCTGCCACATAGCCCACTCGGTCCAGCCATCGGGGCAGACGGGATTATTGCCGTACTCAGGGAGCCACAGGGGACATCTCCCCAGGATGGCGTTGGGTAGCCCAGAGCCGTTGCCCAAAGGTCCGTAGCGACCTGTGTAGATAACGGGCCATCTACCGATACGGTGAGCAATGCGAGAAGCGATGAATACGGCATCCCCTAGTGTAGCCTGAGAAGCGTTGCGTTCAACATCTAATGCTAGCAATACGCCCGTCGGATCGCCAACCACGGATAGGAAGTGATCAGCCTGAGCTACCGTATCGCTGCCGTCGCAGAAGTGATAGGCACCCCAGAGCAAGCCGGCGCTCTTGGCTGCTGCGTGTCGCGGCGCGTAGGTAACATCCACCATACCGCCGCCCTGCGTAGCCTTATGGATGATCAGGGTAATCGGATCGTCCGCATCGTGCGCAGCAGTAGCGAATGCGGCTAGCGGGTCAGGTATCGAATTGTTATGGCTAAGATCGAGAATGCAATCGGTATAGGTAGGCGGAAAATACGCGTTCACTTGTCCCCCTTAATGCAGTATCATCACTGTGGTGCCGGGTCTGCCTCTGACCGTATAAAGACAATGCCGGTCTTGTTGGTTATGCCGTCCCCGCCCTCTAGTCTTCGCCAAGGCGGCATATCTTGGCGTGGATGGCGCGGGGGGAGCTGCCTCTACCGCAGCAGGCAATCGGAGGAGATCCGGAGGTAGAGCAATTTCTTAGTGAGGTTGAGGGCCTTACACCCCATCGGCGGCCTCTTCCTTCCCGGTGCCCGAAGACCGATTATCCGCTAGGGCTTCGGCTCAGTGTATGAGCGGTTGCGTACCGTGAATCGCCAGATAGCTGAGAATGATAAATAGTCCCGTTACCAGGGCACATATTCCACGAAAGAATAATGTGTTAAGCGTGTCGAGTTTATTGTTCAGCGTCAGGTAGCGATCCCGACATTCGATAAGGTGATGCTGAAGGACAGCTTCCGCGCTGGCGGCTAGCTCAAGGGCGCGGGTATCAATTCCGTCAGCGACATTGCGGACGGGAGCGAAGCTCTGCATATCAAGCGCCACCTTGTTGTAGTAGTCTTAGCTGATCAGGCGTGATTGGCTGCGGTCCTGGCTGCTGTAGTAGCCCTGGCATTACGCCCGTGGGTGTTGGGCTGGGAAGCAATCCTGGGATTGGCAGCTTATTGATGCCCGGAGTTGTCCCACCACCGTTGGCCGTCATAGCCTGATAGAGAGGCGAGCGCTGGCGTATCAAATCATCGGCATTATTGAGCGAGCGTGTGGCCAGCCTATTCTCTAAGCCCTTAAGTGCCGTGCCAGCTATCATCGGGCTAGCTGCGCCGATTGCGGCCCCTAACCCTGGATGCATCCCTTCGCCCACGGTAGCGCCCACAACGGAGGCAATGCCACCATGCATCCCTTGGCCGCCACCGATCCTATTGGCCCATAGCCGTGCTTGATTCTGAACCGGGCCGCCCTGGATTACGTTGTTGAGAGCGCCAATTTCCTGATCGTTTAAGCCAGCTACATTATCCGGGCTTTGGAGATAGCTGGCGACCCGTTGCTTGATGCTGTTACCAATATTGCGTCCGGAATTGGTTGCCGATGCTCTAGCAACGGCTTGGTCAAGGATGCCGGTATTGGCTCTATCAAGAGCCCCGGTAAGGTCGTTGGAGCGCATTGCGGCGGCATAGTTGCCCCTGGCATGGCTCCACACATTGGCGACTTGAGCGGGGCTGAGGCCGGTTCCGGACGAGGTGGCGTTACCCAGCGGTGCCGGGAGCTGTCCCACGTTTGCTTGGGCGGCAGCGGCGCGAGAATCCGCCGTACTAGCCACGGAATTATTAAGGGTGGACATAAAATTATCAAAGCCACCCAGAGCATCTTTGGCAGCCAGTGCGTCAGTGGGATCCGATCCCATCCTGACGCCTCCCAATCCGCGCCTAATGGCGTCGAGATAGGGGAAGGTGACAACGCTACCGGGCGGCGGGTTGTCAAGCTGCTTGAGGAGCGTGAAGGTTTTGGGAGCGAGTTCATCGACGATACCTCTGGTACCTAGCAGGTTAGATTTGATGCCTTGCACCAGATTACCAATGGAATCGCCGTTAATTTCAAGCCCCGAGTCGCGTACCGTCGAGTAGCCCTTGTTGGCTGCCTGCACCAACTGCTTGGCCGAAGGCGCTGAAGTCATTGCTAATTCGCCGGGGATAACCTCCCTAGCACGCAGCGCAGCACTCGCGGGACTGAATAGCTGAGCTGTCGTAGCCGCACGGTTAATTGCTTGCGTGGGGTCGGTTGTAGGATTCTGTGGCGAGTATGGGGTGGGCAAATCTCCCGTCATGGCTTGCCCAGGAGCCAGCACGGATTGCACGGCACCTTTAAACATTTGCTGCGCCATGCCCGGTATGCCGGCTGACCAATCCAGATAATTATCGCCGGCTTGGCTTCTGCTCATAGGCAGGATGCTGCTTTTAAACGCTGGCGTTATGCCGCTGAAATCAATGGCTGACTGCGGCGCGCTGCTTTGCTGTTGCTGCTGCGGTATCAGGCTGCTGAAATCGATAGCCGAGTCCGTCATTTAAAATTGCTCGTATCGAAGCCGTTGTCCTGCATCATCTTGATAACTTTAGCCCTATCAGCGCCACGCAGGATGGCGTTCTGTGCTCCCTGAAGCGTGGCGGGATCGATGGGCTTAGTGCCGTTCATACCCTTGAGCGGTCCGATATCCTGCTGTGCTTTCTCGCGCGCCTTATCGAGCGGGTTGAGGTTACTCCACGCTGTCTCAAAGGATTGCGGGTTACGCCAGCCTTGCTGCTGAGCCATATTCCAATCTGCCGGCAACTGCTGAGCTTGCCGCACTAGCGCCATATCCTCGCCCAGCATCCGCAGGTTAGCTGCCGGCTGTAGGTTTGGATGCTCACGGTTCTCGCTGACGCTCATGAACTCAATCTGCGATGGCCGTGGCGTGGCTGCCTTCAGGAGTGGCAGCGTTGTCAGCATGTTGTCGTGTAGTGCTTCTTGTACGGCATCTGGCTTGGTTTGCGTGACAAGCGTTGGGTCAATGCCGAGTGATTTGAGCGCTGCGGCAAGCTCAGCTTTCTGCGTTGAGAAAGCTCCCGGCTCTGTCATCTTGAAGGCTTCGGCGATTGTGCCGAGACGCATCTCGGCTTGCCGAGCAGGCGCAATTGCTTCATTCCAAGCATCGGTTTTACCCTGCCAGGCGGGGATGGAATGCTCCAGCTCAGCGGGGCTTTGCGGCATGAACTGCTGAGAGATCGGCGGCAGCTGTGTTCCGCGCGGCGTCGTGATGGGCTGATCGTTGGATGGCGTAGAAGCTGCGGGAGCGCCTGCGGCGGGTGCCGTGGCTGTTCCCGAATTGAATGGCTGCCCCTGAAATTTGACGCCAGGGATAGCGCCGAACTCGGCGTTATATTTACCTTGCTGTTCTGCCTGCTCATTCTCGGCGATGCCCTCAAGAGCGTGAGGCACCCTCTCGGCAACGGGATTGCCGTTAGCATCCTGCCCCACCGTGAAGCCCAGTGGTACGGCGGGGTTACGGGCAATGATGCGTCCATCGGATGGATCGATAGCCATCCCATTAACGCGCATATCTAATGGCGAATGCCATTTGGTATATAGCTCCGGCCCCACGCCAGCCCAGCCCTTGGCGTTTGCCACGGCCCCTTGGTAAGCTGGGGTATTCTGGTAAGCCTGTCCAAGCTCACTACCCAAACCTGCCATTGGCCCTAGAGCACTTAGCATAAGGGCCATACGTGGATCAGCTGACGGGTTAACAAAGTTAGCCGCACCGCCTGGCACCACGCCTTGAGGCATCGCCACAGGGGGCGGTACGGAGGCGCTGGCAGGCATAGCCACCGGAGGTGTTGCCGGTGCGTTCTGGCCGCCCAGCAGGCCACCCGATGGCACGGGGGGATTGGTGTATCCCGGAGGTGCCATCATACGCGTGCCGTTGAGGATATCTCCTTGTGGCGGATTGTCTGCCGTCAGCAACCGTTGCCCCGGTATGCGAGGCGCGTCCGTATCAGTATCCGTAGCGCCGGCTTGCGCATATTGCTTGCCGGTATTGCCGCTCTGGTCAGCCTGACGAGCCGCAGCATAAGCGGCAGCGTATTGCGGATTCTGGGAGGTTACGGAGGTAAGCTCAGGCCCCGGCTTGCCCGACAGGTAGCCGGTTAGCGCTCCGGTCCAGCTACCGCTTTGGTCGTAGAGATCGCGCATGTAGCGCGCAGCGCCATCAAGCGAGGACTGCGGGTCGGTTACATCAACGCCGTACTTCTTAGCCGTGTCAGGTATGAACTGCGCAATACCCTGAGCGCCTGCGCTTGATGCGCCAACCTTGGGATTCCAGCCAGACTCGCCGGCTATCTGATGAGAGAATACATCCCACGGGATGCCGTACTTGGCTGCTACTTTCTGCCCGAGGGAGAGCAGGTCGCTG
>Ga0307476_10001670_pt1 | contig 13492 bp, 12 predicted proteins | sample atmos_gasesECM2C_2_FD_203314 | JGI IMG/M metagenome (GOLD analysis project Ga0307476, IMG submission 203314) | Hardwood forest soil microbial communities from Morgan-Monroe State Forest, Indiana, United States - atmos_gasesECM2C_05 | ecosystem: Environmental > Terrestrial > Soil > Temperate... | reverse complement strand
CGAACGGCAGCGCGCATGCGGTCGCGACCACGGCAATGCGCAAGGACAGCGCGACTGCCGTCCATTCAGCGGGCGTGAGGTCAAGCACGGCGTGCCTGAGTAGCGTTTCCGCTCACGACGTCGGCTTCATCAGGACGGCAAAGCCGTGAGCCTCGAAGATCGTCTTTGCCGTCTGCGAGCGCAGGAACGCCAGATAGGGCGTCGCCTCGGGCTTGGCGGCCATGGTCGCCGCGACCGGATAGATGATCGGATCGTGGGAAGCTTCCGGAAATACGCCGACGACCTTTACGCCCGGCTCGGCCCTGGCGTCTGTCGAGTAGACGATGCCGAGCGGCGCCTCGCCGCGCGCCACCAGCACCAGTGCTGCACGAACGTTTGCGGTCATCGCCATCTTGGGTTCGACGGCTGACCAGACGCTGAGTTTTTCCAACGCGGCCTGGGCGTAGATCCCGACCGGCACCGCCTTCACGTCGCCCGTTGCGATCCGGCCGTCGCCGGCAAGTTTTGCGAGATCGAAACCGGGCGCGATCGTTACGTGATCGATCTTGGAATCCTTGGACGCGATCAGCACCAGGGTGTTGCCGAGCAAATTCGCCCTGGTGTCGTCCTTGATGAGTTTCTGCTGCGCACCATAGTCCATCCATTTCAGGTCGGCGGACACGAACACGTCGGCCGGCGCGCCGCCTTCGATCTGCTTCATCAGCGCCGAGCTGGCGTCATAGCTGGCGACGACTTTTATGGCGCTTTGCTTGGTGAAGGCGGCATCGACGTCGTCGAGCGCGTTCTTCATGGAAGCGGCGGCGAAGACGGTGATGGATTTGTCCTGCGCCTGGGCGGCGAGCGGCGCCGCGGCAATGACGATTGTCGCGGCAAAGGCCGCCAGGACGGATTTTCTGGTTGGCACGACGGTTCTCCAACAGTTTCAGGCGCGCCGACACGGCGCGCCGGACCATATGATCCGTGAGGTCGCTACGACCGCCTCGGGGAACCGTCGTTCCGGGCATTGACGGCGCGCGCTCAGCGCACTGTCGGTCGCGGCCGGACAATAGGCTGAAGGCTTTGGGCGGACAAGCCGGGTTGTCGCGCCAAGTGGTCACCGTCGGGAGCCATGCTATCCTTTGCTCCGCAGGAGCGCGGACGGATGACCGGGGCAACGCCGATCGAAGGCGAATACGACTACATCATCGTCGGCGCCGGCTCGGCCGGTTGCATTCTCGCCAATCGGCTCTCGGCCGACGTCGGCAAGCGCGTGCTCATTCTCGAAGCCGGCGGCCGCGACAACTGGATCTGGTTTCACATCCCGGTCGGCTATCTGTTCGCCATCGGCAATCCGCGGTCCGACTGGTGCTTCAAGACCGAGCCGGAGGAAGGCCTCAATGGCCGCAGCCTCAATTATCCGCGCGGCAAGGTGATCGGCGGCTCATCCTCGATCAACGCCATGATCTATATGCGCGGCCAGGCCGCCGATTACGATCACTGGCGCCAGCTCGGCTTGAGTGGCTGGGGCTGGGACGACGTGCTGCCGTATTTCAAGCGTCACGAAGATCATTTCCTCGGCGCGAGTGAGGCACACGCGGTCGGCGGCGAGTGGCACGTCGCGGCGCCGCGGGTGCGCTGGGACCTGCTCGATGCCTTTCGCGCCGCCGCCGAACAGGCCGGCATCAAATCCATCCCCGATTTCAACTGCGGCGATAACGAGGGCATCTGCGCGTTCCACGTCAACCAGAAGCGCGGCCGGCGCTGGTCGGCGGCCAGTGCCTTCCTCAAGCCGGCGCTCAAGCGCGCCAATTTGCGGCTCGAAACCGGCTGCCTGGTCGAAGGCATCGTATTCGACGGCCGGCGCGCTGCCGGCGTGCGTTGGGCCCAGGGCGGACAGGCGCGGATGGCGCGCTGCCGCGGCGAAGTCATCCTCGCCGCCGGCGCGATCGGCTCGCCGCAAATCATGCTGCTGTCCGGCCTCGGCCCGGCGCAGCAATTGCGGGAGCTTGGCATTCCAGTCGTGCTCGACCGGCCGGGCGTCGGCGCCAATCTGCAAGATCACCTGCAGCTACGCATGATCTACAAAGTCGACGGCATCACCACGCTCAACGAGCGCTATCACGCGCGGTTTGGCATGGCGCGCATGCTCGCCGAATTTGCGCTGTTGCGGCGCGGCCCGCTGACCATGGCGCCGTCACAGCTCGGGCTATTCACCCGCTCCGACCGCGATCAAGAGCGCGCCAATTTGCAGTATCACGTCCAGCCGCTGTCGCTCGACCGCTTCGGCGAGCCGTTGCACACATTCCCCGCCTTCACGGCGAGCGTGTGCAACGTGCGTCCGACCAGCCGCGGCTTTGTGCGGCTGCGCTCGCGCAACCCGGTGGAGGCACCGCGCATAAAACCGAATTATCTTGCCACCGACGAGGATCGCCGCATCGCCGCCAATGCGATCAGATTGACGCGTCGGATCGTGGCGCAGCCGGCGTTGAAAGATTTTCATCCCGACGAATATCTGCCGGGACCGCAGCTGCATGATGACGACGAGCAGGCCTTGATCAAAGCCGCGGGCGACATCGGCACCACCATCTTTCATCCCATCGGCACCGCCAAGATGGGACTGGCGAGCGATCCGATGACGGTGGTCGATGACCGCCTGCGCGTCGCCGGCATCGAGCGGCTGCGCGTCGTCGATGCCTCGGTGATGCCGACGATCACGTCCGGCAACACCAACGCGCCGACCATGATGATCGCCGAAAAAGGCGCCGCCCTGATCCGCGCCGATGCCGGGGGCCCATGAATCCCGCGGCGCGCGCCAAGGCGATGCTGATCGATCCGGCGGCCGAATGGGCGCTGATCGCGCGCGAGTCCGGCGATCCCGCTTATCTGTTGAGCCGTTACGTTGCGGTGCTGGCGCTTGTTCCCGCCGTGTTCGGCTTCATCGGCTCGAATTTCATCGGCATGGTCGTCCCGGGAACGGGCCTGGTGCGGGCATCGCTTTTCAATGGCGGCTTCGGCGCGATCTTCGCCTATGCGCTGGCCTTCGCCATTGTGCTCATACTGGCGCTGATCATCGACCTGTTGGCGCCGTTGTTCGGCGGGCAGAAGGATTTTGACAACGCGTTCAAGCTTGCGGCCTATTCCTATACGCCGGTGTGGCTCACCGGGATTTTTCTGCTGCTGCCGGGCTTGCGCTTTTTGATCTTGCTCGGCTTCTACGGCGCCTATGTGCTGGTGCTGGGCCTGCCGCGGCTGATGAAAGCGCCGGAGCAGAAGTCCTACCTCTACGCCCTCGTCATCGTGGTGTGCGCTGTCGCGCTGACGCTAGGCGCCGCCGCCGCTCAGCGTGCGGTGTTCAACACCGCCTTTTAGAGCACGATCCCGAGACGTGGAAACCGTTTTTCAGAAATCATGCTCAAACAAAGAACCAAGACCATGATCCTATTCAATTGAATTGGATCATGGTCCAGACAAATGCCTACGGCGCCCTCACGACCTGCTTGCAGGCCGCCGGCAACGCGGCGAGCGTCGGTCCGGTCCGCGGCCCAGGCGGCTTTTCCGGCGGTTTCGGATGCAGCACGCCAGCCGTGAACCAGTAATCGAGCGCATGGCCGCAGCCGTCGCCGGACGGCACCGGCGGCTGCGACTCGCATTGCGGGCTGTCGGGCGGGCAGTCGAGCCGAACGTGGAAGTGCTCGGCGTGTCCCCACCACGGCCGCACTTTGGCAAGCCAAGCGCGATCCGAACCGGCTTCGCTGCACATTGCCTTCTTGATCGCCGCGTTGACGAAAATGCGCGCGATCGCCGGATCCTCCGCGGCGGCCTTCACCAGCGCGGTATGGACCGGCGTCCAGACGCCGTGGTCGACGTCGAGACCGCTCGGCGCCACCATGTTGACGGCGCCATTCATCTCGCGCTCCTCGCGGCTGAGCACGTGATCCGGCATCGGGCTGAACCAGATATCGGCATCGAGCCCGATCTGGTGGCTGGCATGGCCGCTCAGCATCGGACCGCCGCGGGGCTGCGCCATATCGCCGATCAAAAGCCCGTTCCATCCGACCTTCTTGGCGTTCTCACCAAACCGCTTGATGAATTCGATCAGCGCCGGGTTGCCCCAATTGCGATTGCGCGACAGCCGCATCACCTGCCAGGTCGGGCCCGTGATCGGCAGCTCCTCGGCGCCGGCCATGCAGCCCTTGGCGTAGCCGCCGATGGCGCGCGCCGGGCCGGCGAGCGGTGTCAGCTTGCGGGCGAACAATTCTTTCGCCGGAATGTTCGGGGCGTCGGGATTGGCGAGCGGCGGCAGCGTCACCTTCTCGAGCGTGCCTGGCGGTGTCGTATCGACGGTGCTGGCTGCTCTGTTCTGCGTGCCGGCGTCTTTGGCTAGGTCTTGGGTCAGCTCTTGGGCCAGCTCTTGGGCCAGCGCCGAACCGGCGCCGAGAAAGAGCAGCACGGCGAGCGCGCGGACCGGAGCGAGCATCATTTCATCTCCGCGACGGACTTCGCCCCCGCCGTCGCCCGGTACGCCACCGCACGGGCGCGGCGGCGATACGCTGCCGCGAGTCGTTCGTCCTGTCCAGTTACGAACAAGTCATCGCTTGCCCCGGTCAGCGCCAAAAGCCTCTGTTCCGTCGCCGCATGCGGCTCGACCGTGCCGTCGTGCAGGATGTGCCCGATGGCAAGCCCGCGTTCGGCGAGTGAGCGCGCCACCAAGAGGCAACGATGACAATCGAGCGGCTCGCGTTCCGCGCACATCAAACAGACGCGGCGCTGCGCCCCTTCTGCAGTCAGCCGATCGAGTGCGATTTGAAAGTCCGGCTGCCGCGCCATCGCCTCATAGTCGGCGACGCCGTCGCAAAAAAGCGCGGCATCGCGCGGACGGCCGCCCAAAGCGTCGCCATACATCAGATAGGCCATGCCCTGCTGCGCCAGCGTCACTGCCAGATGTTTACCGGAGAACCATGGGAAGCGGTGCGAGAACGGCGTCGAGCGTACGTCGGCAACGGCGTTTACGCCGGCATGGCGCAGCAGCCCAATGAAGCGCTCGGCGGGAATATTCGAATGGCCGATGCTGAACAGATCGAACGCTGACATCGCCGAACTTTAGCGGAAAAGCCCCGGCAGTTTTATGGCTGCCGACGCATGGCAGATGATTAACCGCCGGTGTCGAGCCGGCTTTTTTGCAAGGTCCGGCGGCGCTACAATACTGCCCACTGTCGACGAGGAATCCGCTGGGGGATTGCAATGCGTCGGTTGCTTTGCGCGGCTGTCATCGCCGGATGGGTATTGGTTTTCCTGCCCTTCAGCCCGCGCGCCGAAGCCTCAGTCGTCGTCAACATCGACCGCTCGAGCCAGACCATGGCGGTTAGCGTCGACGGCATGCCGCGCTATAGCTGGCGGGTGTCAACCGCCCGGCACGGCTACATCACACCGCCCGGCAGCTATCACCCGCAAATGATGGCGCGGCGCTGGTTCTCGCGCCTCTATTACAATTCACCGATGCCATATTCGATTTTCTTCCATGGCGGCTACGCCATTCATGGCACTTACGAAATCTCGCGGCTGGGTGGACCGGCGTCGCATGGCTGCGTGCGGCTCGATCCGGACCACGCCGCCACCCTGTTCGAGCTGGTCGAACGGGAAGGCATGAGCCGCACCACGATCGTGGTACACTAGATTTTAGTGGAGAGTTGCGGCGGCCAAGAAGGAACGATACTGGGTCACCATGATGACGACGACAAAAACGCTCAGCGGCGTGATCGCCGCCATCACTACTGCGATCGACGACAACGGCGAGCCCGATAGCGCGCGTTCGACCGCATTGGCCCGCTTCCTGCTCGCCAACGGCTGCGACGGACTCAACGTATTGGGCACCACCGGCGAAGCAACCTCGTTCTCGCTGGATCAGCGCAAACGCGTCATGAGCGCTTACGCGGCAAGCGGTCTGCCGCTCGACCGGATGATGGTCGGCACCGGCGCCGCGGCGCTGGCCGACGCCATCGCGCTGACCAGGCACGCCGCCGAGCTCGGCTTTGCCGGCGCGCTGGTGCTGCCGCCGTTCTACTACAAGGGCGTCCCCGACGACGGCCTGGTCGCCTATATCGATGCGATCGTCGCTGCGACCGCGGCGCGTCCGATTCCGATTTACCTCTATCATTTCCCGGCCCAGTCGGGCCTGCACTGGCATGTGGCGCTGATCCGTCGCCTGCTCGACGGCTATGGCGAGCGTATCGTCGGCTTGAAGGATTCGTCCGGCGACATGGCCTATGCCCGCGAGGCGGCGAGTATCTCCCCGCGCTTCAAGGTCTTCCCCTCGACCGAGGCGGCGCTGCCGGAAGCCCGATCCGGCCCGTTCGCCGGCTGCATCTCGGCGACCGCCAATCTCAACGCCGATCTGTGCGCCCGCGCCTATCGCTCAGGCGACGCCGCAGCGCTTGCCGAAGCGGTCACGATCCGCAAGCTGTTCGACGGCAAGGCGCTGGTGTCCGGCATCAAGGCGCTGGTCGCCCATATCCGTGACGAGCCGCAATGGGCCCGCATGGCGCCGCCGCTTGCGGCCTTTCCCCCGGCCGACCGCGCCGCCGTCATTGCCGGCTACGAGGCAGTACGCGCCAAGCGCGTGGCGTAGTAGGAAAAATAGCCCTGCGTTGACGCCGTCTCCCCATCCCCCTATAAGCCCGACCCAAGGCGTCAGGCGTTTGGCTTGCGCTTCCTCAAGATACACTGCTCCACAGGTCCAAGTCTTAGATAGGTCAACGTCCGATACGCCATGGCTAATACCAAGTCCGCCAAGAAGGCCGCCCGCCAGATCGCCCGCCGCACCGTGATCAACAAGTCGCGCCGCACCCGCATGCGCAGTGCGGTGCGCAAAGTCGAAGAGGCGATCACCGCCGGTGACCGGACTGCGGCCGCCGCCGCCATGGCTGAAGCCGAGCCGGCTCTCGTGCGTGCCGCACGAACCGGCATCGTCCATCGCAATGCCGCCCGCCGGAAAGTCTCGCGGCTGGCCCACCGCATTGCCAAGCTCGGCAAATAGTCGTTAGACTGATCAAGTCGACGCGCCACTCACCGAAGCGTTAGACATTGACCCGACGCCGTCGCATTGACGCGGCGCGTCGATATGGCGTCGCGCGTTCTCAAAGTTCGCCGTGGATTGCCATTAATCTGTTGCAGAATCGTCACCTAAGCCCGTGAAAATGGCCCAAAATTCTGTGCGCGGCTATTTTCCGCGCTCTTCTCATCGAATTTTATTTGCTCCGCAGACCCGCCGTGAGGGTTACCTCAAGATTCCGGTTAGGAGAACTGTTGAGCGATGAAAGACTTATTCACAAGGTCAAATTCGGGGGTTGGAATTGACGCCGATTCGGTTGAGTCGAGTTTTGTTTGATTCGTTGTTTGGTCGCAGGCATTTTCGGGCCGGTTTCGCTTGTCATCGGACTGTAATCAGCCCGTCGAGTCAATGTCTTGTGCCGGTCATCCGCGCCGAACGCCTGCCCCGCGCATTTGTCAGAAACCCAATGTTGGCGCGGTTTTCCCTATTGCGAGCCGAAAACTGCGTGCTACGTTTTTCTTCCCTTCGAGTTCGAAGGTCATCACAAACGGGTTGACTGGAAACTCATCGAAAAGTGGGTACGGGAGAGCTGTGTCCAACTGCGTGCGGCTCTGACGTGACAATAGTCGAGAATTCTCAACGAGAAAACCTGCTTATGAGCGTCATGAAGCAGGTGAAACGCGCAGGCAGCTTCTGACGGTGGCGCAAAACGTCCTGCGCGGCGGTCAGTGACAACCATCGAACTGGGAGCGATGGAGGTGGGGGCATGATGAAGACAATCCATCCATTGGCAATAGCGGCGGGCGCTTCTTTGCCCAGGGTTTGTTGGCCCAGGGTCTGTCGGCCCACGGTTGGTTGGCCCAGGGTCCGTCGGCCTCTCGTCTTCACGTTTCGGCCCGGCACCGCCAAGCCCAGCGGCTGAACGCCTCCCCGTCGATCAGCGGCTGCGACCGATTGATCCGCTGCCGCCCCACCCCTTTCGCTATGTCAGTTGCGTTTGCCAGTGCCGGCATGGTGGGGCCTGCCTCGCCTGAGTTGCTCGGTTGAACTCTTACCTCTGAAGAAAATAGCAGGCCAAAATGACGAGCACGGATCGGGAGCGCTGGCAGCGGGTCAAGGACCAACTCCGTAATCAACTCGGCGAGGACGTCTTCACCAGCTGGTTCGGCCGCATGGAACTCGACGCCGCGGAAAACGGGACGGTGCGGCTGTCGGTGCCGACGCGTTTCCTGCGCACCTGGATCCAGGCGCATTACAGCGAGCACGTGCTCGCCAAATGGCAGGCCGAGGATGCCGCCATCACCCGTTTGGAGCTGAGCGTTCGCTCGGCGGCAATCCGTCCTCCGGTGACGAAGCCCAAGCCGGCAGAGCCGGCGGCGCTGTCGCGCGAGCCGCGCGAAATCAACGGCGTCGAAACCCGCGCCAGCGTGCCGTTCATGAGCGTGCACGAAGCGCTGGGCGGCTCGCCGCTCGACCCGCGCCTGACCTTCGAGACGTTCATCGTCGGTCGCTCGAACACGCTGGCGCACGCCGCGGCAAAACAAGTGGCGACCAGCCGGCGCGGCGAACAGCTGATGTTCAACCCGCTCTATATCCACGCCGCCGTAGGCTTGGGCAAAACCCACCTGCTGCAGGCGATTACCTGGGCCGGCAACGGCGCCGACCGCAAAGTGCTCTATCTGACCGCAGAGCGCTTCATGTACGGCTTCGTCTCGGCGCTGAAGACCCAGACCACGCTCGCGTTCAAGGAGGCCGTCCGCGCCATCGACGTGCTGGTGATCGACGACCTGCAATTCCTCCAAGGCCGCTCGACCCAAGCCGAGTTCTGCCACACGCTCAATGCGCTGATCGACGCCGGCCGCCAGGTCGTGATTGCCAGCGACCGGCCGCCGTCGGACCTGGAAAGCCTCGACGACCGCGTCCGTTCCCGGCTCGCCGGCGGGCTGGTGGTGGAAATCGGCTCGCTCGGCGAAGAGTTGCGGCTTGAAATCCTCAAGAGCCGGATCGCCGCCGCCCGCCTTTATCATCCCGGCTTCGAAGTGCCGGCACCGGTGCTTGCCTTCATCGCCAAGGCTGTGACCCATAATGGCCGCGACCTCGAAGGTGCGGTCAACCGGCTGCTCGCCCACAACAAGCTCAGCGGCCAGCCGGTGACCCTTGAAATGGCCGAGCGCGAGATGCGCGATCTGATCCGCCCGCAGGAGCCGAAGCGGGTGCGGATCGAGGACATCCAGCGCGTGGTCGCCCGCCAGTACAACGTCAGCCGCGCCGATCTTTTGTCGTCGCGGCGCACGGCCAACGTCGTGCGCCCGCGGCAGGTGGCGATGTATCTGGCGAAAATCCTGACGCTGCGGTCGCTGCCTGAGATCGGGCGCCGGTTCGGCGGCCGCGACCACACCACCGTGCTGCACGCCGTGCGCAAGATCGAGGCGCTGGCCGGCAACGACACTACCTTCGCCGAAGAGATCGAGGGGCTCAAACGCCAGCTTCAGGACTGATGGGAATCGCTCCCGAAAACGGCGAAAGGTTGGGAAAAGGCCGGGTCGGGGACGAGCCGGCCTTGCGAAACTCCCTTCGCCGGGCCACGTTTGCCATCCGCCCGTCATCCGGCGCGTGAACGGATTTCGCGATGAAGATCACCGTCGAGCGTTCCGAATTGCTGAAATCGCTGGGCCACGTCCACCGCGTGGTGGAGCGCCGCAACACTATTCCGATCCTCGCCAACGTGCTGCTGCGCGCCGACCGTTCGAAGCTGAGCCTCAAAGCCACCGACCTCGACGTCGAAGTGACCGACACGATCGCGGCCGAAGTCGGCCCCGGCGGATCGACCACCGTGCCCGCTCACATGTTCTTCGACATCGTGCGCAAGCTGCCGGAAGGTGCGCAGATCGTTCTGGAATCCTCAGGTGACCGCGCCGCGCTGGCGATCCGCGCCGGCCGTTCGCGCTTCACGCTGCAGACGCTGCCGGAGAGCGATTTTCCCGATCTGGCGCCGGGTGAGATGACGCACAAGTTCGCGCTCAAGGCCGCCGATCTGAAGCGGCTGATCGACAAGACCCAGTTCGCCATCTCGACCGAGGAGACGCGCTACTATCTCAACGGCATCTACCTGCACGCCGCCGGCGCGGCCAAGGCGCAAACGCTGCGCGCGGTGGCGACCGACGGCCATCGGCTGGCGCAGATGGATCTGGAATTGCCCAAGGGTGCCGCCGGCATGCCCGGCATCATCGTGCCGCGCAAAACTGTGAGCGAAGTGCAGCGCCTGATGGAGGACAACGAAGCCGAGGTCTTAATCGAGCTGTCATCGGGAAAAATTCGCTTCACCATCGGCGATGCCATCCTGACCTCGAAGCTGATCGACGGCACTTTCCCCGACTATGCCCGCGTCATCCCGCTGGCCAACGACAAGGAACTGGTGGTCGACAAAAAGGAATTCGAGGCGGCGGTCGATCGCGTCTCGACTGTTTCGAGCGAGCGCGGCCGCGCTGTAAAGCTATCGATCACCGGCGGCAAGTTGCTGTTGTCCGTGACCAATCCGGATTCAGGCAGCGCCAACGAGGAGCTCGAGGTCGAATACGAATCCGACCCCATCGATATCGGCTTCAACTCGCGTTACCTGCTCGACATCGCCGCGCAGATCGAGAGCGAGGCCGCGGTGCTGAAGCTCGCCGATCCGGGCTCGCCGACGCTGATCCAGGACAAGGATCCGCACGGCGCGCTCTATGTGCTGATGCCGATGCGGGTTTGACAGGGATCAGGTATCAGTCATCAGGTATCAAGCGCTGTCTTGATCTCTGATCCGCGATCCCCGATGCCTGTACGCCGCCTCACGCTCAACAATTTCCGCAACTATCACACGGCTTCGCTTGAAACCGGCGTGAAGACCATCGTGCTGGTCGGGCCGAACGGCGCCGGCAAAACCAATTTGGTCGAGGCCATCTCCTTCTTCGCGCCAGGCCGCGGCCTGCGCCGCGCAATTCTCGACGAGGTGGCGTTCAACGAGGGCGACGGTTCGTGGGCGGTCGCGGCCGAGATCGAAGGAGCACTGGGCCTGGCCACGCTGGGCACCGGCATTGAGCGGCCGCTCGAGGACGGCGCAACCGTCTTGCGCAAATGCCGGATCGACCGCGAGCCGGTCGGCTCTGCCGCGGCCTTCGCCGACCATCTGCGCGTGGTGTGGCTGGTGCCGGCGATGGACACGCTGTTTGTCGGCGCGCCGTCCGAGCGCCGGCGCTTTCTCGACCGGCTCGCGCTCGCGGTCGATGCCGAGCACGGCAGCAGGGTCAACGCGCTCGAACGCTCGCTGCGTTCGCGCAACCGGCTGCTCGAGGAGGCGCGGCCGGATACCCATTGGCTGGACGCGGTCGAGCATGAGACCGCGGAACTCGCCGTCGCGGTCGCCGTGCAGCGGGTGGAAACAGTGAGCCGGCTCGTCGGCGTGCTGGCAAGCCGCAAAGGCTCGGCATTCCCGCCGGCGGAGATCGCGCTCGACGGCTGGATGGAAAAGCTGGTCCCCGAGCACCCGGCCATCGAGATCGAGGAGCGCTATCGCGCCGTACTGCGCGACAATCGCGCCCGCGACGCCGCGGCGGGACGCACCAGCGACGGCCCGCATCTGACCGATCTCAAAGTGATCTACGCGCACAAGGGCATCGCTGCTGCGGACGCCTCCACCGGCGAGCAGAAGGCTCTGCTCATCGGACTTGTCCTCGCCCACGGGCGCTTGATCGCCGAGATGACGGGATTCGCTCCGATCCTGCTGCTCGACGAAATCGTCGCTCATCTCGATCCCGCCCGGCGCGCCGCGCTGCATGTCGAGCTGGCGCAACTAGGCGGCCAGGTTTGGATGACGGGCGCCGATCCGGCGCTGTTTGCCGAGGTCGGCGATGACGCGATGATGGTCGAGGTGGCGTCGGGCCGTTTGGAACCGCGACGACCGAACGGCTGAGGCTGGAACCTGACACGGTTCCATAAAGATTTGCTTGCCAACCTGCTATGCGCTGGGCGGGGACTGGAACCAGAGTGCGATGAACCTCTTAGTCTCGCAGGGGCACAAATGCGTCGATTGTGGACAAGGCCAGTGCCATGCCGGAAGCGGCGGAAGACCAGATCGTTCGCAATCTCGCCAAAGCGCTTGAACGCTTGCACGAGGATTTGGATCGCGTGGAACTTTGGACCGCCGCGCTGAACTGCTTCCAGCGGCCGGTTCCCGATTATCAACCGGGCGAGCGTTATCTTTTGCCGACCCGGCGAGAGCACCGGGACGCCTGCGCATAAGCGCAATTAAAAAGATCGTTTCCGGGCGCAGATTTGGCGTCGCCAAAAAGCACCCCCGAGACCGTCATTTCGCAGCTGCCGCGACGGCTATTTTCCGGCTCTGATTCGAGCCCCGGAATCGCCACGCCGAATCCTTGAAAAATGGCGATTTGACAATATCTTACCGGCACCCACTTTGTGCTGTATCCAACCCCGTTTTCGTGTACAAGAAAAAACGATTCTTTCGTGCTTTTCGCAAGCGGTTCGAAAGCTCATCCGCAAACCCGTCTGAAAGCCCCTGGCATGGCCGAACCCGCCCGCAAACCGACCCCTGCTGCACCCTCCGATTACGACGCCGAGTCGATCAAGGTGCTCAAGGGGCTCGATGCCGTGCGCAAGCGGCCGGGCATGTATATCGGCGACACCGACGACGGTTCCGGCCTGCACCACATGGTCTACGAGGTCGTCGACAACGCCATCGACGAGGCGCTGGCCGGCTACGCCAAGGAGGTCGTGGTCACGCTCAATCCCGACGGCTCCTGCACCGTGCGCGACGACGGCCGCGGCATCCCGGTCGACATCCACAAGGGTGAGGGCATTTCCGCCGCCGAGGTCATCATGACCCAACTGCACGCCGGCGGAAAATTCGACCAGAATTCGTACAAGGTTTCCGGCGGCCTGCACGGCGTCGGCGTCTCGGTGGTCAACGCGCTGTCGGCCTGGCTCAAGCTCACCATCTGGCGCGACGGCGAGGCGCACTTCATGGAGTTCCACGACGGCGACGCGGTCGCTCCGCTCGCCGTGGTTGGCACCGCCCAAGACAAGCGCGGCACCGAAGTGACGTTTCTGCCGTCGAAAAAAACCTTCACCATGACGGAATTCGACTTCGCCACGCTGGAGCACCGGCTGCGCGAGCTCGCCTTCCTCAATTCCGGCGTCACCATCGTGCTGTCCGACATGCGCCACGCCGTCGAGAAGCGCGAGGAATTGCGCTACGAGGGCGGCGTCGAGGCCTTCGTCAAATATCTCGACCGCAACAAGACGCCGCTGGTGCCGCAGCCGATCGTCATCAAGGCCGAGCGCGACGGCGTCAGCGTCGATTGCGCGATGTGGTGGAACGACGGCTACCACGAAAGCGTGCTCTGCTTCACCAACAACATTCCGCAACGCGATGGCGGCACGCATTTGGCGGGCTTCCGCGGCGCGCTG
>Ga0307476_10001669_pt1 | contig 13495 bp, 11 predicted proteins | sample atmos_gasesECM2C_2_FD_203314 | JGI IMG/M metagenome (GOLD analysis project Ga0307476, IMG submission 203314) | Hardwood forest soil microbial communities from Morgan-Monroe State Forest, Indiana, United States - atmos_gasesECM2C_05 | ecosystem: Environmental > Terrestrial > Soil > Temperate... | reverse complement strand
CACGGCACCCGCCAGGCACAAAGGTCACAATGCACGTTAGGTTCCGGGTAGGTAGCGGCCTGACTGCTGCCTTGAGCCAGGAAGTGCTCCAGCCCCGCCCTCGCCCGCCGGTAATACGCCGCGAAATCGGCCGTTCGATATCGCTCCGGTTCAAACCCCGACCCCGGCGTCACCACATACATATGTTCCGGCATCCGCCCTTGCACAGCGGAGACCAGATCCGCATACAGCGACAACTGCAGAACGGTCGCGCCTTTGGTCTCCCGCGCGAGCTTGGTATCGATGACTTCGTACGACCAAGCGCCCAAGGCACTCGGAGTCTCGACCCGGCGAAGGATGTCGGTCCGGCCACTCCAGGCGCCGTTAAGCAAAGCGCCTTGCACAATGGCGTCCGCGCCTGAGCGCATCGCCGCCAAGGTTTGATCGACCTGAGAGGTGTTGATCCCGCCGCCGGTGATCTCGACGACGGACAAGCCGGACTTTTTGAGCGTCTCGACGTACTCGCGTTCGTGCGCCAACCCACGCTCGACGAGCGTCTGTAGGACGGGGTCCCAGATTTTTGGCTTGGTGATGGAGCCACGCGCGACCGCGGCGTCTAGGGCGGTGAGATGATGACAGTCGAGATGACCGACGAGGTCAGAGGCGCTGAAGCGGAGGGAGTTATTGAGTTGGTGCATAAAACACTCGTCATCTCTCGCGGAATCGCGCCAAGTGCGCCCTGCGCGGCTTAGGGAGGCTGAGCCTCGAAGCGGCGCATTGTAGCCGAATGGAGATCAAGAACTTGGCTCGTTCCAAAATGACGTCCGACGGATTTTTTTTTTGGACTATCCTCGCTCGACTGGTTTTATGAGGCCTATGCTGCCAAACGCTTTCCGGCTTCGTCAAACTTTCTTTGAATCCAATCGCTAAGCTCGTCGAGTTGCTTAATGTCCTCGCTGATTGCGGCATGCCGGGCGACTGCAGTTTCGACTCGGAAGTCGAGCGACGGTTCCGAATAGATCGATAGCCAAAGCCTGCGATGATTTCCGACTGTTGGCACCCCGGTGTCAGGGAAAGTCCGCGCGCTCATGCACGAGCTCGCGAGCCCCTGCAAATAGGTTGCGTTCAATGGCAAGCAGTTGATCATTAGTCATTGATTGTCATCCTTCCTTTTCGACAATCGGATGTACATTCGCTGTGAAGGCGTAACCGTCCATAGACGTCGGGACGCCAGTATCCACGCTAGCACGTCGCGCTGCCCGTCAAAGTGCGTCAGCGCACCCACGGCCGATTCCCCCGCTTTGCGGCCTCTCTCGGGCTGGGCATCGCAATAAGGCGCACACTCCGTAACCTGTAACGGGATTGCCTGGACAGCGGCTCCTCTATACACGTGAAACCTGAACTGCAAGGGCAAGTCTCTAGACCGATCGATTCTGTGATTCCGCCCGATGCTGCACCGTTCTTACAGGTATTTCCCCTTGTAGGTCCGCTATCTCTATTCCGCGTGTGACGAGCGTCGCGAATGGCGACAAAGCAGGTACACCCTGATTCGCTCGCCAGGCGCATTTTCTGTGTAGTCGCTCCGCCAATTCCGCGCGAATACGGGGACAATCGCGCGATGGGCCTCATCACCATCCTAAACGTCGCAATGAAATCATTGCCGATCATTCACTCGCGGAGCGCGCTTGGCTCATGACTGCACATCCAATGCTTACCGCGTGTATCGGCGCCATGGTCCTTCTCGCATTCGCCACACTCAAGTGGAAGAAACGCAAAAGCGCATTGGCGGATGCATTGACAACGAAGAGTGTGCTGGACCTGGCCGAGGCGATCGTGACCCTGCATGCAGCCGAACTCACTCTTGGCCGCAAGCAGTTATCGATTACGCGGAGTGACGGTAGCGTCGGCGATTCCAAGTGGCTTGAGGAACGCGATTTCTTTATCGACCAGATCGTCGAGCCGCAGGTGGGCAACATAACCAATTCCCTGGAACGCCTCCTGGCGGTTTGGCAGATGATCGACCACGCTACGGCGCAGTTCGCCGCTTCGCGGTCCACTGCGCTACCGGTGCCCACCGCCACCACAGGCGATCGCACCGATGCTCCAGCAGCAACAATCGTCGTCGCTCGCGCCGCCTAATCGCTTTTTTTTAGCTTATATGCGTACACCTCTTTCCGCCATCGCTGACCCTGCATCTGTGTCCAACGCACCGTCTGGCAGCGAATGGCGTGACCTGTTATGGATTGCACTCATTGTCATTCCGACCGTTGCCGTACTGGCACACTCGGCGCAATGATGAGTGATCGCCGTTTCCGAACACGAGATCTCGAACTGCAACGAACTCGTCGGGTACCGAAATGAAGGCAATGTCCATCAAACAGCCCTGGGTCCACGCCATTCTTCGCGAAGGCAAGGACATCGAGAACCGAAGTTGGCAGCGCAGCTACCGCGGGTGGATTGCCATCCACGCCTCCCAATCGCCCAGGACCGGTGCTCGGTTACCCCGCGGTCACAAGACCCCCGATCTGAAAACGTTGGACTACAGCGCCATCTGCGGCGTCGCCCGCGTTGTGGACATCGTGACCAAGAGTCCGTCGAAGTGGTTTCATCACCCCGACGACGACAGCATAAACTACGGTTGGGTACTCGCCGACGTCAAGCGTCTCCAAAAACCAATCGAATGCAATGGCATGCTCGGACTCTGGACAATCCCACCGAACGTTCTTCGATCAATGAAGCGCCAACTGCCGAAACTATATTTCACCAAAGACTGATTTCAACCCGACACCTCTTTTGCGACTTGCAGTCACCCTCCGCCAATTGAGGTGATCGTCAATCCCCGCAACCCCCTACACGATTGTCAAAGCGGAATCGGGGTTACACCTATTCAGGAATCGAAATGGATCCCGAGCCTCCGGGATCACGGCGACCAATATCATCGTCGACGGACCCGCCACCGTCAGTGTGGCCACCTGGGCGTACTCCCACGCCGCCCAATTGGGCGCTGCTGCCTGGGTAAGCGGCAACATCGTTGAACCGCTGACGGGGCGCTGGCGCTCCTTGCTCGCTATGCACATTCCGGCTTCGCAGCGCGAACGGCCGTGACCTCCCGTCGTTAAAGAACGGTGTAAGATTCACAAAGCCAGCCATACCGAGGAAACATCGGTGTCAGCGACGATAAAATCCCAATTGCGCAGTAATGCCATCGCGATCATTAGCCTGATCGTCGCGTTGTCCAGCTTTAGTTACACGGCATGGCGTACCGAGCGGAGCGAGCATAACCGCACAACGCGCCAAGCCGCATTCCAGATGCTCGTCGCTCTCGGGGAGATGAAACAAATCGTCTATCATGGTCATTACGATCACGACGCTGTGCGCGGCAATCCCCGTACGGGATGGGTGTACGTCGAGACCATCCACGATTTCAGCTCAGCAATGCCAGAGCCCGTACCAGCAAAGGCCAACGCGCTGATGCAAAGCTGGCAAAAGCACTGGGAAGGGATCGGCAAAGAGGATGCGGACGCCGATGCGGTGACCGACGCGGTCGACGAGTGTCGCGCCGCAGTGGTTGATACCCTTCGAATGTTGCGCTGACTGCGAAAACAGTGCCCTCGTTGAATTCGTATTGACCGGGCTCATGGCTCCCACTTGCCATCGACCTCCCTTCCGGCTTAGGCTCTCCCGGTTGAAGAAAGAAATAAGAAAAGGGGGGACCCATGAGATGCTCCAGAGGTGTGTTTATCCTCGCCGCAGCCATTGTCGCTGCATCTTCGTTGACACCACCGAGTCGCGCCGAAGACCCCAGTCACGTCTCAAGCAAAACTTCCGCGTCCGGAGTTGAAGAAATCTATGTTGTTCGTTCTTGGCGGGAGTCCCGCGCCTCGGCAACAGAATTCTGCGCGCAGTCGCAGACGAATTTTGACAACATCACATCTGAGGACCACTACTCCTTCAGGTCGATCTCGGTTCAAACATCAAACGGACGAGTCGTCGACAACAACGTCAAAACGGTTGGTCGCCTGCGGGCCTGTTTCGGTTCAACCGCCGATCCAAAATTGCAAAACTTCTACGCCGAAGGCGCCTTGGGAGAGACTACTTTTAAGGGCCGGGGCGAGTGCCTCGTTTACAAAGAAGACTACCCGGAACCTGGCATTGTCAGTCTCCGCTGCTTTCTTCACTTCTCCGACCTCCCTGCGCCGTATCTGGCCGGTGAGCTCACCACGAACTCCATCCGATCACGCAACGTGCTCGGCGGTGTGTCTGACCCGCCAGGCTACACCCAGCCCTCGATCGCAACGATTCGCCTCTGGAAGCAGCGCTCCGAAAAATAGTTGACTGGCGCCACTTCTCCGGCAAATTCATTTTCTTGAGGAACGCCTTGTAGCGCAGATCCTGCTCAAGATTCTTCAGTGGGAAGTCAAATTTTACGGAAAACAAGCCGGCGTCCTTTTGAACATAGGCGCGTTCGAGCCAATGCATGGCTTCGTCCGATTGGCCGCGTTGCGCGAAAACCGCGGCGACCATGAATGCGTCGACGTCCGCGCGCTCTTTGACCAAGCGGGCAAGCGCCACATCGGACTCCTCCCTTCTTCCGAGTGCGTAATACACTATCGCCAGACCCGCCTGTTTCCCGTCGTCGGTCGTCTCTTGCTCCATTTCAAGGAGCGGGGCGTCACGGTTACCGCGCTCGAGCAAACATAGGCCTAGGTAATAGTGCCCGTACGCATAGGTTGGCCGAATGTCTAATGCCCGGCGAATCGCAGCTTCCGCCTCGGGCAGATGGCCGCGACGCGCTTGAATCAGGGCCAGAAACTGGAAGCTATTAGCGTCCATGGGGTCTTGGGCGAGTGCAGCCTGTATCGGAGCCCTCTCTCATTCAGGCAAATTCATCCTCTTCAGAAACGCCTGGTAGCGAGGGTCTGCCACGAGACGTTTGTCCAAGAGGGCCGACTTCACAAAAACAAGGCTTGGGTCTCTTTGGAGATGGGCACGCTCGAGCCAATGTAGGGTTTCGTTCACCTGACCACGATGGGAATACACCTCCGCGATCTCGAATGCACTTGACTCGGCGTACTCCTTGATCAATCGAGACAGCGCAACATCGGACTCCTTTTTCTTTCCAAGTCCGTAATAAGCAATTGCCAACCCATCCAGTCTCGCATCTTCCGTCGCCTCCTCGAGATTCGCGCGCAGCGCGCCGTCGAAATCACCGCGCGCAGCCAACACGAGGCCAAGGTTAAAGTGGCCGAAAGCGAAGCTCGGGCGAATATCCAGACTTCGTCGCATCGCAGCTTCCGCCTCCGGCAAATGGTCGCGAACCACTTGAATCTGCGCCAAAGCCTGAAAATTGTTAGCGTCCAGCGGGTCCATAGCAATGGCAGCACTAATTTGCCGCAACCCGTCGTCCCAACGGCCAAGTGCAAGGGAAAGGTGCGCCTCTCCACTTGGTCCGTCCGCGTCTCCAGGGGCTAGCGCTTCGACATCTTGGAATTCCTGTTCAGCGGCACTCCAGTCCCAATCGTAGACGATATGGACTTTACCCAGTACGTAATGCGCCCGCGCGCATTTGGGATCCAGCTTAAGCGCCACCGCGGCCGCGCGACGCGCCTTTTCAAAGGCCAACGCCGGTGACATGAAGTCATTGACTCCTTGTTTGTAATACGCATAGGCCAGTTCAGCAGCCGCATCTGCGGACGTCGGATCGCGATCGAGTGCTCGCTGAAACAGCGCGGCCGCCTCCTCTTCTCCTTCCTTATCCCAGCGATCGACGGCGTGACGTCCCCGCAACAGCAACTCGTATGCTTCGGTACTTTTCAGAAAGCCCGAATTAAAATTGCCCGAATCTACGGTGAGCTGTAACTCCCGCACCACCGCCGCCGCAATTGCATCCTGCAGCTTGAGCACATCCCCAATCGGCCGATCATAGGTCTCCGACCATTCATGTGCTCCAGTCTTGGTGTTGATCAACTGCGCCGTGATCCGCACCTGATCGCCCGAACTGCGGACACTGCCTTCTAATACATACGCGGCATTCAACTCCGTCCCTATCTTCCGCAAATCCTCATTCTTTCCCTTGAATGCAAATGACGACGTCCGCCCGATGACCGTGAGTCCCGGGATTTTCGCCAAGAGATCAAGAATCTCCTCCGCCATCCCATCGCCAAAATATTCTTGGTCGTGCTTCTGGCTCATATCCGTGAACGGCAGCACCGCAATCGATTTATCCGAGATTGCCGCCACGGCCGGCGCCGGTCTGTTCATCGGCCAGAAACGAACCGCAACACCAACCGCAATGGCCGCGCCAACCAGCACCGCCGCCGCGACTACCACTCTCTTTGCGACTCCACCAGATCGCAATCCTGTCAAAATGAAAGGATTTACGGCGCTAGGCGCCGCCGCTCCAATAGCGCTTGAAGTGGGTGTGGAGGCTCGACCTATCGACTCTGACAGCTTGCCTAAAGCCGCCGGCATCCCCAACGCCACCGCATCGATCCACTGCGATTCGCTCAAGAAATACTCCAGCGCCGGGGTCAACGACGCCGCATCGATCTTGAGCGCGACGACCTGTTTATGCTTTGACGCCGCGCGTTCGATTTCGCGGCCCACATGCGAAGATCCCACCGCGCTTTGCGATAGCACCAGCACCAGCGTCTTCGCCTCGTTGATCGCCCTGACGATCGCATCGGCATACTGAGCCCCCGGCTTGACGTCCCGTGGCGCCATCCAGCACCTAATTCCGTGTTTCTCGAGGCTCTCGACTACCGCATCGGCGATGGCGGCATCCTGCGACGCGTAGCTCACGAATACGTCGCGAGAGCTTGCCCGATTGATGGAGTCTTCGCTCATTCCGGCAAATTCATCTTCCGCTGAAGCGCCTTGAAGCGGGGATCACCTTCGAGATTCATGAGCAGCAGATCTACTTTGATATAACTCAGGTTGACGTCCTTCTGCGCATAAGCGCGCTCCAGCCAGTGCATGGCTTCATCCGCCTGACCGCGAAGCGCATACGTTTCGGCGATCTCGAATGCGTCTGCGTCGGCGTACCCTTTGATGAGGCGGGCAAGCGCAGCATCGGACTCCGCTTTTCGTCCGAACGCATAATAGACCATTGCCAGGCCTTGCAGCTTCCCGTCGTCTGTTGTCTCCTGCTGCATCTCGCGCAGCGCGGCGTCGCGGTCACCGCGCACCAGCAATACGACGCCAAGAAAATTATGCCCGCCGGCGTAGGTTGGACGAATTTCCAGCACTCGCCGCGCAGCTACCTCGGCCTCAGGAAGATTGCCGCGCCGCGCTTGTAGTAAGGAAAGAAATACGAAATTGCTAGGTAAGAACGGGTCTTGAGCAAGTGCTGCCTTTATCTGCCGCAACCCGTCGTCCCAACGACCGAGCAGGATAGAAAGCGCCGCAACGCTGTGTTGTACGTCCGCGTTGCTCGTACCTTTCCTCGCCGCCTGTTGATATTCCCTTTCAGCGCCGGCCCAGTCCCACTCTGAGATACAAATACGGCCGAGCACGGCGTGCGCCGTCGCATTTTTGGGATCCAGCGCGAGCGCCGCCGCTGCCGCGCGACGGGCCTGGTTGAAAGCGACAGCCGGCGCAACAAAGCCAAATTCACCTTGGTATTCAAAAACCCAAGCGAGCTCGGCAGTCGCCTCGGCGAATGTCGGATCGCGATCGAAAGCCTGCTGAAACAAGGTGGCGGCCTCATCAAATCCTTCCTCGTTGAAGCGATCAAAGGCGTGACGGCCGCGCAGCATCAGTTCGTACGCGTCGGGGTTCTTTAGTGTAGAACGGGCGTTGAGATCGTTGGACGCCACCGTAATCTGCAGCTCCCGCACCACCGCAGCCGCAATCGCATCCTGCAGCTTGAGCACATCCCCGATCGGACGATCGTAAGTCTCCGACCACTCGTGCGCTCCGGTCTTGGTATTAATCAGCTGTGCTGTGATCCGCACCTGATCGCCCGAACTCCGCACGCTGCCCTCCAGCACATACGCCGCGTTCAGTTTCGCCCCAATCGTCCGCAGATCCTCATTCTTGCCCTTGAACGCAAACGACGACGTCCGCCCAATGACCGTGAGGCCTGGTATCTTTGCCAACAGATCCAGAATTTCCTCCGCCATGCCATCGCCAAAGTACTCCTGATCCTTCTTCTGGCTCATATCTGTAAACGGCAGCACCGCGATCGACTTATCAGAAATCGTCGCGACGGTAGGCGCGTGCGCATCGCCGTGCTTCGACTGCCAGATCCGAACCGCCAGCACACCCCCAACGCCCAATACGATAACAACCGCCGCGGTGACAACCACACGCTTCGCGACGCTCGCCGTTCCCATAGCACGATCGATGATCGAATGGCCTGAAGCTTCCCCACCGCCCAACCCCGGATGGACCGGCGACTTAACCGATCCCTGCCCAACAGCTTCCTTAACCTTCGCTAACGCCCCCGCCATGCCCAACGCCGGTACATCGATCCACTGCGACCTCGACAGAAAATACTCGAGCTCCGCGCTTAAATTAGCCGAGTCGAGCCGAAACGCCACCACCGGCTTATGCTTGGACCCAGCACGCTCAACCTCCCTGCTCACATGCTCTGACGCCATGGCACTCGCCGACAGCACCAACACCAACGTACTCGCCTCATTGATCGCCCGGACGATGGAATCGGCATACGCCGCGCCCGGTTTCACGTCCCGCGGCGCCATCCAGCATGAGACACCGTGGCTTTCTAAAAACTCACAAACCTGATTGGCGACTTCCGCATCGGGCGATGCGTAGCTTAGGAATACCGTCCGGGAGGCTGCGCCCGCAAAGGCACCCGGCGGCTCCGACACCGCCGCCGAGGACTCCCGGACTCCATCCCCGTTCCCCATATATTCTCCGTCTGGCCGGGTTGTTGGTGCTCCCGCACTCGCCCGGCATCGGCGAGCCAGAGACGCGACTCTGACCGCGACGCTCCCGCTCCTGCTTCGCTGCGGCCCTGTCCGAACATCCATGTCCGGTCGTTCGACCGGTTCGACGAGATTTTGTATCTCGTCGAAAAGGCACCCGATCTCACCCTCCCGCACTTCGTCCGTTGCCACGTCCTGTGGCAAATCCCATGCCGCAGCATGGCCAGTTTCATAGATGACCGCAGGGGAAGCAAGGGTGGCCCGCCAGACGGGGTGGATTATTGTCGCGTTGTCTGAGCACGAAGACCGAAACGCGCTGGGGCTGACCTATCGTTTGGCTAACGTTGACGCGTTGGGGCAAATCGACCGTTGCGGGCACTGGCGGCAGGCTGCTTTCGGGAAGCCTACTCGGGATGAACATCGTTAGGCGGCTATTCCGGCAGGTTCAGCTTGCGCAGAAACAGCTTGTACCGCGGATCCGGCCAGATTTTCGCGGACATCGGGTCCCCTTTGAATGTGCAGAGATCGGTGTCCTTCTGCAGATACGCACGTTCGAGCCACATAAAGGCCTGGTCGACCTCGCCGCGATATGCGTGCACAGTGGCGATCCCGGCGGCCCAGTCGCCCGCATCGAGTTTCGTCAACTCCTTGAGCGCGGTGTCGGATGCCTGCCTGCGTCCGAGCGCAAAATTGACGAGTGCGAGCCCGTAGAGACGCGCATCCGGTTCTGGTTCCTCCTGAAACGTCGCCAGCGCGTCGGCCAGCTTTCCGCGCAGGACCAGCACGTTGCCGAGCTGGTAGTGGGCCCAGAAGTAGTTCGGGCTAATCTGTATGGCCTTGCGGACGGCAGCTTCGGCCTGCTCGAGTCGTCCGGCACGACTGAGCGCGGTAGCCAGATCGTAGTGCACTGCCGCCATGAGGGGGTCGAGCGCGATCGAGGCGTTATAGTGACGAACCGCTTCGTCCCAGTTGCCTTCCGCCATTGCCAACTCGCCCGCGACCCAATCTGTCGTCGGGTCCCTCGGTTGAAGCGCCGTCGCCTTCGTAAGCTCATCCCGTGCCGCCTGCCAGTCCCAATCGTAGATCACATGCGTACGCGCGAGAATCGCATGAGGTATGGCGAGCGTACCATCGAGGCGAATGGCCAACTCTGCCGACGCGCGCGCGTCACGAAACACCGTATCCGGTGGCAAATAGCCCTCGATGCCTATCTGAGTCTGCAAGAAGGCCAGCGCGGCTGCAGCACGCGCAAACGTCGGATCGAGACGCAGCGCCTCGCGGTACTCGTCGACCGCTTCCTCGAATCCCTTCCTATTGAACTGATCGGCCGCATGGCGCCCGCGAAGATAGGCGTCGTAGGCGGCTGGCACGCGCACGGCCGTTCGCGATTGCAGCTCGGTCGCATCGACGGCGACCTCGAGTGCCCGGACCACCGCCGTCGCTATCGCATCCTGCAGCTTGAGCACATCCCCGATCGGTCGATCATAGGTCTCCGACCACTCGTGCGCCCCGGTTCGAGTATTAATCAGCTGCGCCGTGATTCGTACCTGATCGCCCGAACTCCTCACGCTGCCTTCCAAAACATAGGCCGCATTCAGCTTGGCCCCAATCGTCCGCAGATCCTCATTCTTCCCCTTGAACGCAAACGACGAGGTCCGCCCAATCACGGTGAGCCCCGGAATCTTCGCCAGCAGATCGAGAATCTCCTCCGCCATTCCGTCCCCAAAGTACTCTTGATCTTTCTTCTGGCTCATGTCCGCAAACGGCAGCACCGCAATCGATTTATCCGAAATCGCGGCTATTCCCGGCGCATGCGCATCTCCGTGCTTGGGTAGCCAGAAGTGAACGCCCAGAGCAACCGCTAGACCCAAAGCGATAAGAACGGCCGCAAACGCAACCCTCCTTGTTCTAACCGGGCGATTGGCCGCCGGAGGTCGAGAAGCACCAAGACCTCCCGCCAACAGTGGATTGACGCCCGACGGTGCCGCCAACGCCTGCCCCACCGCTTGCGCCAACTTCTCCAATGCCGCCGGCATCCCGAGCGCCGCTGCGTCGATCCACTGTGACTCGCTTAAGAAATATTCCAGCGCGGTCGTCAGGGGAGTTGAGTCGACCTTCAACGCAATAATCGGCCGGCCTTTGGAAGAGGCGCGTTCCACCTCTTTGCCCACGTGCTTCGACGCGATCGCACTTGCCGATAACACGAGCACCAAAACCTTCGCCTCATTAATCGCCCGAATGATCCCATCTGCGTACAGGGCGCCGGGCGTCACATCACGAGGCGCAATCCAACATTTAACTCCATGCTTCTCCAGCGCCGCAACAATGGCATCGGCGACAGCCACGTCCTGCGACGCGTAGCTTACGAACACGTCGTTGGCAGAAGCTGCCGGATTGGTGGATTCTTCAGTCATTCCGGCAAATTCATCTTCTTGAGGAACGCCCGATAACGCGGGTCGGTTTCATACGCCTTGAAAGCCAGATTCCCCTTGAACCACAAGAGATCGACATCCTTCTGGTCGTAGGCACGATTCAACCAAACAAAGGCCGCGTTTGCGTCCCCACGGTAGGCGTGAATCTGGGCGATCCGGTACGCCCGATCAGTTGCGTGTTGCTCCGAAAATTGTGCCAGCGCCCTATCGGAGTCGACTTTCCGACCTCTCGCGTTATAAATAATCGCGAGTCCGACGTCGCGCCCCCCGTCAGGTGTTTCCTCCTGCATCTCCGCCAGGGTTGCGTCGAGCTTGCCCTTCGCGAGCAAGGTGAGACCAAGATCGAAATGGGCCCGCTCATAGGTTGGGCTAATGTCGAGTGTTCTACGCCTCTCCACCTCCGCCTCGGTAAGGTGGCCGGTTCGATCGCGAATGATTGCGAGCAGATCGTGCCACCCTGCAAAAAGCGGGTCGAGTGTAATTGACGCGGTCGTGAGGCGCGCCGCCTCATCCCAATGGCCTACGACTGCCTGAATTTGGCCGGCATAGCCCAACACCTGAGGGTTGCGTGGCTCAAGAGCGAGCGCAAGTCTGCATTCTTCAATCCCGGCGGTTGAATCCCAATCATAGATGGCATGGACTGTACACAGTAGGGAGTGTGCCAAACCGGATCGCGGATCTAACTTGAGCGCACGCTCAAGAGATGCCCGCGTCACCTCGTAACCTCGCGAACAGGCACGAATCCCCATTCAGCCATGAACTCCTGAGCCGCGGCAAGCCACTCGGCGGCGCGCACCAGAGACGGACCAATCTCGAGTGCCTGTTGGACATATCCAGCAGCCGTCTCAAATCCGGTTTTGTCGAAACGGTCCATCTCATGCCGACCGCGGAGATACATGTCGTAAGCGTCCGCACTCTTTAGCGCTGGCCGATCTTGAAGTCCGTCTGCACCGACTGTCACCTGTAGTGCCCTAACAATACCGGCGGCGATCCGGTCTTGGATACCAAGCACGTCGCCGGATTTCTCGTCGTATGTTTGCGACCAGAGGTGCGACCCATCTGCGGCTCCGATCAGCTGCGCTGTCACCCGTAATCGATCGCCGGATTTTCTGACACTTCCCTCGATGACGTAGGTCGCGCCAAGTGTTTGGCTGATCGTTCGGAGGTCTCCGCTTTTGCCCTTGAACTGAAATGACGACGTACGGCCGATCACTCGAATTCCCGGCAGCTTGGCCAAGAGGTCGAGAACCTCCTCCGCCATCCCGTCGCCAAAGTACTCCTGATCCTTCTTCTGACTCATATCCGCAAACGGCAGCACCGCAATCGACTTATCCGAAATCGCCGCGACAGCTGGCGCCTGTCCATCCCCGTGCTTCGTCTGCCCAAACCTAACGGCCAGCACCCCGCCAACGCCTAATGCGATAACAACCGCGACAGCGACTACGACACGTCTCGAGGCTCGACTAGATCGCAATCCTTCCACAATGACAGGATTTGCAGCCCTAGGTGCCGCCGCTCCAATACCGCTTGAAGTGGGTGTGGAGGTCTGACCTATCGACTGTGACAGCCTCTTCAACGCCGCCGGCATCCCCAAAGCCACCACATCAATCCACTGCGACTCGGAGAGAAAATATTCCAACGCCCGCGTCAGCGGCGCCGCATCGATCTTGAGCGCAATGATCTGCTTATGTTTCGACGCCGCGCGTTCGATTTCCCGACCCACATGCGAAGACCCGACCGAGCTCTGCGATAGCACCAGCACCAGCGTCTTTGACTCGTTGATGGCGCGAACGATGGCATCCGCATACTGGGCACCCGGCTTGACGTCACGAGGCGCAATCCAACACCTGATCCCCTGCTGCTCGAGTTTCTCGACCACGGCGTTGGCAACGGCCGAATCCTGCGACGCGTAACTTACGAACACGTCACGGCCAGCACTTGCCTGATTGGCGGTGTCCTCATTCATTCCGGCAAATTCATCTTTCCGAGGAACACCTTGAATCGCGGGTCGCTATGAATCGGCCGCAGCAAGGGTTCACTTTTAATTAACCACAAATCCGTGTCCCTTTGCGTGAACGCTCGCTCCAACCACAGAAACGCAGCATCGCTCTCCCCCCGATACGCGTGCACGCAAGCTATGGAGTACGCCCAATTCGCGGACGCGAGCTCGGTCAATCGTTTCAAGGCTGCGTC
>Ga0307476_10001668_pt1 | contig 13505 bp, 7 predicted proteins | sample atmos_gasesECM2C_2_FD_203314 | JGI IMG/M metagenome (GOLD analysis project Ga0307476, IMG submission 203314) | Hardwood forest soil microbial communities from Morgan-Monroe State Forest, Indiana, United States - atmos_gasesECM2C_05 | ecosystem: Environmental > Terrestrial > Soil > Temperate... | reverse complement strand
ATTCCATCGCCATGCTCGACATCGACCATTTCAAGCGCTGCAACGATACCTATGGCCACGACATTGGAGACCAGGTTCTGCGCATGGTTGCGTCGCGCCTGGCGCGCGTTTCCGGTGGAGGAGAAGCTTACCGTTGTGGCGGAGAAGAATTCGCCATCCTGTTCTCCGGCAAGACCACGGCCGAAGTTCTGGATCATCTGGAAAAATTGCGCGCCGACATCGAATCCAGCAGGCTTCGTCTGCGCGGCCCCGACCGGCGCCAGGAAACCCGCGGTCCTGATCGCCGCAATCAGCGCCAGCGCCCCCGCATCCAGACCGGCCATGTGATTCGGCAGCTTTCTCGCGAAACCCCCTCGAGCGAGCTTTCCGTTACAGCCAGCATCGGAGTCGCCACCTCGAAGTTGGATTCGCCACCTGAAGAAGTCATCCAGGCAGCCGACAAGGCCCTTTACCGGGCGAAAGCTGCGGGCCGTAACCGCATCGAAACCGCCGCTGCTCCCCGCCGCCGCGTAAGGGCCAAATCCGCCGGTATCGCCTAAACCAAAAATTAAAAACGTACGGCCCGGATTGTCACATTGATGGGGAGGACTATGACACGCCGAGTCCGTACGTTTTTCGCAAGCACCACAGGCCGTGCGGTCAGCCCGCAGTCGAAGGAGGGATCGGATCTATCCGTCCGCTACCTGCGCAGCTGGGGCATTTAGACCGGATGAATGCAACGCCTTCGGACTTACCAATGTCCGCCGGCTTCGCGATATATCCAGTACCGCCACAGCGCGGGCAGTCCTTGGAAGCCATCGTCCCCCTCAGTTGCTGAGGAGTCTTTCACCAATTTACTTGCACCGCGCTACAAAATCAGTCCTGTTACGAAATCCGAACAAAATCGCCCTCCACGCGGCGATGCGGCCTCAATATTGCGGCCTTCGGGCAACGACCGCTTTTTGGGACTATTCGCCGTCACCTGGTCTTGAATCTGGTTGTAGGTCGCCCCGGGGAATGATCACGCTAAAAGCCTAGAAAGTCTTTCCTCGCAAAGAAATCCCCATCTCCGCATGAGGGAAGGCAGGATGGGGATATCTCGAAGACGACTTATGAGATTTCTAAAACGCTGTGGCCTTTAGTGGTGATCGTGATCCCAGTTGTTTTCAGTCTCCCAGCGGTGATCTTTGCCGTTCCACCATTGGTGGTACTGCTCCCAGCAATGTTGGCGTTCGGCGTTGAGATCGCGGCGCCTATCCTCCGCCTCACGGCTGTGTTCTCCCTTGTCTCGGATCGCCTTATCCAACCTCGCTTCCGCTTTTTCAACGGCATGCTGGCAATGCGATCGGTCGTCGGCCCGCACCTGCGGTGCCGTGGCAATGAACAACGTGAAAGCCCCGGCGATTAGCAAGGCAACGGATGTTCTTCCAAGTCGTCGTATCAAAGTTTCCTCCTCCAGACATCGGTCTCAACGGATTCTATGGGGGCGCGCTCCAGTGATTCGATACAGTGCATCCTGTATTTAACTGGAATCGTACGTCGCCGCTCTCAGATACAACTCCACCAACCTCCATCACCTCGCCAGCGGCTCCTTCATGTTGGCCAGCCCATAAGCCATGACGGCCATTGCGGCAGCGTTTTCCCGCAACTCCGCCGGCACAACCTTGTCCAGCGTGTCGGCAGCCGTGTGGTGGTAATTGAAATAGGTCCGGCCATCCTGCATCACACCGAAGGCAGGAACTCCAGCTTCCGACATCCCTGCAATATCGGCTCCGGGAGGATACGTCGTGGGTTGAAGCACCGTGGAGCCGATACTCTGAAGCACAACCTGGACAGGCCGAAGCATGTCGATCGCTGCCGCAGAAGCCTTTACGTCGAAGCCCAAAGGATGGGCAGCACCAGCATCGCTCTCGATCGCGGCGATGTAATGTGGAAAATCCGCGGTGTATTCGGCGCTATAGGCTTTGCTTCCGGACCCTCCAGTCTCTTCGTCCATCCAGGCGATCACGCGCAAGGTGCGCGCCGGACGCAGGTGAAGACGCTGCAGAATTTCCGCAGTCTCCATGGCGATCACCACCCCAGCCCCGTCATCAATAGCGCCCGTACCCAGATCCCACGAATCCAGATGTCCCGAAACAATCACTGTCTGCTCGGGATGTTCCGACCCTTTCAGATCGGCGATCACGTTATAGCTGGTTTCGTCCGGCAGCTTCTGCGGAGTGAGCGTCAGGTGCATACGAACTCTCCCCTGCGCGGCCAGGTGGACGATAAGCTCGGCATCTTCGGCCGTGACAGCTCCAGCCGGAATCCCCGCAGGAAAGCTGAATCCCGTGTGCGGAAGCCGGTAGTCGGCATTGCCCACGGAGCGCACCAGCGCGGCAAGAGCGCCCAAGTCGGCAGCGGCTTTAGGCCCGGCCGCACGGTAGCGCACGGCTTCGCCGTAAGCGGCGAAGGCAAGCCCGGCAGCCGCCTTCTGCTTGTCAAAAACTTCATTGAACAAAACGATCTTCCCGGCCACCTTGTCGCGGCCCAGAGCCGCCAGCTCGTCGAATGTATTTACCGGAATAATGTCCGCAGTAATCCCCTCCAGAGGAGTGGACCCGCTGCCTCCGAGCGCCGTCAAAACAATCTTTTGCGTGGTATCCGGAACCATGCCCGGATACTCCACCAGAGCGGCAGTCTCTGCGCCGCGCACCCAGTGCGGCACCGTCACCGGCTGCAGCCGCACATCGAGCCCGAGTTTGCGAAGCTCTCCGGCCACATATTCGGCGGCGGCACGAGCCTGGACCGAACCGGTTGGACGAGCTCCAATATTCTCCGTGAGGTGAGCCAACTCACGGTAGGCGTAGTCGTCATTCAAAGCCGCCGCTTTAATCGCCGAAAGTTGCTGCAACAGCAGCGCCGGGAAATTCTGCTGGTCCGCGGCCGTACTTTGCGGAGGCGCCATGAATGACGTCCCAGCCTGCGGCTTCTGTTGCGGGTTTTGGGTTGTGGCCAGATTGAAGGCAATCAGCAGCAGTAAAATGACGCATGCAAAAGAACGGAGAGACCGAGTCATAGATGCATGGCAGTGTATCTGAGACGGACACCCGTCGGAAAGCGGCCCGCCACTACAAAGATTTGTCATCCTAAGGCGAGCCTTTGCGCCGAAGGATCCCTGCACACTTATCCGCGCCCAGCCGTCTCAGGGAATTCTCACCGCATTGCACGCTGGGGGCCTCAGGTGCCCCTTGCCCCCAACAAAAAACGGCCCCATTTCTGGAGCCGCATTTCAAGAGGTCAAAATTTGGTAGGCGATTCAGGAAAGGCGATGCAAGTAGCCGTTCCGCAATACGGGCCGGCACTTCGGGAATGGTTGACGAGAGATGAGAGTGAAGGTCATGTTTCGGGTTTGCGGCCTCTTAGTGCATCGGAACGATGCACTTGCCGAGCCAAAGATTAAACCCGTACGCACCAACCTGCTGGCCCTCCGCAACTAATTGACCGAGCAAGCCTTAGCAACTCGACCGTCAAAAGCACTTTGATCCGTGCTGCAGGCCGCGAGAACCAACAAGTGCAGAACCCTGCACATTCACTGCATGCCCATGTCCCGCTTCCGAAGCCCTTGCGGGAATTTTTCAAGCACCTGATCAGAGAGAGCGCGATCAGTCTACTCCGTAGCGATCACATCGATTTCCACCAGTACGTCTTTGGGCAGGCGGGCGACTTCGACGGTGGAACGAGCCGGCGGGGCTGAACTGAAATATTTGCCGTAGACCTGATTCATGGCGGCGAAGTCGTTCATGTTCTTGAGGAAGACGGTGCAACGCACAACTTTGCCGAGACCACTGCCGGCGGCTTCCAGAACTTCCGACAGATTGCGCAGGACGCGTTCGGTCTGTGCGCCGATATCTCCGGTGACAACTTGCTGCGTAGCGGGATCGATGGCGATCTGGCCGGAGGTGAAAACGAATCCATTGGCTTTGATGGCTTGTGAATAAGGGCCGATGGCTTGGGGAGCATCTTTGGTGGAAATAATATCGCGCATGGGGATGCCTGTCTGATTAACGCAGATGCGGGCAGAGGAAGTCAAACCCAGACAAGAACCCAATCCCGTAATCGCCGAAGGGCCGCAAAGCTAAAGATAAAAATGAACATGTTCGAATAAAAGGATTTACCGGCCTTCATTTGGTGCCGCCGTACTCAGGCACCTTTTTCATATCTTCTGTAGCCTCTGCACTTCGTGCACACCGGGGATTTTGCGCAGGCCGGCCATGATTTGTTCGAGGTGTTTGAGGTCGGAGATGTCGAGGACGATTTCCACGCTGGCCTGGCTATTGGAGGTGTGGGCTCCTATGTTGCGAATATTGCTTTGGGCGTCGCCGATGACGCTGGTGATGTTTTTCAGCATCCCAAAACGATCGTCGCAGTAGACGGTGAGTTTGACTGGATAGGCTGTTGGAGTGCTTTCGTCGCGGGCCCACTCGACATCGATGCGGCGCTCCGGTTCATACATCAGGTTGGTGACATTTGGACAGTTCGCAGCGTGCACCGCGACACCCTTGCCGCGCGTAATGTAGCCGGTGATGATCTCACCGCGAATGGGATTGCAACAGCGAGCCCGGTAGACCAGCATGTCTCCCTGGCCCTTGACCATGATGGCGTTGTGATCGCCAAAGACCCTGCGCACAACACTGGCGATGGCACCGGGTTTGTTGGATAGGCCTTCGGCCTCGATATCGCCCGCCATCGACGGAGTGGCACCCGCGGGCAAGAGGCGGGCAAGGACCTGACGAGCGGAATATTTTCCGTAGCCGATGCCTGACATGAGGTCGTCGACTTTGCCGAGGCCGTAGCCGCCGGCAACTTTCAGCAGGTCTTCATCTTTAATTTCTTTGAGCGCGATGCGGTATTTGCGGGCTTCTTTTTCGATAAGCTTGCGGCCGATTTCAATCGAACGCTCGCGCTGATGGACATTCAGCCAGTGCTTGATTTTATTGCGCGAGCGGGAGGATTTGACCAGACCGAGCCAATCGCGGCTGGGCTTGTGTCCAGCTTGAGTGACGATTTCGACGATGTCGCCGGAATGCAGTTTGTGACGTAGCGGGACCATGCGGCCGTTGACTTTGGCGCCGACGCAGGTATGGCCGACTTCGGTATGGATGGTGTAGGCGAAATCGATGGGAGTGGCATCCCGGGGAAGAACGACCACTTTGCCTTTCGGCGTGAAGGTGTAAACCTCTTCGGGATAGAGATCTACTTTCAGAGCAGTAAGGAATTCGTTGGGGTCGCTGACGTCGCGCTGCCACTCGACCACCTGACGCAGCCATGCGAGGCGTTGTTCGTCCTGCGCCGAGACCGGGCCGTCTTTGTATTTCCAGTGAGCGGCGATCCCTTCCTCCGCCATCTTGTGCATCTCTTCGGTGCGAATCTGGATTTCGAAAGGCGTGCCGTCTTCGGTGATGACTGAGGTGTGCAAGGACTGGTAGAAGTTCGGCCGCGGCATGGCGATAAAATCTTTGATCCGACCTGGGACTGGGCGCCAGATGTTGTGGATGATCCCGAGTACGGCGTAACAATCTTGCAGCGAGCGCGTGATGATGCGCATGGCAAACAGGTCATAAACCTGATCGACGGAGATGCGCTGCCGCTGCAATTTCTTGTGAATGCTATAGAGGCGCTTGATGCGGCTGTCGACTTTGGCCTGGATGCCGGCTTCCTTCAGCTTGTCGGTGATGATCCCCTGCATCTTGGCGAGAAACGCTTCACCCTGCTTGCGGCGGGCGTTGACGGCTTTCTCGACCTGCTCGTAGCCTTCGGGATCAAGAAAGCGGAAGCCGAGATCTTCGAGTTCGCCACGAATTTTCCCCATGCCGAGGCGGTGCGCAATCGGAGCGTAGATTTCAAGGGTCTCCTCAGCGATTTTGCGCTGGCGGTCGGGCTGGAGGTGCTCGAGGGTGCGCATGTTGTGCAGGCGGTCGGCGAGCTTGATGAGGACGACGCGGATGTCATCGACCATGGCGAGCATCATCTTGCGGAGGTTTTCGGCCTGGGCTTCCTCGCGGGTGGCGAAATCAATTTTGCTAATTTTGGTGACGCCTTCGACGATGTGCGCGACCTGCTCGCCGAATTCTTTGCGGATGTCGACGATGGTGACGGAGGTATCTTCGACCGAGTCGTGCAGCAGGCCGGCGGCGATGGCGACCGGGTCCATCTTCATTTCAGCCAGCACCAGAGCAACTTCAAGCGGATGCACGAGGTAAGGCTCGCCCGAGGCACGGCTTTGGCCTTCGTGATGTTTCAGGGAGTAGTCGTAGGCTTTTTTTACAATGGACAGATCGTCCTGGGGACGGTTTTCCTGAATCCGCTTCATCAGCTCGCGGAACTTGGTGAGCGTGAGGGCGGTGGTCGCGATCTGTTGGCGCAAGCTCGCCATGTAGGATTATAGCGTGCATGCCGATTGCCGGGTTCGTGCCGAAGCCGGTAGGGACGGGCGAATCGGTTCGAGGCTCCCTTGGTCTGGGAAACTGGGAAATCCTCGAAACACTAAAACAGCAGCGAACCTCTTCCCGGTTTTCGGAATCCAAAACTCGAGCCTTTTTGCGGATGCTGAAGTGAGCATCCCGGGCGTGGCGGGAAAGTGCGGTTGCCGACTAGGAAGTAGGTTGGGCACTCGACCCGCGTTTGCAGAGGAACCGGTATGAGTAGTGAATCCAGCCTCAATCGCGAATCTTTCCAGCGGCTGCTCGCCAGTGCATTTGCCGTGCAGGAAAGCCATATTGATAGCCAATTCCTTTCCGCTCTTGTGGAAGTACAACGGTTAATCACGAAAGAGGAGCTCGGTGTGGACGGAGCCATGACTCTGGTGGCTGATTCTGCGCGAGATGTGGCCGGGGCCTCGGGAGTCGCCATCGGGTTATTGGAAGGCGATCAGCTCTTTTACCGGGCGGGAAGCGGGTGTTCCGCCGCCTACAAGGGCGTTCGCGTGGGAGCGTCCCTGACCGTCTCAGCCCATACCAAGGCAAGACGGGAGATTCTCCGCGTCGAAAATGCCCAGACGGACACACGGATTGAGGCGGCGATTTGCAGGCAATTCGGAGCAGAATCCTTGTTGATTTTGCCGATCTATCGCGAGGGCGCGCTAGCGGGAGTACTGGAAATTTTATTTGAGGAGGCCCACGAGTTCCGGGATAGCGAGGTAAGCAGCTACCGGCTGATGGCTGGGTTGATTGAAACAGCGCTGCTTCGGGCGGTGCAGATCGAACAGCGAAAACCGCCAGCGCGCGAAGCGCTTCCCCGGGCCGGACAGTTGGCCCCCGCCAGACGGAACGAGCATTCCGACGATTGGGAGAGACTCTACCCGCCAAGGCGCTCCATCTACGAGCGGTGCGGGGTGGCGCTGGAGATGATTCGAGAGTTGCCTGTTGTCAAGCACTCGGGCGTGGCGGCAAGAGCGATGACGCAGAGAGCCAGCGAATTTCGTTCGCACGTGCGCCACTGGAATGTAATCTTGGCCTCCGTCGCCGGAGTAGTCGCGATAATTTCGCTATTCGCATTCGGTGGTCACCGGCCACCTTCGACATTGGGATCGCAAAGCTCTTCGAAGTCCGATGCCCCCGCGCGACAGTTTGAACGTGCGAAGGAGTCGACTGGCGATGGAACGGAGGACTCCTCAAGTCAGCCCTCTATTGTTGCGCTGAAAGAGGCGACGCTAACGAGCGATAGTGCTCGGCGGGTACGGGCGGGCGGGGATGAAATCGAGTACCTCGGGGATGATGTCACGGTGCGACATTTTGCGCATAAAAGCCCCCAGCGAAGGGCGGCTGGGGCGAGCCGGATCAGTTATATCGGTAAAGATGTTACGGTTCGCTACTTCATGCCAAAATCCCAGGCCAACAGCAACCCGTGAAGCCGAAAAGGTTTAGCAGGTTCGGTAAGTTTCCGGTACTTCAGTAAGCGGCGCGATTAGTCGACCAAAGGGTAGCATTGGTCATGTCTACCCCTGCTAGCACGCCGAGTATTACCCCTCCTCTCCGACAGCCAGCCAACGCCACCGGCGCCGCCACAGCTCCAGGCACCGCACCGATGTCGACGCCGGAATTGCTGACGGTCATGTTAAGAACGTCGTCGAAAATCAGCGACCTGTTTTTTTCACCTGGCAAACCGCCGCTGGTGGAAATCAACGGCAAGCTTTCTCCCGCGGGAGCGGCACGTGCCCTGAGCTGTGAAGATACCCGGCGGATCGCTTCCGAACTGATCGGCGACAACAAACACGCGATTGATAACTTGAAGGAACTGGGCTCGTGCGACGTTTCCTACAGTCTGCCGGGTGCTAATCGATTCCGGGTGAATATCTTCATGCAGCGCGGAACTTGTGCGGTGGTGATGCGAGTGATTCCGGGCAAGGTCCCGGACTTTGAATCGCTAAATCTTCCTGCCGAATTGGGGAAGATTGTGGAACTGCGCAATGGAATCGTCTTGGTAACCGGTCCTACCGGTTCCGGCAAGTCGTCCACGCTGGCGGCCGTTATCGACAAAATTAATAAAGAACAGTCCTATCACGTGCTCACGATCGAGGATCCTATCGAATTCCTGCATCCGCACAAGAACTGCATTGTTCATCAGCGAGAGTTGCACAGCGATACGCCCAGCTTTGCTCTAGCCTTAAGGGCAGCCCTGCGGCAGGCGCCGAAAGTGATTCTTGTGGGTGAGATGCGAGACCGGGAAACGATCGAGATTGCAATGGAAGCGGCAGAAACGGGTCACCTGGTGCTTTCCACACTGCACACGATCGACGCCTCCAAAACGGTCGAGAGAATCGTGGGAGTGTTTCCGATGGCAGAACAGCACACCATTCGCAATCGTCTGGCGAAGAGTTTTCGGTACATCATTTCTCAAAGGCTGATTCCCCGCAAAGATGGTGCGGGCCGGGTGGCAGCGATGGAGATACTGAAGTCGACCCTGCGCACTCGCGAATATGTGGAAAAGGGCGAAGGGGATGGAAAGACTTTGCTGGACGCGATGCGCGTCGGTAGCCAGGATGGGATGCAGCATTTTGACGGCGAGATCGAGAAACTCATACGCGCAGGCACTATCGAAATGGACACTGGATTGGCTTACGCCACCAACGCGGGCAACCTTCAATTGGAACTGGCTGACCACGCCGCGGCGCCCGCCGATCCACTGTTAGAAACGGCTGGGACGTAGGTTTCGAGCATTTCAACAATTTCGAAAACCCGCTCCGTATTGGCGCGCCACTCGATGAACTGGTAGAGTGACATCCGATTCGTGATGAATTCGAGAATTTTAGTCAGCGGAGTTTCGGGGCCGATTGGGGCGGCACTTGTTCCCTCCCTTCGCTCAAGCGGGTGGTCGGTCATGCGGCTAGTGCGGGGAACGGCTAGCGGAGATGGGGAAATCGGATGGGATCCGGCGAAGCGGCTGGCACCCGAGGCGGTGTCCGGGTTTGACGCGGTGATTCATCTGGCGGGCGAAAGCATTTTCGGGCGATGGACCGCGTCCAAGAAAGCGAAGATTCGAGAGAGCCGCGTCTTAGGCACGGCAAATCTGGCGGCGGCACTGGGACGGGCGGAGGAGAAGCCGAAGGTTTTTGTTTCGGGATCGGCGATTGGGTATTACGGCGACCGTGGCGACGAGTCACTAACCGAGGAAAACGCTCCGGGTAGGGGATTTCTGGCGCAGGTCTGTCAAGAATGGGAAGAAGCGACCATGCCAGCAGTGCAAGCCGATATTCGCACGGCGCACCTGCGGACAGGGATTGTGTTGAGCCCCAAAGGCGGCGCGCTGGGAGCCATGCTGCTTCCATTCAAGATGGGCTTAGGCGGCCGGGTGGGAGACGGGCGGCAATGGATGAGCTGGATTGATGTGCAGGATATGGTGGGTGGGATTCATCACATCTTGAAGAACGATTTGCTGCAAGGTCCGGTGAACATGGTTGCCCCCAAGCCAGTGAGGAATGAGGAGTTTGTGAAAACTCTAGCGGGCATTTTGTCGCGCCCTGCGATTTTGCCCATGCCGGCCTTCGCTGTAAAGGCCGCGTTTGGGGAAATGGGCGAAGAACTGTTGCTCAGTAGTGCGAAGGTGGAACCGAATAAGTTGATCTCGAGCGGATATCCCTTTCGGCATCGCGATTTGAATAAGTCTCTGCAGCATCTCCTGAAAAGTTAGAAGGCCAACTCAGTCAGAACCAGAACTCGAACCGCCCTCACGCCGATTCATTTCTTCCTGCAATTTTTGCAGTAGCTCAGCTCGCTGATCGGTGCCCAGCTCGCGTTGCAGTTCTTCGAGGGCGAGGGCAACTATGTGGTAATGGTGCGTCCCGGCGAACCTGGGGTCGGTGGTGATGTTAAGCCAAAGTTTGTGCATGAGTTCGACATCCTGCGGGCGGAGGCGCGGGTTATGCGGGCCGATGGCATACTCGCGGACGGTGCCGTCGGGCGCACAGACCTCCAGCGTGATGCGAGGCCGGGGCTCAGGCATGCGTTCCCAGGCGTCGCCGGTGAGCTTGGCTTGCTCGTCGGAAGTAAGTTTGTTGGAGAGGCCGCAAATCACGCGCACGGAATCGAGACGCTGGGCGGTAACCATGATCGCTTCAAAGACATCGGTCGCGGGAACCACCAGCAGAGAAATCGGTTTACCTTCCTTTTCGGCGACAGCCACGGCGGCGGTGAAAAGTTCCTGCTCGTAGTGATCAAAGACCTGGCTGGCTTCCATGACCGCGCTGCCGCTGAAACTGTGCTCGCGATGGTAGAGGCGCGCGCTCATGACGACGACATCCTGGCGCGTAGTGTCAGTGTGGCCCAGAATGTGCCGCAGGTAATACAGGTTGCGAGGGTCGCGCACCGCGACCAGAACGTTGCCTGGACGCACGCCCATAGCGCCGCTGCCCAATTCCTGATTGCCATAGACGCGAAATTGATCGAGCTGCTCGGGCTTACCGTGACGCTCTTTGGTGACGTGGCGTTCCGAAATGGTGAAGATGGTGAAAAAGACGGCGCTGAAAATTACTCCGGCGATGGTGGCCTCGTATTTCGTGAATAGGTTCACCACGGCGGTAATAAGAAGCACCGCGGAGATTAGGATCAGGCCGACGGGAATTTCAGTCTTGCCGAAGTGCAGGTTGCCGGGCACTTTCCATGCTCGATTGCCGGGCTCGGTAAAACGCAGCACCAGCACGGCAATGGACTTCATGGCGAAGCTCCAGATCACGCCGAATGCGTAGAGCGCCGCCAACACGTAGACATTGCCCAGGCTGAGCACGATAACGAGCAACTGCATGCCTACGATCAGATTGATGATGCGATAGCTGGTGCCGAAACGGTTATGAGGTTTCTGGAACCAACTGGTGAGTACTCCATCTTCCGCCACGCGGTTGAGAACGCCATTGGCGCCGACGATGGAAGTGTTCTGCGCACCCGCCAGGATGAGCACGCCGACAAGCACCACGAAGGCGTGAAAGAGCAGCTTCAAACTTTCTGGACCCACCAAGTACATGGCGATGCCGCCGATAAGGTTTGCGAAGTAGTCTGGGCGAACCTTGTCGGGGATGATCATCACAGCGAAGAACGAGACCAGCGAAGTAAAGAGCAGGCTGTAAATAAAAATGACGAGGCCGGTCTTTTCCAGATTCTTCAGCTTGGGATGTTCGATCTCGCGGTTAACCTGCGCCAGAGTTTCTTCGCCGCTCATCGCGAGAACGGAATGGCCGAAACCGACGAAAAGAATGACAGTGGTAAGAAAGCCCAGAGGCAAATGCCTGAACCACGTTGTATCCAGCCATCCCAAGGATTCCTTTGTCAGGGGAACCACACCAGCGTGCAACGGATTAGGCGGCAATTGTATTGGGGCGCGCAGAACGGTGATGGTGCACCAGATCAGCAGGATGACCACCATGACCGTGGTGACGGCCATGATCTGCAGGGCTTTCTGGCTGGACTCATGCATGCCCTGGGTATTTTTCCACCAAAAATAAGCCACTACGATGACGGCCAAACCTGCGGCAAAGTGGTCGTCGGAGAAATAAAGCGGGCGGTGGAGGTAGACGCCCATGTCCTTGATGAAGCCTGCCAGATATTGTCCGGCGGAAACCGCGCTGATAGGGCCGGTCAGCACATAATCAAAAAGCAAGGCCGAGACGGAAAATTTGGCGAGCGTACCGCCCATGGCCTCCTTGACCACGCGGTAAACGCCGCCGCGCACGAACATGCTGCTCGATTCGATGTAGAGAGCGCGCACGGCATAGCTGAACAGCATCACCCCGAGGATGAACCACGGAGCGCTCTTGCCGATGACCTTTTCTGCGTCGCCACCGGCGTAGTAAGCGGAAGACGCGAGGTCGGACAGGACGATGGCGGAAGCGCGCCAGAAGGAGATGAAGGTCAACATCACCGTGGTGGCGACGAAGACTTTTATTGCCGGTTTGGAACCTTCAACCGAGGTGGCCATTATCTAGAGGAATGCGGACCGCTAACCAGTAAACCCTTTGAAGATAGCATAGGGCAAGGCTGGGCGGGACGCACGGACGGCTTGGGGATTTCCTTCAGGGCTTAACCGCAATCCGCGGGGGCGAGGTAGGTGTGAGTGATGCGGTCGTGCCAGCAGAGGGAATCCTCGTCAAGGAAGACCCAGGCATATCCCATGCCGAGGGAAACTGCCGAGAGAAACGAAGCGAGAACTCGCCATCGGCGAAGGCGGCGGGGCGCTGGGGTTCCATCGAAGCGAGCTAATCGCAGTTTTGCCAACCGCAATCCTGGGGTTGAGCCAGAATAAACCATCAGTAGATATTGATAGGCAAACCAGAACAAGACCAGCAGGGCAGCACAAAGACCGACCGCCTGAAATAGCGGAGGTTCGATGGCCGTCATCTTCCAAAAGATGAAACCGAAGACGGCGCAGGCTGATGCAATGATTACTCCGTCGATGGCAGCGGAAAAGATGCGGCGTGCAAGAGGAGCGCTCTGCAGCGGAATATCGATGCCCGGACGTTTCTCCGGCTCGGGTTGAAGTGCGGGCTCGATTGTGATTCCGCCCAGCGATGGCGGGGGCGGAACAACTTCCGGCGCTTCCAGAATCCGGGGACGGTCAATCACGGGCTCAGCCAAAGCATCGAGTGGCTCCGGTGGAGGTGTCCAGAAGCGGGGGAATTCTAGGATCTTCGCCGTGGCGGGACTTAGAGCAGTATGCTGCCCCGAAAAGTCGTCGGCTGCAATGAGGCTGGCGCGCGCATCCTGTACCAGGGGCAAGCGCCCTGAGATTTCGGATTCGCCGACAGAGGCCACGCTTTCCGCGAAGCTATCCAAGGCCAGTGCGTGGCGCGAAGAAGCGGTCTGAGAAAACGAAGAAGACGAATCAGCAGTGGCGTTCGCACCCCGGCTGGCGTCTGGTTCCTCGAAACGCAGGCGCAACGAGGGATAGCGGGGCGGGCGCGGCTTGTGTCTGGCTTGATAACGATTCAGCCTTGCTGCCAGTTCTTGCCGCCATGCGGGAGAATCTTCTGCCGAAGAGTCGGCGGGATTGTCAGGGCTTGC
>Ga0307476_10001667_pt1 | contig 13511 bp, 10 predicted proteins | sample atmos_gasesECM2C_2_FD_203314 | JGI IMG/M metagenome (GOLD analysis project Ga0307476, IMG submission 203314) | Hardwood forest soil microbial communities from Morgan-Monroe State Forest, Indiana, United States - atmos_gasesECM2C_05 | ecosystem: Environmental > Terrestrial > Soil > Temperate... | reverse complement strand
TCATCCACGGTGACCTCGTCGGGATCGGCGCCGGGCAAGGTCTCGATCAGGTGGAGATCGCGCTCGGTGACGATGCCGACGAGCACGCCGGCGTCCAGCACCGGGAGGTGGCGGATCGCGTGGCGGCGCATGAGCAGGTGGGCGGCGGTCAGCGTGGCGCTGGGCTCGATGGTCCACGGCTGCCGCGTCATGTAACGGCTGATCGGTGGCATCAACATGCCTGAAGAAAGAGCAGATGCCGTGCCACGGCGGCGAGGGCGGATCGCGCAGCGAATGCGGCCCGGCGGCGCGGCGGCGCAGGCGGATCGCGGTGGGCGAGCGCGGCCAGCCGGCCCGCGGCAGCGAGCACGGTCGGCGCGCGCTGCGATCCATCGAGCGCGACGACCAGGCGCCTCATGCCTGGGTCTCCATGCGGACGGCGAGCACCGGGCACGGCGCGCGGCGCAGGACGTCCTCGGCGACGCTGCCGAGCAGGACGCGGGTCAGGCCGCGGCGGCCGTGGGTGCCGATGACGATGAGATCGGCGCGCACCGCGCGAGCGGCCTGGAGGATCGCGTCGCGGGCGTCGCTGTCGACCACGGTGATCTCGCCGAACGTGGCCGTCTTGCGCCGCGGCTCGATCAGCTGTTCGAGGGCGGCGGCGTTGTTGTTCCGGAGCGACGAGATCATCTGGTCGGTGAGCGCGACCGAGAGCTCGGGCAGCGTGGCGCCGATCGCGTTGATCACGTGGATCCGGGCGCCGAGCTTGGCCGCGAGATCGCACGCGTAGTCCAGCGCATGCTCCGCGCACGCGCTGAAGTCGATGGGGACGAGGAGGTTCGTCGGGATCATACGAAGGAGCCGTGCATGCCCGGCGCCAGGCGGCCCGCTGCGCGAAGGCGCACGGCGTGCGCGGCACGGGCGATGCACTGCTGTGGGGGATGGCGAGTCAGCCCGCGAGTCAGCCCTCTCGTTCCGGATCCTGTCCCGAGCCCGCCGGACCGCCGGGGCTGCGCGAGCACCTGGCGCGGCTGTATCCGGGCGCGACCGTCGTGGCGATCGAGCCGCTCGGTCCCGACGCGGGCGCGACGGCGAGCCGCAAGGACGGCGGCGGGTCCACGACCAAGGCCGCCGGCTACGGGCTGCCGGTGCGGATCGAGCTGCGCGACGGTGACACCACGCGGCTGCTGGTGTGGCGCGTCGCATCGGCCAACGAGTTCGGCCACGACCGGCGCGCGGACCGCGCCGCGGTGATGGTCCAGGCGTTCGAGGACTTCGCGCGGATCCCCCAGCACGTGCAGGCGGTCGACCTCGGGGTGATCCGCGGCGGTGACCTGGTGTCGACGCGCGACGCCTCCGAGCACTACCTGATCACCCGCTACGCGCCGGGGACGATCTACGCGCACGACCTGCGCCGGATCGCCGCCGAACGGACCGCGACGCCGCGCGACGTCGATCGGGTCGATGCGCTGGCGCGCTACCTGGCCGCGCTGCACACGCCGATCTCGCCCCCGGGCGCGCGCTACCGCCGCGCGATCCGCGATCTGGTGGGCAGCGGCGAGGGGATCTACGGGATCATCGACGGCTACCCGCCCGAGGTGCCGGGCGCACCGGCGTCGCGGCTGTCGGCGATCGAGGCGCGCTGCGCCACGTGGCGGTGGCGGCTGCGCGGGCGCGACGGCCGGCTGACCCGGACCCACGGCGACTTCCACCCGTTCAACATCGTGTTCGACGGCGACGCGCCGGCGCTGCTCGACGCCAGCCGCGGCGGTTGTGGCGATCCGGCCGACGACGTGACCGCGCTCGCGATCAACTTCGTGCTGTTCGCGCTCGACGCGCCGGCCGCGTGGCGCCACGGGCTCGGGGTGCTGTGGCGCCACCTGTGGTCGCGCTACCTGGCGGAGCGGCCCGACGACGAGCTGCTCGCGGTCGCGCCGCCGTTCTTCGCCTGGCGCGCGCTGGTGGTCGCCAACCCGGCGTTCTATCCCCGGATGACCGGCGAGGCGCGCGACAAGCTGCTCGGGTTCGCCGAGGACGTGCTCGACGAGCGCGCGCTGGACCCGACGTGGGCCGAGGAGCTGTTCCGGTGACACCGGCGCCGCACGGCTCGCCGGGTGGGGCGCATGGCGGGGCGCATGGCGGGGCGCCCGGCGGGGCGATCGTATGGTTCACCGGGCTGCCGTCGTCGGGCAAGACCACGCTGGCCCGCCGGACCCAGGCGCGGCTCGCCGCCGCCGGCCGGCCCGCGGTGGTGCTCGACAGCGACGAGCTGCGCGACGCGCTGGGCGCGCACTCGTACGCACCCGGCGATCGCGATCAATTCTACCGCGCGGTGGCGGCGCTGGCGGCGCTGCTCGCTCGCCAGGGCGTGGTGGCGCTGGTCGCGGCGACCGCGCCGCGCCGCGCGGATCGCGATCGCGCGCGCGACGAGCTCGGCCGCGGCCGGGCGCCCGGCCGGTTCGTCGAGGTGTGGGTCGACACGCCGCTCGCGGAGTGCGAGGCGCGCGACCCCAAGGGGCTGTACGCGGAGGCGCGGCGCGGCGCGGCGAGCCAGCTGCCCGGCGTGGGGGTGGCCTACGAGGCGCCGCTGTCGCCCGAGGTGACCGCCCGGGGCGGGTTCGATGACGCGGCGCTCGCAGCGATCGAGCACCGGCTCGAACCCCAGGCGGAGTAGCCGAGGATCCCGGGGTACCCCGCTCCCCGCGGGCCCGCCCGGCGAAATCGCGCATGGTTTGCGCGCCGCACGCGGCGGACGCGCGTTTTGCACGAAGTCGTACGCAACTGCGCGGATTGTGCTGGCACGATCATCGCTAGACTGGCGGACATGAGCCGCTTGGGACGAATCCTGGTCGTAGATGACGAAGCCAACGCAAGAACTGCGCTGGCAGAGCTGCTGCGAGACGAAGGCTACGAGGTCGAGACCGCGGCCGACGCGTTCAAGGCGCTCGGGAAGTACGAGTCCTTCGCGCCCCACATCCTGGTGACCGATCTCAAGATGCCCGGGATGGACGGCATCGAGCTCGTCAAGAAGATCCGGGCGACCGACGAGGTCACCGGGATCATCGTGATGACCGCGTTCGGCGCCGTGCAGTCGGCGATCGACGCGATGCGGGCCGGCGCCGCCGAGTACCTGACCAAGCCGCTCAACTTCGAGGAGCTGCTGGTCGTGCTCGCCAAGGTGCTGGAGAACCAGGCGATCCGGCGCGAGGCGCGCCAGCTGCGCCAGCGGGTGCGCGAGCGGGTCGCGCCCGGCAACATCGTCGGCATCAGCCCGCCGATGCAGCGCGTGTTCGAGGTCGTCGACCAGGTCGCGCCGAGCCGCGCGACGGTGCTGATCACCGGCGAGAGCGGCACCGGCAAGGAGCTGGTCGCCAACGCGATCCACCAGCGCTCGCCGCGCTCGTCGGGGCCGTTCATCAAGCTGCACTGCGCGGCGCTCGCCGAGTCGCTGCTCGAGAGCGAGCTGTTCGGCCACGAGAAGGGCTCGTTCACCGGCGCGATGGCGCGCAAGGACGGCCGGTTCCATCTCGCCGACGGCGGCACGCTGTTCCTCGACGAGATCGGCGAGATCTCGCCGTCGATCCAGGTCAAGCTGCTGCGCTTCCTCCAGGAGCACGAGTTCGAGCGGGTCGGTGGGAACCAGACGATCCGGGTCGACGTCCGCGTGATCGCGGCGACCAACCGCAACCTGATCGAGGAGGTCGCCAAGGGCCGGTTCCGCGAGGACCTCTACTACCGGCTCAACGTCGTCGCGCTCGAGATGCCGCCGCTGCGCGAACGCAAGAGCGACATCCCGGCGCTCGGCAAGTTCTTCCTCGACCGCTACGCCAAGGAGAACGCCAAGGCGCTGGAGGGCTTCGCGCCCGAGGCCATGGAGCTGCTGATGGCCTACGACTGGCCGGGCAACGTGCGCGAGCTCGAGAACGCGGTCGAGCGCTCGGTCGTGCTCGCGAGCGGGCCGCTGGTCGAGCCCCGCCACCTGCCGCCCAACGTCCGGCCGCGGGTCACGCCGTCCGGCATGCCGATCATCCCCGGTGCGACGCTGCGCGATCTCGAGCGCTACGCGATCCTCGAGACCCTGAAGGCGACCGGCGGGTCGACCTCGAAGGCCGCCGAGATGCTCGGGATCAGCGTCCGCACGATCCAGTACCGCCTGCACCAGTACAACGAGGCGCCGCGCTCGGACATCGACGTGGTCCGCAAGATGGTCGCCGCCGGCGCCGAGTCCGCCAGCGAGTAACGAGTGACCCTGCTCGAGGAACTGCTCGCCTTCGTCGGGCTCGACGACGGCGATCGCGCTCGCCTGCGCGAGCTCCATCCGCGGCTCGCGCCGCGGTTCGGGGCGATCGCCTCCCGGTTCTACGAGGCGGTGTTCGCCAGCCCGGGCGCCGCCGCGGTGCTGTCGGGCCCGGCCCAGATCGAGCGGCTGCGGATCTCGCTGATCGACTGGATGTCGAGCGGGCTGCTCGGCCCGCACGACGAGCGGTTCTACGAGAAGCGGTCCCGGATCGGCCGGCGCCACGTCGCGGTCGGGCTCGCCTCGCAGTACATGTTCAGCGCGATGGCCGTGCTGCGCCTGGCCTACCAGGACAGCATCGCGGAGCTCTACCCGCCCGACCAGGCGTTCGCCGTGATGCGCTCGGTCCACAAGCTGCTCGACTGCGAGCTCGCGATCATGGTCCAGCACTACGAGCTCGACACCGAGGACAAGCTGATCGCCCGCGAGCGCCGCGCCCAGGCCGACCGCATCCTCGCGATGCAGACGATGTCCGCCGGCCTCGCCCACGAGGTCCGCAACCCGCTCAACGCGGCGATGCTCCAGCTCGCGCTGCTCGAGCGCCGGCTGCACCGCAACGGCGACGACCCCAAGCTGATCGAGCCCACCGAGCTCGCGCAGAAGGAGATCGAGCGGCTGACCGCGCTGCTCAACGAGTTCCTGGTGTTCGCCCAGCCGCCCGAGCTGCACGCCCAGGAGCACGATGTGGTCGCGGTGGTCCGCCAGGCCATCGACCTCGAGCGGGTGACCGCCGAGCGGCGCGGCGTGGCCCTGGCGATCGAGGCGGATCTGGCGCAGGTGCTCGCCGAGGTCGATGTCGCCAAGCTCCACCAGCTGGTGCTCAACCTGGTCCGCAACGCCTGCGAGGCGGCGCCGGACGGCGGCCACGTCACCGCCGGCGTGCAGGTCGACGACACGCGCTGCCTGATCCGGGTGTCCGACGACGGCCCCGGCATCCCCGACCACGTCGTCGCGCGGATCTACGAGCCGTTCTTCTCGACCAAGGAGGGCGGCACCGGCCTGGGCATGTCGATCGTGCACAGCCTGGTGTCGCTGCACGGCGGCTCGATCGACCTCCGGACCGGGCCCGGCGGCACCACGTTCGAGGTCGCGATCCCGCGCTGGCGATGACCGATCGCAACGCGGCATCCGGTCGCGCTTGTGCGCCCGCGGGCAAGCCTTACGATAGCCGCGATCCGATGGACGAACGGCGCCCCCCTGTCGTGCTGGTGGTCGACGACAACGCGCCCAACCGCGCGCTCGCCCAGGCGACGCTCGAGGACGAGGGCTACCGGGTCCTGCTCGCGGCGTCCGGCGAGGACGGCATCGCCGCGTTCGTGCGCGACCAGCCCGACTGCGTGCTGCTCGACATCCGGATGCCCGGCATGGACGGCGTCACCGCGTGCCGGCGGATCCGCGAGCTGCCCGGCGGCGCCGAGATCCCGATCGTGTTCCTCACCGCGCAGCGCGACGTCGAGACGTTCGACCGCGCCCAGCTCGCCGGCGGCGACGACTTCCTGACCAAGCCGTTCCGGCCGGCCGAGCTCGTGCTGCGGATCGAGGCGGCGATGAAGCTCCACCGGATCTCGATCGAGCGCAACGAGCTGGTCGAGCTGCTGCGCCGGCAGCGCGACGACGTCATGCGGCTGCAGCTCCAGCGCGAGCAGCTGGTCGCGTTCCTGGTCCACGACCTCAAGAACCCGGTCCACTCGATCAAGCTCAACAGCGAGCTGATCGGCCGCGACAAGGCGCTGTCGCCGCGCAGCCAGACGGCCGCCGCCAGCATCAAGTCCGACAGCGAGTCGCTGCTGCGCATGATCATGGACCTGCTCGACCTGAGCAAGGCCGACGAGGGCCGCCTGGTCCCCGTCCGCCAGCCGATCGAGATCGCCGCGCTCGCCGCCGAGATCACCTCTGCGATGGCGCCGCGGGCGCGCAGCGCCGAGGTCGAGCTCGTCGCCGAGGTCGCGCCGCAGACCCTCCGCGCCGACCCCGACCTGACCCGCCGCGTGCTCGAGAACCTGATCGACAACGCGATCCGCCACGCCCCGGCCGAGACCCGGGTCCGGATCTCCAGCGCCGCCCACGGCGCCAGCGTCGAGCTCCGGGTCGCCGACGCCGGCCCCGGCGTCCCGGTTGCCCTGCGCGATCGCGTGTTCGAGCGCTTCGTCCAGGGCGACGCCGGCCCGCGCGGCAGCCGCGGCCTCGGCCTGGCGTTCTGCAAGCTCGCCATCGAGGCCCAGGGCGGCTCGATCTGGATCGAGGACGCCAACCCGGGCGCGATCTTCTGCATCCGGCTCGACGCCGCGCCGTAGCGGCGCGCGGCTCAGCCCAGCGCGAGGCGGATCCGGCCGTCGACGGCGACGCAGCCCTCGCCGGGAGCGTGGCAGATCACCGGGTTGAGGTCGAGCTCGACCATCTCGGGGACGATCTCGATCAGCGCGGAGATCCGCTGGAGGATCTCGATCAGCGCGGGGCGATCGGCGGGGCGCGCGCCGCGGAAGCCGTCGAACAGCTGGCGGCCGCGCAGCTGGTCGAGCATGTCGGCGGCGTCGCGATCGCTGACCGGGGTGACGCGGAACGCGACGTCCTTGTAGAGCTCGACGGCGACGCCGCCGATGCCGGCGATCAGCAGCGGGCCGAGCGAGTCGTCCTTGGTCATGCCGACCAGGGTCTCGACGCCGGGGCGGACCTGGCGCTGGACGATGTAGCCCTGCAGGGTCGGGAACCTGGCGCGCATCGCGAGCGCCGCGGCGGTGACCGCGGCCGGGGTCGCGAGCTGGAGCGCGACGCCGCCGACGTCGGTCTTGTGGACCAGCCTGGGGACGCTGGCCTTGAGCGCGACCGGGAAGCCGCGCTCGCGCGCGGTGGCGACCGCGGCCTCGGGGTCGCCGGCGACGCGGTGGTCGACGACCGGGACGCCGGCGAGGGTGAGCAGCTGGGAGATCTCGGAGAACGACAGCCAGCGCGCGGCCGGGCCGGCGGTCCCGCCGGTCCAGGCCCGGACGCAGGTCCGGATCGCCTGCTCGCGCTCGGGCTCGAGGCGGAGCTGGCTGCCGCGCGGGCGCTGGCGCCAGGCGCCGTAGCGCGCCGCGGCGCCGAGCGCGAGCGCCGCGTTCTCGGGGAAGCTGTACGACGGGATCGCACCGCGCGGGCCCGACGACAGGACCTCGGGCGTGCCCTTGGACGACAGGAACACGGTGGCGATCGGCTTGTCGGCGGGGATCGCGCCCGCGGCGCGCGCGATCGCGGCGGCGACCGCCTCGGGCTGGGTGACCAGCGGCGGGACGTAGATCGCGACGACGGCGTCGACGCTGGGATCGCGGCCGACCAGCTCGATCGCGCGCTCGTAGTGCTCGGGCGGCGCCGAGGCGATCATGTCGACCGGGTTGGCGACGCTGGCCTCGTGCGGCAGGAAGCTGCGCAGGGCGGCGGTGGTGGTCTCGGCGAGCGGCGACAGGGTGAGATCGTGGGCCTCGCAGGCGTCGGCGAGCAGGATGCCCGGGCCGCCGGCGTTGGTGACCACGCCGATCCGGCGGCCGACCGGCACGGGCTGGCTCGACAGCAGGGCGACGACGTCGAACATCTCCTCGAGCGTGGTCGTGCGGATCACGCCGGTCTGCGCGAACAGCGCGTCGATCCCGACGTCGAGGCTGGCCAGCGCGGCGGAGTGGCTCGATGCGGCGCGGGTCCCCGCGGCGGAGCGCCCGGACTTGACCGCGACGATCGGCCGCTCGCGCGCGACCTCGGGCGCCAGCCGCGCGAACATCCGCGGGTTGCCGAAGCTCTCGAGGTACAGCGCGATCACCTGGGTCCGCGGCGACGAGTGCCAGTACGCGAGCAGGTCGTTGACCGAGACGTCGGCCTTGTTGCCGATCGAGACGAAGTCGGCGATGCCGAGGTGGAGCTCCTTGGCGTAGTCGAGCATCGCCAGGCCGAGCGCGCCGCTCTGGCTGAGCATCGAGACGTTGCCGGCGGGGGGGAAGATCGGGCTGAACGTGGCGTCGAGCCGGACCGCCGGATCGGTCGACATCACGCCCATGCAGTTGGGGCCGACCAGGCGCATGCCGGCGCCGCGCACCTGCTCGCGCAGCCGCTGCTCGGCGTCGCGGCCGCCGACCTCGGCGAACCCGGCGCTGATCACGACCACGCCGCGCACGCCGGCCGCGGCGCAGTCGGCGATCACGCCCTCGACGGTGGGGGCCGGGGTCGCGATCACGGCGAGGTCGACCGGCGCACCGACCGCCGCCACCGACGGGAAGCACCGCCGGCCCGAGATCTCGGTCGCGGTCGGATGGATCGGATAGATCGGGCCGGTGAAGCCGTCGCGGATCAGGTTGTCGAGGATCGCGCGGCCGATCGAGTGCGCGGCGCTGCGCGATGCGCCGATCACGGCGACCGAGCGCGGCGCGAGCACGGCGCGCAGGCTCTTCGCCGCGGCCTCGCGCTCGCGCGCCGCCGCGGTGGCGACGAACCGCTCGGTGTCCTCGGTCGGGAACTCGACGTGGAACGTGCGCTCGTCGAGGCTCTCGCGGACCGCGAACCCGCTGGCGGTGAACACCTCCCGCATCTGGCGGTTGTCGCCCTCGACCTCGGCGATGAACGTCGCGATGTTGCGCCGGCGCGCGTTGATCGCGAGGTGCTCGAGCAGCAGCGTGCCGATGCCGCGACCCTGATCGGCGTCGCCGACCTCGAACGCGACCTCGGCGGACCGGCCGTCGGCCAGCACGACGTAGCGGCCGATGCCGAGCGCGCGCTCGCCGTCCGGGGTCCGCACGATCGCCGCGAGCGCGACGTCGGGGCCGTCGGCGAGCTGGTCGAGGAAGGCGAGGTCGGACGGCGACAGCTCGCGCTTGGTGGTGAAGAACCGGTGCCGCACCGAGGTCGGGCTCATCCGGTGGAACACCGAGATGACGTGGTCGCGGTCGGCGGCCGTGAGGGAACGGATCGCGACGGAGGCACCATCCCGCAGGATGGCCTCGGAGCTGTAAGGGGGCATGGGGATCGCCGTTCCTGGGGTGCCTGGAGCGTAGCTGGGCCGCGGCTTCGAGGTGCTCGCTGGCCCGCAGGCCGCGCGGTCCGCCCTTGGGCTCGGGGCTGGGTGTGGTCGCACCCGGTCAGCAGGGTTGCCAGGGCGAACAGGCGCAAGCGCTACAAACACCCGTTCGCTGGCCGCGATGCTGGTGGGATAAGACGAGGGCCGGGGGCGACCTGGGAGGCAGGTGGCGACTCACCTTGACGGTTTGACTTCGACGTTCCCCCGAGCGTTGAGGTTGAGGGCGACGTAACCGTCGACCCCACCGTCGACCTCGACTTCGACCTCCGGAGTCAACGTGCAAGGTCCAGGGTGGGTCAGACGGCCACATTGTCGTCGATGTCCAGGGTGGGTCCAGGTCCACGTCCAGGGGCCAACGTCGAGGCACCGCGCCAAGTGGCGCTAAGTGACCGGCATTGCAGCTAGCCGGCCGCGAGGTAGGAGCGCATCCGGTAGCGATCGTCGGCGGCCAGGTGGCGGTCGGCCCAGTGGTAGAGCGACGCCTCCTCGCACTCGCCGTGGGTCCGCAGCGCGGCGACGAACGCCTGGATCTGCTCCCTCCGCACGATGTGGAGCTGGGTGGCGACGCCGATCTCCAGCGCCTGCTCACGCAGCCGCGCGTGCTGGTCGCGCAGATCCTGCGCGTTCTCGGGCTCCTCGTGCTGGTAGGCCGGAAACAAGAAGTGCTCCTCGGCCATCATGTGGTCGTAGAGCTGGTGCTCGATCTCGCCCCAGCGCCGCGCGAGATCGCCGGGATCGCCGGCGCCGCAGGCCCCGAGCAGCGCGAGGCAGGCCTCCTCGATCTCACGGTGATGCTGGTCCAGGATGTGGCCGCTCGGCGGCGGCATCGAGTTCGCGGCGTGGGGCAGCATGACCACGAGCGGTGTTGCAAGCCGGTGTCCAGCTCGGTGCGACGCCGCCGGACGCGGTGGTTGGGCGTTCCGGTAGGCGGATCGCTGGCATGTCGGTTGCGCTGAGTCACCACATGAGTAACACCACTCACAGGTCGTGGTCGGCTACGACTTCGGGCGCCGCCGCGCTGTCGCGCGCGATCGCGCTTCCAGGGCTACCCGGGTAAACCAGGCTACTCGGTCGCCAGGTCGCGGGTCCGGCGGCGGATCACGTCATCGCGCAGCGTCATCGGGCTGAGGAACGTCCGCTCCTCGGCGAACATGTGGGCGTCGAGCTCCTCGGCCAGCTCGCCGATCCGCTCGGCGACTTCCGGGCGCGTGCCGGACAGCAGCTCCCAGAACGCGGCGTGCTCCGCGACGTGCTCCTCCAGCATGCGATCGACCATCTGTGTGCCCCAGGCGGCGGGGCCCTGGAGCAGCTCCGCGATCACCGCGGTCTCCATCCGGTTGTGGTCGGCGAACTCATCGCGCAGCTCGGCGAGCACCTGGTCGAGCTCGGCGGTCACCGGCTCGCCGTCGCGCTGCCGGTGGGCCATCCGGGTACAGGTCTCCAGGAGGAGGCGGAGTTGCTCGTGCTGCGCGAGGAGCGTGGTACGGGCTTCGGTGGCGTTCATGACATCGGGCCTTCGCAAACGTCGGGCCGGGCATCGCGCGGGGTTTGCACAGGGTTAGGTCGGGCCGCCGGTGATCTCGCGCAGCGGCTGCACCGCGCCGCCAGGATCGCCGCAGGCAGTGCGAGCTCGGAGCGCACCCGTCTTCACTCGTCGCGCCCGGCGCGGGGGACCGACGGCTCCCCGCCGGCGTCGTGGCCGGGACGCGACGGCGCGATCGGGAACCGGCCCAGCGGGGTGGGGGTGGCGTGCGGACCGCTGCTGAACGGATGGCAGGAGCCGCAGCGGACCGCCCTGGGCTCGTGGTTGACCTGCGCCGTGTGGCAGCGCAGGCAGGTCGCGCGGTCGTCGGCGGGGTGCGGCTCGTGCGCGCCGTGGCAGTCGTTGCAGGTGCCGTGCTGTGCGACCCGGTGCAGGCCGGTCCGCTGCTCGGCGGGATGGCATGTCGCGCACGCCGGCGGCGTGGGCGACCCGCCCGGGCCGTGCGGGCGGTGACAGCTCGCGCACTCGACGCGCTTGCCGTGGCCCTGGCCCGCCTTGTCGGCGTGACAGCTCTGGCAGGTCTTCTCGGGGCGGCGCGCGCCGCTGTGGGGCTCGTGGCAGCTCGCGCACCGGGCGTGGCCGGTCGGGGCGGTCCTGGCCTCGGCCGCGTGGCACGTCGCGCACGCCGCCGGCGAGGTCTTGGGCTGGTGCGGGCCCGCGGTGTGGCAGCTGGTGCAGGTGTCGTGGCCCTTGCGGACCCGCTGGGCCTTGGGCGCGTGGCAGCTCGCGCACGCCGGCGGCGGCTTGCTCGGCTCGTGCGCCGCGCTGGCGTGGCACTGCGTGCAGGTGGCGTGGCCGCTGCCCGCCGACGAGCCGGACTCGCGGGCGTGGCACCTGGCGCACAGCGCCGGCTCGAGCCTGGGCCTGGCGGCGTGCGGCGGGTGGCAGTCCAGGCACTGCGCGGTCGCGTGGTGCGGCTTGTCGTGGCACGTCGCGCACGCGACGGCGAGCTGGCCCGCGGCGAGCGCGTGCGGCGGATGGCAGCCATCGCACGCCGCGGCCGGGCCGCCCCTGGCCGCCGGCGGATGGCTGACCGCCTTGGCGTGACAGCGGGTGCACGGCCTGGGCTCGGAGCCCTTGTGCTGGGCGTGGCAGCTCGTGCAGCCGGTATGCTTGGCGGGGACGAAGGTGTGCTGCTGGGTGTGGCAGCGGGTGCACGCCACGGTCTGGGCCCTGTCGAACTGGTGCGGCGCGTGGCAGCCGGTGCACGTGGCGTGGCCGACGGTGATCGCGCGATCGTCCACCTGGATCTTGCCCTTCTGCTTTGCGTGGCAGGTCGCGCAGCCCTGGTCGGCGACCGCGCTGGCCTCGTGCATCTGGTGGCAGTCGAGGCAGCTGCGCGCGCCGGCGTGGTGATTGTCCTCGCCGGGGTGGCAGCTCTGGCACGGCCTGGGATCGAGGGTCGGCGCGCCGTGCGCGCGGTGGCAGTCGAGGCAGCGCTGCTTGCTGTGCGCCCCGACCGCGGCGTGGTTGCCCTGCGGCTGGGTGTGGCAGCGCATGCAGTGGGTCGGGGCGACGTCGAGCTTGGCGCCGAAGCCGTGGCAGTCCTGGCACCCGGGGGTCTGTACCTGGTGCAGCGGATCGCCGGGGTGGAGCGGCGCGCGCACCCCGGCGTGGCACTGGCTGCACACCTCGAGCGGCGGCGGCTGGAAGCCGTCGTCGCCGTGGCAGTCGCGGCACGGCACGCCGCGCTGGACGACGTGCGCGGTGTGGCCGGCGCTGTCGCGCACGTCGCGCCAGATCACCGGGACCTTCTGCGCCACCGGGTGGCGCTCCGCGCCGGAGCAGGCGATCAGACCGACGGCGAGCGAGGCGCCGACCAGCGCGATCGCGCATGCGACCACCGCGGGGAGCCGGGGAATGGGGATGCGCTTCATCGCGACCCCACGGGGTGACACATCCGGCACGGCAGCGCCGACAGCGGCTGCCGGCTCGACCAGCCGGGCGGGTGCGGGTTCCCGCCGACGCCGCCGACCGCGTGGCACTGCACGCACAGGGTCTCGCCGGCGCCGCCGTGGCAGCTGGCGCACGCCGCCGGATCGCGGCGGGCCTCGCGGCCATGCAGGTTGAGGCCCGCGGTCAGCCCGACCCAGCCCGGCGGGTGCGGGCTGCCGGTGGTTCCCCCGGCGACGCCGCGCGCGGTGTGGCAGGCGACGCAGCGATCCGGGCTGTGGCAGGTGGTGCAGCTGCCCGGCGACGACCGGGCCTCCAGGCTGTGGCGCGCCGCGAACCCGGCGCGGTGGACGCTGGCGGCGAACGGATCGGCGAACCGCCGGGTCGCCGGCAGGGCCGCCGTCGTCTTGCCGTGGCACTCGGCGCAGTACGCCGGCCTGTGGCAGCTCTGGCAGATGTCGCCCGATGACGCCGCGCGGGTGCCGTGCTCGCGCATCCAGTCGCCGTCGTGCGCGAGGTGGGTCTGGGGCAGCGTGCCCTCGTCGGCGAGGTCCTTGTGGCAGGCGTCGCACCTGCGGGCGTCGCGCTGGGCGTCGTCGGCGTGGCACGTGAAGCAGGTCGCCATCGCCGGCCGCATGTGGTCGTCGCCGTCGGCGACGCCATTGTGGCAGCGCATGCAGTTGCCCCGGGTGCCGTCGACGTGGCGGCGGTGATCGAACCGGAGGTGATCGCGGGCCTCGGTGAGCTGGGCGATCGCGGTGGGC
>Ga0307476_10001666_pt1 | contig 13512 bp, 8 predicted proteins | sample atmos_gasesECM2C_2_FD_203314 | JGI IMG/M metagenome (GOLD analysis project Ga0307476, IMG submission 203314) | Hardwood forest soil microbial communities from Morgan-Monroe State Forest, Indiana, United States - atmos_gasesECM2C_05 | ecosystem: Environmental > Terrestrial > Soil > Temperate... | reverse complement strand
GATACAGATTCGGATCCACCCAGAAAACCGACGGTGATTTGAGCGTTGTTGTTCCACTCGCAATTTCCCACGGAGAAAGCTGGGTCCGACGATTTACAGGTGCGAGTGTTCAGATCTTCAAGTGCCGTAATCCAATATTTTTGACCAGCGGCATCCGAATCCCGATTCAAAATGTCGCGGTAGGTTTGACCAATAAAAAACGGAACTTCATCTATGGCAGAGCTTCCCGAGCAAAACTCCGCCGCAAAGAGCGTGTGCGACAAGAGTAAGGTGAGAATTATGAGACTCGCCGCTAGTAGCCGAGCGTTTCCCGTTCGGTGGGGTGACTTGAAAAAAGAGACTCTTCCTGGCTTCCTCAGAGACTCGGATTTCATGGTGTGTCCTCCCGTCGAGTATACCGCCTTTGATCTTTATTGTTGCCATGTGTGGATATTTTCGACGATTCTCGTATTGGTCGTTGTCCAAATGGCATGCATGACAATATGGGCGTGAGCAACCCCTCGGGGATTGAGCTAGCCTGCTTTCACACGTCGCGAAATAAGCCGCAACTAGTACTTCAAAGTCGTGTTATAAGCTGTTCGTAGGTCGCGCACCATTCGCTCGTCCTTGTCCGATGCGGCCTGGGTCCTGGCAGTTGCTTATTTCAGGAGTAGGCGACATGCGAATCTCGATGAAGTGGTCTTCTCTGGTCTTCCGTCTTCTCATCATTGTTTCCTTAGCTCACGCCACACGGCAGGTGGCGCGAGGTCAGGTTAATTTTTCGATGCCCCCGACATACTCGGGGGTTGGAACCGTGTTTGTAGCCGATTTTAACGGTGACGGCAAGCCTGACATCCTGAGTGGGGACGGAACCCTGAATCTGGGCAATGGCGATGGCACGTTCGCGGCCGGCACTCCCGTTGCAGGCGGAGCGTTGGCAGTGGCTGATTTTAACGGCGACGGAAAAGCCGATGTTCTGCAACAAGGCACCGGCACTCTGCTGGTGCTGCTTGGAAACGGCGACGGCACGTTTCAGCCGCCAATCAGCACGAATAGCGGCGCCAGCCTAACGGCGGTCGTAGCCGGAGATTTGACCGGGAATGGTAAGGCAGATGTACTGGGTCTTTTCAACAACAATGTTGTGGTCTACATCAGCAATGGGAACGGCACCTTCGCTCCGGGTGTGTCTTACCCCGTGGGTAACACGTCGATCGGCAATGGAGAGATCACTCTGGGTGATTTCAACGGGGATCAAAAAGTGGACATTGTGGTAAGTCTGCCGGGTGACAATGTGGTGGGGCAAGAGGTTGTTCTCCTTGGCAACGGGGACGGCACATTTCAGTCCGGCAAGACCTCAACGGGTGTCTACTATCCAAGTTCGGTTGTGGTAGGCGACTTCAACAGAGATGGCAAACTCGATCTTGTCATATCGAGTCCACCCTATTGCAACGGGACTTGCGGTGCCCCTACAACTTCTTTCCTACTCGGCAATGGCGATGGTACCTTTCAGTCGCCGACATCAGTCATTTCTGCAAACGGACCCCTTGTTACAGCGGATCTGAACGGTGACGGCAAGCTGGACCTGGTTTTAGAAGCTGATCCTACAGTTGCGCAGATTTACTTGGGAAACGGAGACGGTACTTTTTCCAACGCCAGCAACTACATTCTTAGCCTGCCAGGTTACCCTGGCGTTATACAGCCGAGCTGGAGTGCTATTGCCGACTTTAACCAAGACGGGAAACTGGACGTCGCGGCGGGCAACGCCGTACTCCTCGGCAATGGAGACGGCACTTTCAAGGGAATCCAGTTGGCGGCGATACCACAACCGAGCACAGCGGTAATCAGAGATTTCGACAAGAGCGGTATTCCAGAGGTCGCGGCGGTGGCTTCGACAGGTGTTTACATTCTCGGGAACAATGGTGCGGGTGGCCTGTCACTAATCCACACTTATACGCTTAAGGATCCAGGCAATGGCATCGCGGCGGCTGACTTCAATGGAGACGGTGACGTCGATTTAGTGGTGTCTGGTATCGACCCCATAACACAAGACTGGAGTTACAGCGTGTTGTTGGGCAATGGAGACGGCAGTTTCCAGCCGCCAATCTTTTATCTGCAGAACGTCGCAGGCAATTATGCGTCCTCGATTATTGTTGCCGACTTCAATAATGATCACAAACCCGATATCGCGCTCGTGGCGGGCAACCAGTCACTGGCGGTCTTGCTGGGAAACGGTGATGGGACGTTTGCTGCTCCCGTTTACTATTTCGATGGTGCAGCCTCCTCTCTAGTAACGGCGGACTTCAACAGCGATGGTAAGCCGGATATCGCAGCGGGAGGAAACAGCGGCACAGCGCTTTTGTTCGGCAATGGCGATGGAACTTTGCAGCCCGCGATTTTCCCGTCAGACCTAAACCAGTTTGGAGTGCAATTCACCGCCGATGTGAATAGTGACGGCAAGCCTGACTTGCTGTCCGGCGGCCAGGTTGCTCTGGGAAACGGCGATGGCACATTTAATCTACTACCAGGGTTTTGCACCGAGGCCCAAGAATGCCAAGGAGCCGATGCCGTGGCCGATTTCAATGGCGACGGCGTACTCGACCTGTTGATCACGCAAGGGTTCGACCACCCCGAATACAGCGCGGTTTTACTGGGAAATGGTGACGGCACGTTCGGCTCTCCCATTGAGATAAACGCCTATCTCCCGGCACCGGTTCTGGTAGCGGATATGAACGGAGATGGCCGCCCTGATATCGTTTTCACCTGGTCATTCGGAACTGGCGGGGCGGGCGTGCTGCTTAACTCGACGGTTCCAGTTCCGGGGACAAAATTTTCCCCGTCCTCCTTAACCTTCCCCTCGCAAACGGTGGGAACCAGCAGCAGGCCGATCCCGGTGACGCTCACCAATACAGGCGCAGTCACGTTGACGGTCAAAAGTGTAGCCTTCGGCGGGGCTGATGCCGGCGAATTCAAACAGACCAACAATTGCGCGACAGTTGAACCGTTGGCGAATTGCACCATCAATATCACATTTGCACCGACCGCGACTGGGGGTTCGAGCGCCAGCTTGATTGTTACGGACAATGCCGGCACGGGCTCGCAGCAAGTTGTCGTGTCCGGCACCGGGGCTGCGGTGCCCGGTTTCACTGTTTTGGCCTTAGCGCCGTCGCCGGCGTCGGTCGCCGCCGGAGGAGTCGCTACCTCGACCGTTACGATCACATCTGTGGGCGGGTTCAATCAGAGCGTCGCGCTTTCCTGCGGGAGCATTCTGCTGAATGGTTCAGCGGCGACTACCGCTCCTCCGACCTGCAAATTTAGTCCGTCGTCGGTAAGCAAAGCATCGGGTACCTCGACTCTTACGATCAGCACGACTGGACCAAATGCCGCGCTGGTTCCGGTTTCTACCCGATCCCGGCTGTTCTATGCGTTGTTATTGCCGATCTTCGGTGTAGCACTGGTGGGCACGGGATCTGCTTCGAGGAAGAAAAAGCTGTTAGGGATGATGCTGGCTTCCATGATGATTTTGGGTCTGCTGTTTCTCGCAGCCTGCGGTGGCGGGAATAGTGGAGGTGGTGGCGGAACGCCGGCAGGCACGTACACGATCTCGATCTCGGGAGCGGCGGGTTCCACGATGGCGAGGCCTGTCACTCTTATGCTGACCGTACAGTAGGATGGGGTTCGGTTGGGAATCAGTCTCCAGCTCGGTGCGGTTTAACTGGCTACTTAGCCTGTCGCGAAATAACTCCCGCAACTAATGTTTCGACCGTGTGTTATATGATGCCAATACGTTCCACGCCCTTTCTATAAGTCTTTGTCCGGTGCGGCCTGGGCCCCTGGTTGCTTAATCTTTTTCTCAGGAGTACGCGCCATGAAGGTTTCGTCGCTTTGTAACGCTCCTGTTGTTCGCGTGTTGATTTTCCTTTCATTGCTCAGTGCTGTCGCGGTGCCGGTTTCGAGGGCGCAAGTTGGTTTTTTGATGCCTCCGACCTATGCTGGAATTGGAGCGCTGTTTGAGGCCGACTTCAATGGCGACGGCAAACCTGACCTGCTCAGCTCCAACGGAATCCTGCAACTCGGGAATGGCAACGGAACCTTTACTACAGGCATGCCGGTGGCTGGAACGCCTTTAGCGGTGGCCGACTTTAACGGTGACGGCAAGCCAGACATCTTGGAGCAGGGAACAGGCACCCTGCTGGTGCTGCTCGGGAACGGGGATGGCACATTCCAGCCGCCCATTAGCACAAATAGCGGCTCCAGTCTGACCGCAATCGTGGCCGGAGATTTGACCGGGAACGGTGACGCGGACGCTTTGGGGGTGTTCAATAGTTCGCTAATCGTATACCTGAGCAACGGTAATGGCACCTTTGCGGCGGGTGTTCCTTATACGCTGCCCTTGGCACAGAATTCATCCGTAGTCTCCGTGATTGTAGGCGACGTAAACGGAGACGGAAAAACTGACGTCACCGTGATTACAAACAACCCTCTTGCGGCTGGACAAGTGATTGTCTTTCTGGGAAATGGTGATGGAACGCTGCAATCGGCGAAAACGTCGGTAGGCGTACCGAACGCGGGCAATTATTTTCAGACCGCCGTCGAAGGTGACTTTAATGGGGATGGCAAGCCAGACTTGGCCATTAACGCCGGCGCCATATGCAACGGGAGTTGTCAGGGCACCTACAATATTTCATTGCTGCTGGGCAATGGGGATGGGACCTTTCAGGCACCCACACCAGTCATTTCCGGAAACGGCGCTATTGCAGCGGCGGACGTAAATGGCGACGGCGATCTGGATCTGGTTGTGCAGAGCTCTTCTACGGTTGCCCAGATCTACCTGGGAAATGGGAGCGGTACTTTTAGTAACGCCAGCAACTACATTCTTAGCTTGCCGGGTTTTGGAACCCTTCAATTTTCTACTGGAGTCGCAATTGCGGACTTTAACCTCGACGGAAAATTGGACATCGCCTCGGGGGGCGCCGCGCTGTTGGGCAACGGAAATGGGAGTTTCCAGGGCATTCAGCTAGGGGTTGTACCGAACCCTCCTGATGGTGCCATTGTCGGCGACTTTGACAATAATGGCACTCAGGATGTCGCGCTGCTTTCTGAGAGCCAGGTCGGTACCACATATTCTTACAATGTGTACATTCTTAGTAACAACGGAGGGGGCGCGCTATCGCTGATTGACACTTATGCGATTCAAGAGCCAGGTTACGGAATAGCGACCGGCGATTTCAACAGCGACGGCAACCTGGATCTAATCGTTTTCAGCATTGATCCGATAACACAGCACTGGGGTTACAGCGTGCTGCTGGGAAAGGGCGACGGCAGTTTCCAGTCGCCAGTGTTTTATCCGCAGAATGTAGCAGGCAGTTACAGCTCTTCTATTATTGTCGCTGACTTCAATAATGATCACAAACCAGATGTCGCGCACGCGGTGGGCAACCAGTCGCTGGCCGTGTTGTTGGGAAACGGCGATGGGACGTTTGCTGCTCCGGTTTACTATTTCGATGGTGCAGCCTCCTCTCTCGTAACGGCGGATTTCAACGGCGATGGTAAGCCGGATATCGCCGCGGGAGGAAGCAGCGGCACAGCGCTTCTGTTCGGCAATGGCGATGGAACTTTGCAGCCCGCGATTTTCCCTTCAAACCTAAGCCAATTTGGAGTGCAATTCACCGCCGATGTGAATAGTGACGGCAAGCCTGACTTGCTGTCCGGCGGCCAGGTTGCTCTGGGAAACGGCAATGGCACATTTACGGTACTGCCCCCGTTTTGCACCGGTCCCCCGAACTGTCAAGGAGCCTACGCGGTTGCCGACTTCAGCGGCAATGGCATACCCGACCTGTTAGTCACCCAAGGGTACGACCACGCCGAGAACAGTGCGGTGTTGCTGGGAAACGGAGACGGTACCTTCGGTCCTCCCATTGTGTTAGCCGCTCTCATCCCAGGGCCGGCTCTTATCGCGGACATGAACGGAGATGGTCGCTCTGACATCGTTTTCGATTCGGAAGACGGAGTGGGAGTGCTGCTCAACTCGACGGTTCCAGCTCCCGGGGCAAAATTCTCACCTTCCTCGGTGACCTTCCCTCCCCAGACTCTCGGAACCAATAGTAGTCCCACGCCCGTGACGCTCACCAATATTGGGGCGGTAGCGCTGACCGTTAAAAGTGTGACTTTCGGCGGGGCCGATGCGGGCGAATTCAAGCAGACCAACAACTGCAGCACGGTCCCACCGTCGCAGAGTTGCACGATTAATGTGACGTTTTCTCCGACGGCGACGGGAGCGTCGAGTGCGAATCTCATTGTCACGGATAATGCCGGGACGGGCTCACAACAAGTTGCCGTGTCCGGCACCGGGGCTGCGGTGCCTGGTTTCACGGTTTCGGCGGCAGCGCCTTCGCCGGCGTCGGTCGCCGCAGGAGGAGCGGCGACCAGTACGGTTACGATCACGGCTGCAGGCGGGTTCAATCAAAGCGTTGCACTTTCTTGCGGGAGCATTACATTGAATGGTTCTCCCGCGACTACGGCTCCTCCGACCTGCAAGTTTAGTCCGTCTTCGGTAACCAACGCTTCAGGGACCTCGACTCTGACGATCAGCACGACTGGACCGAACGCCGCGCTGGCTCCGGTTTCTACCCGATACCGAGGTTTGTTCTATGCGTTGCTCTTGCCGATCTTCGGTGTAGCGCTGATGGGCGCAGGATTTATTTCGAGGAAGAAAAAGCTTTTAGGGATAGTGCTGGTTTCTTTAATGTTTTTAGGTCTGCTGTTCCTCGCGGCTTGCGGCGGTGGAAATAGCGGCAGCGGGGGTGGAGGCAGCGGTGGCGGAACCCCGGCGGGCACGTACACCATCTCGATCTCGGGAGCGGCGGGTTCCACGATGGCGAAGCCTGTCACTCTTATGCTGACCGTACAGTAGGATGGGGTTCGGTTGGGAATCAATCTCCAGCTCGGTGCGGTTTAACTGGCTGCGAGCCTGTGTCACGAAATAGTTCCCGTGACTAATGATTCGACGGCGTGTTATTTGATACACCTACGTTCCGCCCACTTTCTTTAGTTTTTTTCCGGTGCGTCACGGGACCCTAGTTGTTTCATCTTCTCAGGAGTGCGCGCCATGAAGTCTTCGTCGCTGTGTAACGCTCCCCTTGTCCGCCTGCTGATTGTCCTTTCATTGCTCAGTGCTGTCTCGGTGCCGGTCTCGAGGGCGCAAGTTACATTCGCCATACCTCCAACCTACGCTGGGTTCGGACCGCTTCTTGAAGCCGAGTTCAACGGTGACGGCAAGCCTGACCGGTCCAGTTCAAATGGAACCCTGCAACTGGGAAATAGAGATGGAGCCCTTGCCACCGGCATTCTGGAGCTAGCACAGTCTGGCCCGGTACGGCTCGTGAATCAGGCGAACGGACTGCCTGTGGCCCTGGAACTTCAGCCCGGCACAGCCCAGGAGGTACTGCCAGGGATGTCTTTCGCGCAAGGTCAGCGCGGACGCTCGAGGCGACGACACGTAAAGCCCGGAGCGCAGACCGGGCCGGAACAGGTGCTGTACGCATCTCAGGGCGGGAGTGACGGAAGCTCTCCAAGCAGCGGCCTGATCTTCGACGCTTTGGGGAACCTCTATGGCGAAACTGAGGGAGGAGGGAACGGCAACGGCACCGTTTTTGAACTGAGTCCCAACTCGAACGGGGGATGGACGGAGACTGTCCTCTATAGTTTCCAGGGCGGCAACGATGGCGTTGGGCCGTCGGACGGATTGGTTTTTGATCAGGCTGGCAATCTCTATGGCACAACTTATGGAGGCAACGGCACCGCCTTTGAGCTCAGTCCCAACGGCAGCGGGGGATGGACGGAGACCGTGCTTTATCGCTTCCTGGGCGGCAGCGATGGCGCGGGTCCGCAGGGGCTGATTTTCGATCAGAAAGGGAATCTGTATGGCACGGCGAACGAGGGACCATCGCTATGTGACTCCTCGAACTACTGTTGTTCGCGTACGAAAGCAAAGCTGACGTGCTTTTCGATGAGCCGCAGCAGGTGGGTTTCAGGAACCTGATCTGCCTGGCGGAAGCAGTAAACAACGCTTCCGAGCGGTCGTGTTGCCCCATCATGACTAGCAGGCCTCCGACGATAGAAATCCAGCAAAGCATGGGAACGATTCCCTCTAACTTCATGCTTTTGCTAAATCTCACCCACCAATCTCGGTGACTTTTCAACACCCACGAGATATTACGTCAACTGACTTTCCTGCAAAGGCCAATGTTCCTGTCGCCCAAACGTATCGGGGAAGGGACTTGTTAACTCTTCTTGTGTAAGAGATTTTTTGGGTAGGAATCCGGGTGCCCCACTTCTGGCCCGCTGACCTGTAACAGTTCTTGTCTGGATTTCACTATTGGATGATCCCAAATCAAAACTGCAGGAGGAGAATACCATGAGAACGTCGAAACTGATTTTCGTTTGTCTTTGTCTGGCCGGACTGACCCAACTTGTTTGGAGCCAAAACAAGAGTGTGGAGGCTGCTCACGGCACGCATTGGCGCGGCATCCCTGGCTATCTTGACCCGCAAACAAGAAATTTCACAACCAAGGCTGAGAGTTCTGGCGCAAGCTCCCGGGCAGGTTCAGAGGAGCCACTGTCGGGAACAGAGGTTCAGTTTCGAGAGACATTCAATTTCTCGATCGCTGCATTGGACGTTCCCCCAAGCGCCGTGATTTTTTGCTACGCCAGCATGTCCACAGAAGACAGCAACGGCAATTTTTATGAGACGAATACGACGGTCGCGACGCGCACCGGGAGCTCCGCAACCTGTAGCGTGCCTCTACTCGCGAACTGGACTCTCGTGAACCCAACAACAGACACGATTTCTGCTTACTATGAAGCTTATTCAGAGCAGTCCGTCGCAGTTGGGTCGTACACGGAGGTGATAGAACGGTACGGTGAGGCTCCCAGCCTCACCTTGCCGGTGCCAGCGAACCTGCAGACGGTTAATAATCCAGTCTCTGTCACGATGTGAAGCGGTCTCTAAGTATTTGTCAATGCTCAATCGGCCCCCTACCTCACCGGGGGCCTCCTTTGTTTAGTCGTCTAAAACTTGAGCTTTCCCGTAATCTTCGCCAAACTCGGCGACCGGGAACTCTTCGCGGAGCGTCAGGGCCCGGCGTAGGCCACCCAAGGTACGGCGAATTCGAACGTTTCATTGCGGAGTATCCGATTCAAGTCAGGCAATTCACCCAGTTGGCAGAGCGGATTAGTGAACCACCCTTCATCACCTTGCCGATGCCAACTAACGCCGCAGACAGTTACTAATAGTGTTTTCGTCATGACGTGAAATCGCCGTCTTGAATCTGCCAATTGGTGTCAATTCGCCCCGCCAACCCGCATTCGTGCGGGTGGCGGGACGATGTTGACGATCCGTTACCATTTCAACGGCGCGTTTTATATGGTGGTGGTAATGGTCGGCTCAGTGATCGTCTGGCCGTTCATTGGCACAGAGATGCTGGGAAGGGTATGATCGGCACTCCGGAATTCTTGCACGCTTGCCGTTCCGCCGACCGCGATCGATTGAAAGGAAGCGATGTGATAGTCAATGAAGACCTGGTCCTGGGTTGGGGAGGCTAGCGCCCAAGAAAATAGAACGGTCACCTTACAAGCCGTTCCGCCGTTCGTCGCGATTCCTGTAGCGCTCTCCACATAGGTAAGCCCGGACGAATCAGTTGTGCTAAGCGAGACCGTGCATGAGGTCGTCGCGGTCGTGGGTTGGTCATTGGGGACGATCGTGAAGTTGAATATCAACCTGGCAAGAATGGTTGTTAAAGTTGGTGGTGTCTCTTCAGCGGATTCAGAGGGTTGAGCCCTAGTTGTGAACGTACCGGTTCGCGGGTCAAGGTATCCGGGGATGCCATGGGCTTGTCTGCCGGCGTCCGTATGCTGGTTTTGGCTCCAAACGAGTTGGGTAATTCCGACGAGACACATACAAACGAAGATCAGTTTCGAGATTCTCATGTGGTCCTCTCCTGTTTCGGGATGTACTCCCGGAAGGCCGCCAGTATACACCTAGGCAGTCCCTCCTTCGACGGAACCGGGATGCCTGCGATTCACCTGCAGGCGAAGAACCCTCCGGTACTTTGTATCTCTCCCCACGTGGCGAACGGATCAAATCCCTATTCAGATGGGAGCCCCAGACGGAGTTTGTGTGACGCACCACCTTGGTCAGTGCTGACTCCTGTGCGGAAAAGTATTCAGGGATAGCGAGACGGCAAACAGACCGCGCTCTGAAAATTCAAGGACGGTGGGTGTAGATTGCCGTGAGGCCAGTTCTGGAAGAGTCTTCCGAGCATAGCGAATCCAACGGTTTCAAAACGCTGAGAATGCTCGGCACGACAAGAGTTAATGCAAGAGCGCGCTCTCTCAAACGGCCGTGCGCTGAAAGCAAGCCTGCCGGAACTTAAACGATCTCGATATCGGCGGCTCGATCGTGAACACCGCCACGGTTAAGCCGATCACAGCTTGTCGAACGTCATTGCCATGTTACTCCCGGGTAAAGGCTCGGTATGCGGTACCCCCGATAAGCATTTTCTCCCGCAAGGTTCAGCTGCCACACGGTCTGCGGACTATCGGTGTGGGTTACCTCCATGATTTGTGACGCGGCCCCTCCCGTCGTAGTCGTGACGTCGAATTCTACGTCTCCATTGCTCAAAGTTCCAATGCTCCCCCCCCAAAAACAATAAAAACCGGGAAGATCCTGCCAGAGCAAACTGGCAATACGTGTGCTCTCCTCTATCTGGAAAATCGTAGCGCGGCTATAACAAGGTGGTGCTGTCGGGGTGGATCCGCATGCTACCCCGCCAGAATCCAACCGCAGGTTTCCGTCGTCCCAAATGGCGAGGGTCGTTTGGGAACCTTGTGTACTTAAGATAGTCGGATCATGCTGCCCATAGAACCATTCGGTCGGGTCGCCACCCAAAAGCGCGAAGTCTCCACCGTCTCCTAGTCGCCACAGGATATCTCCCAAGCCCACACCGTTCGCATAGTCGATCTTAAGAATCCAGCTTTGATGGCGCATCGAGAGAAGAAGGTTGCCATCAGGTGTGTAAACCAGGGCATTGCCGTGCGTCCAGTCCGGCAATCCCTGGAGATGTCGATTGACGTCCAGGTAATCGAATGCCGACCACGCCCATACCACATTCCCGTCAAGATCAATGTCGACCAAAGCATCTCCTACTACGCTTGTGGTTCCGGGGTAACCGGGCAAATCCGTGAAGTCTTTACTTGTCGAAGCGAGCCCGATCCAATGCCCATTGGGCAGGACAAGAACGTCATGGCTGAATATGGTTATAGAAAAGGGATAGCCTTTCATTCGAAGGGATTGATTTACTTGATCCAAGGAAATGTTGCGAATGGTGTTTCCAACCAAATCGATTTCCCGCAACCCGGAAGAGATGTTAAGTATGAAATGCCCGTTTTGCATAGGTTTAATCGGGAACGCCCCACCCGGCGGGTAATACCAAATGATATTGCCCCGAAGATCGGTCGCCAAGGTTTGCAACATATTCGTTTGGGGAGGTTCAAGTAGGCTAAAGAGTTCCACGCCCGGTGCTGGGGAAAGGTTCGGAGTCGGACGAGTGACAGTGATGCCAGGCGGCTTGAGCGACGAGGGTAGCGCACCTGTAGTGAAAATTCGATCCTGATCGACCCAAGGGGCGCCACCGTCGGCAAAGTCCACGTGGGCGCGCATGTGATAGGTGGTAGACGCCTTCATTCCCGCAACCCAGATCTGGGGCGAATTAAGCATGCTGACGCCGGATGTCGTGACCGCCGCAGTTCGTCTTCCGTAATTTGTATCGGTCCCAAACTCTACCCATACATTTGCCGGACCAAATTCCACCACACTGTACTGCGCCACTAACGGATGACTGCTGGCCGACACACTCGCCTCCGGAGTGCCGCCAGACATACCACAGCTGAGCGCACACAGCGTGAGTAGAATGCTCGTTAACAAGGACAATTCAGACGACGAGCCCTTCATGGGTACTCCCTTCCCCTCAGAAAATTTGCTGGCAAGAACCTTTTGTCCACTACAGAGTAAGAGCGACAAATTCAGATGCAAACTAATATATAACCCATCCGCAGGTTGTCAACTTGAGCCATCAAGCCGCGCTACATTTTGTACGCCATCTCCTTTTTGCCGACAGAGGTGGAGGCGCAGCCGGGTTTGGGCTTAGGGGCGATGTACGCGGTCGTGACATGCAACACAGAGGGTGATCAGATTCTGGCCAGAATCGTCGCCGGATCGGCCGCGAAATTCTTTGTGGTGGACCTCCAGATTGGACATTGTGCCGCACGACTGGCATCTCCAGCCGTCTCGGCGGAGCATTTGGTTGCGAAGTTGGTCGTACAAGTCGGGATTGAGGCGCAGACGTTCGCGCTTTGGTCCGAGGCCGTTCACGAAGCTTTCTCGATTACGTGATCGAGAAAAGCTTTTCTTTCCTCGCCCGGAAGGAACTTGAACAGCCGCAGGATCGAATACAAGAGCACATTCGAATCGCCCAGAGTTGAGATTGGCTCCAGCCAGGAAGTCAGCAGAGATCATTTCCAGGCAGTAGCCTCGAGATTTGTCCGTCCCCAGCATCAGAGCGGCCGTTTTGATCGCCTGCTCGACAACCGGAATCTGGCTCTTGTACAGCTTGAAGTAGATAATCTCCCACGGTTCTGTTTCACGCCTCGTCAGCTCCTTCTCGACTTCCTGCTTGAACTGTTCCTTCGGCATCTCGCGGGGTTTGTGCAACCAGGTTGCACAATCGAAGCGCTGTCTGTCCCTCCTCGCTAGCTTCGCCAACTCCAGTCCCTTAGTCCAACCTACTTCCTTGAGCTCGCGTCTCGCCTGTGGTGGCAGGTGCTCATGCATCGATATCAGGGTAATACGCCTTCCTTCGCGACTCCGGAAACCGTCTCTCCAAGAACTCGTCGAAAGATTTCACGTTTTCCACCCGCCAGTACTGTCCCGCCCCCACTTCGCACAGGTAACGCCCGAGTTCAACGAACCGGGTATCCCGCTCCGCTTCCTTCTGTTTTTCCCAAGCCAGAATCTCGTCGATCTTGGTCGGCACAAACATCGCTCGACGACGATTCAGCTTTGGCAACATGGGCGGATTCCTAGTAAGCAAGCTCGTCAAGCCCGACCGTAGTGGAGAAGTTGGAGAAATTGTTGACTAAGCTTGTGTCAGATGGCAGCCAACAAGTGGTTGCGCAAATTTGACTCTTGGGAGGACGGGAGCCAAACCAATGATAGGTAAGCAATTGAGCCGTACCCCTTCACAAATAGCTAAAACCTCAACAAATCATAGCTTGAGATGGCTTAAGCTGTAGACCTTCAGCAAGCCATCACATCCCGGATAGCTTTTCAAAAATGCCGTAGCCGCCGGTGTCAAGAACTCGAGTCAGAAACTCAAGAACTTGGACAACCGACTCAACAGGAGTACGATGGTTTCGGTTTACGAATGGGCCTAATCCTGCTTCATAAATGGGGAGTCGAGAAACTGGTTCGCTGGCCGC
>Ga0307476_10001665_pt1 | contig 13515 bp, 13 predicted proteins | sample atmos_gasesECM2C_2_FD_203314 | JGI IMG/M metagenome (GOLD analysis project Ga0307476, IMG submission 203314) | Hardwood forest soil microbial communities from Morgan-Monroe State Forest, Indiana, United States - atmos_gasesECM2C_05 | ecosystem: Environmental > Terrestrial > Soil > Temperate... | reverse complement strand
GGCGCGGTCAGCGAATTCAACATGGAAAGCCTCGTCCTCCAGGAGGACGTGGTCGTCACGGTCTCCCACGAAGGATATATCAAACGGCTGCCGGTCGGCACCTATCGGGCCCAGGGCCGCGGCGGAAGGGGCATCAGGGGAACCGAGTCCAAGGAGGGCGATTTCGTCGAGCACCTGTTCGTCGCCAACACGCACGATTATCTGCTGTTCTTCACCAACCAGGGCCGTGTTTATGAGCGGCGGGTTTATGACGTTCCGGAGATGAGCCGCACCAGCCAGGGCCGTGCCATCGCCAACCTGCTGGAGTTCCAGCAAGGCGAGAAGATCGCCAATGTTCTGGCCGTAAAGGATTTTGGGCGCGAAGAGCATTTCCTCATGTTCGCAACGAAAAAAGGCGTGGTGAAGAAGACGGCCCTGAGCGCCTACGCAAACATCCGGCAGAACGGCATCATCGCGATCGGCTTGGAGGAAGGGGACGAATTGATCGGCGTGGAAATCACCAGCGGCAAGGACCACATCGTGCTGGGGACCAAGAGCGGCCTGGCGATCCGTTTCGAGGAATCCGATGTGCGGGCGATGGGCCGCCCCGCGGGCGGGGTCACCGGTGCACGGTTCAAGCGCGAGGGGGACGCCGTCGTCGGCATGATCGTCATTCCGACGGGCGAGAATCCCGGGTGGCAACTGTTGACCGCCTGCGCCAACGGGTACGGTAAACGCACGCCGCTGGAGGACTATCCGGTCAAGGGTCGCGGCACCCGCGGCGTGATCAACATCGACGCCAACGACCGCAACGGCGACGTGGTCAATCTCAAGCTCGTCACCGCCGATGACGACGTAATGCTCATCACCGAACGAGGCATCCTCATCCGCACCCGAGCCAGCGAAATCCGCGAAACCGGACGCGGCGCGGCGGGCGTGCGGCTCATCAAGCTCGATGAAGGCGACAAGCTCGTCGCCATGGCCAAGATCGATGCCGATGAGTCGGAGAAATCCGATGCGCCGGGCGCCCCGCCGCCGCCCGAATCGGACGGTCAAACGCCGAATGGTTAGGCGCTCATTTTCTCCGAGTCGCGCGCCCAACGTACAATCCAAACCTATGACCGAAAGTTCGCCGCAGACGGCCTATGCCAGCCTGGCCTTGGCGCTCTCATGGCTGGTCATCGCGGCCACTGTGCTGGTGGTCGCCATCCGGGTCTATCGGCAATCGCACAACCCGAACCTGGCCGTTGCCGTAGACGAATTCCAACTATCCTATACCGGGCGCATGGCGGTGGGATCTCATAGCATCTTTGCGCCGCCGGGAGTCAATTCCGCGGCCGGCCAAGATCAATGGCTTTCGAGCTTGACGCCCCTGGCAAGGACGCCGCGACAAAAACTTCAGGCGGCGTGTGTTATTGCCGAAATCAAAGGCCCTGAATCTGCTCTGACTGGAATCAAACAAGCCGAGCCGCTGCTCGAGTCGCCGGGCCTGCGGCAAGACGCGTCGATGCTTCGCTCGATCTACGCCGGCAGGCAACAAGCATTCTCTGGCGCTTCCCGACAGCAACTGGTCAGCGATCTCGGATGGTTCGGCAAGCTTGCGCTGACTTTCAACGCCCCGGCAGGCGACCCGACTCGCGCTGAATTGTTGCGCACGGCGCGACGAGCCTTTCTCGTGACGTTGGGCGTTTGGGCGCTGATTGGTCTGGCAATTCTGGCCGGCCTAGTTCTATTTGTGCTCGCGATCATCTTTCTCGGGACCGGAACCCTGCGGACCGTATACCGGCCGGCCGCTTCGTTTAACAGCGCGTTTCTCGAGACGTTTGCGATCTATATCGCCGGGTACGTCGGCATCGGCTACCTGTTTCGCCGGCTCGCGCCGGGATCGGGGTATGCGGCGATATGGGTTGCCCTTGTATGGGTCGTCGCCGCGGCGGTCTGGCCGCTGCGGCGCGGAGTCAGTTGGAACGATCTGCGCCAGGGTCTCGGCTGGCATCCTGGCCGCGGCATCTTCCGCGAAATGGGGTGCGGAATTGTCGGATATATCGCCGGCGTCCCGATCGTTGCGCTCGGCACGATCGCATGCCTCGCGTTGATGCGCTGGACCGGCACGATCTCAGCTCACCCGTTCATGTTCAGTAATCCGCAAGGCCTTTGGCCTGCGCTTCAACTGTATCTGCTGGGCAGCGTGTGGGCGCCGGCGGTGGAAGAAACCATGTTTCGCGGCGCGTTGTTTCATCATCTGAGACAGCGGCACCGATGGCTCTTGTCGGCCGCATTGTCAGCACTCATTTTCGCGTCGGTTCATCCGCAGGGTTGGCCCGCCATCCCGGTGATCGGCGGGATCGGCTTCGTCCTGGCCGGCATCCGCGAGTGGCGCGGCACGGCCGTCGCCTCGGCTGCCGCCCACGCCGTGAACAACGGGGTGATGGTGACCATGCTGATACTGCTGCTGGGCAATTGAACCCGGCAAAGGGCAATGCCATCACATGGTCAAAAGCTTTTCGAGTTCTTCGCGAAGAACCGGAAGTTTGGCGGTTTCAGGCGGCATAGAGTGTGATGCGCGTGCTATCAACAACCCGCTTGAAATACGGGTTACGGATCGCCCGGTAGGAGACCAAATCGACCCTGTGGCCAAAGCGGTCCTCCAGATCGATCATCAGCCCCAGATAGCGGTCGGCGGCGTCGTCCACCGTGAAATCGTTGAATTCGACGGCAAAATCCAGGTCGCTTCGATCGGGATCGAAATCAGGACGGACAGCGGAGCCGAAGAGATCCAGCCGGCGTACGTTGTAGCGACGGCAAAGATCCAAAAGGCGGGGGCGTTTCTGTTCGACCAGATCGATCATGGTTGGCAGTATACCATGGGTCCGCGCAAGCGGTCCGTATGATGGAACCAATCACCACCGACATCGTGATCGTCGGCGCCGGCCACAACGGTCTGGTCGCGGCGGTGTTCCTGGCGCGGCACGGGCTGAAGGTGACGGTGCTGGAAGAGAAGCCATCCGTCGGCGGCGCGGCCAAGACGGAATACCCGTTCGCCAAGGCGCCAAAGCTCGGCACCTCGACGGGCGCTTACCTGCTCGGCGTGATGCAGCCGGAACTGATCGCCAAGCTGGGGGCGAAGTTCAAGCTGATTCGCCGTGACCCGCATTATTTCCTGCCGACGACGGACCGAAAGTATCTGCTGTTTGGCTCCGACGCGGCATCGATGCGAAGTCAGTTCCTCGAATTCTTCTCGGAACAGGATTGGATTGCCAATGAGGCGATGAATCGGGAGGTCGGCCAGATCCGCGACGACCTCGCCCCGGCCTGGCTCGAGGAACCGCTCTCGGTGGAAGCCACCGCCGAGCGCTACATCCGGCCGGCTTTGCGCCAAACGTTTCTGGATCTGGTCGCGCGACCGGTCGAGGAATACCTCGACCGCTTCGCCTTCAAGAGCGATTTACTTTTGGCCATGTACGCGGTGACGGACGGGTTTTCCGGGCTGAGCGCCGGCTTCGGCACGCCCAGGACCGGCATGAACTTTCTCGTGCACAACATGTGCCGGCTGCCCGGATCGGACGGCACGTGGATGATCGTTCAGGGCGGTATGGGCAGCGTCACGAAGGAACTGGCACGCCTGGCAGCCGAAGCGGGCGCGCAAATCCACACCGGCGCCGCCGTAGCGAAGATTGAAGTGCAGGGAGGGCAGAGTGGACACGTGAGCGGCGTCGTCCTAAGCGACGGCAGCGAGATCGACGCCAAAGTCGTGCTAAGCAACGCGGATCCTTTTCGCACGCAAGCGCTGGTGGGAGCGGAGAGTTTTCCGGCGTGGTTCAACGCCAGGCTCGGCGATTTCCCCCGTACCGGCACGACGATGAAGGTGAATCTAGCCCTGGACCGGCTGCCGACGTTCACCTGCCTCCCCGAAAACCGCGGCCAGCACAACGCCACCATCCACTTGCTCCCCCAGGATCGCGACGTGATCGGCCACATCCGTCGCGGCTACGAGAAGGTGCGGGCCGGAGAACTGGCCGACTTTCCGACCATCGAGTGGTACATCCATACCCAGGCCGACCCGACCCTTCAGGACGACCAGGGCCGGCACAACTCCGCCTTCTTCGTCCAATGGGTCCCCTACGAACTGTCCGGCGGCCGGTCCTGGGAGACCGAGGAGCCGCGTTACGTCGATCATCTGCTCGACATCGCAGAGCGATTCGCCCCCGGCTTCCGCAACAGCGTCGTGGACGTCTTTCCCTTGAACCCCAAGAAGATCGAGCAGCACTTCGGCATCACCCACGGCCACATCCACCACGTGGACAACACCTTCGGCTTCGACCAGCGGATGCCCTACGCGACGCCGCTGGCAGGGCTATATTCGTGCAGTGCCGGATGTCACCCCGCCGGCTCGGTGATCGGCTCCGCCGGGCACAACGCGGCGGTGCGGGTGATCAGGGACATGGGGCAGTCCCCAGGTCGCTGAGCAGGTCTTCACTCGCCAAATCGAGGATTGCCAATGCTTGCTCGCGTGTGACGCCCTCGAAGCCGTCGAGGAATTCTTCCAGTGTCTGTCCGGCGGCCAGGGAATCGAAGAGGTTCTTCAATGGGACCCGCGGCAAGGTGCGCCGCTGACGCGCTTAGGGTTGATCCAGACGAGGCCAAAAAGCGGGTGGCCGGGCTGTATCTTATCGCCCTCCAGCAGCTTCGGATCGATCGGCTCGATGTGCCGCAGTTGCGGGCGGCGGGTCGTACTGAGCATGGTGGCCTCGTGTACTGCCTGCTTTGCGGCGAACGAAGCGTCCGTCGTGACCGACACGCGAGTCTAGCACGCCGTGTCGCGGCCCGCCAAGTTCGATGCCCGGACGCACTGATAATCGCCCGGCTTGCCGGGCGTTGTAGCTCGCGTAGAGTTGGGCCGCATGATTGTCGGAATCCTCAGCGACACGCACGGCCGGGCCGACGCCACGGCCGCGGCGGTGAACTTGCTGCGTGAGCGTCAGGCCGAGTTTTTCATCCATTGCGGCGACGTCGGATCCGAAGGAGTGCTCGATCAGCTCGCCGGGCTGCCCGCGGCGTTCGTCTGGGGAAACACCGACTGGGATCGCAACGGATTGCAGCGTTACGCCCAGGACCTGGGGATTACCTGCCTGGGAAGCTTCGGCGAGCTGGCACTGGGCGGCAAACGCTTTGCAATTCTGCACGGCGACGACGAGAAAACGAAGATGCGCGTCCTGGCCGGGCAGCAACACGATTACCTGCTCCAGGGCCACACGCATGTCCGCCAGGACCGCCACGTCGGCACAATCCGCTGCATTAATCCCGGCGCGCTGCACCGGGCCAGGGAAAAAACAGTTGCGGTTCTCGACACGGCCGTTGACGAATTGTCATTCGTGCGCGTCGAAGGGATTTGACGCTCCGAGCCAGCCCCGCTGGACAACGTTTGCAACCCACCTACACTTCCGCGCGTGCCACTAGACCTGAGCAAATACGAGGCGATTCTGCTGGACCTGGACGGCACCGTCTACCACGAGGAACATGCGCTGCCGGGCGCGATCGAGCTGCTTCGCCGATTGCAGGAACACCGCCGCAAGTATGCCTGCCTGAGCAACAGCACCAGCAGCCCACAACGTATCTCTCAACGCCTCAAGCGGATGGGCGTCGAGATCGACCCGACGCACATCTACACCGCCGCGGCGGCCACCGTGGATTATGTGATTGAGCATTTCGCCCAACCTGCGGACCGCATCCCGCGGATATTCAATCTCGCGACCGAGGGCATTGCCGAGATGTTCGAGGGAAAGGTCCAATGGGTGCAGGGCGAACGGGAGCCGTGCGATGCGGTGATTTGCGGCGTGCCGCTGAACGTCTTTGCCACGCAGGAGCGGCAACGCATCGCGATGCTCCTCCTGCGAAACGGGGCCCAATTGCTGGCCATCTGCGCCGATCGCATCTATCCCAGCCCGCGCGGGCTGGAATTCGGCGTCGGGGCGATGGCCGCGATGCTGGCTTACGCGGCGGACGTCCGGCCGATCTATTGCGGCAAACCCGAGGCCCTGTTTTTTCACGAACTGTGCGCCCGCCTGAGCGTGGAACCGAGCCGCTGCGTCCTCATCGGCGATAACCTCGAAAGCGACATCGCGGGTGCGCACAACGTCGGCATGCGGACGGTCCTCACTCTCAGCGGCATTACCGGCCGGCATGATGCAACGGAACTTCCGGCCAACCGCCGGCCCGACGCTGTGATTTCGGACCTGCGCGATCTGGCCGACGCCTCACTTTGACCGATAATCCACCCTTCAGGCGCCGGCGGTAATTGCCGACGCACCTATTGCAAGGCCATGGCACTTCCGCGAATCACCGTCGTTACACCCAGCTTCAATCAGGGGGCGTTTCTCGAGGCCACGATGCGCTCCGTCCTCGATCAGGAATATCCCAATCTCGAATACATGGTGGTAGATGGCGGCAGCACGGACAATTCTGTCGAGATCATCGGCCGCCACGAAAACAGGCTCGCCTGGTGGGCCAGCGAAAAAGACAAAGGCCAGAGCAATGCGATCAACAAGGGCCTGGCCCGCGCGAGCGGCGATTTATTCGCATACCTGAACAGCGACGACACGCTGGCGCCCGGTTCCCTGATGGCCGCGGCCCAAGCCTTTCAAAAGGGGCATCGGTGGATCACCGGCTGGGTGATGTTCCTTGAGGCCGAAGGCGGCGAATGGCCGCAGCTTCCCCAGGCGATGGACACCAACATCGACTGGTTCATCTCCAATCCCATCTGTCAGCAGGCGACTTTCTGGGCGGCACAGTTCACCCGCGACCTGGGCCCATTATGGGAAGACATGCACTACGCCTTCGATTACGAGTTCTGGATGCGGTTGCGGTTTGTGGCGAAGGTCAAGCCATTGATGCTTCGCCGGTGTATGGGCGGATATCGCCTGCACAAGTCGTCAAAAACGGTATCGCAGTGGGATGCCTTCGAGCCGGACTTCAGGAAGGTCCGCGCGTTTTACCGCAAGTACCTGACGGCTGATGAGCAAAGGAAGCTGGATCAACGAAACCATGAGCTGGAGTTGGAAGCGCACCGCCGCAAGGCATGGGCGGCGTTGAAGAAGCGAGAGATCGACGAGGCCCGGAGGCATGCCCGCGAGGTCTTCCGTCATGATCGGCTCTCGTGGCATTCCTGGAAGCTGATATACTGCACTTTGCGGGGTTATTGACCGCCATTTCGTTGTCGGTTGGCCCGTGCCCGTCTTGTTTTGGAACGCGATTTGCCGAGAAAACGGTTGTGGCCGCTCCGGTCGTTTCAATCGTGATGCCGGTTTACAACGCCCAGCGCTACCTGCACGAGGCGGTGGAAAGCATCCTTGCGCAGAGCTTCACCGACTTCGAGTTGATCGTGGTAGACGATGGCTCGACCGACATTTCGCCGCAGATTCTGGGCGATTATCAGGCAAGAGACCGAAGGGTTCGGATTATCAGCCGGCCCAATTCGGGCATCGTTGGCGCCCTGAATGACGGTTTGGCCGCGGCGACGGGCGATCTGGTGGCGCGCATGGATTCGGATGACATCGCCGCACCCGACCGGTTCGAGAAGCAGGTGGCGTTCCTCCGCTCGCACGCCGATCACGTATTGGTTGGATCGCAGGTGATGTTGATCGATCCGGAAGGCGCCGCGCTTTGCCCCAAGCGTGATACGGAATACACCCACGAGCGGATCGACTGGGCGCATCTGAACCACCGCTGGCCGCTGGTGCATCCGACCGTCATGATGCGCCGCGAAGCCGTGAACTCGATCGGGGGATATCGCAGGGACTTCCAATGGCTGGAGGACCTCGATATTTTCCTGCGTCTGGCGGAAGTCGGCAAGCTGGCCAGCCTCACCGATATTTTGCTGCACTACCGGCTGCACGCCGGCAGCGTGTGCCACACCCGAGAAAAGGAACAGGAGGCGATCCGGCCCGCCTTGTACGCCCAAGTGTATCGGAGGCGCGGGATCCATCCGCCCGCCGAATCGCCTGCCAACAATGGCGCATCGGACGCGCGCTATCTGGGCGACGACTTCGAGCGCGATCGGCGCTGGGGCTGGTGGGCGCTGATCGGCGGCAACGTCCGAACGGCGCGGAAGTACGCCTTCCGCACGCTGCGCGGCGCGCCACTGGCGAGCGAATCCTGGAAGCTGGTGTATTGCGCACTGCGAGGACACTGAAGACATGAATTCGCGGCACTCCGGTGAGCGATCGCCTCTCTATCTGGGCTGGGTGAGCCCGGCGTGGCCCGCCGGGGCGATGGCCAACGGGATCGTCTCCTACACCACCACCATCGTGAGCGCGTTACAGGACCTTGGCGCCCGCTGCCACGTCTTTACCTCCCGGCCGAGCGATCAGAAACTGGAAGAATTCATCCACATCACTGGCATCACCCGCACGCCTGGGCTTTCACCCTTGATGCGCCGGCTGGCGCCGCAGACCTGGCCCCACCGATCGTTCTGCACGGCCCTCCTGCGGGAAGTTCGCCGGGTCCACGCGCAAGAGGGCCTTGAGTTATTGGAACTGGAGGAGTCTTTCGGCTGGGCACGCTGGCTGGCCGGTAAAAGTCCCGTGCCGCTGGTTTTGCGCCTTCACGGGCCCTGGTTTCTAAATGGGGCAGCCAACGGGGCCGTGCCGGATAAGGCGTTTCACCAGCGGGTCCGCTGGGAAGGGGAAGGCTTGCGATTGGCCCAGGCTGTGACTGCCCCGTCCCGTCATGTACTGGAAGAAACCCGAAGGCACTATGGCCTGGATTTGCCGGATGCCCGGGTAATTCCAAATCCCGTACAGGCCGTAGCTTTGCAGGACCGATGGAACTTGGGCAATTGCGATTCCAACCGGATTGCCTTCGTCGGCCGGTTCGACCGCCACAAAGGCGGCGACACGATGGTCGAGGCGTTTGGGAGGATTATCTATCAGAATCCCGAGGCTCGGCTGGACTTCATCGGGCCGGATCGGGGATATATTGACAATATAGGCCGTATTTGGCGATTCGACGCCTATTTGCGCCACGTTTTGGGCGAGGCCGAGCAACGCAATGTGACGTATCATGGATTTCAGCCGCTTTCGGCGGCGGCGGAATTGCGAAAACGGGCGTTGGTAACTGTGGCCCCGTCAAGGTATGAAACATTCGGGCTGGCGGCCGCCGAAGCCATGATGGCCGGCTGTCCGCTGGTGGTTTGCGACGGAGGGGCGCTGACCGAATTGGTTCAGGACGGCCGCAACGGGCTTGTGGCCCGCGCGGAAGATGCGGACGACGTCGCCGCCAAGGTCCTGTCGCTGCTGAACGATCCGCCTCGAGCCGCCCAGCTCGGAGCGCAGGCAGCCGAAGACGCGGCCCAGCGCTACGCGCCGCACATGGTCGGCCGAATGATGCTGGACCAGTATCGAGACGTGCTTGGCCAGCCTCGCGAGCAGCCAACGATGAGCGGAAGCGCCCCGGCAACATGAGTGACATCGAATACAACTTCCTGGCCGTCGCGGTCCTGGGGGCATGGATTCCGGCAATCCTCGTCCTGTTCGCATTTTTGCCTCCGCGGCGCGCCGTCATCGCCTCCTTCGTGATCGGCTATTTGTTTCTCCCGGACCTCAGCCTGCACTTTCACACGCTGCCGGACATCAACAAGGCATCGCTGACCGCGATCGGCGTAATCCTCGCCTCGTTGCTTTTCGACGGCGGGCGACTGTTTGCCGTGCGGCCCCGGATCATCGATATCCCATGCATCGTTCTTTGCCTCAGTCCCATCGCCACATCCTGGTCCAATGACCTAGGCTTGATGGACGGATTGTCGATGGGCATGAACATCGCTTGCCGCTGGGGATTGGCGTACTGGATCGGCCGGGCTTATTTCACCGACTGGGAGGGCATGCGGGAACTGGCAATGGGAATCGTCATGGGCGGGATCGCGTATGCCCCGCTGTGCTGGTGGGAAATCCGCATGAGCCCGCAGCTTCACGGGCAGATTTATGGGTGGACCTTCGCCAGCTTCCGCAAGGATGCCAATATATTTGGCTATCGTCCCAACGTCTTCCTGGCCAACGGCCTGACCGTGACGATGTTTATGGGCGCGTCGGCGTTGCTGGCATTCTGGGCTTGGATGACCCAATCGCCTCGGCGGCTCCTGGGCGCCCCAATGGCATGGATCGCGGTCTTCCTGCTGATCACCACCATTTTCTGCAAGGCACTGGGGGGTCTGATTCTGCTGGTCGCGGGGATCGGGGTGCTGCTGCTGGTCAAATGGCCCAAGACCCGCCTGGCCGTGCTTGGCCTGATTCTGGCAGCCCCGACGTACATGGTGGTCCGCGCCACGGGTGACTGGTCTGGCGAGCGCATGGTCCGCGCCGCCGCGGCGATCTCGGAAGAACGGGCCCAGTCTCTGGAATTTCGGCTGAAGAATGAAAACCTGCTGGCCGAGAAGGCGATGCGTCAGCCGTGGCTCGGCTGGGGCGGATGGAGCCGTTCGCACGTCTGGGACCCCGAGACGGGCCGAGACCTGACGATTGTGGACGGGCTGTGGATCATCACGCTGGGAGAACGCGGCGTGATCGGACTTGCGGCCCTTACCCTGATGGTCCTTGGCGCGGCGTTCCTGCTGTGGCGCAGGATACCGACGCCCTATTGGACCGACGCCGCGTGCGCCGCCCCGGTTGCGCTGTCTGTGGTGATTTCGCTGTACATGATCGACGGCCTGTTCAATGCGACGTTCAACCCGGTCGCATCGCTGGCAGTCGGCGCCGTGGCCAGCATCGCGGCCACCGCCAAAACGACATTCGGCGCCGAGACCGGCAATTCGTCGCGAAGAGGTTCACGCCGGCTGGCCGCAACTTCATCGCTCAAGGCCGTGCCGTACGTCTATTCTCCGGGCAGTTCCGCTCCTGCCAAGTGACCAGCCATGTCAATCCAATCGGTCCAGGACGCTGCCGTCTCGCAAGCCGAGCCGGTTAACCGCGGCGAGAAGAACATGAACCCGCCGGGGCTGGGTCTCCTGGCGCTGTTGCGAGAAGATTTCCGCACGCACGACTCCAACCTCTTCGAGCAGGGCTATTGGGCGATCGCGGTCCACCGATTCGGCAACTGGCGAATGGGATTGATCAAACCGTTTCGCGCGCCCTTCACGCTGCTGTACCGTTTTCTGTTCAGGTGGGTGCAGTGGACCTGCGGGATCACACTGCCATATACGGTTCGGCTCGGCCGCCGTGTGCGCATCTGGCACCACGGCGGAATGGTGCTGCACGCCCGCAGCGTCGGCGACGACGTGCACATCCGCCAGAACACGACGTTTGGCATTGCCCGCCGCGATCGACTCCACGAATTGCCCACCATCGAAGACCGCGTGGACATCGGATGCGGCGCGGTGATCGTCGGCCGTGTGACGGTAGGGCATGACAGCGTGATCGGCGCCAACGCCGTGGTAGTCAGCGACGTTCCGGCTCATTCGGTTGCCGTGGGTGTACCGGCCAAAGTGGTGAAAACAGTCTAATTTGCCAAGATGAAGGATGTCGCCGTCATCGCGATCGGGCGGAACGAAGGCCAGCGGCTGCGCCGCTGTCTGGAAACCGTTTGTGGCCGCGGCCTCCCGGTCATTTACGTCGATTCCGACTCAATCGACGGCAGCGTCGAGCTGGCGCGATCGCTGGGGGCGGACATCGTGCAACTGGATGCGTCGCTTCCGCTGTGTGCGGCACTGGCGCGAAACGCCGGGTTGGAGCGTTTGTCGGGAGCGAATCCCCAGACTCGTTTCATTCAGTTCGTGGACGGTGACTGCGAGATCGCCGACGGGTGGATCGACCGCGCGCGGGCCCAGTTCGAGGATCGTCCGGATGTCGCGGTGGTTTGCGGGCGACGACGCGAGCGCCGCCCCGACGCTTCGATATACAACCGGCTTGCGGACTTGGAATGGAACACGCCGATCGGCGAAGTCCAAAGTTGTGGCGGAGATGCGATGATGCGGGTCGAGGCAATTGTCGCGGTCGGCGGATTTGATCCATCGGTTATCGCGGGAGAGGAGCCGGAACTGTGCCAGCGGCTCCGCGGCAAAGGATGGAAGATTCTTCGGATTGATGCCCCGATGACGACGCACGACGCGGCGATGACGCGATTCGGTCAGTGGTGGCGGCGGGCGGTGCGCGGCGGTTACGGCGCGATGGATGTCGCAACCCGCTTTGGTTCGGAGGGTCTTTTCGCTAGCCAAGTCCGCAGCGCGCGGATTTGGGCGGCCGGCTGGCCGGTGATGGTTGTGGCGGCGGCACTTACAGGGGGATCGCTGGGGGGAATGGTGTGGGCCATCCTTGCGGGGGCACTGACGGGAATGATCGTGCCGGCGCAGATTCTCCGTCTGGCTTTGCAGAGCCGCCATCGCACGGGCAGCACGTCTGATGCGCTCGCGTATGGGGCGTTTACCCTGCTCGGCAAGTGGCCGAGCCTCATGGGCCAGATTCGCTACGCCCGCGACCGGGCCTCCGGGAAGGCCGCTCGGACCATCGAGTATAAGCCCCACCCGGCAGCACAGAGCAGTTAAGTACCCATCTCTTTATCGGACGCGCGCCCTTGGTTGCCGGGCGGCAAGGCGTAGCGTAGCTTTCACGCAGGGTTGGATACCATCGCCTGACGCGGCATGTGACCCCCGGTCGCGTCGCGGGAGGAAACCATGGGCGCGGCGCGGTTCGGCGAATTGTTGGGAAGGTTCGTGCCGCTCAGTCAGCACGATGTGTCCGAGATTCTAGAGGACCAGGCCATTTCCCACCGCCGCTTCGGTGAGATCGCTTTGAGCTGGGGCCTGTGCCGGCCCGATCACATCTGGCGTGCCTGGTCCGCTCAGCTCGCGCAACGCGTCGAAAAGGTGGACCTGCCATCGATCGGCATCGACACGCAGGCTTTGACTCACCTCGATGCCGCACTCGCTCGAGAGTTCGCCGCAATCCCCCTGCGAGTGATGGAGAATCAAATCATCGTAGCCGTCAGCGAGCCGACCGCCCGGCGGGCGTCCGAGCAGTTGCCCGGTCTCCTGACCCGCCAGGTACAGTTTGTCCTGGCGGATGCACAGCAGATCGACAGCGCCATTCGCGAGTATTATCCGACGGCAGCGGTCTGAATACGTATTCACCGCGCCCCTCGTGCCGGGGCCAACACCACCTGCGGACCCATCGACCGGATGCGCCCCGCCAGCGACTTCTGTTGCATGAACATCTCGCGATTCACCGAGTGGAGCGCGCGATCGTCGGCGCGGTAGATGTCGCCGGTCAGCGTGCGGGCGATGGCGCTCTCGACGAACCCGGGGCGGGAGAACTCCTGCCAGTCGGCGCGGACCGCCACGCTGATGCCGGCCTCGCCGTAACTGAGTAGTCCCCACCGCGGCGGAAGGTCCTTCTTCTGGATCATGCCGGCCGGCGCCAGGACATAATGGATATTGGCCATCGGCTGAAGCAGACAGGCGGCGAATTTTCCTAGGCCGACCGACTGACGAAGCGCCGCCGCCCCACGGCGCCGCCGCGACTTGCGGTTGCGCGCCCGTTCCGTGAGGCACAGCAT
>Ga0307476_10001664_pt1 | contig 13516 bp, 11 predicted proteins | sample atmos_gasesECM2C_2_FD_203314 | JGI IMG/M metagenome (GOLD analysis project Ga0307476, IMG submission 203314) | Hardwood forest soil microbial communities from Morgan-Monroe State Forest, Indiana, United States - atmos_gasesECM2C_05 | ecosystem: Environmental > Terrestrial > Soil > Temperate... | reverse complement strand
GATGTCGGAGAACCCGCCCTGGCCCTCGGCGAGCATGGCGTCGAGCTCGTGGCCGACGCCGAGCAGCTTGCGGCGGGCGGGGAACGCGAGCACGGCGAACGCGTAGACCACGATCGCGAGCGACAGCCGGATGCCGGCCATGCCGATCCAGCCGCCCGCGCCGAACGACAGCACGCCGAGCCGGAGCAGGGTGCCGAGCGGCTCCTGGACGTCGGCGAACAGCCTGCGCTGCGCGAGCGCGCGCGGCTCGCGGCCGACCAGGGCGCGCGGCTCGGCGGCGCGGCCGTCGCCGTCGGGCCGGGTCCTGGCGAGCAGCGCGAACACGTCGCGGGCGCGCTGCGGGCGGCGGTCCGGATCCGGATCGGTCATCGCGGTGAGCGCGGCGCGCAGGCCGGGATCGAGCGACGGCAGGTGGCGGTCGAGGTCCATGCGCAGGCCCTTGCGCGGCACGTCCTCGGGCTCGATCCCGCCGGCGAGCGCGACGATCGTCGCGCCGAGCGCGTAGATGTCGGTCGCCGCGGTCGCCTGGCCGTGCAGCTGCTCGGGGGCCATGTAGCCGAACGTGCCGACGATCGTCGAGCCGCCGCGCTCGCGGGCCGCGTCGAGCACGCCGCCGAAGTCGACCAGCGCGATCTTGCCGTCGGGCGCGCGCACGATGTTCGACGGCTTGAGGTCGCGGTGGACGACGGGCGGCGACCGGGTGTGGAGGTAGTCGAGGACCTCGAGGCAGCGGATCAGCACGTCGCGCAGCTCGAGCTGCGACAGCCGGCGACGCGCCACGAGGTCGCGGAGGTTGTCGCCCGGCGCGCGCTGCATCACCAGGTTGAACGTCCCCGGCGGCTCCTCGATCGTCGCGATGTGGCGCGGCACGCCGGCGTGGCGCAGCTGCGACAGCACCTTGGCCTCGCGCTCGAACAGCTCGAACGACTTCCAGGTGCCGCGCGGCGCGAGCCGCTTGACGACGACCACGCGGTCGTCGCTGCCCTTCGCCTGGTCGTCGCGCGCGATGTGGATCTCGCCCTGCGAGCCCTTGCCGAGGCGCGGCCCGAGCCGATACCGACCACCGATCAGCGGGCCGTCGAAGGCCATGTGCCCTTGATAGCATCTCGCACCGCGGGGGGATACGCCACGGTGGCCGCCGGCTCGTCGACCGGCCGCGGCGCGGGCCGCGATGGCCGCGCGGCTGATACAGTGCAGCGATGCCCAGCGACGGCGAGCTCGAGCTTTCGTTCTACGACAAGTTCCTGTGGAGCCGCGGGCTTGAGCCCTATCCGGTCCAGGAGCAGGCGATCGGCCACATCTTCGCCGGCCGCAGCGTGCTGGTCACCGTGCCGACCGGCACCGGCAAGACCTTGATGGCCAAGGCGGCGCTGCACGCCGCGCTCGGCCGCGGCCACCGCGCGGTCTACACCACGCCGCTGCGCGCGCTGACCGAGGAGAAGTACCGCGAGCTGTGCGCCGACTTCGGCGACGCCAACGTCGGGTTCGCGACCGGCGACTACAAGGTCAACCGCGACGCGCCGATCCAGGTCGAGGTCGCCGAGATCCTGTGGAACCGGATCGTCGCCGACAAGCACGTGTGCCCGGCCGAGATCGTCGTGATGGACGAGGGCCACTACTTCAACGATCCCGAGCGCGGCTACGTCTGGGAGCAGTCGATCATCGGGCTCGATCCGCGCACCCAGCTGGTCGTGCTGTCGGCCACCGTCGGTCACCCCGAGCGGTTCTGCCACTGGGTCGAGCTGACCCGCCGGGTGGAGATGGCGCTGGTCGACTCGCGCGAGCGCAAGGTCCCGCTGGTCCACGAGTTCCGCGAGGAGATGCTGATCGACACCGTGCGCGACCTCGCGTTCGCCGGCGACGTGCCCGCGATCGTGTTCGTGTTCGGCCGCGAGCAGTGCTTCGAGGTCGCCCGGCTGCTCAAGTCGTGCCGGCGGTTCACGTCCGACGAGGAGAAGGCCAAGGTCGAGGCGATGTGCGACCAGGCGCTGCTGCCGTCGGGCGCGGCCAAGGAGCTCCGCCCGCTGCTCACCCACGGCATCGGCATCCACCACGCCGGCATCCTGCCGCGCTACAAGCAGCTGGTCGAGCAGCTCGCGCTCGAGCGGCTGATCAAGTTCGTGGTGTCGACCGAGACCATCGCCGCCGGGATCAACCTGCCGGCGCGCACCGTGGTGTTCCCGGCGCTGCGCAAGTTCGTCAAGCAGCAGGCCCGGCTGGTCACCGCCGCCGAGTACCACCAGATGGCGGGCCGCGCCGGCCGGCCGCAGTTCGACGACCGCGGCCTGGCGATCACGCTGGCTCCCGAGCAGGTCGTCAGCGAGCTCAAGAAGGAGCTCAAGGACGCCGCGCGCCGCCCGGCGTACGACGAGGGAAAGGTCAAGAAGTCGGTCTACAACCGGGCGCGGTCCGAGGCCCAGCGCAAGGGCGACATCGTGTGGGCGCCCGAGACCCACGCCGAGCTGGTGCGCGGCGAGCCGGCCGAGCTGCGCAGCAAGACCAAGATCACCGCCGAGCAGGTCCTCGCGATCGGCCTGCCCGATCTGAGCCGGCGCAAGATCGCGCCCGACAAGCGAACCGAGGCCGAGGGCGGCGGGGGCGACCGGAAGCCCGAAGCTGCGGAGGCCGACGTCGAGGACCGGATGGCCGAGGCCGAGGCCTCGCTGCCGCCGTCGATGCGACTCGACATCGTCACCGTGATCGAGAACCTGCTCCTCGAGGACCGCGAGCGGTTCGGCCTGCAGAAGACGCTGGCCCAGCTGGTCGACAACCTGAAGGCGGTCGGCGTGATCGACGAGCACGGCAAGCAGATCGCGGGCCAGATGATCCGCGAGCTCCAGGGCATGGACGGCCTGTTCATCTACTACGTCCTGTTCAACCACCAGCTCGACTACGTCGAGCTCCGCCAGCTGGTCGAGTACCTGATCGACCACGACGTGATCCAGCGCCTGCTCGACCGCAAGGGCGAGGACGAGAAGCGCGAGTGGTGCCGCGCCAAGCTGCGCGAGCTGCGCGAGCAGAACCCGCACGTCACCTGGGAGGACGTCGAGGCCGAGTGGGACAAGGAGCACCCGCGGCCGCCGACCAAGATCGAGGTCATCCACGCCGAGCTGTCGGCCCTGGTCCCGCACCCCGAGCTGCACGGCGGCAAGAAGCCCAAGAGCGTGTGGGCGCAGCTCGAGGACGCCGGCATCGGCTTCCTCGAGTTCGTCGAGAAGCACGCGCTCGAGCACGAGGAGGGCAACCTGTTCTCCTACCTGGTGCGGGTCATGAACTTCGCGCGCAAGCTCGGCGAGGCGTCCCAGCTGAGCGAGTTCGAGGACATGGCCGAGCGGGTCCAGAAGGTGCTGGCGCGCGTCGACATCCGGCTGGTCGACGACCGCAAGTGGTGAGCCGCGGCGCGGCGACCCGCGGCGATCACCGCAGGCGGTCCTCGAGCATGCCGATCAGGGCGGCGAGCTGGTCGCGCCGGGCGGCCGGCAGGTTGCCACTGGGGGTCGCACGCGGCGCGGAGCCGGCGGACGTGGTGCAAGGCCGCGGCCGCCTCGGGGGCGACCGCGGCGAGCGCGCCGAGGATCTCGACGACCTCGTCGAGCGTGCCCCGATCGAGGCGGCCGTCCCGGAGTGCGTGTCGTCGCGGACCCGGGCGGCGCGGACGAACCGGGTCAGCCAGCGCGCGGTCGCGGCGAGCTCCGGGTCGTCGAGCTCGTCCGGCGTGTCATCGGGGTGTGATAGACCCGCGACCGGCCGGCGCCTTCGAGCGGCTGCGGACGTGAGGCGCCCGCGGGGGCGTTACTCCTGGCTTCGCGAGCAGAAGATCCGCGCCGGCTGCACGATCGCGCCGCACACCGCCCTGGCGTCCGCCTGGCACTCCGAGACGATCGCCGACAGGATGCTGGGGCTGCACTGGGCCTGGCACGCCGCGGTATTCCGCACGATGCACACCGTGCCGTTCGAGCCCGGCTGGTTGCAGAAGTCGATGAACACGCAGTCCTGCGCGGCCGGGGTGATCGGGGCGCTCGCTGCGCCATCGGGCTCGCCGGTGAGCTGCGACTGCGCCTCCGGCGCGCTGGTGGCCGCGGACGGGTCGTCTGCAGCGGTCGACGGCGGTTCCATCGCCAGGCAGCCGGCCATGCCGATCGCGAAGACTGTCATCATGATTGCCTTCATCTCGTTCCTCCTGTTCGGACGTTGCGTGCATCGCGCAGCTCGTCATCGAGCTCGGCGCGGATCGCGGCTGGGTCCTGGTACGCGCTCGCTTGCAGGCGGAACAGCCGCGCATAGTCACGGCCGCCGGCGATCAGCTCGTCGTGCGTGCCGCGCTCGCTGATCACGCCACCGGCGAGCACCGCGATGGTGTCGGCGTCGCGCAGGCTGCCGAGCCGGTGCGAGATCAACAGCCGGCTGCGGCCCGCGGCGTGACGCGCCAGGGCGCGATGCAGCGCGTGCTCGGCCTCGGCGTCGAGTCCGGCGCTCGGCTCGTCGAGGATCACCAGATCGGCGCCGTCGCGCAGCAGGGCGCGCGCGACCGCCACGCGCTGCCACTGGCCGCCCGACAGCATCGCGCCGGCGGGCGCCGGTCCGTCGCCGGGTGCGGCGAGCACGCGGCTGAGCAGCGTCCGGTAGCCGGACGGCAGGGCCGCGATCGCGGCGTCGATCCCGGCGGTGGCGGCGGCGGCGCGCAGCCGCGGCTCGTCGTCGAGGTGGCGCAGGTCGCCGAGCCCGATGTTCTCGCCGGCGGTGAGGTCGTAGGTCATGAAGTCCTGGAACACGACCGCCATGCGCTCGGCCAGCGCGCGGCGATCCAGCGCGCTGACGTCGACGCCGTCCCACAGGATGTGGCCGCGGCACGGCCGGTAGAACCCGCACAGCAGCTTGACCAGCGTGCTCTTGCCGGCGCCGTTGAGCCCGACCAGCCCGACCGCCTTGCCGCGCGGGATCACCAGGTCGACGCCGCGCAGGATCCACGGCTGCCCGGGGTCGTAGCGAAACCACACGTCGCGCAGCTCGACGGCGTGGGCCAGCGCGGTCACCGCCGCGGTGCCCCCCGCCGGCACGTCGATCGCGAGCACGTCGCGGTAGCCGTGGAACAGGTGGAGCAGCCGCCCGAGCGCGCCGATCTGGTGCAGCAGGCTCCCGAACGCGGCCTGGACGCCGGCGACCGCCGCGAGGAACAGCGCGACGTCGCCGACGCCGAACCGCCCCGCCACCGCGCCGCTCGCGACCACCGCGGCGCCGATCGCGGTGACCACCGCACCGACCAGCGCGAGGCCGATCTGGAGCGCGGCGCCGCGCTGCTCGACCGCGGTCTCGCGCGCCAGCGCGCGGTCGAGCGCACCGATCATCCGGCCGAGCAGCAGCTCGCCGAGCCCGAACAGCCGGATCTCCTTGGCCGCCTTCACGTCGACCAGCAGGGCGCGGTACGCGTCGCGCCAGCGCTGGGCGGGCGCGAGCGCGTCGAGCATCGCGAGATCGCTGCGCGAGCGCGCGATCCGCGCGACCAGCCCGAGCGCGCCGCTGACCAGCAACAGGCCCGCGATCACCGGCGATACCGCGATCACCACGCCGAGCAACGCGCCGATCGAGATCACCGCGCGGACCATCCCGAGCGCGAGATCGCCGACCTGGTGCGGCGCATCGCGCGCGGCCTGCTCGGCGAGCCGCAGCCGGTCGTGAAACGCCGGATCCTCGAACTGGCGCAGCCCGTCGAGCTCGTTGACCTTGCGAAACAGCGCGCGCTCGACGTGCAGCACGACGCGCCGGCGGATCGTCGCGCCCAGGATCTGCGCCGCGTGGGTGACGCCCAGGGCGAGCCCGCCGAGCGCGCCGCCCAGCACGGCGAACTCGACGGCGCGGCGCGCGTCGCCGGCCGCGATCGCATCGAGCAGCTGCTTGGTCAGCCACGCGGCGAGCGCGCCGGTCCCGGCGGTCGCGCCGGTCAGCACGGCGATCGCCAGCGACGCCGCGGGTGCGACCTGCCACTGCAGGGCGACCGCGGCGCCGATCGCGCGGACGTGTCGGCGCAGTCCGGGCATGGTCAGGCCAGCACGTCTCGCAGGTTGTGGCTCGACGCCGCCACGGCCCCGTTCTCGACCCGGATGAACGTGGGGTAACCCGCCTGGCGGAACGCGCGTGCGATCGACTCGTTGCGCGCGGTGTACGCGACCTGCGCGATCGCGCCGAGCGCGTCGCCGATCCGCTGGCACGCGGCGTCGTCTGCGCTGCCGTTGACGAACGCGACCATCGGGAGCCGCGGCGGATCGTCGATCAGCCTGGTGCGCGCTTGCTCGCACGGGCCGCAGTGCGGCGTGAAGAAGCCGACGAGGGTCGCGCCGGACGAGAACGTGGCGGCGCTGAGCGGTGTTCCCGCCGTGGTGGTCGCCTCGAACGACTGGACCGCCTCGCCGGGCCTGGGCAAGTCCGGATCGCGCGGCACCAGCGCCGCGCCGTCCTGGTAGACCCGGAATCGCGCGATCAGGCCAAACGTGATGAACAGGTGGAGGACGGTGACCACCGCGAGCACCGCGACGACCACTGCGAGTAGCTGCATGTGCGTTTCGCCTTCCTGTCGTCGGATAGCTCCGGCGCCACGGCCCATGGATGTCGGCGGGCGCGCGCCGTTGCACGAAATCGACCGGGCGCTGCGACCAGCGCTCCGTCAGCCGGCTCGCCGCGCTCCCCGGTGCACGATCCGCGCGATGATCGCGTCGAGCGCGATGTAGCCGAGCTCGCGCGAGCCTTCGCTCCGCGGGTTGTCGCCGCGCACGATCACGTGGCCTGCGGGCACGTGGCCTGCGGGCACGTGGCCCGCGGGCACGTGGCCTGCGGGGATCCGCTCGCCGTCGCGCGCGGCGAGCCACGCCGGGACCGGATCGCCCGCGACGCCGGCGACGCGCTTGATCCGGTAGCCCAGTGCGTCGGGCAGGAACACGATCAGCTCGCCGGTGACCGGGACCGCGGCGGGCGACCAGCGCCGCGCGATCAGCCGCTCGCCGTCGCGCAGCGTCGGCGCCATGCTGTGGCCGCGCACCGTCACGATCATCCAGCGCCGGCGCGCGACGAGCCCGACCGCGATCATCGCGCCGAGCACCGCGAGCGCGATCATCGCCGCCCCGCGGGGTGCGGGCGCACCAGGTACGCGAGGTCGTCCCACCGTGCGATCGCGGCGCCCGCGAGCGCGCCGGACGCGATCGCCGCGACCCGCGCGGGCAGCGCGACCGCCGCGCCGCCCGCCAGCGCGGCCGCGATGCCGAGGCCGATCACGGCGAGGATCACGGCGTTGCGAACCAGATGCACCACGCCGACCGGCGCCGTGCTCGCGCCGAAGCACCGGCACGCGACCGGACGCCCGCTGCGGACCACGCCGCGCAGCGCCAGCGTGAACGCCGCGACCAGCCCGAGCGCGACCGCGTAGCCGACCGCCGGCACGGCGAGCAGCAGGGCGGCGCCCGCCGCCTCGAGCGCGACGATCAGCGCCGCCAGCGGCGGGCGCGCGAGCGCGGCGGGCACGCCGAACCCGCGCAGCGCGTCCGTGAACGCCGCGAAGTCCGGGCGGCGCAGCTTGCCGGCCGCGGCGGCGCCGAGCACCACGCAGAGCATCGTGCGGCAGCCGAGCTCCAGGGCGGACATCGCGGCTCCTACTGGCAACGCGAGTTGCTCGACGGCGTGCAGCTGGTCACCGACACGCAGGCGCCGAAGCAGTTCAGCGCGACGAGAAATGGCTCGCCGCAGCAACAGCCGTGATCGGGGATGCACGCCCCGGCTTCGACGTTCGGTAGCACCTTGCTGAGAATTCGATCGCGGATCGACTTGATCAAGCTCACGAGAGCCTCCTTGGCTGACCGGCCGACCCTGCGCCGGTCCGGCACCCCCCTGGATGCCGGCGGCGCCCCGCGGTTGCACGAAATTCGAGCTCAGCACTCCGCGAGGATGCGCTGGGCGCTGATCTCGAACTGGCTGTCGATCATCCGGAGCAGGCTGTTGAGCTCGTCACCGCCGATGCCCAGCCGGTCGATCAGCCCGGCGCGCACGCGCTTGAGCAGCGCGGCCCGCGCGTCGCGCAGCCAGCGAAACGCGGTCGCCCGGTGGATGCGGTACAGCCTGCCGAGCTCCTCGGTGGTCAGCCCGTCGAGGAAGTGCTGGCGCAGCAGCGTGCGCTGGCGCGCATCGAGCGCCGCGAGCGCCGCCTGGAACGCCGCGCGGAAGTCGTCCTGGAACCGCCGGCGCAGCTGGTCGAGCGCGGGGTCCTCGACGCGGCCGGGCAGCCCGAACATCAGGGTTGCCTCGTGCGCGCGCTCGCGCCTCGACTTGCGCAGGTGCTCGAACGCGGTCCGGATGGCGCTCGCACGCACCCACGCCCGCAGCTCCCCGCGGCCGGCGTAGTCGAGCAGGCGCGGTCGCCCGTCGCGGCTGCCGATGAACAGGCGCTGGCGCACGATCTGGCGGACGTCGTCGATCTCCGAGGCCGTGATGATCCGCGCCAGCGCCGGCGCGACCTTCGCGATGCACGTATGCTCGACCGCCTCGATCGCCGGTCCATCGCCATGCCCGGCCGCACAGGCGAGGTACAGATCCCCGGCGCGCAGCGCAAAGTGGCCGCGCTCGTCGGGCGCTGCGATCGCCGCCACGTGCGCACCAAAGGTATCGCGGGCAAGCGTGACGTGGGGCCACGCCGCGCGCCCGGCCTCGAACAGCTGATCCAGCTCTCCCATCGTGCCTCCCGACGTCCGGCGGTCGCACAACGACCTCGATGGTCCCGCAGACGCTATCACGTGGTCGTGCCACCTACCAGTGGATTGCGTACTCGGGAATCGCAAATGCCATGAACTGCCACCCGCTGTGGCAAATGAGGATCTCGATCGGTGTTCTGGAGTGCATTCTTCGGACAGTCCGGACTTTCCGGTTGTGAGTCACTCCCTCTCGGCGGGACTGACTGCTCGCCGCCGGAGGCTTGCTGCGCCGCTCGGCTCGCCGGTCGGTGCTACCAGCTGTACTGCAGGCCGAGCGCTGCGGAGCCGGCGGGTGTGGGCGGGTCCCCGGTGTTGCCGTGCGAGCTGGCCTCCAGCCTGGCATCGAGCGTCAGCCGGCGCGGGGCGGCGAGCCCGATCGCGTACTCGACGCTCACGGCCGCGCTCGTGTCGAACTCGCGGCCCGAAGCGTTGCGGGTGTACGCGAGCCTCAGGCTCGCGGACAGCGCGCCCCAGCGGTGCGTGACGCTCGGCGCGAGCGCCGCCCGGAGCAGCGGTGTGCTGGTCGCGCTGGCGCGCGTGCTGGCGGTGAGCGTGGCGAGCGCGAAGTACCCTGACCTCGTCGGATCGTCGCCGTACAGGTAGTACGACGCGTCGAGCGAGAGATCGGTGTCGCGATCGATCGTGTCGGTGATGCTCGCGTTCACCGCGAACTGACCGAGCTCCGCCGTCTGCGCCAGCCCCATACCGGAGGCTCCGGCGCACATCGCGACCCCGCAGCCCAGCTCGGTCCCGGCGGTCGAGAGCGCCGTGCCGTCCGGGCGGGTCCCGTCCACGCCGACGACCGCCTGGTGGGTCCGGAAGTAGGTCTCGCCGACCCCCAGCGACGCGCTCACCGAGTGCACGTCGTCGGTCGCGCTGTGGTAGTCGACGCCGACGCCCAGCGCGATCCACGACGCGGTGGCGTGCAGCCGGGCGTCGGGGGGCGGCGCGGTGTCGGGGAGCCCGCCGGTCGGGATCGGCACGGTCACGTCGCTGACGACCTCGGGGGACCAGCCGCCGTTGAGCCGCAGGCTCCAGTGCTCGTCGGGCGAGAACACCGCCGACAGCGAGCCGACGTAGGTCTCGCCGGTCGCGGCGCCGGCTGCCCGGGTCGCCGACAGATCGAGCCGGAGCTGCCACGCGGGGTCGACGTCCCACGTCCCGGCCAGCTGGTTGCTGACCCAGCGCGAGCCCGACGCGGCGCCCGCGGAGAGCTCCTCGGACACACCGTCGGCGTGGGCGGCGTGCGGCACGGCGGCAGCGAGCGCGATGGGTAGCCAGCGGCGCATGGTCGTTCAGCGGCGAACGGTGGGACGCGCAGGGCGCACGGCGGCCTTCGGCGCGCGGTCCAGGACCACGTGGGCGGGGGTCACGCGGGGCTTCACCGGATGGGGAACGATCAGGCCATTCCCGTTCGCTTGCTGCCGCGCCTTGTGCAGCTCCGTGCGATCCGCCGCGAGGTCCTTGCGGACGGCGCGGGCGTCGGCCCGCTCCGCCCGGACGCGCTGGCGATCGGTGCGCGCCTCGCCGCGATCCTGCGCGAGGGCCTTGCGCTGGCCCGCGAGCTGATCGCGATCACCGGCGATGTCCGCGCGCACGCCGCCGAGCTTCTTGCGCTCGCTCTGGGCGTGGTCGCGGTGGTGCGCGATGTCGTTGCGCTCGCCCTTGATCTGGGCCTTGTCGGTGGCGATGTTGCGGCGGTCATTCTTCGCGTTCGCGGCGTGGAGAGCGGCGCCCTGGGTGTCGCCGTTCTGCAGATCGCGGTGCGCCAGGCGGTTCTGCTGGACGATGTCCTTGCGATCGCTGCCGATCTCGTTCTGCTTGTGGCCGATCGTGTGCTGGTCCGCTCCGATCGCCTTGTGGTCGTTCGCGATGCCCGTGCGGAGCTTGCCGGCCTCCTTGCGGTCACCGCGAAGATCGTCGCGGGTCGCCGCGACCGCCTTGCGGTCGTGCGCGACGTCGACGCGCTGGTTCGCCAGGTCCTGCCTGCTGGCCGCGACCGCCTGGCGGTCGCCCTTCAGCTGCTGCTTGTCGTGCGCGATGTCCTGCTTGAGCTTCTCCACCTTGGTCTCGGGCCGGGGCGGGGGCGGAAGCGGGTCGTTGTGGGCCACCTTGGCCGCTGCCACGGGCTGCGACTTGCCGTGCCCGGCGGACGCAACCGCGGGGGTGACGAGCGTGCTGAGTGCAAAGATGAGATGCGCGAGATTCTTCATGGGACTCCTCATTGGATGTTGTCCGTAAACTGCAGTGGATGTGCCACATGAGGAATCTGATAAGCGTTGATCGGCGCTCGCGCCCTACATCGGAAGCTGGAGACTCCAGGTTGCGGTGGGGACGAACGACCGGGTGACTCCGGAATCTGCAGCGGTCCCGGGACGACCTGATCGGTGCGCTCCGACCGTGTGCGTGAGCCGGAGCGATCGAACGACCGGTCCTCGCGAGTGCAAGCTGGATGTCGCCGGGAGTGGGCGTAGCTATTTCATGCGGGGGCCGTCATCGAACAGCTAGCTTGTAATATGAGTATCTGTGGAAATTGCTCGTGGATGTAATCGATGTGTCACGGGAGTCGATGATCGGTGTTGCGGAGATCGTGAGTCGCGCCTGGTCGAAAACGCTGCACGGCCGGCTGAATCCGGATGATCGGACGGGCGGCTCGCGGGCGACGGCCGGCGCGCGGCGCGCCGGTCAGCGATCGCCGCGCGGGCCGCGGCCGCGCTGGCCGTAGCCGGCGAACTGGGCGCGGACCCGGTCGAGCTCGTCGGATGGCAGCACGTGGGGCTGGCCGAGCTGGGCGGCGTGCCAGTACTGCGCGGCGAGGGTCTCGACGTCGGCGGCGAGCCGGAGCGCGGCAGCGAGCGAGTCGCCGAGCGCGACCATGCCGTGGTTGGCCATCAGGCACGCGTGGCCGCGGCCGAGCGCGCGGACCACGGACGCGGCGAGCTCGGCGGTGCCGTACGTGGCATAGTCGGCGCACGGGATCTCGTCGCCGCCGGCGTGGACGATCATGTAGTGGATCGCCGGGATCGGGCGGCGCAGGCACGACACGGAGGTGCAAAACAGCGAATGGGTGTGGACGATCGCGCGGACGTCGGGCCGCGCGGCGAGGATGTCGCGGTGCAGCCGCCACTCGGACGACGGTGCGCGCTGGCCGGGGCGGATCGCGCCGTCGAGATCGATCGCGACCGCGTCGTCGCCGCGCAGCTGATCGTAGGCCATCCCCGACGGGGTGACCACGAAGCCGCGCGCGGTGCGGACGCTGACGTTGCCGGTGGTGCCGGGGGCGAGGCCGAGCTCGCTCATCCGGCGCGCGGTGGCGATCAGCTCGTCGCGCAGCTGCTGGGTCATGCGCGATCGGCTCCCGGCGCCCGGTCGGGGAACAGCGCGCGCAGGCCGTCGGGCGACGCCGGGCAGGCGCCGCGCTCGGTGATCAGCGCGGTGACCAGGCGGGCCGGGGTGACGTCGAACGCCGGGTTGGCGACCGGGGTGGCGGCGCCGACCAGCTCGAGCTCGGCGGGCTCGCCGCCGTGCAGCCCGGCGATCCGGCGGACCTCGGCGGCGGCGCGCTCCTCGATCGGGATGTCGGCGCCGCGCGCGATCGTCCAGTCGATGCTCGGCGACGGCGCGGCGACGTAGAACGGCACGCCGGTGTCGTGCGCCGCCAGCGCCTTGAGGTAGGTGCCGATCTTGTTGCACACGTCGCCGGCCGCGGTCGTGCGATCGGTGCCGACGATGCAGGCGTCGACCTCGCCGCGCTGCATCAGGTGGCCGCCGGCGTTGTCGGCGATCACGGTGTGCGGCACGCCGTGCTGCGCGAGCTCCCACGCGGTGAGCAGGCCCTGGTTGCGCGGCCGGGTCTCGTCGACCCAGACCTCGACCGGGACGCCGGCGTCGTGGGCGCGGTAGATCGGCGCGAGCGCGGTGCCCCAGTCGACGGTGGCCAGCCAGCCGGCGTTGCAGTGGGTGAGCACGCGGACGGGCCGGCCGCGATCGCGGGCGAGCGCCTCGAGCACCGCGAGCCCGTGCCGGCCGATCGCCTCGCAGCGCGCGACCTCGTCGTCGCAGATCCGCGCGGCGAGCGCGAGCGCGGCGTCGGCGCGGTCGCCGGGCGCCGCGCCGTCGAGCGCCCGCATCTCGTCGAGCGCCCAGCGCAGGTTGACCGCGGTCGGCCGGGTCGCCGCGAGGGTGCGGCACGCGTCGTCGAGCGCGACCCCCGCGCGCAGGGCGACCGCCACGCCATACGCGGCGGTCGCTCCGATCAGCGGCGCGCCGCGCACCACCATGTCGCGGATCGCGCGCGCGGCGTCGGCGAGATCGCCGAGGCGGAGCCAGCGCACGCGGTGGGGCAGCGCGGTCTGGTCGAGGACGATCACCTCGCCCCCGGGTGCGAGCTCTATGGTGCGCCGCCATGCGCCTTCGACCTTCATCGTCGCTGCCGTGCGTAACACGCCGCCGGGCCGCGGGCCAGGCCGGATCATTCATCACGACGTCTCGGTCGATCCATTCCGCTCGCTGCGCTCGCGGTGGCAAGCGGCGCGAGGCAGATCGGGGCGCACGCCCGTGAGGGGCGATCGAAAACCCGTTTGTCGTCGACGCACTGCACCCCTCACGCGCACTTGCGCCCGGATAGATCCCGTCTGATGCCGCCACGTCCCGCTGAATCCCGTCGGCTGTGGCAAAGGGTTGGCAAAAAAACCGGCCATTCGGGACACCAGCCCTGATCATTTCCCGCAGCGGCTTGCACTTACGGGCAGCCTTTCTCCCTGAAGGGAGCGGCCCGCTCGAACCTC
>Ga0307476_10001663_pt1 | contig 13516 bp, 9 predicted proteins | sample atmos_gasesECM2C_2_FD_203314 | JGI IMG/M metagenome (GOLD analysis project Ga0307476, IMG submission 203314) | Hardwood forest soil microbial communities from Morgan-Monroe State Forest, Indiana, United States - atmos_gasesECM2C_05 | ecosystem: Environmental > Terrestrial > Soil > Temperate... | reverse complement strand
ACCAGGAGTCGGCGCTGCTGTGGCTGGAAGCGGATGCGCTCATTCGCCGAGAATCCAAGGGCCGCAGGAGTCTCGATGACTTTTGCAAACTGTTCTACGGAGCACCGAGCACCCCGCCCAAGCTCGTTCCGTACGATTTCGAGGCTCTGGTCAAGGCACTCGGGGCGGTGCAAGCCCACGACTGGTCGGGCTTTTGGACGGAACGATTGAATCGCCTGCGAGCGGCCGCGCCGCTCGAGGGGCTGCAATTGGCCGGTTGGCGCTTGGCGCTCACGGACGCGCCCTCGGTCATGCACGCGGCGCACGAGGCGGACGACAAGGACTTGGATCTGCGCTACTCGCTCGGGTTTTACGTGGATGACGATCGGGCGACGATCGGCGATGTGGTGCCGCGATCGCCGGCCGACGCCGCGGGCGCTGCCCCGGGCAGCCACATCATCGCGCTCAATGGCTACAAGTGGTCCAAGGAACTGCTGCACGACACGCTCGGCGCACCGGCGGATCCGTCCGCCACGATCACACTGCTGATCGAGAAGGACGACATGTTCAAGACCTTGGAACTCAAGTATTCAGGGGGCGAACGCTATCCGAATCTGCTGCGCGAGCCGAGCGCTCCGGATGTGTTGTCGCAGATTGCGCGGCCGCTGGCAGGCGCGCCTTGACGACCGCAGGGCGCCGCGCCGCCGTCGCCATTATCGATTACGGAACAAAGGAGATACGATGGCGAAGCGTAGGGTGAGTGACGGGCGCTTGATTGCCGGCCACGCGGCCGCCTGGGGAGCACTATTGGCGGCGACGGCTGCGCTGGCTCAGCAAACGCCGGTCGGCGATGCGGGATCCGCGAACGCTGCGCTCAACGAGATCATCGTCACGGCTGAGAAGCACAGCGAAAGCCTGCAGAAGGTGCCGCTCAGCATCGTCGCCTATACGGCGGAGACGCTGGCCGAGACCGGCGTCGAGGATTTCGCCTCGCTCGCGGCGCGTATCCCGGGGGTCACGTTGAATTCGGCGGGGCCTGGGCAGAGCAGCTATTCGATCCGGGGCATCGCCTCGGTGGGCGGCAATGCGCCCACCACGGGCCTCTACATCGACGAAACGCCGATTCTGCCGTCCGGCGGCGACGGCGCCACCGCCACCATCGATCCGGATCTGTTCGACCTCGCCCGCATCGAAGTCCTGCGCGGCCCGCAAGGGACGCTGTATGGCGCGAGTTCCATGGGCGGTACGGTGCGATTCATCACCAACCAGCCGAACCTCGCCAAGGAGGAGGGCGCGGTCAAGGTCGAGGGCTCGGACACGCAGCACGGCGGCGGCAATGTTCGCCTCGATGCCATGTACAACATGCCGCTGATCGAAGATCGGGTGGCGCTGCGCATGATTGGCACCTACAAGGATTTCAGCGGTTTCATCGATCGTGAGGTCGGCGTCTGGGCCCCGAATCCGAATGTCCCGGCCGGATTCCCGGCCTATCCCGTGTCGCCCGCACACCCGAGTGCCGTCATTCATGACGTTAACACCGAAAAACTCTACAGCGTGCGCAGCTTGCTCAAAGTTGCGGTCAACGATGCCTTCACGATCACGCCGTCGGTGTGGGTTCAGGATTTGCAGATGGGTGCTCCGCCGGATTACGACATCCCCACGGGCGATTCGAGCGCGCCGCTGATCCAGGCGCGGCCTTTCAATCTCTCGGAGGCCTATTCCGATCGGTTCGTGCTCAGCAACCTGACCATGAACTACACTCTCGGCTGGGGCAGCGTGCTGTCCACCACGTCGTATATGCAGCGCCGGGAAACCACGCCGGACGATGAGACCGAAGCGCTGGAGGACGTATTTCCGCAAGGGCAATTCGTACCCAACGTCTATGCACCCATCCTCACCACTCGAGAGCTCACGGAGGAGCTGCGTCTCGCCTTCAATCCCGCGGGCTGGGCCTTGAGCGGCGTGGCGGGCGCCTACGTCAACAATGCCAACCGCCATTATTACGTGAACTATCTGACGCCGAACTACGCGCAGTTATTTGCCAATTCTTATACCACCAGCGTCCTTCTCTCCGGGGTGCCGCTCAGCGATCTGAACTACTCGCAGCATGGCGATTACTCTCCCAAGCAGTCGGCCGTTTTCACCGAACTCAACTATGCACTCACCGATCAGTGGAAGGCGACCGCGGGGCTGCGTTGGTACGACTTGCAGTACACGGCGGTGCGCTACGAGGATGGCTGGAGCAACGGCGGTCCGACTCTGTCGGCGGGATCGGCCAAGAACACCGGCTTCAACCCGAAGGCCGAATTGTCGTATCAGGCGACCGAATCGCAGCTGTACTACTTGAGCGCCTCGAAGGGCGTGCGTCCGGGCGGCGTGAACACGAGCAACCTCGCGGCGAAGGGCTGCGGCCAGGACTACGGTCCGTACCAGCCCGACAGCCTATGGAACTATGAGGTTGGGGCAAAGACCGGCTGGTTCGGCGGTGCTCTCACCGTGAACGCCGCTGGGTACTACATCAAGTGGAGCGCTGTGCAACAGGGAGAAACGCTGCCGTGTTCCTATCAGATCACGGAGAACGCGGGGTCGGCGGTTGTGCATGGGGGCGAGCTGGAAATCGAAAGTCTCATCGGCGGCCACGTGCAATTGGGCGGCGGCGTCGGGTATACCAAGGCCGTCCTCGGTGCGGATGCCCCGAATCTCGGTGGGACGAAGGGCGAGCAGCTCGAGAACGTGCCGCTGTGGAACGCCAATGCACATGCCAAGTATCTGTTCACGCCGGTGGCCGGCTATGACGGATTCGCACGCGCGGATGCACAATACGTCGGGGAGTCCTACCCGGATTTTGCGCGCAGCGACCCCGCCACCTTTCAGCGCGCCTACGCGCTGCTCGACCTGCGCGCCGGCGTGTTGCACGACGCCTGGGAAGCCGATCTCTTCATGACCAACGTGTTCGACAAGCAGGCGGCGCTCTCGGATTTTCTGTCGGGCAATTACTCTGCGACCACGCGAACTCGCATGTACACCAACCAGCCGCGCACGACAGGCCTGTCTCTGCGGTGGAGGTTTTGACGGATCCTGCCGGTCACGGCGATGGCGCGTCGCCGCTCGGGCTCAGCGACTCGACCAATTTGTGCCATTCGGTCACCTGAATGTCTTTCGCAAGCTCCGCCGCGCCTGGGGACTCCTTGCCGCAGATCCATTCGGCCACTCGCTGCTGATCCTTCGATTCCCACGACTGGCCGCAAAATCGCCGGTCGGGCTCATATAGCGCGGTCCAGAGATCGGTGAGCTGCCGCTTGTTGACGACCGCGGCCGGCGGATCCTTGGAAAACCAGGCGGCGAGTTGATGTTGATACCACTGCAAGGGAGCGGCTTTGCGCGGATTTTCGATGACGATGGAATCGGGGAACATCCAATGCGTGCCAAATCCGCCGCGCGAACGAAATGCGAGCGGCAGTGCGAGATCATGAACTTGCACCCGCGGCTTGTCGCCGAATCGAGCGTTCGCCAATGTCTGCACGTCGCCCAGCAATTCTTGGGTGAGGCCACCCGTCAGACGCTCCTTGGAGCCTCCGGTGGCCGCGTTCAATCCGCGATCCGGGGTGTAGTCATAGGCGGTCGCCGAGGCCTCGATGGTCACGAGGTGAATCTCCGGCACGCGCTCGCCCTGCAGTGTCTGGAGCGCGCCGCGCAGGGCGTAGAGCGCGGACAGGAGCCCGAGGTTTTCGGTAGCTCCACCGTCGGTGACGTAGTACGAGCGCAGGGGACAAAGCGGATCCGCCGTTTCGCCCGCCACATCCACGCGTGCGTTGGTGAACACCGGCGGAAAGTTGGCATTGAGCGCCGCGGCGCTCGCCACGGGCACGCTCTGATCCTGGATCACCACGTAGGGCAGGCGAACATCGGGAATGTGCAACAGGGTGTCCGTAGGCGGCACGGCCCCGGAGGGCGGGAACGCGTCCCGAGCCGCTAGATTCGTAAAGATCAAGCGGCCGCCGCTCATCAGGGCATAGGGTATGTGTCGAGCATTGCAGGACAGATGAGGATCGTCCGGCCGCTGAAACACGCCGCGCAGCAGGTCCGCGTCTTCCTGCGGATGGGCGGTGATGGTGGTATTCAAAATCACTCCCATGGCGCCGCTGTGTCCCATCGTCGCTTGCCCATCGTCGACCAGAAACAGGCGCCGCTCGAAGCTTTCAACCAGAAGCTGCCCCAAGGGCTCGCGGCTCAGGAGCCGCCATTCGAGGGCGCCCTCGAGCACATCGCCGATGAAAGGCTCGGTCATGCGGCTTTTGAATCGCTTCCACTCGACATAGGTTGGGTCCTCGGCAATCAGGGCCGCGCGATGAGTGTAAAAGTACGCCTCGGCCACCCCGCCGCCCGATACGCCGCTCAGCAGCACGATGTCCTTGTCGACGCCCAATTTGTGCAGACCCTCGAGAGCCGTGGCGGTGAACAAGGCGGCGCGGGTACCGCCGCCCGATGCCGCGACGATGAACGCGCGCGGATGCTGCAGCAGCAGGGCCGCGAGATTCGCCAGCGGTGCGTCAGCGGACACGGCCTTCGCGGTAACCACGGGCCTGACGCTGTTATGGCGGTCGCCATAGCCATAGTAGAGCGAGCCTGCCAACAACACGCCAATGACCAAGGCGTTGACGGTGAGAAAGTACAACTGGATGCGGCGCTTCAAATCATGCCACAGGTCGCTCAACGCCGGCGGTGTCAAGCGTGCGAACAATTCCACGAGATCAAAGGTCTGAAAGGCGAGCGTTGGTTGCTGTGTGTCCTTGTCTCTGAACCAACCGAGCGCGGCGAAGCGGCCGGCGCCATGCGCAGCGACGAATCGATCGGCCAGTTCCACGGTGCGCTCCTGCGCCGGCACCTTGTCGGGGTAGTACTTGAAATAGCCCGCCCGCACATCGTGATCGGTACCGACGACACGGATCAATTCCGCGGCGACGGTGCTATTGACGGAGATTTCAAACCACCATAGCAAGACATAGGCCATGACGATCCAGACGAAGATGACGCCGAAAGGTGCAGCGTCCAGAATGGTCGTCACGTATTGAACCTTGGCAAGCCGCAAGATCGCGAGCGCGATGACGCCGAGCGAGACCGCGAGCGGCGTTCCGACCAGAAGCCAGCGCCGCACCTGCGACACCATGGCCTGCCAGCGCGCCGTGAAATTTCCCATCATCAGCAGCCACGCGGCGAACAGGCTGGTCACGAAGGTAGTCCAGAGCAGCCAGCGACTCGGCACCATGAGGGCAAAGATTGCGGGCAGCAGCAGAAACTCCAACAGGTGATAGCAAACCCCGGTTGCGAGAGCCGCAACCACGCGGCGCGTGGCGATGTCGGGATCAACCCGCGATCCCGGGAAAAGCTCGGTGCTGCCGAGCGCCGCCTGGTACAAGCTGCGTTGCTCCTGACTGACGGTCCCGAACTGCCAACGCGCCAGCGGGCGTGCCAACCATGCGAGCAGCGCCAGCGCGCAGGCAAACACGCCGTAGCCATGCACATAAGGAGTCTGATTCGCCTCACTTGCCCAGGAAGGGACGATCAGGAGCCAGAGCAACAGCACCATCCCAAAGAGCACGGCCAACTGCTCCGGCAGCCGGGAGGAGACAGGGCGCTGTCGGTGCGCCAACAACGCGGCAAGGCTGATGACGATGATGACCAGGAGTGCCTGGTAGCACGCGGGGCCGTTCGCGGGGACTGCGTGACAGACTTCGGTGGTTCTCGATTCGAACATATAGACGCCGAAGCGCCCGACCGCCGCTGCAACGGCCAGAGCCGCGATTTGGACGGCCGTGTGCACGAAGAAACGCCGCCAGTGTTCATCCGCAGCGATCGGCGCCTTGGCAATGCGCATCTCGGCGCGCGCCTGGGCGTACATGCCGAGCACGCTCCAGCCGGTCAGCGCCGCCAGCACCACGAGCATGCCGAGGACGGCCCGCGAGTAGAACATGCCGCGGGCGCCTACGACGCTGCACCACGCGTCGAAAGTCGGGCCATAGGCGACGAACACCAGGGTTGCGAGAAAGAACCAGAACGCCGGGATGCGCGTGAACGGGCGTTCGCTCACGCGGCCGGTCACCTGATCGCTCGATGAGCGGGCGATCTCGTAGCGAACCAGGCGATTGAGATTGAACTCGCCGCGCCGCCACACGCTGTCCAAGATGTAGGGCAGATCGAGACAGAGGGCTTTGGCGAAGGCGCTGTGGCGGGGTGGTATCACCGGTGAGAGCGGCGCTGATTGCTCCGTGTCGCAGGCTTTCTCTTGCCCTTGGCGGCACCGCCCTTGCTCCTTCCCTTGGCACTCGATTGGCCAAAGGGATCGTCGTTCACGATCTTCGGCAACGCCTTCGCGGCCGCGAGAAACTTGGGCCATGCTTGGGCCTGCGGCGCGCCGGTCAGCGCCGCATACAGCTGCGCGAACGTGGCGGAGGTGCCGAGTTTTACCATGGCAGGTGCAATTTTGTTCAAGGGGTACCCGAGGCTCTGCAGCCACGACAGGAAGGCCATGCCGCAGCCGGTGCTGATCGCATTTTGATCGGTGTTATCCGTCTTGTTGACGAAATCCGGCATCCCTTGCTGTGCCCACGCGGGGGCAGTGGCAAAATCTGCCAGCGCATTGTCGCCGATGGCGGCGGCACACCAACGCGACAGCGCCTCGCCGGTATTTTGGCCGCAGAGGTTGCCGCCCATCGAACACTCGCTGAGCTCCGCTTCGAATAGCGCCGATACCCGCATCGAGTTGCCGTAAGACGCGCACACTTCAATGGCGCCGCCGGTCGTGTAGTTGCAGGCGTCGTGGTCCGCACCTCCGGTGCCATCGGTTTGCCCGCCCAACGCGAACACGATCACGCTGACAGGGTCGCCGGGCACGCCAAAGATTGCATTGTTGGCTGCGACCACACGGTCTGCGTCGGCGAGCAAATCCTTGGCGTTTTGCAAGGCGGGGGCGCCCAGGGAAGGATCGACATAGATCGCCGCCATGGCCACGGGGCTGGTGCCGACGTATTGCGATGTCCCGGTATAACTCGGCCACTGGGGCGCCGCACTCGATCGTCGAAGGGGGTGACTCATTGATCATTCTCCTGCGCAGCAGTGAATCATTTCATCCTTGAATGAATTGTGCGTCAAGCCAGGAGAATCGCCAGGCGCAAGCGGATGCTGCGGCGCGCTGCTCGATGCCGTCGCGAGCCACGAGCTAGTGGGCCTCGTGATCGCCGGCGGTGACCGCCACCGGCGCCAGCCCCTGCGCCTGTAACTCCCGGTTGAAGGTAGCAAGCGCGCCGCTTTTGAGCGTGGCCCATTGCTGCATCCTGGCGTGCGATGCGGTGCGGCCGAGGCGATACACCGCCAGGGCCTGCGACGGAGCCGGGCGATCCGAGCTTTCGACGGCGTTGAGCGCGGTGGCGAGTTCCGTGGTGGCTGCATCCAGGCCGGCGTTTCCCTCAACGATGGCGTCGAGCTCGGCGCGCAGTGCCTTTGCCTTGGCGATGACCGGGGCGCCGGCGGCTGTGTTGGTAGCGATCCGGTCGAGCTGTTCCTTCGCGGAGTTGATTTCGGACAGTGCGCGACGGCCGGCGAGCGAGTCGCGAAAGATCTGATGGCTCGTTGCGAATTGTTGCACGAACTGCGCCTGAGTGGCCGGGGAGCGCGGATCCTTGAGCAGGATCAAGGGCTGGGTGGTCACGGTCTTTCCGTCCACTTCCAGTTCGACCGTATAGGTGCCGGGTGCCACGCGGGGCGCGTGCGGAACGCGGCCCTCGCCGTCGTCGGGTTCATTGTCTTCGGGCTTCCCGGAAGGATCCCAGGCAAGATTCCAGACGAAGCGGTGCATACCGGGCGACGTCTCCAGACGCTGCGGCCTGGGGAACCAGCGCTCCGCAATGGGCAGGGGCGCATGCCGCGCATTGGGTGGTTGCGGCGCGGAGGTGACGTGGCGAACCAACTGGTGGCTTGCGTCGTAGACGCGCAGCGCGAGTGCTTGCGCCGTGCCGGGCAGGTAGTAGTCGAACACGGCGCCGTTCGGAGGATTATCCGCGATGGGCTCCTCGGGCGGGATGGGAGTGCCTGAAAAGGCATCGTTGTCGATGCGTACCGTCCTCTGCGGCTTGTACAGAAACGCGGCGGCGGACTGCGCGCGCTGCGCGGCCTGCCGCAGCGGTGTGATGTCGTCGAGAATCCAGAAGGAGCGCCCGTGGGTGGCGATCACGAGATCATCGCCGTGCACGGTCAGATCGCGCACCGAAGTGACGGGAAGATTCAACTGCAGCGGCTGCCAGTGGTCGCCCTCATCGAAGGAGACTTCGATGCCAAACTCGGTGCCGGCGTAGAGGAGCTCCTTCTGTTGCGGGTCTTCGCGTACTGCCAACACGAACTTGGGCGCTTCGAGCCCCGTCGTGATGGCATCCCAGCTTTGGCCATAGTTGCGCGTGCGATAGACATAGGGGGCACGGTCATCGAGACGATGCCGCTCGATCGCGGCGTAGGCGACGGCGGCATCGAAGTGCGAGGGTTCGATGAGGGAAATCTTGCTCCAGGGCTGAATGCCCGGCGGCGTCACCCCAACCCAAGTCTTGCCGCCGTCGCGGGTCAGGGAAATGAGGCCGGTGTCGCTGCCGGCCCAGATGACGTCCTTGTCGACATAGGAGGGCGCGACGGTGGCGAGCGTGCCGTAGCCCAGCGCGACTGCCTGCTCGGGTGTGGGCTTTGCGGCATCTTCGATGGAGTTTCGCGCCGAGGGGTTGCCGCTTCCGGTGGCTGCTGCCTGCGTGGCGGTCGTGACCACCTTGCCGCCGGTGAGATCAGGGCTGATCTCGGTCCAGTGCAGGCCGCCGTCGACGGTTTTCATGACGTACTGCATCCCCAAATAGAGCGAGGTCTTGTCGACGGAAGAAAAGACGAGCGGCGGCGTCCAGGGATCGCGATACTTTCTCTGCGGGATGTCGGTTCCGAACACCGACACCGGCCAGGGCGAGACGTCCTGCGTGAGCGAGCGGCGCCGCTCCCAGCGTGAGACTCCTCCATAGCTGGTGCTGGCGTAGACGATATCCGGGTTCTTGGGATCAAGCGCGAAGTAGCCGCTCTCACTGCCGCTCGCGGGAAACCAGTCGCGTGGCGTGATCTGGCCATAGTCGGATCGGCTCCGCACCGCCACGCCGCCGCTGTCCTGTTGCGCCCCGTAGACCGTGTAGGGAAAGCGATCATCCGTCGTGACATGATAGAGCTGCGCCGTGGCCTGGTTGTACCAGGTCGACCAGCTGCTGCCGCGATCCAGGCTGATACTCGTTCCCTGGTCGGTGCCCAAGACCAGTCGATCACGATTCTTCGGATCGACCCAGAGCTCGTGATAGTCATCGCCGCCGGGCGCGCCGCGCACCACCGTAATGGTCTTGCCGCCATCCACGGAACCGAACAGCGCGATGTTCGGAATATAAATCGTGTCGGCGTTGCTCGGGTCCACCGTGATCCGGCTGAAGTACCAGGCCCGGCTGGTGAGGCGCTCGTCGGCGTTGGCGAGCGCCCAGTTCTCCCCGCCGTCGTTCGAGACGTAAAGCCCGGAAGGCTTGGCTTCGATGAGCGCATATACTCGCTGACCATTCGCGCTGACCGCGACGCCGGTGCGGCCCCAAGTCCCCTCGGGCAGGCCATGGCCGATGCATTGCTGCCATGTCTCACCCGCATCGAGCGAGCGATAGATGCCGCTGCCAGGGCCGACCAGCGGTGCGTAGGTGCTCCACGGGGGGCGATGCGCCTCCCAGAGGGAGGCGATGAGCACGCTCGGCTTGGCCGCCGCGATGGCAAGATCGGCGACGCCGACATTCGGGCCTTTGTCGAGCGTTCGCCGCCAATTCGTCCCGCCATCCGTCGTCTTATAAATTCCACGCTCTGGGTTGGGCCCGTAGGCGTGACCCAAGGCGCCGACATAGGCGATGTCGGGGTTCGTGGGGTCGAGCGCAATTTTGCTGATCTGCCGGGTGTCGGCCAGGCCCGCGAAGCTCCACGTGTCGCCGCCATCCACGGATTTATAGACACCTGCACCGGAGGCGAGATTCGAACGAATGTCGCTTTCCCCGGTGCCGACGTAGATGACCTTCGGGTTTGCGTCGGATACCGCGAGTGCGCCAATGGAGGCGACGGGTTGATGGTCGAAAACCGGCGTCCAGACCGTTCCCGCGTCGACGGTCTTCCACACGCCGCCGTCGACCGCGCCAAAGTAGAAGGTGCTCCCTGAGCCCGGTACGCCGCCGACGGCCACGGTACGGCCGCCGCGAAACGGGCCGATCATGCGCCATTTCAGGTCGCTGAAGAGTTGCGGCGCCACGGTTGCCGCAATGGTGTGCGCGCCGAGGGGCAGGATGAGAAGCACGGCTGCCATCAGTTTTGCAGGGCACCGGACCTCGAGGCTGCGAAGTTCTGTCACTCATCTCTCCACGGATTGAAGCCAGGAAACCGGCAATCATAATCGCCCGGCGCGAACGGCGTTGACGATTTGCGACCACGGCATACGGCGCTTGCTGCCCTCAGGTATGCGGGGGCTCTGCGTCGGACTCGGCCAACGACTCAACTTCATGAAACTTGCCGTAGTCAAGATGCAAGGTGCCGTCGTCGGCCTCCTCCAGGATGTCGCGAAAAGTGGCGTTCCAGCGGATGTCGTCACTGGTATATTCGGCCCGCGCCATCAGTACCTGACCCGTCGTTTCGTCGGTGCCGCTGATGCTGAGCACGAACGACGTTCGCGATTTGCGCATCGACTCGGCAGTTTCTGCCTTGAGCGGGCTTGTGTGGTCGATCAGATGCATGACGGTCCAGCCGAGGATGAACATCGGATGCTGCGAGCGGACCAGGGGCAGATCGAGGACGCGGCGAATGCGAAATCCTTCCGCGGTGACTTCGTCGCGCAACATGCGCAGCTGTGCGGATGCATCCTGAACGACGTTCTGGCGCTGGTTTGCGGCGCGAATGAGCAGTGTCAGTTTGCCGTCAATGGGGCGCACGACGAGATTCTTGGTGAATAGAAAGCGCGCCCGGGGGCGGGAAAAACGCGCAAACATGATGCCCGTGATGAGCGCCAGCGACATGAGACCGACGAAGATTTCGACCATCGCGACCGAGTGGCCATACAGGGTTTGCGGATGCATGTCTCCGTACCCGACCGTCGCGAGCGTCTCGACACTGAAGAAAAACGCGCCCGCGAACCCGGGTGGATTCAAGTTGGCGATGCAGCCCGGCACGAGGTGGTACAGAAAGCCAAAGAGGATGTCGAACACGAGAAAGAAGCCCGCCAAGGTGGCGAACAGGCGCGGCCAACTGACGGTCATGAAATGGTGGAATAGATCGTGCCAGACCTCGCGCGAGAGGCCTTGGGTGAGGATCTCGCGCTGACCGAGCCTGAGGCGCCGAGGGGCGATGGGTCTGCGTGCAGGGTGGATCAGGGGCGGGCGCGTCGGTGTCGTCGCTCGATGTTTGGGGGCGCTCATGAGCCCATCTTAGCGCGCGGCAGGCGCGACCGCCTTCCTCAACTCCTCAATTGACCTCAACTAGATCGGGGCTCTCGGCCGCCTCCGGCAGCTGCTCACTCCATACCACGTCCAAGCATTTGCGCAGATGCGCGAGCTCGGCTTCGCTCGCATCCCAGCTCGTGACATGGCAATTGGAGTATAGACGCATCTCCAGTGTCTGCAGCGCCTCGGCCACGACCGAGATTCGAAATCCCGTCAGCGACTCTCGCAAACAGACGGGGCATTTGACCGGGAACAGAATCTCGGGCTCGATCATGGTCTGGCCGCCGCGGCTTCACGCTTCACCGCCTCGGGAACGGCAGCAATCTTGTGATTCACGGCTTCGAGCTCGCGCGCATCGATCACGCGAGCGCCGCCCGGCTGCCGCATGGCGCGCTCGAGCTGCGCCTGGCGCATGAAGAGTCCCAAGAGTTCGTTGACAGATTTCATTTGGCGCTCTACTGGTTAAATTGAATTTCAGATTCCGCACGGGATATGGTGACGCAGCGCCATCCCGGCGCAACGTGATCCAGCTCCCGGTACGGCGCGCATTCCGGCTTCTGTAAAACGCTCGGGAAACCCATGTCGCCGCACGCAGACGGGCGGCGCAGCGAAAGTGACCCGAATGCCGATAGAGAGTGACAAATAATGGCTAGAATGGCCCACACGAGGCGGGGAGGGGGGCGAGTGGCGACTCGAATTCGGGCCATTCTTGGCGATATCACCACGCTCGACATCGATGCCGTGGTCAATGCGGCCAACACGACGTTGCTGGGCGGCGGCGGCGTGGATGGCGCCATTCACCGTGCGGCGGGGCCGGATTTGCTCGAGGAATGCCGTCGTCTGGGAGGTTGCCCCACGGGAGAAGCGCGCATCACCCGCGGCCACCGCCTGGCGGCGCGCTGGGTCATTCACACCGTGGGACCGATCTGGAGCGGGGGCGCCCGCCGTGAAGCGGAGCTGTTGGCGTCCTGCTATCAGAATTCGCTGCGACTGGCCGCCTTGAATCAGCTCCGATCCATCGCATTCCCTGCCATCAGCACCGGCGCCTACGGCTACCCACAGCACCTTGCGGCCGCGACTGCCGTTACCGCGGTGCGCGAGTTTACGAGTCAGTCCGAGGGTATTGATGAGGTCGTATTTTGCTGCTACTCAGCTGAACACCTGGCCGCCTATGCCCGGCTGCTCGGCAGTGGCGGCGAGTGACGGGCACGCGCTCGTGTCCTATCCAGCCATGCAGGTCATCTCGTTCAAGAACACTCCGCTGTTCAAGCGCGGCATGTGGCTGAGCGCCGCGGCGCTGCTCGCTTTCGTCGCGGCTCCGTCGGTGTTGAACGGTGCGTTGTGGCGGGATCCGCTGGTAACGGTGATTCCCCTGTGCATCTTGTGCGGATTCGAGGTGTATTTCTTTCGCAAAATGCAAATCCACCGCCTTGCCGACGAGGTGGTGGATTGCGAGGATCATCTGAGGGTTCGCAGGGGACGGACCGAAGAGATCATTCCGTTCTCGAAGATAGCCTCCGCAGAGGTGTCGACCGCCGGCGGCATTCATCGGCTCACGATTCGTCTGGAACCCCTGGCGAGCGGAGCGAAAATTGAATTTCTACCGCAGGCGAGTCTGTGGGCCAGTCTGCGTGCGGTTCAACGGGTGGCGAACAATCTCACGGAACGCGCGCAGCAAGCGAAGGGCGGACGCGCGGGCCTATAAGGGCTTGCGCCAGGACTAGAACTCTCCAAAACCGCGCGCCATGGCCGCGGCAAAGATGGGCAGCAGCACGAACAGCGCGAGTTCGATGTGCAGATAGCGGCGCACCGCGCCGACGGCCGCCTCATCCGGCGCGGTCCCCGATTTGCGCCAGCGGATGAACGCCAAGGTGGGCGGCACCGACAGTAGCCCGATGGCGGCGAAGGTCGCAATTTTGGCCCAGAAGAATGAGTTGTGCGAATAATAGGTCCAACCCTTGGCCGCAAAAATCGCCCGGCAAAAACCGATGATCACGACCGCGCCCGCGAAGACCCCA
>Ga0307476_10001662_pt1 | contig 13518 bp, 15 predicted proteins | sample atmos_gasesECM2C_2_FD_203314 | JGI IMG/M metagenome (GOLD analysis project Ga0307476, IMG submission 203314) | Hardwood forest soil microbial communities from Morgan-Monroe State Forest, Indiana, United States - atmos_gasesECM2C_05 | ecosystem: Environmental > Terrestrial > Soil > Temperate... | reverse complement strand
GCTCTGACCGATCGGCGTCTGAAACAGCACCGTTTTGGTCATCGCGGCCGCTTGCGCAAAACTCGCGGAGTCGTACACAGGTTGGTTGATGACTTCCATCAGGTTCGCCACCAGGGGATTGCGCCCCTTCACTTTCGGCATACGACCGAGGTCGAATGACGAGATCAGCGAAGGATCGAAACCCTCACCGCGTACCGCACGATTGAAGCGATCGAAACGACTCGCATCGAATCTCTGCAACATAGGACGCACCTCATCTCCGGAGAAATTTTTTGGCGTCCGCTCGTCTCCATCGAGCGGATCGTCTGAACTTGCCAATCAACAGGCGACTAGAACCGGGACGCGAAACGAGTCAGGCCTGCAGGGTTCGCGGGCTGAACGTTAACGGCCGGTGCTGTGCTGCCTTGAGGTGCCAGAGGCGAATTCGCGGGTGACCCTACCGGGCCCCACGACGCCGTTGCGGGAATCGAAAGATAATTCCCGTTCTGACCGCTCACCGTCGGCAATGGGAAACCGGAGTTGATGTAAGCTCCGAGCCCATCCCCAGAGAAGTCGATGTCACCGAGATAGCCGCTCATGGCCGCCGGCGAAGTCTGTGAAACCTTCTCCGACCAGAGACGCATCAGCACTGCGCCAATGCCGCCGGCTACTACACCAGAGGCGATCTCACGGCCGGCGTATTTCGACGCCGCCCATGCAAGCGCAATCGACGCTGCGATGTTGGCCGCGTATCCCATTGCCCCTGTGTTCTTGTCGCCAAGAAGTGTTTGGGCGAGATACCGCGAGCCGATCGCACCGCCGGCCGCCCCGAGACCGAGTGACAACAGCTCGGATCCGGAGAAACCGCCGATCGGATTGCGACGACGACGACGTGCCCCGTAATTGCGGTGACGTCTCGAGCGCGTGCTAACAAACGGATTGCGTCCCCGTCTGCGATTGCGCGCGCGTGAACGATGTGACCGATTCCGACGCTTCCTTTTCGGGTTCGTCATAACGAGTAACTCACCCCCTCCCATGTTTCGTTTTCTCGGCCGTGCTCGACGGCCGGAACTTTTGCGCGTTCTGCACTTTTTGTGTGGATTGACCAAGCGAACAGTTCTCATTGAAGGCATAGGTCGACCGAAGGAAAAATCAGGTGGGGGCGATTCGAGAAAGGCTCGCGGAAATCTACGTCACTTCATTCGATGTGCGCGCGCGGGCAGAGATAAGGCGGACAGAAAAAAAGGGGACGATCCAGAGACGAGGGAGGGCTGTCGCCTTTCCTGGTGAGGATCGCCCCTTCCCGCGGATCGAAACCGGAGGGAGTCGACCGCGCGGAACTCATGCGGTTTTTTCGTCGTCGCTATCGTAGTCGCTATTCTTGTAGCCGCCGCCGCTCGCCTGGTCTGCACTCACCGCCGCGTCATCCGCCGCGGCATCGAGATTCGGCGCCGTTTTCGACGAGAGCACTTCCTCCGCATTCTCGGGAGTGATGTCGAGCTTCGAGGCATCGTCATTCGATTCGAGAATGTCCTCTGCGAACGTAATCAGGTCCGCGAGCAGCTCACCATCCGCTGAGCCGGCCGCGGCCGCGGCACACTCCGCGGGATTGGAGATGTGTACTAACACCGTTTTTTGCGCACTCTGAATCGAGAGCTTGATGTCGGTCACATCGGTCGGATCGATTGCGGGAGTAGCCGCGACAGAATCGTCGGCGGCCGCTTTTTTCTTTTTCGCCACTTCCTACCTCCTGGTCTGAAGATTCAGCACACCACCGATCAAATAAGCGCCGGCGCCGGTGCGATCTTCCTCGAGCAGAAGCACGAGGTGCTGACCGTTCGCATCCGCGACGACGTCGTACACCTGCGGAGGATCTCCGGACCCTCCGACAGACTCGACCACAAAGCGGACAATCGGACCGAGCGCGATCATCGAGCCGACACGCGCGTTCACGAAGTCATCGATCCGCTGTGGAATATTTTTGTGATTGAACTTCGATCCGCCGCACGTCTCACACGCCGGATCTCGCCAGTTCAGACTCCCGCCGCGGATCCCCGTCGGCCGGCGCTTCGTTCCGCGACAGCTCGAGCAGATCATTTTTCCGCTGGCCTGGCACATAGGGCAGTCGTGGAATGGGACGTAGTTCCCCGATCCCTTGCACAGTGCACACTGCAGATTCACTTTGCCGGTGAACTTGAGGCATCCCTTCCGCGGACACGCTTCGGTCGGACCTGGCACCTTGCCACTCCCGCCGCACTTATACCCCTCACACGCTTTTTTCCCGGTCGCGTCGCACACGTCGCACGGTGCAAGACAGTCGGGACAGAACTCGTCGGTCGAGTCCCATTTCTCGGGCAGACCTTGCCAGGGTGACGTCACGATCAGTTGATCGGTGCCGGGAATTTTTCCGAGCACTGGTCCGTCTTTTCGGAAGTCGATCGTCTTCACACGGTCGGGACGTTGGATGTTCACGATCGAGAGCCGGCCGAGCAGTGCGTACTGTTTTGTTCGCGCGACGTCGCGCAGCTGCCCGAGCAATTGCTCGAGAGCTTGTGTCGGTTGCTGCTTGTTCGCACTCGCCTGTATTTCTGCAGGAATCGGCATCGCCTGCACCCGCGGTGCGCTGATCGGCCGGCGTGGTCGCCTGGTCGGTAGATCGGTCATCGTGTGCGCTCCTGTCATCGCGGCCGCCACGCATCGCAGCAACCGCGCCGGTCAATGATCGCCATTTTTCTCACGACTCCATACTCCGAATCGAACGCGGTGATTTTCTTGAGCTCCGTTGTCGCCACCGCACCCGGATGGATGCAGGGCTGCGCCATGCCTTCGGCTGAGAGCTTTCGAATGTGCTCACACGTATTGCAAGCGCGTCCGGTGAGTGTTCCCCCGAGTTCCGGTCCGACGTAGTGAATCGGTCCGACACCGACGGGAGAAAAATTCGGTTGACTAGCCACGGCGCCGGCGAGCTCCTGGCGGTCCCGCTGGTCCTGAGATGTTCGTCGGTGCTTCCGTTGCGGGTGGCTGTGTCGGTGGTGCACCGAATGGCGGCCCGCCGAAAATTTTCCTTTGGATGTCGGCCGCCGCCTTCTCCGCCTGGATCGCGCGTTTCTTTTCGAACTCCGAATAGGCCTCGACCGCTTCGACGTGTCGCTCGCTCGTCGCGGCGATCCGCTCGAGCGCGTTCGCGATCTTCTCCGCTGTCTCCTGATTCATCGCACCCCCTTAGTTGACGATGCCTTCCGGCTTCACAACATAGGCACCGCCCACCAAGTGTATCCGCTTCTTCCCTCGATCATAGACAGCGCGGGGTGACTCTCCCGACTCTTCTCCTAAGTCGTGGTAGTAGGTCACCGGCTGGTGATTGTCGAACGCTTTGCGCGTGAAGTATTCGATCTGGTACGCGAAACCGAGATCGATCATGTCTTTGTCGGTCGAGATCGGAAGACTCTCGAGTGAGCCGTTCAAGCTCTGATTTCCGCCTACGAGATAGAGCTGTCGACCACCAGGCTCGGCCGCGAGATCCGGCGCTTCCGGTCCGCCCCACGTGATCTTTTTGCACCACGGCTTTTCCGCATCCTTGTCCCCGATCGTGAGCGAGACGAGTTTCCCGAGCTGCCCGAGCTCCGCATGCGAGCCGTAATCCGCGATCGGCAGACCTGTGTCCGACGTTCTTCCCGGCTTTCTGCCGTGGAATTTTTCGTAGAGCTCGCCGGCGTCCTGATAGTTGCGCTTGCGCTTCGTTCGTCTCTTCGCCTTCGCTCGCGCGTTTTTCTTTTTCCCGTTCCTCCGAAGGCCCGCGGCCGTTTCCATCTTGAGTTGCTGTGCACGTTGCAGAACCGTAGATCGCTCGAACGGGGTGAGCTGCTCAAATTTCTTTCCCGGTGCGATCTCTTTCATCGCCTGGTGCACGAACTTCGAATCATCGTTGCGCTTGCGCTTCGGAGTTTTCCGGCCAGGGAGTGAGCCCATCGCCTTGAGCCAATCCTTCGCGGACTTCGCGCTCCCGATCTTCCCCATCGCCTTGTGCCAGCTCTTTTTCGGGTTCTTCCCGAGTCCGCGCCGCATTCGCGCCAGAAGAGCGACGCCCTGGTTTTGCGTCATGTTGTAAGCCGCGACTCCCTTCGTTCTCGTGTCGAAGATGAACCACTTTCGCCGCGGATCATGGCGAAGCACGTAGCGCGAGCCCTTGAGGTTCTGTTGCCGCGGTGGAATCTTGCCGGCGCGTCGCAACTCCGAAAGCAGAATCGCCTTCGCCATGCGCTTCGATCGCACCTTGCGCCCCGAGCTCGATCGCAACGTGTGCCGGCGAAATTCCGGCATGATGTCCTTCGGTCCGTTGCGCTTCGCGGATCCGCGCGCCTTCGCCATCAGACGGGTGAACACCTCGCGCGCCTGTGCCTTCGTCATCCCACCCATAACGCCGGCCATTGCTCGAGGCATGCGCAAGGTGTCGCGCGCGATCTTGAGCTGATGCCGCTCAGCTGTGGTGAGTCCTGAGTTCTTTCGTGTGCGTGTTCGTTTCATGGTGTCCGTCCATTGGTGGCGTACACGGGAACGATCTTCGACGTTTGTCCCATCCGGATGCGCTGTTGGAACCCGAGCGCTTTGTGCAGACGCGGGAACGGCCGGCTTTGCTTCTGTCGGCCGTTCGCCGTCCACACCACCCGATAGCCGGTGATCGATGCGACCGGGCTCGCACCGTCACTCCCGAGCGTCACATAAGTCATTTGCTACTTGACCCGGACCCGCTTCCCGAAATTCGTTCGCAGCCACCGCGCGAGCTTTTTCTTCTGTGCGGGTGTGACTGGTACCGGGAACGTAATCTTGCGATTCCGGCGCCTGGTCGAGTTGCGTCGTTTCGCGCGTGTGGTCTTGCGTGGTTTTTTCTTCGGGTTCGATTTCATTCTTTTCGCTCGCTCCCTGTCTTTTTCCCGCGCGTACCGCACCCAATCATCGGCTTCGCGCTTCGTCTTCACGACGTCGACGACTTTCGAGCCGTGCATCACGTCGTAGCCGTATGAGCGTTTGCGGATCCGCCAGGCCTTCGACTTCTTTCCGAACCCGAACAGGTTGCGACGACGTCGTCGTGTTGCCATCCTTCCCCCTCGATTCTCGATTTTCGTTCCGTAAACTCGTGCCCACCGTTCCGCGGCGCGCTTCGACGTGAGTGTCGGACTCACACTCCCGCCAGGTGTGTACACCTTCCATCGGCCGCGGCCGGTTTCCTGAATCGTCGACCCGTGGTACTCGTACTGCTTCCACAGGATCCCGAGTTGCTCGTTCCGACGTCGCCGGCGCCGCGGATTCTGACCAGGTGCGATCCCTTCCTCCGGGATCCAGTCGTAACGGTGCTTCGACGCTGTGCCGCGCGCCTTGCGAATCATTTTCGCGACACGACTCTGTCGAGCGGTGCGGATCAGCCCTGGCGCCTGTTTCTTCCGGCCGCGCGCGTAGATCGAAAAGTAGCGATCGGGGTTCCGACTCATCCGTTCGATCTCCTCCACATCGCGAGCGCGCGCCGCGGGATGTTTTTCCAGTCCTTTTGACAGATCCACACGCCGCACTGCGAACAGAATGCGCAAAGCTTCGGCCGCGCATCGCCGTCGACCAGACGGCACACTTCACAGACCTGCACTTGCCAATTCACCGGCGTGACCACACGACGAGCCCGATCACGCCACCGATCCCGAGCAGAACCCACAGCGCGGTACTCGAGGGATTCGTCACGTTGCTGAGCAAACTTTGCCAGCTCACCGCGTTCGCAAGAAACGAGGCCTGGTCGGTCTGACACAGTTGCTCCGCGTTCGCTGGTGGCGCCGGCGTTCCGTTTGCGGCCGCGAGTGCTCGCATGCGCGCGACGTTTGCGATGCAGTCGTTCGCGTTCGCCTGGATCTGCGCAGTCGTCGCTTGTCCGGTGACCGCATTCAACAGCAGATCGGAATAAGAACTCGATGGTGTCGCCGGCGGTGGGCTCGCTTGCTGTGCCGCGTACTGCGCCGGCGTGAACACGAGCGGCGCGTTCGGGTTTGACCAATTCGGCTGAAACGTCCAGTAGTTGAAAGCGGTCTTCAGCCAATCGGGAACCAGATCACTCGCGACCTGGCCGGCGGTCGAATCCCCGAGCCCGCGGCCGCGCAGTCGACCGAGACCCGGTTGCTGCATCGTGCGCACAGCACACGACGGGCTCTCGATTCCTTCCCGCCGTCGCATGGCCGAGTTTGCCCGAATGTACATAAGTTGCAATTTGTAACTTAAGTTGCACGCGCGAGCTCGAGCTCAGACTCGAGTGCGCTAATCCGCGCTCGCCGCTTTGCTCGTTTCAATCGTGCGCTGCGGATCGACTTCCCGGTTTTCTTCCCGGTGAAGAGAATCAGCGCGAGCGCGAGCACCGCGAGACCGCCCAGCAGAAGCGGAGTGCTCGCGAGACTCGATGCTCCTCCGACGTCGGTCACGTTCGAGAGAATCGACGTCGGTGTCACATCCCCGAGTGTGACGATCGACGGGCCCGTGAATCTTCCCAGGCGCCCGAGATCCGGTTGCTGCATCACGCGCACCGCGCACGTCGGTGCCTCGAGGTACTGGCGCCGCACCATCGCGCTCTCTGCTCCCACGTACATCGCGGATCTCTCCTCTGCGAAACTTCTCTGCCTCGATGTGTGCATCTGCGATCATCTCGATGAGCTCGCGCTCCGAGTAGATCGCTTCCATCCACACCGTTAAACTGGTGTCCGTACCGTGCCCGCCGGCTCGAGTTTGCTTGTGGGGGCGATCACGAGACACCTACCTCCGTCGGCCGCCGCCGGATGCCAAAACCATCACCCCGAACAATGCAATCCCGATCAGCAAGTAATTCGGGATCCCTGCGATCGCGCTTCCCGTGAAGATCGAGCTCAGACTCGAGCCCGCACCTGGTGGCAGTTGTGCCGCGGCTTGTTTCACGACGGCCGGTGCATTCGGCAAAGCCGCGGCCGCGAGCAACGTCTGTGCACTCACGACCGGAAGTGTCGGCTGCAAGTTCTCGAGGATCCGCGGTGGTGGTGCCGGCTGCGTGATGATCCCGATCGGGCTCGGTGGAAGGTCCGATGGCACCACCCACGCCGGCGCCGGGATCTGATTCCCCTGTGCATCGGTGATCGTGCCCGAGCTCGGTGGCTGTGGCACAGGTGCATTGATCAGCGAACCGGGATCGAACGTGTCAGCAAAGTCGGTGATGTCCCCGAGCGGCCGTCGATTGTGCACCCACGTCATTCCCCCACCACGCCGCGGAACCCATCCGCGCAAACCCGCGAGCCGATCCGGTCGAGTCAATCGCTGGTAGGCGGTCGAGATCCGGTTGAGTGTGGCCTGGTCGACGCCGCTGAGACCTTTAGCGACCGCCGCATTCCAGCAGTCGATCAGCATCCCGGTCGGTGGATCCTGGCATGCGGGAATCGTTCCGAGTCGACCGAGATAGACGTGCCCGAGCGCGCGCGGCGCCGGCGCCGGACAATCGATCGCGACGACGCTTCCATTCGGCAGACGGTTGTCACCGCACTGCAAGGTCTGCGCACACTTCGGAAATTTTCTCTGAAACTCCGCAAAGCTGACCTGCGGGTGATAGCACCGCGCTGCGCGCCAGAGATCCGCGCAGTGTTGTGGAGTTCCGGGGTGCGCGTGTTTCACCGGCGCGACTGCCGTCGAATCTCCGAGATATCGAGCTGTGTTCGAGACGTACATCGCTGCCTCACTTTTTCTTGAAGAACAGGAAATAAACGACGCCGCCGAAAAGGATGTACCAGACATAGGACGGCACGGTCGTGAGATCGATCCCGCCCACGGTGGTCGCTGGTGCTGTGCAGAGACCGGTCGTCGGATCGGTCACGCATGGCGCGGCCGCGGTTGTGATCCCCGCCTGTTGCGCCGCGAGGATCTGCGAATCAAGACACACGCCGGTCGTCGGATCCACGTTCACGCATGAGCTCGTCGGCGGTGCGATCGTCGAGCCCGCCGGCTGCGCGCCAGGCGGAAACGCGCCTGCATTCGCTTCGCTGCACACGCGAGCTCCGGTCTGATCGATCGTGCACACCGTCGACGGCCCGTAAGGTGTCGAGGTCGAGGTTTGTGTCTGCCCACGACGCCACCGCCGGCGATTCATTCCGTCTTGCACCTGGTCGACACTCGTCGGAGGAAGAACGGTCTGCGTTGCCGGCTGAGCGCCGTTTGTCAATTGCAATTGAATCGGCGTCGGAGAGATCGGCACCGAGACCGGATACTTCGGTCCGAACGCTGAAGGCTGAGAGATCGGTGTGAGACCTGTTGGCCGGCGAAAAGCCGGCATCGAGGTGCCGAAGCGCGCGGGTAAGCCAAGATCGCGCACGGTGGCCATCGGCAGAGCACCTAGACCGCGCAGCGCACGACGGCCGCGAGTCACCATCTGACCGCGGTAAGCACCGAGTGTCGCTGGTGCTGTCGCCGGTGCCGGCTTTCCGTTTTTCGTCGGTGTAAGTGGGGGACCAGTGTAGAGATAACTCACAATGTTCACCTGTTTCCTTGCGAGAGATAGAGCACCAGAACGAGCCCGCCACCACCGACGAGCCAAACCCACGTTGGCAATCCGAGCATGGTTCCGCTCGTGAGCGAGCTCAGTGCACCGCCGATGCCACCAGCCGCCCCGGCTGGTGAGTAAGTCAGGGAGAAGCCGCTCGTGCCGGTGTAGCCGTAACCCGAACTCCCGGTGGCCGGGATCGAGATCGTTCCACCGCTCGAGGCGAACAGCTGCTTGATCCGGCACACGGTGGGGATGAGCCACTGACAGAGCATGCAGCACCCGACGGTGCACCCGCTGTCACACTTCTCGTTTCCGTAGCCGGCGCTGTTCGCGCACGCGCCACCAGGTACCGGAGTGCACGCTCGCATCGCGGATCCCGGTGTCGATGCGTACTGCTGAATCGTCTGCTGAAACCCCGCGACGATCTGGTCGAGCTGAGAACCGGCGGTAGCGGTATCGAGCTGGCCGGCGTTGACCGACGCGACGATCGCCTGGATCTGCTGAATCGCCGCCGGCATGAGCTGATTGACTGCGGAGTTTTCCGTCTTCGCTTCCGCTGCCCGTTTCGCAGATGCACCGAAGAACAGCCCACCGATCGCGCCGATCAGCGGACCGAGTACCGGTCCGACGACAGGAATGAACGTCGCCGCGGTGGCAGCTGCAGACACACCCGTCTGCGCTGCAACATTCGCCCCGAGTGTGTGCTGTGGCCGCCGGCGATAGTGGCCGAGCGTGCACGGTGCGCATTGGTGTCCCCCGGCAGCTCGTTCGCCTGGCGTGAGTCCGCGCAGCGCGCGCTGTCCTGGCCTGGCCATCTGCCCGCGGTAGGCTCCGAGTCCGGGTTGTGCGACGACTACATACATTCGTTCACCTGCGCATCGCGAGCACGAGAATCATCACCAGGCCGAGACCACCGAGGGCCCACACGTACACAGGCACCGTCGACGGCAATCCGAGAGTGCTGGCGGTGGTCGGTGGTGCAACCATCACCGTCGGTGCTTTTGGTGCCCCGACGTTTTTTAGAAGATTGACGCCGGCGGCCGCGGCACTCGTCGCGGCTGAGCTCGCGACCGAAGTCGCGAAGTTCGACCAGTCGAATCCACTGCCGTCGTCTTGCCCGAGCCCGTTTCCAAGAGCAAGGGCGGGCGGGCCCAGAGAGCCACGGCGTTGTCGTCGGCGAACTGAGACGGCATAAGTCACCCATCACCCCCGGGACACAGCCCACACAACACCCGCAAACCCGACGAGCCAGATCCACGTCGGCACACCGAACGCGGCCGGTGCCGCGGTTGCGAACCCGGGTTGCCCAAAACCCGGATAAGTCGCCGGTTGCACAACGTTGCCACCATAGGCGAGCTGAGCCGCGCCCGCCTGAGCAAACGGTGCCGCCAGGTCGTAGAGCATCTGTTGCGTGGGACTGAGGCCTGTAGGTGCCGCTGCAGGCAAGGGCACGAGCGCCGGCTGATCACCGAGCGTTCGCCGCGGATTCGGATAAGTGCGCTGTCTGAAAATCATGGGAGGTTCCCATCCTGCAAAACTTTGCCCGACGGTCGAATCGATCGCGATCCACTGGCCGGGATTGCGCTTGTCTTTCACGATCACGTAGACGTGGGAAAACTGTGGATCGTCGGGCCTCGTCGCGACCGTCTTGAACTGGGTTCGATAGCCGAGACTCTCGAGCATGGCCGCGATCAGCGAAGAGTGATCGTCACAGTCGCCGGCCGCAAGCTGCAACGTCACGACCGGCGACTGCAAGGTCTCAGCGTGTTCGCCGCGGAATTCGATGTTTCGCTTCACCCACGTGAGCACGTGGTCGATCTCGTCGACGCTTTTGATCGCGCCGCGCACAGCTTCGATCGCTGCGATGCGCACCTGTGGGTGTCCGACGCCTTCAGGCCCGAAGGCGAGTCGCTGCATGTGCTTGATGGTTTTAAAAATCGCCTGGTCGCCGTGCCCGATCGTGAAACGCCGCATCTGGTAGGGATTCCCGCAAGTGGTGCACCCGAGTTGAAGCGAAGGCGAGGCCATTGTCGAGAAACATCGAAGAACTCAATTTCGCGCCCCGTCCTGGTCGAGAAAGCTCTCGAATGGCCCCCACGGTTCTCCGCTCGCTCTCCTGACCAGTTCGGGACGCGAAATTTCTAAGCCGGCGCCGTGAGGTGATGAAAAATCAGATCGGCGCCGGCGAATGGCCGCACTCAAGATCGGTTGGATCGAGCGCGAGCGCACCGAAATCGTGCACGGAAGCGAGCAGAAGTGTCGAGGGAAAACCGCGCCGGTACCGTAGGTTAATTACAGTACATTCCGCGCGCTTTCCGTCGAGTTTCGGTTTTCGCTGCGGGAGTGTGTGCACAGCAGTGCCAGAACCCGCGAAACTCTTGCTTTTGCAACACAGTTCGAGGATTCTTGAGAGCAATGGATCCGAAAAACGAGGTCGAGATCCCCACCGAGCGCATCGAGGATGCTTTGATCCAGTGCGCGATCCCCGGTTTTTGGGGTGAGCTTCTCATCGAGGTGGTTCTACTCTCGTCGGCTGCCTTCGAAGTGCAGCTCCGATCGCATCGCAAGACGACCACACAAAGCGATCACGTGCGCGAGGAAGGTCCGACGATCCCGTCGAATGAGCGCGTGCAGAAAGTTCGGGCGAAAATTCCCGAGCTGCGCGAGAAGTACAAGCTCTTTTGTCCGGTGTCGGAGATCCGCGCGACGTTTCGCGATGGCCACCTGATCACCTTCACCGTCACCGAAGTGAAACCACTCCCACCGCCGCGGCTGAACGTGGTGAGCCGGTGAGTTGGGTGAGTTGTTTCCACTGCGGTCGCACAAGGCACACCGTGATCGACGGAGTCGAGTGGGTTCATCACTGCACTCGCTTTCGCTGGCATCGCGGTGAGTGCAAATGTCTGGTGCGGTCGCACACCGATGTTTTCATCCGGCGTCACACCGCGGTCTGAAGGATGGCGAGATCACCACGTCAGCATTCGAAGACTGCCCAGGTTCGCGGCCAGGTTACGAAAGTAACCCTTGGCAAAATTCCCACCAGGCTGTAACGTGGTTCCCGTTTCCCCCTTTCTCTTCGAATGATCCAAATCTAAAAACTCTCGACCACCGACAAACGGACTCGAGAGGTGTGTGTGCTGCATCCGGGTGCTTCCGGATCGCCTCCACCTCTGCGAGTCCGTTTTCTTTTGGAGAAAAGTTCTCATGGCGAAAAGAGCGAAATCCGGCGGCCCGACGGTCGTCGACAACACTGTGCCCGTACCTACCGCGCTCGACGAAGAACTCGATCAAATTGCAGAGTGGGAGATCATTGCAGCCGACAAGTCGCTCGGGTTCTTCGATCTCTTGCGCGCGCTGCCCGATGGTGCGTGGGATGAGCTGATGATCTATCTCTATCGGCTCGAGCCCGCGATCGCGAACCGATCCGGCGAAAAAAAGTACATCGAGAAATACTGCAGCGCGATCGACGAGGATTCGGTCAAACGCCAGTTCGGCGGTGGAAAATATCACTGCTATCTGAAACGCGACACGACGACCGTGCGCGAGCACAAGTTCTCGATCGATGGGCCCGCGATTCTGCAGGAAGGTCAGACTTACCGCGGAACCGGACAGCCGGCCGTGCCGCCGGCGCCGCTCTCGAGTGAGGAAGGCATCTCGCGCATCGTCGGAGAAGTGATTCGAGCGACGAAGGGAGATCCCACGGCCGCGAACGCCGGGATCGAGATCATGAAAAAGGGAATGATGGACACGCTCGAGATACAGAAATCGATGTCCATCGCGCAAGCCGGATCTCCGACCGGAAACCCGATCGCGGACAAGTTACTCGATCGTGCGATCGCGAAGCTCGACGACAAGCCACCGGCGTCGAACCTTTCCGAACAGTTGAGCGTGATCCGTGAGCTCGCGAAGATTCTCAAACCCGAGTCGAGCGAGAAGAACCCGGCACCGTCGATCACTGAGCAATTCAGCGTGGTGAAGGAACTACTCGGTGTCGAGACGCTGAAGGAAGTTTTCGAAATGCGGGGAGGTGGGGACGGTGGTCCTCGCGGCCCCTGGTGGGTGTCACTGCTCACCGGGCTCGTCGACAAGATGCCGACGATGTTGAGCGAGTTCGCTCGCATGCAGGAAGCAGCATTTCAGCGCGCACTGATCGCGGCATCCGTCACCGGCCGCACTCTTCCCGGCACCATCTTGCCGCCGGCGCCAGGTGTAGTGACCGCCGGCACTCCCCCGCCCGTCACTTCCTTCACCTCCGCAACTCCTCCTCCCGCCGGCGCGCCTGGTACAGTCCCCGCCGGCCAGATCTCGCAACAGATGATTCAGTCGATCGTGGACACGATCTGTCGCACCTATGACGAGGGATACGACGGTGATTTTTGCGCCGCACACCTTCGCCTCTCCTACCCCGCGGTGATCGAAGCACTCAAGCCGCTGCTGTCCGATGAGACTCAGCTGAGCGCATTCGTCGCATCGGTCCCCGAGTTGGCCGATCGCGCACAGGATCTCGAGTGGCCTGAGTTCCGAGGCCAGTTCATTCGGGAAATGATGCGTGGACTCGAGCCCGCGGTGATGCCGCCACAACCGGCGACGGTGTTCCCGAACGCGGCCGACGTCGCCGGCGAAACATCGGCACCACCGCGCAAACCGCCGGCGACGTCGAAAAAGAAAGTCAACGGGCACGGCGCCGCGTGAGGTAGGCTCGACTCAATCGCGTGCTTCTCACTTTGTGGAGCCGGAGTCGCCCGCTTCCCGCAAGGGGAGCGGGTTTCCGCTTTTCGTAACTCGCTAAGGGTTTTCACTGAGTGTGCAATGTCTTTGCACACTCGGCTCGGTTCCCGCCCCGATCTCGCCTAAATGCCGCATCTGGCGCGGTTTCTCACGTGCATTGACAATTCAGCCCCTTCCCTCTCCCGCCGGGAAGTCGGCGCTGTTCTGAATCTGTAAAAAATTCCGTCGCCCCCCTCACGACGAGCGAAAAGAAGCGATATCGTATGCCCGCAAAGCGGCCCCTC
>Ga0307476_10001661_pt1 | contig 13519 bp, 12 predicted proteins | sample atmos_gasesECM2C_2_FD_203314 | JGI IMG/M metagenome (GOLD analysis project Ga0307476, IMG submission 203314) | Hardwood forest soil microbial communities from Morgan-Monroe State Forest, Indiana, United States - atmos_gasesECM2C_05 | ecosystem: Environmental > Terrestrial > Soil > Temperate... | reverse complement strand
ATGTCGCCCCGATGAGCCACTCGGACCGACGGGAACGCTCCCATCGAAACTATTAAGCCGTTCAAACAGACAACTCTTAGGCACCCTAGTCGCAGCTGGTAGGCCCCCGAGCCATCATGTGCGTTCCACAGCACCACCTCAGGAATCGAATCCCGGAGGCTGATCGTCTCGAAGCGTCGACGCAGCCGAATGACATGCCGCGCGTGCAGCGGGCTTGCCTTCCTGGCGTTTGCCTGACGCGCATCGACCGGCATGAAGCCCGCTCGCATTAGCCCCGTCAGCACCCTTTCCGTCGGAATAAACGTGTACTTGGCCGACGTCTTTTCGCACGCCGAGGGAGCGAATACGGCAGGAACCCGTTCGCGAAGAGTATCGAGTGATAGTCCAGCGCTGAAGGCGTTGCCATGCGTGACAGTTGAGAAACGTGAAAGATTATCCATGATGGATTCCTCGAGATGTTCTTGGGCGGGATTGCCCGCACCTTCGGATCACATCGCGCGCAGCGGTCCAGACTCGCGCGTCTGCGCGACTCGCCGAGCACGCGCATCGCGCGCGCAGGGTCTGGACGGCGAGCACGATGTGATAGGCTGAGACAATTCAGTAATCCCGCCCTCTCATTCCCGTCCGCTCCACTCTCGAGGCACTTTTCTCAGCTGTAGCGCCAATCCAAAACGAAAATATCGAACGCCGACGTTCCCTATCAGCGTCCGACATTTCTCAAAAATGCCCCGAGGAGTTAGATCAACCCGCGTTCGGCCATCGAAATACAATCGCCGCCAGCTACAATGAAATGATCTAAAACCTGGACGTCCATCAGGGACAGAGCATCTTTTTATGATCAGCACTCCGTAATGTGCAGTTGAGGGGCCCGTATCCTGTGTTTACAGAGAGCCGGACCCCAGCTGCTTCACATTATCTCGAGTGTTGAGTCAGAGCGAGTCAAGCCACGACAGCAGGTTGGGATTTCTCTTCCATCGCGGCGGTCCGCTTGGTCGAGTGGAGCGATCGACGAGTTCGATGGCACGTCGCTTAGTTTCGATGTTGGCGCGAGCATAGTGGTTCGTCGTGTCGAGACTTACGTGGCCGAGGAAGCTCCTGATCACCGTAATGTCGACGCCGGCGCTGACCAGCTGAACGCCTGCGGTGTGCCGGAACGTGTGCGGGTGCACCCGTTTTGAGCGCAACGTCGGTATTTCAGCCGCCGCAGCCGTCACATATTGGGCGAGCTTGAAGCGCACGCCGCCGGCGCCGAGCGGCTGCCCGTAGCGATTGGTAAACAGCGGTTCTTCATCAGCTCGTGGATTGCGCTTCAGCAGCGCTGCGAGTAACGCCGCAGTCTCAGTCCACAAAGGACAGACCCGCTCCTTGCGGCCTTTGCCGTAAAGTTTCACGTGCGCCGGCGAGGTCAGTCGGATCGTCTTGGGGCTCAGGCTGAGGGCCTCCTGGATGCGCGCCCCGGTGTTATACAGAAGCGCGAGCAACGCATGATCGCGTTGCCCTTCGAGCGTCGAACGATCTGGTTGCCGCAAGATGGCTGCCACTTCCTCGCTGTCGAGATACTCGACTGCCGATCGCGCCGTCTTTTTCATCGGGATGCGCAACACCGCGGCGCACTGGGCCGCGGCCAGCGGCTCCCGGTCGGCTACGAAGCGGTAGAACGAACGGAGCGCCGCCAAGCGGCAGTTGCGAGTGCCGATTGTATCGTGACGTTCGATCTCGATGTGCTTCAAGAACGCGAGCACCTGATCGCCAGTCAAGTCGGCAAGTGCCAGCGCGCTGACCGACTTTTCAAGCCGTCTTGCCACATAGCGCAGATAAAGCCGCCAGGTGTCGCGGTATGAGAGGATCGTGTGCCTCGAGCAGTTACGCTGCTGTCCAAGCCACTCGTGGAAGAACCCGTGCAACCAGTACGTGAGAGCGGCTTTCATAACACCCCTCCAACGAGCGCTTGCGCTCCATGGCGTCGATAGCGTTCACTCGCCTGCTGCAGCAGTTCCGGCGTGATGTTCAGGTACACGAGAGTCGAGACGATGTCCTTGTGCCCGAGGTAGGTCGCCAGATGAGGGAGCCGCGACTGAGGCTCCACGCCGTCGCGGTACCAGTTAAGCATGCGGTGCGCCACGAACGCGTGACGCAGATCGTGAACTCGTGGCCCCTTGCGACCCGGATCGGGTTTGAGCCCCGCGCGGCGGATGACCTGAGTGAGCAACTTCTCTAGCTGTCCATACGTGTAGCCTTTTCGCCGTTGCGGCGTCCACCACAGCGGCGCCTCTGGCCCACTCGGCGCTCCGGTTTCCCGTCGGGCCGCAAGATAGCTCGATAGCGCCGCGACGACTCCGCGGGCAAGCGGCAGTCGCCGCGTTTTGAAGAACTTGGTCTCGCGGATATCGATGATACCGCGCTCGGTATCGACGTCGCGGAGCGTGAGCGCTGCGATCTCCCCGATCCGCAGGCCCGCGCAGTAAGCGAGTGCAAGCATGGTGTGAGCCATTATCCCCCGCAGCGGCGCATAGGGCGAACCGAAGGTGCGCGCCGCCTTGAAGAGGCGCATGATTTCCGCTTCCGAGTAGATGTATGCCTTGCGTTCTTCTCTCGATACACGGCGCTGCAACCCCATTTCAATGGGCCGGATCGGTATCCTTTCATCCCGCCGATGCAAGGCTTGGCTCAAGGCTCGCGCGCACAGTTGAACCATCAGTCGGTGACGTAGCTTGCGCCCCGAGCTTTGCCACGCCTCGATGAGCACTGGGAACGGTTGCCCTTTTAGCTCAGGATGAAGCTGCAGGAAGCGATCGAAGCGGCGAAGATCGCGCGCGCGTGTCTCATATCGATAGCCGAGCGATTGCATGCGTGCGACGAGTTCCCGCATGAGCGGGCCGAGCGAGCTGCCCCATTCCGGCAGCGGTCGCAACCGCTCGAGTGCATCAAGATAGTCATCCCGGAGCAGCGCACGGACGATCGTCATCAGACGACCACCGTAGCGCTCCTTGAGCTCGGCCAGGGGATGAGGTGCGGCACCGGCGGCCGCTTTCCAGTCGAGGTACCGCACGATGATCCCGGCGCGCCCCACGACATTTCTGAACGGCGATCGTGCGGCATCGCGCCTTAGCCACGCGCGCACAGTCCCGATCGAGAGCACCTCACCAGGGCGCGTGAGTTTCTGGGCGAAGGCACGGAACGCACGGAGCGAGGTGACGTAGGTGTAGCGGGATTTCGGAGCTAAGGCGAGGGATTTTAGGAACCGATCGATGTCATCGCTTTTCATGATTGGATCCTCACCGGCAAGTCGAGTGCCACGGAGCGCAGATCTTCGGTCGCAAGCTTTAGGTAGACGGCAGTGGAGCGCTCGGAACGATGACCGAGCACATCGCCGATGACCTTCAGTGACACGCCACCACGCAGGAGACTAACCGCTCGAGCGTGGCGCAGCGCATGGGTACCATGCTTGCCGGCGGGCACGACGCCAACGGCTGCCAGCCGACGGCTCACAACACCGTGCAAAGGTGTGCTGATAGCGAGCGGCCGGTATGGTGCTTGGGCCCGCAGGAACACGGTTTGCGAGCTCGTCTTCGGCCTCCCATGGCGCAAGTAATCGAGCAGCGCATTTGCCGGTTTTCGCAGCAGCGGCAGGTCCGAGTACGCTCCCGTTTTTCCGTGCCGGATGCGCAGCCTTTCATGCCGCCAGTCGATATCGGGCAGCCGCAACGCCTTGATCTCGCCGCCTCGCAGGCCGTAGGTGATGAGCAACATCCAGATCGCGAAGTCCCGTCGACCGACTGCAGATCGATCTTGCTTGAGCGCCGCGAGCGCGCGCTGCACGTCCTCGGGCCGGAGCATCGAGGGGATGCCTTCGAGGGCGTACATCGTGGGCCCTCGGACCAGCGGCGCTAGATCACGAGCCAGATAGCCGTGTTCGTGAAGATAGCGCAGCACTGTACGAAGATTGGAAGCCGCTTCTGCCTTGGAGTTGCGACGTAGTGCCGCGTATCGTTTGGCCATATACACATCGAGTTCATCGATCGTCAGAACTTCCAAGCTCTTGTTTTGCTCATGCAACCACACGAGAAGCTCATACATCGTGGCACGTCGACCGCGGCGTGTTTCTGGCGACAGTCCCCTGAGCTCCCTCATCCACGTATCGAACGCCGTTACCATCGAGTGCGTTGCGCACTGATGATTGCTCGTGGGAGGTACCGGAGGCGGCCATTCTCCTTGTACAAGCCTCAGCAACATATGGATCGACGCTCGATGCATCCGCCGAGAGTGATCCGGGAACGGTCGTCGATAGCGCTTGAGCTTCAGAGAGTCGAGATACCGCGCCACATCAGCGGCGGTCACGGACTCGATAGCCTGCTTTCTCTTCGCAAGATGGCGGAGGAAGGGGCGCGCTACGTGCGGGTAGTTAAATCGAGCGCCAACGCCATATCCGTACTCCAGCAAATGCTTTCGCAGCTTCTTGAGCAACGGCTCGAACTCGGGGTCGGAACGGGACATGCGGATCTCCTTAAGTTTGAAGACCCGAAGACCCTACACTCTCAGCAGGCTCGTCTCCTGCGATGACTCGCGAAGAGGCTTTTTCGGCTAAATAACAACGCCACGTAAAATGGCTTCGGCCGCCTGCGATTGTGCGAGCTGCTTTAATTGCGCCGAGAAGACCGATAGTTCCTGATATGAGGTTCGAAGTTCGACCTCAACAACACTTGCAACCTTGGTAGCATCGCCATCATTGAGCGGCGTTCTTAACGTAACAAAGCATCCTACCGCCCCACGTAGTCCCACCGGATATATCCTCATCGATACGAGCAGCTGATCGAGTTGACCGCGCTGAGCTCTACTCCAAAAACCGCCCTGCAATGGAGGGAGCCCTTCTGTCGGTAGGGGATAGGTCAATAATTGCTCACAAAACTCTTCCAGCTGTTTAATTCCGAACCACGCAGCGCTATTTCCGCAAAAGCCGTTGCATTGGATGGCCGCGCGCACCTCGGCAGTACCATCACCATCCGTGTAAAGAGTGAGTCGGAGATAATTATCCATAGGCAACAGCCTATCGCATGCCGCCTACGCCTGCATTAATGGTCAGAAGAATGTGTGCGGTGCCGCCGATTGCCGCACAAATCGAGATCTCCTGAGCATAACGATATCCTTCTCATAAAAGGACGCGCTAAGTCTCGTCGACATCCGAGTCTTAGATCACATCATCGTCGCCGGCGGCGAGACCGTCAGCTTTGCCGAAAAAAGGCTCCTATGAGGCCCTCGTCACCGCTCGTTGCCTCGCGGCGCCGGCAGAGGCACCAACACTTTGCCGGAAAACTCCGCGCGTCTGGCATGCCCGTCGTCGTCACAGAGATCTGCATATCCCTCGACCAATCGTTGGATTTCATTCCCTTGTTCCGAGCCGGCATACGCCGACTGAATCTTGGCAGTTCCGGATGCCGCCTCTACGGTGCATGGGAGACTAAGCGCAGTCACAGCCGGCATGACGAGCGCGGCTTGGACTGAGGCCCGCCTTACAATTATGTCGATATCATCTTGGCTTAACACCGGCGCCAACGACATCATCGCAACGCCGGCAATCTGCGGATCGAGATCCGCCAATGAACGCCGTAAGAACGCAACCGCTGATACCTCTGCCGCGTCCGGTGGCTTGGTTTTCGAGTGCGCCTCGACGAGGCATCCGGCCATGAACAACTGAATCGTGTGGTCACGCGCGGCCGCGCTCGCCGGCAACGATTCCCGAGCGAGCCAGACCTTGCGAACCTCGACGACCGCAGGCGCGTTGCCGACAAAACAGCCCGCTTCGTCCAACTGGCGCATCGCCTCAGCTTTGTCTATGCAAGTGAGTGCCGCCGTGATGCTTCCCGGAGCGGCGCGGGCACACGATACAACTGCCTCATGCGATTTGTCGGTATCTTCATCCGCCACCGCAGCACTGGAACAGTAAGAAATAAGCAGCCAGCAAAATGCCATACGAGCCGCCGGATTCATCTCGATAATCCCGCAGCAGTGGAGTGGTCCGCTAAAGGCCGTGAGATCTGGAGCAGCATTCCGTTCTCTAGCGATAGATCGCTGTCATCGCAAACAAGCTGCCAACCCCGACAATGATGCCGGCCAACAAATAGCTCCTAATCCGTCGCGGTCGGCTGTCGCCTGGATTCCACCAACGCTGCAAGCCCACAAAAACCAAACCTCCGAACGCACCTTCTACGAGACCGATGACAATCAAGCCCGATATGGTCCAAAGACCCCAACTGGTTGGGGGAAGCGTCGTTAGCTCCTGAATGAGCGCGATAACGACAAAGACGGCCATCCATCGTGGCACGTAATAGCGCAGGTCTCGATGGAAAGGCTTCCGAGTTTGCGCGGCTGCCGTATTCATGGCGTGGAGCTCCCTTGTCTATGGAGCACGATTCTACCGCCGTTTCCGAAGCGGGCAGAGAATGTTATCTCGTCAGTGAGCCGGCAACTCAGTCACGGCAGATATCGGGTGTACCGTAACGGTTTCTTTGAGCACGACCCTCGCCTCGTAGGGGGCGGCAAACGCTACGCGGCGGCCCTCGGCCGCCGCGTAGCGTTCGGGCTAGCGGCTGGCGGCAACGACAATCCGTATCGGCTGACTGTTGTGCAGGTTGTATGCGTCGAACAATGCCGGTTCGCTGACTTTGGCGACCGCATCGGCGATCGCCTTGGTCACGCAGGCATCCATCGGGCCTCTGGAGCCCAGGTCACGCGCATCGAGGTGGGGGCAAACCTGACGTGCCGCCCGTTGGATGCGGGCGTAGAGGGCAGCCGCCCCTTTTGCGTTCGAGACGTTGAGATCTGCGAATTTGACGGTGATTTGGGGTGGATTTGTCTCGCCAGCGCTGCACACTGTCGCCAGGCCGCAGGTAAGAGCGCCGAAAATGGCGGTCGCAAGCGCGCCGCGAATGCTGGGGAAGGTAGTCATGGGAATCTCCTTTAAAGTGGAAAAACTAGGCTGAGCGGGTGGCGCATGGATGGCCGGCCTAGCCGGTGCCTGGCTGCTGAATCGATGCACTTTCCCGTTTCATTCACATAGACGCAGGGCACCCCCCATAACCCGACATCCCCAAGGCAATATTCTTGATAGGCTGCGCGGACGCGATACCTTTGCGACATTGCGGGGAATGGGAGACGCGCTTGAATCAGCTCACCGAACTTCTGCGACGAATGAAGGCGGGCGAATCGGGCGTGCGAGATGCGTTATACGCGGCCGCCTACGCCGATCTGCATCGCCTGGCACGAGCGCGGCTGCGTGAGGGCGTGCGCGACGCCGTGTTGGACACGACCTGCTTGGTGCACGAGAGCTATTTACGTTTCGTGAGTGCAGGTGAGCTTCGGGCTGAAGACCGGCGCGCCTTCTTCGCCTATGCCTCCCAAGTGATGCGTTCGGTAATCGTCGACACGGCTCGCGAGCGCATTGCAAAGAAAAGAGGCGGCGATAAATCCCATTTGGCGTTGTCGACCAAAATCTTGGCCAATGTCGCGGAAGGCAACGAGACGGTCTTGAAGGTGCACGAGGCACTCGAGGCCTTGGAGCAGGCAGAGCCACGCTTGGCGCAGGTAGCGCAGATGCGTTACTTCGGCGGATACAGCGAAAAGGAAATTGCCGAGACGCTGCAGATTACCGAACGCACGGTGCAGCGCGATTGGGAAAAAGCACGGCTGATTCTCGCGGAGACGCTGCGCTGAGCGCCTATGAGACTTACCATTCCGCAGATGGCATCGATGAGTCGGCTGCTGGACGAGGCGCTGCCACTCGATGAGACAGGTCGACGGCGATGGCTCGAGAGTCTATCTCCCGAATATCAGGATCTCGCTCAGGCACTCCGCGCAGCGTTGTTGCCCGACGCGACCAGAAGCGCCGAGCTCGATTCATTCTTAGGAAGCTCGCCGAGCCTTCAGCAAGACGATGCAGCCAGCGGTCTGCAACGAGGCGCGAATGTGGGACCGTATGAATTGATCCGATCGCTTGGGCAAGGCGGCATGGCCGAGGTATGGCTGGCCCGGCGTGCGGATGGCGCATTTAATCGCGAGGTGGCCCTCAAGCTGCCGTTGCTGAAGCAGCTTCGGCAGGATCTCGCGCAGCGCTTCGCGGTCGAACGCAACATCCTGGCGAGCCTCGAGCATCCCAACATCGCGCGGCTCTACGATGCGGGAATCGATGCCCTCGGCTGCCCGTACTTGGCCATGGAGTATGTCCAAGGCCGGCCGCTGACGGACTGGTGCGATGCGCAGAGTTTGGGACTCTCTGATCGTCTCAAGCTTTTTCTGCAAGTGCTCGAAGCGGTGCGGTTCGCGCATGAGAAGCAGGTCATTCATCGAGACCTTAAGCCTTCGAACATTCTGGTGACCGAGTCAGGGCAGGTGCGGCTTCTTGACTTCGGTGTCGCCAAGCTGCTCGAGGGAGATGAGGCGGAGCAAACTTCCCTCACGAGCACGTACGGTCGTGCACTGACGCCGGATTACGCCAGTCCCGAGCTGTTGCGAGGCGATTTGGTCGATGCGCGCAGCGACATTTATTCCCTGGGTGTTCTGCTCTACGAACTCTTGACGGGGACCAGGCCCTATCGACTGAAAAGCGCCGCGTCGATGGGTCTCATCGAGCGGGCGATCGGGACGCTCGAGATAAAAAAGCCGAGCACACTGGATAACCCTCCGCCGGGCGCAGAGCGCACTGTGAACCAGGTGCAAGCTCGGCAATTGCGCGGCGATTTGGACGCCATTGTGCTCAAAGCGCTCGACAAGGAGGCATCCAACCGCTATCAGAATGCCGCGGCCTTCGCGGAAGACGTCGAGTGCTACCTCGCGAGAAAACCCATTCGGGCGCGACCTGCGCGAATCATCGATCGCTTGCACAAATTCGCGCTGCGTAATAAAGCGGCCGTCATTGTTGCCGCGATGGCGCTCGCCGCGATCATCGTCACAGTCGCATACACAATACATCAGGCAGCCACCCAAGCAAGAACGACCGCGGTCGCCGCCGCCTCGGCGGCCTCAGCCCTCCCCAGTGTTCCACCCGCAGCGCCGGAGCGTTCTGTCGCCGTTCTACCGTTCGTCGATATGAGTGAGAAAAAAGACCAGGCCTATTTCGCGGATGGGCTCGCGGAAGAGTTGCTGGATCTCTTGGCGCGCGTGCCGGACCTCAAGGTGCCGGCCCGGTCGTCCTCGTTCTCCTTCAGAGGTGGCGCCGTGCAAGTAAAAAGTGTCGGCCGCGATCTCGGGGTTTCCTACGTGCTCGAGGGCGGGGTGCGCAAAGCGCGCGACACCATCCGTGTCAGCGTGCAGCTGGTTCGCGCCGATACCGGATACCAGGTTTGGTCTGACACCTACGAGCGCAACGTCCGCGATATCTTTAAGGTTCAGGACGAAATCTCGGCCGCAGTGGTCGATGCCCTCAAGTTGCGGCTGAGTTCGCCCGGTCGGCAACTCGCCGAACGGCGCACCGCGAATCCGGAGGCTTATGATCAATATCTGCGCGGCAAGGATTTGTTCCAACTCGGCGACTACGACGGCCTTCTCGCTGCCCGCGACGCCTATCGGCGGGCAATCGAACTTGACCCCAACTTTGCCCCAGCCTATGCCGGCCTTGCGAACGTCGAGTACTTTACCGTCAAGGACTACTCAGACACGGATCAGCCGGATGTCATCCGCCGAGCCATGGATCACGCCGATCATGCGGTGGCGCTCGCGCCGGCGCTGGCAGAAGCCTATTCCGAACGCGCATTGCTGAGACTTAACCAATACGACTGGGCTGGTGCTAAAGCCGATCTGCAAACAGCGCTCGCGCTCGATCCGAATGACGTCAAGGCTAATCGACGCATGGTGTTGCTGCAGTTGTCGCTCGGCAATGTCCTCGCGGCGCTCCCCGCCCAGCGGCATGTAGTAGACCTCGATCCACTGGACATGAATTCCCTCGAGATACTGGGCATGTCTTACTACTTCGCCGGTCAGGGGGCCGACGCGCGACGCACATTTGAGAAGGTGCGCGTATTCAGCCCCAACTACGACGGCTTGTCGGGCAATGCGGGATTCTCTTATTTGGCAGAAGATCAGCCGGCGGCCGCGAAGCGCGAGTGCGAATTGCACCCTGACGACATTGCGAGTGCCTGTCTCGCCGCGGCGGAGCATGCACTCGGGCATGAGGAACACTCACGCGCCATTCTAGCCGACCTCATCGCCAGTCACCCGCGGCGTGCCTCCTATGTCATCGCCAAAGCGTACGGGTTTTCCGGCAACGCGGCGCTCGCATTCGAGTGGTTGGATCGGTCTTTCGATGCGCAAGTGAAGTTGTTGACCGATTTGAAATCTGAACCTGCCTTTCGCCCATGGCATGGCGATCCGCGATACCTCGCCCTTCTTCGCAAGATGAAATTGCCCGAGTGATCGGGTGACTAACCTGCGGATGGCACCGTGGGGGTGAAATTGGCGAAGAAGGCCCCCTCCAGAGCTTGTCCCGCGAGCCACGGTCGAAACGGCTGGAGCGAATCCTCAGGCACACCTGCCATCTTCGCTGCGTGCGACAGCCGTTCGCGATCTGACGGAGTAAGCCAATTGTTCAGAGGCTTGTTGGGATCGATGCCATAGCGTTGCATCAACTCCTTCATGTTTGCACTTTCAGTGCGATTGGTTTCGGTCCAAAGTGCACCGCAGGTACGTAGAAGCCCTTCGATCCGCGAGTCGCTCCAATCCTTCGGTCGAGGCGGCGTGTGCCACAGCAGATAGACGAGTCCGCTACCTTTCCTGATTTCCAAGACGGGATATCGAACCGCTTCGGTTGCCGAGGAGGTACTGGCAGCAAGAGCAATGGGTACTGCAAGGAGCGCGACGAGTGCTTCGCGCCGATGATAAGCCACCGCTGACCCGCTTCCAGCGGGAGTAGTCGCCCCATTGGGACTCTTGGCTTGAGTCATGCGAAAGTTTCTTCTTGTACTAAGTGGGCGCCTAGGCATACTAATTTGCGAGCAGTTCCGTGACATGGACACGTTGTCTAACATTGGAGAAACGGTCTAGGTCTTAAAAACGAATCGGCCCTATAGAGCGACCGTTTCGTCCCGGATATTGGGTTAGTGGCCCAAGGCTATCGTTTACTAACAGCTCGAAACACTAATAGTAGGCGCACTGAATGCTTACACGGATTGGGTCTTTTGTCTGACGGTTGAGACCTCCCGCTCGGACTCCTCATCGAGTTCCGAACCGCGCATGCTTCACGCGCCTCAACCCGAACGGGAGATTGATATGTACATCGGACTAGGAACACTGCTTGTCGTCGTATTAGCTATCTGGTTTTTTCGCCGGGCGTAACGTAAATCGCCTCGCCTAAATCTTCGCCACAGCGTATGAAATCTCTCATTATCCCAATGTTTGCAGCTACGGCATTTGCTTTTGCGGCCGGTACGGCGCACGCAACCGACTATCCGCAAACGATCGCCACGTTTAAACACGCTGGTGGTAGCGCCGAATTTTTTCAGCGCGCGTATGCGTACGCGGTGTTCCCCACGGTCGGCGAAGGCGGATTTGTGGTTGGAGCGGCGCTCGGTAAAGGACGTGTGTACGTGCATGATCGCCTGGTCGGTGACAGCACCATGGGCCAAGTGAGCGTCGGGTTTCAAGCCGGTGGCAAAGCGTATAGCCAAATCATCTTTTTTGAGGATAAGCGTTCACTTGACGAATTCGAATCCGGAACGTTCGAATTCTCGGCCAATGCGAGTGCAATTGCGATCACTGCGGCAGCGGGCGCGAGCGCTGGCACCGGCGGTGTCGAGGCAGGGGCCGGTGCCACCGTTAACAATGCCACCATAACCGGTGCGTATCAGGCAGGAATGGTCGTTTTCACAATCGCCAAAGGCGGTCTGATGTACGCCGCGACAATTGCTGGGCAAAAATTTTCTTACACCCCGCGCGGAGCTGGATGACTCGGGCAATGCGTTTCCCCGAGCGGGAGCCGTGCGCAATGAGCGTCTTGCAGGATGGTTCTGAAATCACAAAGAGGGAATGAGTTGCTTTTACATGCAAAAGAGAATGGGGAACAAATGAAGTGTTTTAAATTCGTTGGATTAGTCGTAGCCGCCGTCGCGGTAACCACGCCGGTGCTCGCTGCTGATGTTTGGAACGACACAGGCGCGACTTACATCGACGCGATGCTTCAGTACAGCCTTCTGGATGATAAGCGCATCTCCAAGGACGACTTCGGCTTTCAAGGAGGCCTGGGGTACAACTTCGCGCCAAACTTCGCGCTGGAAGTGAATTACGGCACTGGCAGCTACAAGATCAAAGGTTTTGCAGGCAATTCCGGACCGAGCGAGCAGCTAAGAGCCGCATCGCTGGATGTTCTGTATAAATTTTTCCCGAACTCCATTTTTCGACCCTATATCCTAGCCGGGAGTGGTGAATTACAAGATCGGATAGGAGGAAATTTTGATGACAGCCATTCCTGGTTGGCCGAAGCCGGTGTAGGCGCATTGACCGGCATCGGCAGTCAGTCCGGTTCGACCCGCTTGCAGCTTCGGACTGAAGCCAAATACCGGCGTGAATTCATTCAGGGCAACGCTTTTATTCCCAATAATCCGTCCGATGTAGTGTTTGGCGTGGGACTGCAGCTAAGTTTTGGCAACCCAACCCGTCCGGCGCCAGTCGTTGCCGCAGCGCCAGCCCCAGCACCGGCGCCCATACCGCGCGAAGTGGTTGTTGCCCCGGCCCCTGAGCCGTGCCACGCGCCCGCTGGATTTCAAGTCGACGCGAATTGCCGCATCATCGAACAGACTGTGGTGGTTCGCGCAGTGGATTTCGAGTTCAACTCCACGCAACTGACGGCGCCCGCGCAACACACTTTAGATGAGGTCGCCACGGCCCTGCTTACCCAGCCCGAACTGAAGGTCGAAATCCAAGGCCATACCGACTCAATCGGGACTGATAGCTACAATCTTGGGTTGTCGCAGAGGCGCGCCGACGCCGTTAAGGCGTACTTGGTGGCCCGAGGTCTCAATGCAAGTGTTCTCACAGCCAAAGGCTTCGGTAAGTCCAAGCCGATTGCTGGTAATGATACCGCCGAAGGCCGAGCCCAGAATCGTCGCGTCGCTTTCGAAGTAACTAATGGATTTGCGCACGTTATCGTGATCAAGGAGCGGGCTAGTGATGATTCAACCCAAGCCGCGAAACAAGGTGAGCCGCCTGCCTTAAAGAAGTAGCAAGTAATGCGGCGCAGGATGACAGGCTTTTCTAACAGCATAGCAGCCGGTGTCTAAATCGCGCGCCGCCACCGGTATCGACCCAACCGGACGCGAATTTCCAATCCAGCGCGGTGGCCGCGGCCGGTTCTAGGTTGCCATTTGTTGGCGATTTGATCGGCACTTGCGATGTAGAATCGGGATGTGAGCTTTCCCGCTGGAGTCAATCACCGATCTTTTGCCACGACTTGCCGCATCCCTGTGTCGATTAGATCCGCTCTCTGGAGTTCTCAATCTCATCGAGGGACTTGTTGAATGTGCTACTCAGCCCAGGTGAT
>Ga0307476_10001660_pt1 | contig 13520 bp, 9 predicted proteins | sample atmos_gasesECM2C_2_FD_203314 | JGI IMG/M metagenome (GOLD analysis project Ga0307476, IMG submission 203314) | Hardwood forest soil microbial communities from Morgan-Monroe State Forest, Indiana, United States - atmos_gasesECM2C_05 | ecosystem: Environmental > Terrestrial > Soil > Temperate... | reverse complement strand
TCGTCCCCACCTGTCAGAGCAGCAGCGACGGCGCGACGGCGAATTTTTCCCGTCGCCGTGGTGGGAATGCTTTCAACCAGGTAGATCTTGGTGGGGCACTTGTACTCAGCCAGCAACTCACGACAGTGTTTAATGAGGGCCGATTCGCTGACACTATAGCGCTCATGTAAAACCACCGCAGCGCATACTTCTTCGCCTAACGTGGGATGCAGACATCCGAATGTGACGGCTGCTGCTACTGCGGAATGCCTCAGCAAAATCTCATCTACTTCATGAGGCGCAATATTTTCGCCGCCGCGGATGATGAGGTCTTTGATCCGGCCGGTTAAATGCAGATAGCAGTCGGAGTCAAGAAAGCCCTGATCGCCGGTGCGAAACCATCCATCCACAAAAGCGTGAGCGTTCGCGTCGGGATTATTTTCATAACCACGAAAAACATTCGCCCCTTGAATCGCAATCTCGCCGCGATGGTCAGTACCAAGGTGATTGCCGTCCTTGTCCATGATGCTGATGCGCAGGCCAGCACCAACGCCCACCGAACCAGCTTTGCGGTGCCGCGGAGGAAGAGGATTCGAGGTCATCTGATGGGCAGCTTCCGTCATCCCATAGGCTTCGACGAAGGGGACTCCGAAAAGGCCTTCGATCTTGTGAATCAGGTCTGCCGATAATGGCGCGCTGCAGGAACGGATGAAACGCAGAGAATCAGCTTCTGCCGGTTTCTGATGTGCCCGGGCTAGCAGGAGCTGGTGCATCGTAGGCACGCCGGAGTACCAAGTCACGCGATTTTCCCGAACTGTCCGCCAGAAAGAGAGGGCATTGAACTTTGTGGGAACAACCACCGTGCCGCCGGAAAGCAAACTGGCCATGGTAGAGCCGATCAAACCATGAATGTGAAACAGCGGCATGATGCAGAGCGAAACGTCTTCCTGGGTGAGTGCGTAAGTATTCGCGATATTCGCGGAGGAAACCGCGAGATTGAAATGCCGCAACGGCACGCGCTTGGGACGCCCGGTACTTCCGCTAGTGTGGAGGATAAGAGCGATATCGTCGGCAGTGGGCTCGGTTGCAGTAGCGCCGCTGGGAGCATCGACTATCCGAACTTGACCGTACTCGTTCATCTCCACGGAGAAGGCTGGAATGTTGCGGTCCTTGGCCGCAGTGCGCACAAATTCGGCGCCTACCGCCGGACATAACAAAATTCTTGCGTTGGTGTCCCCCAGGAAAAAATGAAATTCTTCATAGGGATATGCCGGGTTCAGAGGGGCTGCGGTTCCGGCGATGGAGGCGGCCAGAAAGCTGACGATCGCAGGCAGTCCATTGGGCAATGCGATAGCGACGGCGTCGCCGCGGCGGATGCCGGCTGAGGCAAGACCGTTCGCCATCTTCATAACTTGCTGGCGGAGCGACTCGTAGGTGACATTAATCCCAAGTTCCGGTACGACAATGGCCGTGTGACTATCAGCGAAATGTAAAACATCAAGCAGCGTATCTACTGACTTGAGCGTCATTCGTTCTCGCCTCTAGTGCGGTCCTTGGACCATTGGCCGAGTTTTCTTGTTGTCTGCGCGCGAACCAGGAAAAGATCGCTAATTTAAACGGAATAGCCCTCTGCGGTCAGAATCTTCTTGAACTCCTTCAGAAAAAATTGAACATTATCTTCCGTGGCTAACGGGCCCATGACACCAATGCGGAAGACTTTGCCGGCAAGCGGTCCGAAGCCACCGGAAATTTCGATGCCCGGTTCATCCAGAAGCCGACGCCTCACTTTGGCCTCATCAACCCCTGCCGGCACGCAGACTGTGTTCAAGGTAGGAATTCGATGCGCTTCGGGAACGTACATGCGCAAACCCATGGCTTCGATGCCTTTGAGAAAGGCTTTGTGACTACGGCGATGCCGCTCCCAACGATTCTCGATCCCTTCGTCGGCAATCACCATAAGCGCTTCGCGCAACGCATAAAACATGGAAATCGGCGCGGTGTGATGATAGCGGTGGGACACCGTCGAGTAGTCCCGAATCAGCTTGAGATCAAGATACCAACTGCGCGGCGGCGTGGTGCGAGCGGCCAGGTAATCCATCGCTCTCTTCGACATCGCAATCGGAGATAACCCGGGAGGACAGCTCAATCCTTTTTGCGTGCAACTGTAGGCGACGTCGATTCCGGTCCGGTCGAACTCCACGGGCAAGCCGCCCAGAGAGGTGACGCAGTCAGCGATAGCAAGGGCGCCGGCCTCATGGGCAGCGGCACAGATTGCCTGGCCTGATTGCAATGCTCCCGTCGAAGTCTCGGCATGAACGTAGGCCACAACACTGGGCTTCTCACGGCGGATAAATTCTGCCGCCTCGTTATCCGAAAAAGTCTCGCCCCAGCTTTTCTCAAAACGCACGACGTTGGCACCCTGGCGCTTCGCCATTTCCGTGAGACGATCCGAGAAATATCCATTGGCGAATATGGCAAACTTCGCTCCCGGCTCTACGAAGTTGGCGACTGTCGCTTCCATGCCTGCGCTGCCGGTTCCGGAAATCACTAACGTGGCGCCCTCCGTGGTTCCGAAAGCTGTCTTCAGTAATTGCTGGACGTCACCCATCACCTGGATAAAGTAGGGATCGAGATGTCCGACAATCGGCTTGGAGAGCGCTTCGTAGACCCTGGGGTCGACCATGGTGGGACCGGGACCGAACAGATAACGACGCGGGGGGTTCAGGGCAGGTAGTGGAAGTGCAACAGCGGTCTGTTCGATGGCGCTCATAGTCCTCGTTTCTGGTCTCGCGTCTATTTAGATGTTACCGGCGATAACGACGGCATGCACGATTCGCCGGGAATGCCACTCCCAACGTGCGGCGCAGTTTGACAGTGAGCATCGGCGACGCAGACGCCGTCAAATTAATTCTTTCGATCTGTTGAATTGAGTTTTCTGATAATACCGGGGTTGTGCTCTAAACCGGCGAGTGATGTCCTTGTGTAATCATCTCCTCCGCGATGCGGCGCGCTTCGGGAAGTGTCTTTGCCGCAGTCGTATCAATCTCAGCGGGCAGATCTTTTTGGATCTTTGCCAACTCCTCGTCAAAAATATGGGTCACGAGGTCCGGAGAGTGTTCGACGGACTTACCTTCGTCGTCTTGCACTCTCACTTTGTGCAACACGCGCTGCGCAATCATCAGGCGATAAATTCGGTCGGTAGCCAGATCTTCCATATAACCATCGAGCAGGCTCGCGCCTTTACCGTTGAGCACGCCATTGCGATAACGGATTACGGTACGCACGGCCGCCCGCGTTCCGGCGAGAGTTGTGGCCCCCACACCCTTCGGGACTGGCCGCAGATCAGGATGGGAATTTGGCAAATTAGGACGCTTCGCGATCTGATTGGGATAGGGGAATTGCGCGACTGCGATTTCATTCTGGTCAGGATGGCCGGTCCAGGCTCCATCCATCAGGCAGTCAGCTTCGTTCTTCTTCTCTTGCTTGAGCACTTTCAGCGCGCGTTCATTCAACTCCGCATCAGTTCGGCTGGGATACAGCGCTGTCATTCCGCCGATGGCGTGCGCCCCGTGCTTGTGGCAAATTTCCGGCATCAGCGTGCGAAAGTTTTGGAAGAACGCTACGTCGTGCGGGATGGTATTGCGATCCGGCAAAATCCAGTTGGGATCCTCAAGCATGAAATCAATGAGTGATGCCATGTAATCCCAGCGTCCCAGGTTCAATCCCAGGCAGTGTTCACGAAGGTTGAAAAGGAACTCCTCCATCTGATATGCCAGCGGATGGGCCTCCACCAACGCCATGCATTTGATGTAGTTCTGCGGTAGGCTCTTTTGCTTGGCGAAGGCTTGGAACAGATCGCGCCACCAGAAGGCCTCTTCGGCCGATTCGCTCTTGGGAATGTATACGGAGAAATTGTGCGGCAAGGTTGCAGGATTGATCTGGTACCAGATCATTGCCAAGTCGAACAGAGACGCGGACATGATTTCGTTCCTGATTACCCCACCCTGGCTGACGTGTAAGCCTCGGGGGCGTACCCAGGTGACGGTTTTCGAGCGTTGGACCGTAATTCTTTTTTGCCGCTTCTTGTCGTCGTAGCCGAGTTCATACTTGTAGGCGGCGACGGTGTTCTGAATCGCCAGCATGATGTGATCCCACAGGTTCGCGGTGGAATCCTCCATGTCGATCATGACGGCGGGGGATCCCGAGTTCAGCAGCTTTACGGTTAACTCGGCGTCATCCGCGGGCCCAGTCATTTGATTACGCTGATCTGCGCACCATTCTGGCACTTCGATTTGCCAGTTAGAGGTAGTTGCGTCCGAGGCTGGCAAGTAGTTGGGCAGCTTTCCGCGGTGCGATGCTTCCAACACCTCTGCGCGTTTGGCAATTAGCTTCTGTTGCCAGGGTGTGAATCGTTTGTGGAGAGGCAACAGAAAATCGAGAAATCCTTTGGGAAGATCGTTCTCGGGATTTAGATTCGCGGGCGCGTAATTCATGCGCTGCGACTTCAGGTTTGCGGTATCCGTTGGCATAACTTATCGACTCGACACTGGCCCGATTATCCGCACAATGATTATAGTACCTGGACTGGCGGACGCTCCGATGCTCGCGATTCCCGCAAAGGTTGCTCAACTTAATTTGGAATTAGCGAACGGTTGCAAAGAAGTAAGCGCTCATCGCGACGCCGATGCAGATCACTACGATCCGCACCTTCCGCGGGTCGGCCTTCTGGGCGTAATGCGCGCCAAACCAGCCTCCCGCTAGGGAACCAACGATCATCACGGCGCAATGCGGCCATAACACTGCGCCGGCCACAACAAAAGTGACGACAGCCGCGGCATTGATGGCGGCCGCCAGCAACGTTCGGAGCGCTCCCATGGCATGAATGTCGCGCATCCCCATCATGGCGAGCATTCCCAGAGTCATGAATCCGATGCCAGCACCAAAATATCCCCCATATATCGCGACTAAGAGTTCGGCGATGGAGCTCAGCACGATCGCTCGCCATGATGTAAAACGCAGATCGTCGCGAGCCTCTGTGTTGCCGGCAATGGTTCGGATGGAATTCCCGAAGGCGAAGAGCAAGGTTCCTCCCAGCAGGAGCCAGGGGACGAGCCGGAGAAAAGCATGTTGAGGAGTTTTGAGCAACAACATCGCGCCCAGCCAACCTCCGGCGACGCTCGTAACCAGCAACGGAATCAAGACGCGCGCCGAAGCGTTCAACCGTTTCAGGTAAGCGACCGTGCTTGCCCCTAGGCCGGGCCACAGCGCGACTGTATTCGTCGCGTTCGCTAAAACGGGCGGGATCTTAATAAACAACAACGCCGGAAAAGAGATGAAACTTCCGCCGCCAGCTAAGGCGTTCAGCGCGCCAGCGATTGCAGCGGTGAACAGCAAAAACATGGCTTGGCCGAAGTGTAACGCCATAGACGCTAAGCGCCCATAAACTTATTTGCCAGAGAATTTGTCGCGAATGCGAGTGAAACCTGGAAACAATCTATCAGGAATCGCATAAAGCTCAGCGACTGCTTGCACGCCAATTAAGAAATCAACTTACAGTGCGAGAAGGCCACTTACATTTCAGAAGTTACATTCGAGATCGATGCCACGTAGTCACTGTGCGGCGAAGCACTTCCTAGAAATATCTTGACAGTAAATGCATCGATAGTGTAATTACTCGCACCGTTGGCAATTGGTCCGCTTTTCAGACCTCCAGTTCGCATTATCACGATTTCTTCGAGCTTTCGGCCACCGGACGAGGCGGCGCTCTATTCCAGTGTGCCTACCCCGACGAGGGCCGGGCCCTTTGCAAATCACGTGGGAGAAGAAACACATGCGCTCGCTAATAGCGTTTTTCGTGCTTCTCGGCTTCATGGCGTCAAGTGCGCTCGCCCAAACTCAGGGCACGGAACCCGCGAGTCAAGCCAGTGGGTCGACGCCCGTAGCCGCGACGAAGGCTGAGGTGGATCAGCTACGCAGCGAAGTGGCCGCGCAGCGACAAACCATTGAGGAACTGAAGACCTTGGTGGAGAAGTTGGCGGGGGTAAAAGCGGCGGCCGTTAATAATTCTTCACCGCAGATTCGGCCGGTGGCAGATGCCCCTATGGCTGCAGCGAATTCGTTGCCTGTCGCCAGCAACACAGGCAGTGCCCGCTTGATGAACGCGATCCTTCTTGAGCCGGATCCCGATCCTGTCCCGGCAGCGGTTCTCGGTCAAAATGCAGCGAGCGCTCCTAAGAAGGACGCTCCGCTGACAGCGGGCTGGAACGGAGAACACTTCTTCATCCGGAGCGTCGACGGACAGTTCAGCATCAGCCCTTACGGCTATGTGGATAACGACTACCGCGCCTACAAGGGCGACGGCGCGCCTGCCGACACGTTTATTTTGCGGCGCGCTCGCTTCGGCTTTCAGGGTAACTACGGCTCGCACTTCGATTTTGCTCTGCTCACCGACGCCGCCTCTACTACCGGATCGGTCGTCCGGGATGTTTATCTCAACGTACGAATCCGGCCGGAGATTCAATTCCAGGCTGGCCAGTTTAAGGTGCCATTTGCTCAGGAAACCGGAACTGGCGCCACTAACCTGGATTTCGTCGAGCGCGGATTCCAGGCAATGTTGTACCCATCGGCTGCTTCGGCGTTCCGTAGCCCGGGCATCGCTTTGCACGGAGATATCGCCGGGGGTGTGCTGCAGTACTGGGTAGGGGCGTTTAACGGCAAAGGGTATGCGATCGCGAATACCACCAATCAACCAGAAGTCATCGGGCGGGTCCGAGTCTACCCGTGGCGCAGAACCAACAGCAGCTGGCTGAAGGAATTTGCCTTTGGCGGATCGATTGACCATGCGCGCTCGCGCGGGCTTTCTGGGGATCAAAGCTTTAGCTCAACTTTGCCGGATGCCGCCTACACCTTCTTCCCGCAGTTCGCCATCAACGGACCGATCCAGCGATACAACGGTGAGTTTACTTACATCAAGTCTGGGTTTGCCCTGCGCGGTGAATTCGATCAACTCAATATGTCCCGCAACAACGTCGGCTCCGAACAGGAGGGCGGTCTTGGCTTCGTAAGTCTTCCGTCAATCATTGCAAAGGGCTGGGACATCAGTGCGACTTACCTGCTCACCGGCGAAAAGCAGCCGGAAAACGGCACACCGCGTGTTAAGCATCCGCTGTTTGGACCTGACACTCCGGGTGGTAAGGGACGAGGGTTGGGTGCGTGGGGAGTCGGGGTCCGATACACGGGAGTCCAAGCTAACGAACCGGGCGCAGATTTTCTGACGTATTACACGCCCGGCTTTGTTCCAACCTTTAATTTCCATACGGATGAGATCACAGTCGGGCTCAATTGGTTCCCCAATTACTGGGTGAAGTATTCGGTCAATTTGGGGATCGACCAGTTGAAGGATCCCAGCACGATCGGCGCGGTGCCCCAGAATTATTACGTGGTTCTACAACAGCTACAGTTCAGGTTCTAAAGAGGCGAACTGTGACAGACGCTTGTGTTTACCGGTTCACAAGGGAATTTGGCGGCTACGTCATCTAAAGTGGTCGCGGCGGTTCAGGTAGCAAGGGAGGATATTCGATGAGGTCCAGGGTTCTTCTTACTTCTCTTCTCACCGCGTTGTTTGTGCTGGCGAGCAGCTGCGGAACAGCGCCGAATTGTCCCACTTGCGGCACGACGGTCAATGGCGCTTATACAATTATCAACGTCATTCCCGTGCCCGAACACAATTCTACCGGCGAGCCGGGCGGACCGTTTAACTCGTTTGACATTAGCTGGATCGACCCGATCAACCACTTGGATTACGTTTCCGACCGCATTGGCATAGCGGTGCAAGTAATCGACACCATTCACGATGTCGCGGTGAATTCGATCCAAACCACCAATTCTGTGTCAGACGCGGGAAACGGCGCCAGTTCGTGTTTTCAAATTACGCCGGCCGGATCCGCCAATCCCGTGGATGTGATTCCGCCCATTGTTGACGTATTTGGTAATTTCACCCGCTACGGATGCAGAACCGACATGACGGGCCTTGGAGGCGCCACGGCGCCCACGTTCCATCTCATCTCGGGTTTTGGCGCAAACCATCACCTCGGCGGATTCCCGGGCGCACAGTGTTGCGCTTCCCGCGCCAACGGCGTCAATCCAATGTCCGGGCCGGACGGCCTTGAAGTGAGCACAGACGGGAAGACCTTGTTCGTCGCCAATGGCAGTTCTTCGGTTGTAGTTTTCGATTTGACCACGATGAACTTGACCACCAATCCACCCACACCGCCCGCCGTTCTTGCCACGATACCCACCGGTGTTTCTGCCGACTACGACGGGCCGCAGGGCATTTCGGGCTGCGTGTCTTCCTGGAACGGCGAGGCCGGATCGGCTACAGATTGCGGAGATGACCGCGCCGATGAAATGTCCTTCGACAACGTACACAAGGTTCTTGCAGTTATAAATGGCGACCCTGGATTGCCATTTGTGACGTTCATCGACATGTCGCACATTGTAAACAAGACTGGAACTCTGGCTCAACAGCACTGCCTGCCGATTGACTCGACTCTGGCCTATGGCCCTTATCCTCCAGCCTTCGATCCCACTACTTATCCGCTGCAAGGGTCCGGCACCGGTGTGCCCCCGTCACTGCAGTTGGATCCGGGGAACGGCGGATCATTCAATCCCCCAAGCTGTATTCTCGGACAAATCTATTACGACGGCGCGGGAGGACTAAATTCCGGCGGGTCTGGAACCGGCTTCGGTCTCAATGCTGGTGTTGCAGTTGACGTCGTACCAGTTCCGGGCACTCCTATCGGTACTTTCCCCTGCCCTGATCCCTCCAATCCGCACGTGTTCAGCGGCGTTTCCGGATCAGCAGCAGCCGATGGTCCGTTAGGGTTGTTGGGCATCGGGACAACTCCGAGCGGCGTTTCCTACGCGATTCCTTGTCATCACGGCCCCCTCCTCGACCAAGGCTCGGGAATATATTGCAGCCAAACCGCCCCTGGCAGCACTTGTGCTGGGGCGATAGCTCCGGCCGGGTTGGGTGGGATGGTATGGGATCCCAATAGCGGCTACCTGCTACAGACGAACGAGAATGCCATCCCTGTCACCAACATCGGAACCGTTGACGTTATCGACCCCAGGCTTAAAGACACCAGTTGCGGAGGCGCGTCTTGCGGGCCCGTGGTTATCAACAGCCTCATCATGCCGAATTGCATGCCGACAAGCATTACCAATGGGCCAGGGACGAACTTTCTCGTAGGCTGTGCAGATCATGACGGCGAGTCGTTCCCTGCCAACGAATACATAATCAATTACACGCCAACCAATAAGATCGTCTGTACGGCAGACCCGGCTACTAGCGTCAACTGCGTGCCAATCAACAATGTTGGCGGCGTCGACGAGGTTTGGTACAACCCTGGCGATAACAAGTATTATCTGGCGGCGCGCGACATGCAACCCAACGCCGTCATGGGCGTCATCGATGCAAAAACAAACCAATGGCTGTACAACATGCCGACCGGATCCAATGCACATAGCATCTCGGTAGACCCGAGCAACAACCATGCATTTGTGCCCCTCCAGTCTGGCACGGTTTGCTCGACGCTGGCCTCCGCCGGTTGCATCGGAGTCGCCGCAGAACAGTAGGGGAAGCCGCCGGTGACGGTGATATAGTTGCCAGAGACGCGCAATCCGGTGCGGGTTGCGCGTCCAGAATCGCGAAGTGATTTATGAAGAATCGTTTTAGTTTTTTCCCAAGGAATTGCGGCCTTGCGTTATGCGTTCTTCTTTCAGCTGCTGTTTACAGTGGAGCCGGCGAGCAACCCACATCCAAACCCACGGATGTCCCTGCAACCGTAATCGCGCACCTGCCTTTGCCGCAAGCGACAGGAAGTCAAATGTTGCTGCAGAAAGAAAAAGGCAAGCAGTATTTGTACGTGCAGCAAGCGACGAAGCAGGGCTTCATGGTCGTGGACGTGTCCAAGCCGGAGGAGCCGACCTTATTGAAACGGACGGCAGAGTCAAATCAGGCGACTTCCGGAAATCTGCAGGTCGTCAGTCCGGACGTTGCGCTCGCGGAGGCACCGGAAAAGACGCCGACAACTCTGACCAGCAACAGCCATCCCACCGAAACGGTTCGCGTGCTCGACCTGAGCGACCCGCACAATCCTAAGACTTTGGAGACTTTCAACAAAGTCACCAGCGTTCTTCCCGACAGTACTCACGGACTGATCTACCTTACCAATAACGACGGCCTCTATATTCTCCGCTACAATCACCCGTCGCGATTCGAGCCAGCCAAGAAGAAACCGCCCTGCACTTCCGAGTCGGAGATTCAGGCTATGCCCCCGGACTGCGAGTAAATGACATCAGACGGCGCGAAGCTTTAACTATAGTTATCTCGAGACGTCGGCGACTGAGCAATCCTTGTCGATGGTCTTGATCGAGGTTACGGTCAAAGTCACGGGCGAGGCGTTGGTTCGTGCCAAAGAGTCGGAACTCGTGGCCAGGCTCGGCGACTCGCTGCCCGTCACTTCCACTCGCTGCCCGAGGTAATGGGCGAGCTTAACCCCATGCCTCCCATGGAGTTCATAGGCGACGCCCGGGTTAGTTTTCATCAAAATGAAATCGCCGTTGGATCGACCCACGCAGCCTCGCATGGTGACCTGTCCTTTGGAATCTTTGGTATCTTGCTGGCTGTTCTTGGCGGGCGTGTTGTCCTGCGCCAGCAGGAAGCTTCCTAACAGTAGAAGCACTGCAAAGCAAAGCTTATTCATAGGAACTTTCCTCTCCACCACAATGGATTCCAATCCTGTTGCGTTGGTTGCGTAAATCCTCAGGCGGACGAGTTCATTTCACGTGGGTTTCCTGATAATGCAGTTCCTTCCATTGTCCACCGCGCTTCACCCAGAGTTCGCCGATGTACACCCTTGAGTAGCGTACGAGCGATTTAGGTGGAAACTGGATCGTGCTCTCGTAGATGACGAACGCCGCGTCCGGGCTCAGCGGAGTCAGCTTCATTCCCCAGAGCGTGTAATTGGATACATTCTGCTCCGACATTTCGGCCACCGCCTGAAGCTTGCTACGTTCGCCTTTGCCGTCGACTTCAACCCCCTGGTAGTCATCCGCCAACAGATCACCATACGCTTTCTTATCCTTATTCTTGATCGCTTCCCATTCGGCTTTGATTTTGGATTCAAACAGATTCCTCAGGGCGTCATCGGCGGGATTTCCGGACGCTCGCTCTTCTCCGAATTTGGTCGGCATTGTGGGCTGTTGTTGCGCCGGTGCGAATGACGTAAGTATCACAATAAGAAAGATGGACGCTAAGTAGTTTTTCATCATTTCTCCAAACAGGAATTGCCTGCGCGCTAACAAGTTATCATCGTTTTCAGGCGAGCCCAACTGACTGTCACTGCGTTAGAATGACGCGCGACCGAATCACGGCCGTAAGACCGAATCCAATCTACGTATGCCGCAAAACAATAGCGAAATTATCGCGGGTGAGATTTTCTCCGCGCAGCAGACGGGCAAGATGATCGATCTCCTTTCAGCGCGGCCTGAGTTCGATCTCAACACGGCTTATGCCGTCGAGTCGATGCTCAAGAAGTTCCGGGAAACTGACGGACACAGATCCGTCGGCCGCAAAGTTGGCTACGCCAATAAGGCTATGTGGCGGGCGCTGAAGTTGGAGACTCTTGTCTGGGCTCACATGTACGACGACGCGGTGGATTTCAGCGAAAACAATTCAGCGGCCTTGTCTATTGCAAATCCTCGATCACTGAAGATCGAACCTGAGATAGTTTTTGGTTTGAAAACGCCGCTCACGGGGCAAGGTCTTGATGCGACTGCTGCGCTCGCATCCCTGGATTGGCTGGCGATCGGATTCGAGATCATCGATTGTCCTTTTCCGGACTGGAACTTTCAGCCTAGTGATTTCGTGGCTTCGTTTGGACTTCATGCCGCTCTCGTGGTCGGCGAAAAAGTTCAAGTCCGTCCCGATCTCATCCCAAAGCTCGTCGACGAGCTGCCGCGATTTAAAGTTCGCGTGTTGAACCATGGAGAGTTCGTAGAGGAAGGCTCCGGCAAGAATTGTTTGAAGAATCCAGCGTTGTGCCTGGCTGAACTTGGATCAGCCATCGAGCGCCGCTTTCCGTCGGAGCCGTTGACCGCTGGGGAGATCGTCAGCTCTGGAACGCTCACGGCCGGACATCGGACTGACAGCGGCGATCTTTGGCGAGTCGAAGTCGAGGGACTGCCGCTGCCGTCGCTGACCCTGCGTCTGACTTGACGTTAGTAAGGAGCCGGCACCACGGCATCTTCCGGATAGCCTCCCATGCCGAACTCAGGATAGTCGAGACCTTCTTCTTCCACCTGCGGAGCCACTCGCATGCTCTTTACTTTGTTGACGGCCCAGAAGACTCCGTAGGTTAAACCGAACGCCCAGACGGCATAGAGAGTTGCTCCCATGAGCTGACATAGAAACTGCCGCGTATCGCCGTGGAGCAAGCCGGTTACGCCTTGGCCAGCTCTTCCGAGATAGGCAGTCGCACCCACGCCGTTCCAGCCGAGGCCGTAGGTACCATCGGCAAAAATTCCCACGCATACCGCGCCGAACCAACCACAATAACCGTGAACGGAAATCGCGCCGCAAGGATCATCGATGTTGAGGACGCGGTCATTGAACAGGACCCCGCCGCAAACCAGACAGCCGGCAAGAATTCCGATGATTGTCGCAGAGGTGGGAGACACAAAGGCGCAGGGGGCAGTGATCGCAACTAATCCTGCCAGCATTCCGTTACAGGCCATGGTGATGTCGGGTTTTCCGAACGCAAGATACCACAGCAGCATGGCGGCCGCGGAACCTGCAACTGCGGCTAGATTCGTATTCACCGCGACTACCGAGATACGAAGGTCTGTCGCTCCCAGAGTGGAGCCCGGGTTGAATCCCATCCATCCAAAAAGCAGAATGAACGTGCCGGTCACGACATAAACGATGTTGTGCGCGGGAAAGACGCGGATCTTCCCGCCCGGGCCATATTTACCGAGCCGCGGACCTAGAATGATTGCGAGTGCCATCGCGCAGAAACCACCGACCGCATGGACGACCGATGATCCTGCAAAGTCGACATAACCGTGGCCGAGATTCAATGTGGAACCAACTTGCGAGAGCCAACCCCCACCCCAAGTCCAGCAGCCGGAGATCGGATAGAGAATAGCGCCGATGAAGAGTTCACAGAGCAGGAACGCCCAGAAAGTGATGCGCTCGCATACCGCACCGACAATGATGTAGCCGGCGGTCTCCATAAAAACCACTTCGAAAAGCGTTAGACAGTTACTGGAGACGTCATAAGCAGGACCAGTGAGAAAAAATCCCCTGCCGCCGACGAAGCCCCATTGTCCGCTCCCGATCAGAAAGTGATTCAGTGTAGGGATACCGCCAAGATTGGTCGGTGAGGCATTGATATTTACCGCCCCAAACTGAAACGCATACCCAACCGCGTAATATGCAAGGAAGGCAAACACGTAAGCCGCGAAGTTAAGCATCATCA
>Ga0307476_10001659_pt1 | contig 13520 bp, 13 predicted proteins | sample atmos_gasesECM2C_2_FD_203314 | JGI IMG/M metagenome (GOLD analysis project Ga0307476, IMG submission 203314) | Hardwood forest soil microbial communities from Morgan-Monroe State Forest, Indiana, United States - atmos_gasesECM2C_05 | ecosystem: Environmental > Terrestrial > Soil > Temperate... | reverse complement strand
GCGACTTGAGTTTCTGGTTGGCCCCTGACACGAACGCCCCGCCGCAGTTTAGAACCATGAAAAAGTACAGGTATTTCAATTAGTTGTAGCGAGGCAAGGAATGGCCTGACAAGAACAAAACCTATTTCCACAGTCGAAGATAATTATAACAATTCAAAAGTGGCGGCGAATTGTTGTTTGTATGTGTTCTAAACGGAAAGCGTGCTGGAGAAATTCTTCTTGTTTGCCAACCCTATCGACATCGCAAAAATTGCATTGGCAGGCACAATATGTCCGCGTTCGATGTGTGTCTCGTAAGACACGCGTCGGCGATTTCATCGCAGCGATAAAATATTCCCGCGGAAGTGCGACCGATCGTCGGCTCGCCGTTCGGTCGTCAGGTCTTGAGCCGCACATAGTCGGCGTAAACCGGCTCCCACATCTTGGCCTTCACCGCCGCGGCGAGCGCTTGGTCTGAAACGACAGCGGCGAGCCCGTCTGCCTGCGCCTGCTTGGCAACCGCCATCGCCACGTGGAACGAGAGCTCGCGCGTCCGCACCAGCGGCGGCAGCAGGTTGGCCTGCGGATCGTGTTTGGCGGGAGACATTTCGGCGATGGTGCGCGCCGCGGCGAGAAACATACCGTCCGAAATGCGGTGCGCCTTGGCGGCAAGGGCGCCAAGCCCGATGCCCGGATAAACATAGGCATTGTTGGTCTGGTCGACTCGGAAGGTTTGACCGTCGCGCTCGATCGGCGGGAACGGGCTGCCCGTGCCGATGACGGCGCGGCCTTCGGTCCATTCGAACAGTTCCTGCGGTGTCGCCTCGGCGCGCTCGGTCGGATTCGACAGCGGAAAGATCACCGGCCGGCGCACGCGGTCGGCCATGGCGCGCACGACGGCCTCGTGGAACGCGTGCGGTTGCCCGGACGTGCCGATAAGCACCGTCGGCCGTGCATTGGCAACGACGTCGCCGAGGCCGATCCGGTCGGGCGACGCCAAAGTCCAGGACGACAGCGCCGCGCGCTTCTGCACGAAGGGTGCTTGAAACGGCTGCAGGCCCGTCATGGTGTCGATCAGCAAGCCGTCGCGATCGACCAGATAGAAACGGCTGCGCGCTTCGGCTTCCGCAACGCCGGCATCGACCATCGCCCGCAACAGCAGCGCGCAAATGCCGGTGCCTGCGGAGCCGGCGCCGAATACCGCGACGCGCTGCTCGTTAAGCGGCGTGCCGGTGACATTGATCGCGCTCAACAACGTGCCGACGGCGATCGCGGCGGTGCCCTGGATATCGTCGTTGAAGGTGCAAAGGCTGTCGCGATAGCGCGCCAGCAACCGGTTGGCGTTGCCGATGGCGAAATCCTCCCAATGCAGCAGCACATGCGGCCAACGCTCGCGTACCGCATCGACGAAGGTGGCGATGAACGCGTCATAGGCGTCGCCGCGCATCCGTTCGTGTTGCCAGCCGATATATTGCGGATCGTCCAGATGCTCGCGGCTGTCGGTGCCGACGTCGAGGATGATCGGCAGCGTGGTCGCAGGATGCAGCCCGGCGCAGGCGGTATAGAGCGCCAGCTTGCCGATCGGGATGCCCATGCCGCCGGCGCCTTGGTCGCCGAGGCCAAGGATGCGCTCGCCGTCGCTGACGACGATCGCTTCGACACCGTCGAAGCGCGGATTGCCGAGGATGCGGCGGATGTCGTCCCGGCGCGGATAGCTGAGAAACAGGCCGCGGGGTTTGCGGAAAATGCTCGAGAATTGCTGGCAGCCGAGACCGACCGTCGGCGTATAGACGATCGGCATCATCTCTTCGATGTTGTACGTCAACAGCGCGTAGAACAGGGTCTCGTTGCTATCCTGCAGGCCGCGTAGGAAGACGTATTTCTGCATATCGCTGCCGAGCTTGCGAAAGGCGTCGAGGCGGCGTTTGACCTGATAGTCGAGCGTGGCGACGTGCGGCGGCAACAGGCCGTGCAGCTCGAAGGCATCGCGCTCGGCCTCGGTAAAGGCCGTGCCTTTGTTGAGGAGCGGATCGTTGAGGAGCTCATAGCCGCTGAGCGCGGTGCGGACCGTCTGCAAAGATTGATCGTTCATCGGCCCCGTTTCCCAGCCGACAGAGACGATACTCTCGAACGGCGAAATTTTATAGCGTGACAATGGCCGCGCCGTCACGCCCCGGTGACTGCGAGCAGTGCTTCCTTGATCTTTGCCATGGCGTAGTGTCCCGCGGTTTCCAATTCGATATGCGGAAGGTTGGGCAGCTCGTTTGCTGCCACTACGGCATCGACGATCGCCGGGCCATCGGCCGCGAAAGCCTCGCTGATGGCTCCTTTCAATTCGCCGGGCTTCGTGGCCTTGAAGCCGTGGCCGCCGCAAGCTCGGGCAAGCGCTGCGAAGTCCGGATTGGGGAATTCGATGCCTTGCTTGAACGGAGGCAGGCCTATGGACTCCGCCTCCAACGTGATCAACCCGAAACCCGAATTGTTGTACACAACCGCCTTCACCGGCAGCTTGTGGTGCACGGCGGTGAGGAACTCGCACATCAACATATTGAAGCCGCCATCGCCGCAAAGGGCAACGACCTGCCGCGACCGATCCAGCGCCTGGATGCCGTTGGCCTGACCGAGCGCCGTTCCGACCGCGGCATTGTTGAAGGAGCCGACGATCCGCTGCGATCCGCTCTGGCGTATCCAATTGGCCGACCACAGCGTGTTGAGCCCGGTATCAAAAACAAAAACGGCATCGCGTTTGGCGAGGTCGCTGACTGCCCGGGCGACGGCTTGCGGATGGATGACATCCTTGCTGCGTGCCGGATCGGCTTGCTTGTCCAGCATCACGTCCCACTTGCGGCGCTCGTTGGTCACTCGGTCGAAGAATTTTGTATTGCTTTTGGACGCGACACGGCCGAGCAGCAGCTTGAGCGTCGGCCGCACCGAGCCGAGGACGCCGAGCGCGGTCGGCGCACGCCGTCCGAGCGCTTGCGCCCTTTCGTCGATCTGGATGACGGCGCCCTTATGCGGCAGGAATTCCGAATATGGATAGTCGGTGCCGAGCATCAGCAGCAGCTCGCAATGCATGACTGCATTGTAGACGGCCTTGGTGCCGATCATGCCGATGCCGCCCATCCAATGCGGATCATCGTAGGGCATGATGTCCTTGCCCTTGACCGAATGGATCAGTGGCGCCTTGAGCCGATCCGCGAGTGCGCGCAGCTCGTCTGCAGCGCCGTGGCATCCGGCTCCGCACATGATGACGACGCTGTCGGCCGCGTCGACCCGGCGGGCGATGTCGGCAATGTCCGCTTCGCTCGCTACGAGCTCGGGCCTCGGCCTCAACGTCGAAACGCTGGAGACCGCGCCGTCGACCTTTGCGGCGATGACATCCTGCGGAAGCGTCAGGTGGGCGACGCCACGCCCCGCATAGGCGGCGGCGATCGCCTGGTGAATGACGGCCGGCGCTTGGGATGGCGAGGACACGGTTTCGGTGTAAAGCGAGACGTCACGGAACAGCAGATCCGGCTCGGTGGTCTGGATGAAGTCGGTGCCGTGCATCTTGCGCGCCATGTCGCCCGACAGCGCGAGAACGGGGGCGTGGTCGCGGCTCGCTTCATAGAGACCGGCGACAAGATGCGTGCTGCCGGGTCCGGTCGTGCCGGCGCAGACCCCGAGCCGGCCTGTAAGCTTGGCTTGGCCGGAGGCGGCAAGCGCCGCTCCTTCTTCGTGGCGCACGCCGACCCATTCTATGTCACTGCGGCGGACCGCGTCGGCAAGCGGGTTCAGCGAGTCGCCGATCAATCCGAAGATATGCTTGACCCCGAGCTGCTGGAGCGTGCCGACGAGAATGTCCGCAACCGTCTGGGACATCTGTGCCTCCTCTTTGCCACTACGCCCGGCTCCTGAGTTCGAAGCCTTAGACCACAAAGGTGACGGCGGGATGCGATCCAGAAGCCGTCGAACGATCCGGCTTGGGGCGTCAGCCGGAGAAAAGTGCGGCATCCGCCATGGCTATTGCCACTCGCGGAGCGGACGTTTTCTGCGTCAGCCCTCGACGTCGGTTTCCGGCCGGTCGGTGCCGGCCGACAGCTCTTCGTGCCAGCGGCCGTTGGCGTCTTCCCACGAGATAGTCCGAGTTTCGCCCGGCACGTGCTGTTCGCGGGCGGCGCGCTCGGCAGCTTTCCGGGCGAGGTCGTGGGACGGGAAGGTCTCGGAGAACACGCCATCGACCTTGTAGGCCCAGCCGCCGTCGTGCTCGACGATTTGATAGGTGATCTTGGTCATGGTTCACGCCTCACGGATACCAGCTTCGGTGCGATCATCGCGCCGGATCGCGCGACCGGCAAGCTTGTTGCGACGCTGCTCGCTCATGCGCCCTGCGGATGGAACTTTCTCAGCGCGAGGAAACCGAGCACGACGAAGATCGCCAGCAGGACGAGCTGCGACCCGACGAAGGCCGGCTCGGTGCTTTGCGTCGGCGCCAGCGCGTGCAGAAAGCCGATCTTCTGGAACGCCTGGATGATGCCGACGAAGCAGTCGAAGTAGATCGCGATCATGGCGCCGACGACATAGATCCAGCGCCATAGTCCTCTGAGATGAAGAAAATATAGACCGATGACGGCGAGCGCCAGGAAGACCAGCGACAGGATGCCGACACCTTGCGCCGGCGTGAACGTGGTGTTGTGAAAGAAAAATCCGGTGACGCTGGTGAGGACCAGGAAGAGAAGCGCAAGCGCCGTCCAGCCGGGCACGCTTTTGCCCTGCACCATGGCGAAGGCGACGATCACGCCGACAACGATCCCGACCAGGCTGATCAGGACATGGACAATGGTGAATGCGTGGACCGACAGACCCAGAATCATGACACGCCCCGCCAAATGGAAATAAATCGCACGGTGATTGCGTTACACGGTTGAGCCTAGCAGGCTTCGATGTCGTTTTGTTACGGTTTCGAGGCCATTGTTCGTGCCACGTCAGGCCGGCGGCGCCGTGCTGTTCTCGCGCTTTCGCCGCGCTTCGTAAGCCCGCAGATGCGCATAGGCGACACCCAGCAACGACAAGTCGTTGGGTCCGCCGCCGCCGCCGCCGCCGCGCCGGAGCAGATCGCCGAGGATATGGTCGGCCTCGGTCGGCGCGCCGCGCTCGACGTCGCGCAGCATCGAGGCCGCGAATGTCGAGCCCGGCATTGTCAACATGGCCCGGTTTCGCGTCATCGCCGCCGCACTCGGCGCAAAGTTTTGCGCCGTGGCAATGCCTGCGCATTCATCGAGCAGCGCCAGCGACAGATTTTCCGCGCCGGCGGCGACGATATCGCCAACGGCGGCCCGCATCAGGCAATTGCTGCCGGCCATGGTGGCGATGAGAACCCACTTCTCCCACATCTCCTGCAAGATGGTCTTGCTGAGCCGCGATTCGAAATTGGCGCCTGAGAAGGTCGAGGCGATCGCCTCGACGCGCGGCGACGTCTCGCCGTTCTGTTGGCCGAATGACAGGCCGTGGGTGTCGTTGAGATGAAGAATGCGGCCGTCGCCGTCGAGGGTAACGGAAATCACGCATTGACCGCCGAGTACGGCAGCGGCGCCGGCGCCGAAACGTTCGCCGAGGTATTCCATATGACCCATGCCGTTGAGGAGCGGCAGGATCGTCGTGTCTGGTCCGACGGCGGGCGCGAACGAATCCGCGGCGGACTGAAGATCATAAGACTTGCAACTGAGCAGAATGAGGTCGAACGGCCGGCGCAGTGCGTCTGCGGCGATGGTCGGCGGTGCCGGCAAGCTCGCATCGCCAAAGCGGCTGCGGATGACGAGGCCGACTTTTTCCAGCTGCGCCTTGCGCCGCGGCCGCACCAGAAAGGTCACGGCACGGCCGGCCTGCAACAGCCTGCCGCCAAAATAACCGCCGATTGCGCCGGCGCCGACCACCAGGATGCGCATGAGGATTTTGTCCTAGTCGACCAGCTGCGTGAGGCCCGGCACCACGATCTTGTCGGGCGTGATGTCGGTCTTGATGTCGCCGAGCGCCTTCATGGCGTTGATCAGGTTCTGCATGCGCACGCGCGAGATGGCGTTGGTCGGTGCGAAATAGTTTATCTTGCGCAGGAAGTCGTAGCTGCGCTCGACCGGCGCGCGCGCCGACTTCATCTCCTTCACCAGGATATCGACCGCCTCCGTCCGATTGGCCGGATCGTCGAACCAGGCGACGCTTTTGTCGATGACCGCGAGCAGCTTGACCAGCGTGTCGCGGTGCGCCGCCGCATAGGCGAGCGACACGTCGGTGCCGGAAAACGGCAGGTCGGGCGCATAGTCCATGATCAAGCCGACGCTGTGGAAGCCTGAGTCCTCGGCGAAGAAGCTGACCGGGGGTGCCAGCATCGTGGCGTCGGCGGCGCCGGATTTCAGCGCCGCGAAGCGGCCCGCGGTATTGCCGACCACGGTGATGTCGTAGTCGCCGTCCTTCAGGCCGTTGGCCTGCATGATGCGCTCGAGATAGACCCGGTTGATGTCGATCAGGCCACCGATGCAGATGGTCTTGCCTTTGAGATCCTTCACCGTAGCGATGGTCGGCTTGGCCATCATCTCGTAAGCCGAAACCTGGCCGACGATGCGCAAAAGCCCGACAGGTGCCCCTTTTTCGACGGCGTGGATCGGCTCGACCACACCGACGTCGGCGACGATGTCGAGCGAGCCCGCGGACAGCTGCTGCACCAGGCCGGAAGCGGTCGGCACGTAGATGACGTCCAGCGTAATTCCGGCGTCGCCAAAGAAGCCTTTCGCAATGCCGATATACCAGGGCCAGCCGACCGCATTGGCCGAGCCGATCATTCCGGTCGCGATGGTCTCGGCAGCCTTGACCGATGGCGCCGCAAAAATAACCAGGGCGAAACACAGCGCGCCCATGAATGGCGTCAGTCGCGACGTGGCCATGGCCGTACCCTTCCGAATTGATGTCCGCGCTTCTGGCGTCGCGGCGTGCGCTGTTACCTTGCCGGTTTCTCCAACTTGCGACAATGCGGCGGAGCGTCCAAATCGTTCACGCGGCCGGCGGGCGGCGGGGCACCAAGAGGTTGGCGGTGAACATCTGCACGGCTTCGTCGTTCTGATTGAGCGTTGTGTTCTGCATCCGGATCATGCCGCGATCGGGCTTCGATTTCGATGGCCGCACTTCGAGCACCTCGCTCTTGACGCGCAATTCGTCGCCGGGCCGCACCGGCAGCGACCAGCTCAACTGGTCGAAGCCGACGCCGAGAATGCCGCCGGCCGGCCTGAATTCGCCGTCGACCATAAGCCGCATGGTCATGGCGGCGGTGTGCCAGCCGCTGGCCGCCAGACCTTTGAACGGAGATTTCAGCGCCGCGACTTCGTCGAGATGATAGAACTGCGGATCGAACTCTTTCGCGAAGGCGATGATCTCGTCCTTGACCACGCGCTTGCGCCCCGACCAATAAATCTGCCCGACGGCATAATCTTCCAGATATTGCGCTGTCATCTTGTCACCGGCTCTCGTGCAAACCACGCGCCGCCGGCCACCGCCGCGGCATTGATCAGGCCGAACGTAGCAAGCGCGACCGACAGTGCAATGAAGACTTCGGTGAGATTGCCGGTCCAGCGCAGCGCCAAATAGCCGCCGAAAGCCGCGATGACGAGGCGCGCCATGTTGGCGAGGAACGGCCACAACAAGCGTCCGGCGCCCTGCGAGGCAAAGTAGAGCGCCATGCCGAGCCCGAACAGGCCATAGGCCGGGCCGACGACGTGAAGATAGCGCGATCCGGCATCGAGCATCGCCGGAGCGGTGTCGAACAGCGACAGCCAGGCGACCGGAAATGCGGCGGCGGCGAGCCCGATCAGTTCGCACAGCGCGGCGGCGATGGCTGCGCCGATCCAGGCCACGCGCAAGGCGCGATCGCGGCGGCCGGCGCCGATATTGGTGCCGACCATGGCGACCAGCGGGCCACCGAGACCGAACACCAGCGGGATCAGCAAATATTCGAGCCGCGAGCCGGTGCCGTAGCCGGCAATGGCCGCCGGACCGAACGCGCCGACGAGACCTGTTGCGATGGCGATGGTGAGATTGGTCTGCACGGTGATCAACGCCGCGACCGCGCCGACGCGCAAAATGTCGGCGAACAGGCGCCAGCGCAGACGGACGCCGAAAAGGGAAAGCCGCACGATGCTGCGCCCGGAGCGCAGATAGGCCGCGAGCGCCACACTGCCGATCGCGTAATAGATCAGCACCGCGACGGCGCCGCCGGCGACGCCGAGCCGCGGCAGCGGGCCCAGGCCGAAGATCAGGCATGGCGACAGCGGGATCAGCACGGCGACGCCGATGACCGTGACCAGCGCCGGCACCGCCATATTGCCGGTGCCGCGAATGACATTGGCCAGCGAATTGAACAGCCAGACCAGGATCGCGCCGGCAAAAACGACGCCGGAATAGGTCAGCGCCGCATCGAGCGACGCGCCGCTGCCGCCCATCGCCGCGTAAAGCCATCGGCCGCCGAGCAGGAGGACAGCCGTGAAAGTGAGGCCAAAGAGCAGCGCGATCACCAGGGCATGGACTGCGAGCGCGTCGGCATCGGCACGGCGTCCGCCGCCGAGCGCGCGGGCAATCGCCGACGAAATGCCGCCGCCCATGGCGCCGGCCGACATCATCTGCATCAGCATGAGGAGAGGAAAGACCAGCGCAACGCCGGCCAGCGGATCGGTGCCGAGCTTGCCGACGAAATAGGTCTCGACCAGGCCGACCGAGGTTTGCGCCAGCATCACCAGCATGTTCGGCGCGGCGAGCCGGACCAGCGTCGCCGCGATCGGCCCTTCGATCAGCGCGCGGGTGCGCGGGTCGTATTTGGCTTTGTCCGCCACGGCAGCCGCCGCCGCGGTCAACCGCGGCGCGGGGGAGGCGAGGCCTACTGACGACATGCCGGCGCTCCGTTGCCTGCGGCAGCTCGTTGCCTTGAACATCGCATCACATAGGAGTATATACGCTTATATCAAGGAAGCGAGCAAGATGGCCATGCAGCCTGTTTCGACAAACCCCGCGGCTTGCAATTGCCTGGCGCTGCGCCAGGCGACGCGCCATGTCACGCAATTCTATGATCAATTCATCAGCCCGCTGGGGCTGCGCGCCACTCAGTATTCGATTCTTGCAAGGCTGCACCGCAAAGGCGCGATGACGATCAATGCACTGGCCGCCGAGCTGGTGATGGACCGCACGACGCTTGGACGCAATATCTTACCGTTGCAGCGCGACGGTCTGATCGCCGTCGGGCCGGGCAAAGCCGACCGGCGCAGCAAGGAGCTGCGGCTGACCCGCGCCGGCCAGGAGCGCTTTGCCGCCGCACAGAAGGGCTGGACCAAGGCGCAAGCGCAGTTCGAGCGCACCTATGGAGCAAGACGCGCCAAGGCTTTGCGCACGCTGTTGGAAGATGTGACGTCGCGCGAGCTGGGGTAGTCCGATATAATCCCCCTAAAGAGGCTCAATGCCGTCCACCTGCGAAGACAAGGACACCTCGGCACCATCGGTATTCCGGCCCGCAGCCCTGTTGCGCGAGGCACGGCGGCAAAAGGGGCTTGCGGCAATTAACGTACCGCCTGTCTGCATTCTCGATCCGGACGGCGATATCGTCCGGCGGCTGCAGCAATCCGGTCAGTCCAAGCCCTTCGCGGGATGGCCCTGCTACCACACGCGGCTCGATACATTCACGCTCGCGGGCCGAACCGTCGGCATCGTCGGCTGTGCGGTCGGCGCGCCGTTCGCCGTCTTGATCGCGGAACAGCTGTTCGCATCCGGCTGCCGCTTGTTGTTGAGCGTCACCTCGGCGGGCCAGATCACTCCGTCCGGTCGGCCGCCATACTTCGTCATCATCGACCGCGCGTTGCGCGACGAAGGGACCAGCTATCACTACGCACCGCCTTCGGAATACGGCGAAGCGGACGCGGCTCTGGTGGCGGCGGCGGTGGCGGCGCTTAACGGGACAAAGCAGAGTGTCAGGGTGGGATCGAGCTGGACCACGGATGCCCCGTTTCGCGAAACCGCGGACGCCATCGCGGCGGCCCGGTCAAAAGGCGTTCTCGCGGTCGAGATGGAAGCAGCCGCGCTCTATGCGTTCGCGCGCGCGGCGGGCGTTCAAGTGCTGTGCCTCGCCCATGTGACGAACACGATGGGTCAGGCAGAACAAGACTTCGAAAAAGGCGAGGCGGACGGCACTGCCGACGCGCTGGCGGTGCTCGAAGTCATCGTTGGAATGACCGACGGCCCTTGAGCCCGGGATCAGATGACTGAAGCAGATCGTTGTCCGAAACGAATTTACAGCGCCGCGATCGTCTGCACTTCGAGCAGATAATCCGGATCGGCCAGACGGGTGATGATCAATAGCGTGTTCGGCGGCGAGCCGCCCGGGAACATTTTCGGAAATTCCCGGGTGCGCCAGGCGCGGAACGCAGCCGCGTCCTCGGCACGGGTCAAATAGCTGGTGAACTGCACGACGTTGCTCCAGTCGGCGCCGACCGCGCGCAACGCGGTGAGGATATTGGCGTAGACTTGCACGCTTTGCGCCTCGATGTCGCCCTTGCCGACGGTCTTGCCGGACGCGTCGCTCGGCACTTGGCCGGCGATGAAGACGACCTGCTGCGTCCGCGCCTGCGCGATATGCGTATAAGTTCCGGGCGGCTTGGACAGCCCGTCGGGATTGAAAATCTTGATGTCCGCCATGTTGGTTCTCCCAATGTTTCCGTTTGCGCGTCTCAGGCGTAGCGCGAAAAATCGCGGCCTTCCTTGACGACGAATTCGAGCAGGAACGGCGCGCCTGTCTCGGTGACGCCGACGGCGTCCTTGATGGCGCCGAGGATGTCGCCGGGCTTTTCCACCCGCGTTGCCGCGACGTTGAGCCCTTCGGCCACTTTCTTGTAATTGCCGCCGACAGTCATGGCGCCGTATTTCTCGTCGGAGATTTTCAAGACATCGCGCTCGGCGCCCATCACGCCGTTGTTGAACACGATGGTGAGAATGGCGATGCGGTTGCGCGCGGCGGTCTCGATGTCCATGCCGGTCATGCCGAAGGATGCGTCGCCCATCACGTTGATGCAATGCTTCTTCGGCGCGGCGAGTTTTGCGCCCATGGTGATGCCGAGCCCGTAGCCGAGCTGGGTCGACTTGCCCCAGCCCATATAGGAGCCGGCGGTGGTCGTTTCCCAGAACGGGATCATCTGCTCGCGCGGGCTGCCGGAATCGTGGGTCATGATCACGTTGTCGCGGTCGAGCGTGCGCATCATGTCCCGGATCACGCGGTACTGGTTGAGCGGCATTTCGTCGGAGTTGAGGAATTTCGCCCATTCGTCGAGCCAAGCCTTCTTGCCGGCGGCGACTTCTTCCTTGAGCGAGTTGAGCGCATTGCCGCCGCCCGGGCCTTTTTGCTTGGCGACTTCGGCGATCAACGCATCGATCACGAGACCGGCGTCGCCCACCACGGCGAGATCGGCGCGATATTCCTTGTTGATGTCGCCGGCGTCATTGGTGGAGTGGATGATGGTCTTGCCCGCCGGCACCGCCGGCCCGAAATTGGTGATTGTCAGGCTCGAGCCGATCGCCATCACGACGTCGGACTTCTTCATGAAATCGGCGAACATCTTTGAGCGCGAGCGCGTTGCGCCGCCGAGCGCCAGTGGATGGTTGTCGGGGATCGCGCTCTTGCCCGGATTGGTGGCGACCACCGGCGCCGGCAGCAGTTCGGCGAGCGCCGCGAGCTTGTCGCCGGCTTCGGCATAGTGCACGCCCTGGCCGGCCCACAGGATCGGGTTCTTGGCCGCAAGCAGCATCTCGACCGCTTTCTTGATCGCATCCGGATCGGGCGCGGTGCGCTGCACCGGCACCGGCTTGTAGATCAGCTCGCCCTTGAACTCGGCTTCCGCCACTTCGTCCGGCACTTCGATCAGCACCGGGCCGGCTTTGCCAGTGCGCATGGCCTGGTAGGCGCGCCGCATCAGGTCGGGCAATTCCTGCACGTTGTGCGCCAGCGCCGACCATTTGGTCACCGGCCCATAGACGGCAGCGGCGCGGAACGCCGGGCGCACATATTGCTTGGCCAGCGGCATGCCGCCGGAAACGATCAGCAGCGGCACGTTCTCGGCATAGGCCTGGGCGATGCCCGGAAACGCGTTCTCGATGCCGGGCCCGGCCTGGGCGCCGAACACGCCGTTCTTCTTGCCGCGCTTGATGCGCGAATAGCCGTCGGCGATGCCGACGCCGACGCGCTCCTGCCGGCACAGGATCGGCCGGATGTCGATCGCCGCGCACGGTTCGATCACCTGGTTGCGCGGATAGCAGGAGAAAAATTCAGTGCCTTCGCGCTTGAGAATATCGGCAATGACTTCGGCGCCATTCATGTGCGTTCATCCCTGACTTGTCTTATTGTGCGATCGGTGAAATCCTTGTCGCAGTATAGCGAAGTCGGAGCGCAAGTATAACCATGGTGCGGCTTGTTTCGCTTTGCCTCGTTCTGGGTTTTGCGTTCGCCGCGGCGCCGGCGCCGGCGCGAGCAGGGGATGTTTGGGCCTGCACCGATACGCCCTATTGGTGCATGCGCGACGCGATTTATGCGCAATTCAAGCTGATCGCGCGTCTGGAGGCCGATCCGGACATCGATGAGGCCGTCAAGGGGCCGCTGATCACCGCGGCGCGCGCCGAAATTCACCGCTTGCGCGCAACGATCAGCGAACCGCCGCCCCACGAGTGGACGACGATCGGTTCGCCGTTCCACCAAGCGCTCACGCCGTGCTGCTACACACGCAAGCCGCTTTATCTCCGCTGAGCGATCTGCACGGCACATTGGAAGCAGACATGGTCAGTTCGCGTGGCCGTTTCGTCTGGTACGAGTTGACGACCACAGACGCGGACGCGGCCAAAGTCTTCTACGCCGACGTCGTCGGCTGGGGCCTGCGCGACGCATCGATGCCCGGCGTGGTCTATACGCTCTTCACCGCCGGCGAGGATCCGGTCGCCGGACTGATGGGGCTGCCGGCCGAGGCGCAGAAAATGGGCGCACAGCCGTGCTGGACGGGTTATGTCGGCGTTGACGATGTGGACGCCGCGACCGATCGCCTGAAGCGCCTGGGCGGAACAGTGTATGTGCCGCCGACGGATGTCCCCGGGGTCAGCCGCTTTTCGGTCGTCGCCGATCCGCAGGCGGCAACGTTGGCTTTGGTCAAGTGGTTGAATCCTGGCCAAGAGCAAACCGCCGCGCTGACATCGCCGGGCCATGTCGGTTGGCACGAACTGTCCGCCGTCGATTGGGAGCAGGCGTTCGCGTTTTACGGCGAGCTTTTCGGCTGGCAGAAAGTTCACGCCGACTTCGGCGGCATCGGCGCCTATCTGCTCTTCTCCGCTGCAGGCCAGACTATCGGCGGCATGTCCACCAAACCTTCGACGGTGCCGATGCCGTTCTGGCTTTATTACTTCAATGTCGGCGACGTCGACGCGGCGGCGGAGCGCGTCAAGGCCGGCGGCGGCAAGATTCTTGAGGGGCCCATCGAGGCGCGAGGCGGCAACCGGATCGCCCG
>Ga0307476_10001657_pt1 | contig 13526 bp, 12 predicted proteins | sample atmos_gasesECM2C_2_FD_203314 | JGI IMG/M metagenome (GOLD analysis project Ga0307476, IMG submission 203314) | Hardwood forest soil microbial communities from Morgan-Monroe State Forest, Indiana, United States - atmos_gasesECM2C_05 | ecosystem: Environmental > Terrestrial > Soil > Temperate... | reverse complement strand
GAAGAGAGACAAGAAAACCCGCGACGCATGCTCGCAGATGAAAAGGCGTTCCGTTGAGGGACTTTTTCAACACCCACTCGCCATTACACTTATTGAACGTTCTCCCCAAGGCGGATTACTGCCAGTCCCTCGGTGTACATGACGACTCGGCTTTGCCAATCCCAATCTCTTCCCGCGCGTTGTGCGACCTTTCAGCGAGGGTCTGGACATGAGTTCCTTGCGAAGCCACTGGAGCCGCCAACACGAAAGGGGTCCTTCGACTGCGCCACTGCTTCGCGTTCGCGAAGCAGTGACTTCGCTCAGGATGACAATTCGTTTTTGCGGATTGCATGTGTGCCAGTTTGCAGTCCCGCTTTTTGCCAATCGCTTTCTTTCGCCAGCGTTGTAATATGTCGCAATACCTTCCATGAGCCCCACGCCTCCGCATGCGGATTTGCCGGATGTTGCGCCTAAGGTGCAACAGGATGTGGCGCGGTTGGCGGCGTCGCCGGAGGTGCGGTCGGCGTTTAATTGGCTGCGCATGCAGGAGCCGCAGCTGGCGCAGTGGCAGATGGAGATGGCGCGAATTGCGGCGCCTCCGTTTGGCGAGTCGGCGCGCGCGGCCTGGCTGGCAGAGCGCTTTCGCGAAGTGGCGCTCGACGACGTTCGCATTGACGATGTGGGCAACGTGTTCGGCGTACATCCGGGATTTGGGCAGCGCTATGTGGCTTTGAGCGCGCACATCGATACTGTGTTTCCGGCGAACACACCGTTGAATATCCGGCAGCAGGGCAGCCGGCTGTATGGGCCGGGAGTTTCGGATAACGGCGCGGGAGTGACGGCGATGCTGGGGATTGCCGCGCTGCTGCGGGCGGTGCGGGTGCGGCATGCGCTTCCGTTTGTGTTTATTGGGAATGTGGGCGAAGAAGGCGAGGGCGACCTGCGCGGGATGCGGCACATTTTTTCTACGCCGCGATGGAAAGATTCGATCGCTTATAGCGTGGTGCTGGATGGCGCGGGCGCGGACACGATTGTTGCCGAAGCGCTGGGCAGCCGTCGTTTTGAAGTGATTGTGCGCGGGCCGGGAGGACATTCGTGGAGCGACTTTGGGGCGCCGAATCCGATTGTCATTCTGGCGAAGGCGATTGAGACCTTCACCGCTGCGCCGGTGCCGGCGGCTCCGAAGACCACGTTCAACATTGGAGTGATTCGTGGCGGGACTTCGGTGAATTCGATTCCGGAGTCGGCGAGCATGAAAGTGGATATCCGATCGACTTCGATGGCGGAGATGGAGCGGCTGGAGCAGACGCTGCGGCTGGCGCTGAATCGCGCGGTGGAAGATGAGACGATGGCGGCGGAGATGCGGTCGACTGCGCAGAAGCGGCCCTCGGGAGTGAGTTGCGAAGTGGTGCCGATCGGCAACCGTCCGGCAGGAGAGCTTGCCGTAGGCGCACGGATTCTGCATGTGATCCGGGCGGTCGATGCGCAGCTGAATAATGCGGCGCAGGTGCAGCGGGCGTCGACGGATGCGAATATTCCGTTGTCGCTGGGGCAGGAGGCGATTGCAATTGGCGGCGGCGGGTCCGGGGGCGGGGCGCACACCTTGCAGGAATGGTTTGACAGTAATGGGCGCGAGCTGGGGCTGAAGCGGATTCTGTTAACGATGCTGGCGCTGGCGGGAGCGGGGGAATGATGGGTGGATTAGGAACCTCGGGGGCTAAAGCCCTTTTTGGAAGTAGGCGGCTATTCGCAGCGCTGAAGCGCTGCGCCACGCAAAGGCTGTCGGCTGCTGGCGAATCCCACCCTTCGCAAAGGACGCGAAGGATGGGGCACCCGCTTTTGTCGGCGGTGTTTGCAACTACGGTTACTTGCTTCGCTTTTGGACAAACACAGAATCCTGCGCCTGCGGTCGGTACATCGACGGTAGCTCCGGGGCCGAAGGCTGATGCTATCTACCTGCACGCGAACGTTTATACCGGTGTACCATCGAATGCGCAGTTCAGCTCGATTTTGCGCGAAGAGGCGATTGCAGTGCGCGGGGAGCGCATTCAGGCGGTGGGGAAGAATCTCGACATCCAAAAGCTCAAAGGTCCGCAGACACAGGTCATCGACCTAGGCGGGCATTTCGTCATGCCGGGATTCAACGACGCTCACATGCACCTGGCCGATGCGGGGCTGCAGAAGTTGAATGTGGATTTGGTGGGAGTGAAGACGCTGGATGAATTCCGCGAGCGGGTGCGGGCTCGAGTGACAAAGGCGGCGCCGGGCGAATGGATTCTTGGCGGTGGTTGGGACGAGACGATGTGGCCGGTGAAGGCCATGCCCAGCCGCTGGGATCTGGATGAGGTTTCAGGCGACCATCCCGTTTTTCTCGATCGAGTCGACGGGCACCTTGCCGTTGCGAACACCCGGGCGCTGCAGTTGGCGAGCGTTTCGCTGGCCAGCCGCGATCCGCAAGGGGGACACATTGATCGCAACGAGAGCGGCGAGCCGACGGGCATTCTTCGGGATACGGCGCAGCACGCGGTGCGGGTGGTGGTGCCGGAGCCCACGCTCGAAAAGCGCCGGAAGGGAATCGAAGTTGCGTTGGCGGACCTGGCGGAGCACGGCATCACGTCAGCTCAGGATAATTCGCCCGAGTGGGAAAATTTTAAGATCTACGAAGAGCTCGAAAAAAACGGCAAGCTGACCGCGCGGATTTCGGAGTGGCTGCCGTTTGACGATTCGGTCGAGGATTTGACGAAGAAAAGAGAATCGCATCCGCAATCGGATTTGATGCTGCATACAGGAATGCTGAAGGGCTTCATGGATGGTTCGCTCGGCGGGCACACGGCGGCGCTGCTCGAACCTTACGCGGACGATCCGAAGACTTCCGGCTTGCCGAGATACGATGCAGCCAAGCTGAACGAAATGGCCAAGGAGCGCGCTCTGGCTGGGTTTCAGCTCGGGTTTCATGCCATTGGCGACCGAGGGGTACAGTTGGCTCTGGATGCGTTCTCCGAAGCCGAGAATGCGGCGCGCGAGCAAAAAGTGAAGGCGGCGAATGGCGGCGACGATTTTCGTTTTCGCATCGAACATGCGCAAGTCACGACGCCGGCGCAAATCGCGCGCTTTAAAGAATTGAAGGTGATCGCATCGATGCAGCCGAGTCACGTGCTTACTGACATGCGCTGGGCACAGGACCGGCTGGGGCCGAAGCGAGCTGCAACCTCTTACGCGTGGGCTTCGATGCTGAATAAAGGTGTGACTCTGGCTTTTGGGACGGATTATCCAGTGGAGCTGGTGACGCCGTTTCGCGGGCTGTATGCCGCGGTGACGCGCAAGAGCGAAGATGGCAAGCAGGAATATCATCCCGAGCAGCGGTTAACTATGGATCAGGCGATTGCCGCCTACACTACGGGTGGCGCCTTTGCTGAGTTCGAAGAGAAAGAAAAGGGAAAGATCGTGGCGGGGATGCTCGCCGATTTTGTGGTGCTGGATCGCGATGTGACGGCCGCGTCTCCTGAGAAGGTGCTGGCGACCAAGGTGCTTCGCACGGTGGTCGGTGGGAAAACGGTGTACGAAGCGAAGTGAGCTGTGAATCGGGGAAAACGAAACACGGCCAAACGCGTCTAACCTGCTGAAGACTTTCTGTTTGTAATCACTGAAAACCATGCCGCGTTCCATCCGGGCCTGAGTTCCGGCCTTGCAAACGGGTATAATTGAGCGTTCGTCATTTTTCGGAGGGAAGTTTGCATATGGATTCGCGGGCGATGTGGGTGCAGATGAAGTCCCGTCGATGGCTTTATTCGTTCAGCATTGCGGCAACGCTGGCGCTGGGCATTTTAATCGGCACTATAGTTTCATTCGGAGTGAAGGGCAAAGAGGGTCAGAAGGCTTCGGACGCCACGCCTCTGACGGTTCCTTCTCCCAAGCAACTTTCCAACGCATTCTCGCAAATCGCTAAGCAGCTCGGACCATGCGTTGTCAACATCAACACAGAATCGACCATCAAGAGCCCGCATAAGCGGCGTGGCGGGCAGGCTCCTGACGATGACGAAAACGGCGGTGGCAACGGCGGTATGGATGACTTTTTCAACCGGTTCTTCGGAGGACCGGGCGGCCAGGGTGGTCCGCTGGGCGGCGATGGCTCGATCCGTGAGCGGTCGCTGGGTTCGGGAGTGATCGTTGACCCCAAGGGTTATATCGTTACTAACCGGCACGTGGTGGAGAAGGCGGACAGGATTCGCGTGCGGTTGCAGGACGATCCGCCGGGCGTGCAGCATGACGCCAAGGTGGTTGGAGAAGATCAGGAAACTGATTTAGCAGTGATCAAGATCGATCTTGAAAGGCAAGTGCCGTCCGCGAAGCTGGGGAACTCAGACAGCATGGATGTGGGCGATTGGGTGCTGGCGATCGGCAGCCCATTCGGCCAGGTAGGCACCGTGACCGCGGGAATCGTATCGGCCAAAGGGCGCGATATTGTTCCCGGACGGCAATTTCAAACGTTTATTCAAACCGATGCGGCGATCAATCCCGGAAATTCGGGCGGGCCGCTGGTGAACATGGATGGAGAAGTAATCGGCATCAATACGGCGATCCTGAGCGAAACCAACGCTTACGCGGGAGTAGGATTTTCGCTGCCTTCGAACACCGTGGTGCAGGTTTACAACCAGTTGATTGGACCTGAGCACCGGGTGTCACGCGGGTCAATCGGAATCCAGTTTGACGCGGTCGAGAATCCAGCCATTGCACGGGTCTATGGTGCCGGCACAGGGGTCACGGTCGCGAGTGTGGTCGCAGGCAGCCCCGCTGACCAGGCTGGATTGAAGGTTGGTGACACGATCACAACCGTCGACGGCAAGAAGGTGACAAAAGGTTCTGAATTGGTAGCGGAAATTGCCGCGCGCAAGCCGGGGGCGAAAGTGGAGCTCGGCTTCCTGCGCAATGGCAAGCAGCAGGATACGTCCGTGACCATTGCGGATCGCGCCAAGCTGTTTGCGGCCCGCTTGAACGATGACGAAGGTGGTAGCGACGAAAGCACACCGAAGCACAACAAGTTCGGCTTAACGGTTCGCAAGCTGACGCCGGAGATGGCCGACCGGCTGGACATGCCCGCAGGCAAAGGCGTGATTGTGCAGGATGTGAAGACGGGATCGTTTGCCGAAGACATCAATTTGAACCGCGGCGACGTGATCTTGGAAGTGAACAAACAGCTGGTAAACAGCGAAGAGGATTTCGCCAAGGTGGAATCGAGCCTGAAGAGCGGCCAGGATGTGGTTTTTCTGGTGCGTCCGCGCGGTTCGACGCGGCAGGATGGCACCATCTTCGTGGCGGGAACACTTCCGTAACCTGGCCTGAACCCAACGGGAACTGGCATTGTCCCTTTTAGTAAGGGATGATTACAATGCGAGTTTCAGTTGGGTTTTGTTTTTGCGGGGACTGTCGATTGCGGGCTTTAGAGGGCCCTGGACGTTGGAACAAACGGGTTGGGCAAGTACTCGAAGCGGGATCTTGACGGCCAGTTGCGCTGCGGCGCTGCTGTGCGTCGGCATGTTTTCCGGGTCGGCGAAAGCGCAGGAAACAGCTGCGCCTGCCGCTTCTTCGCAGAAAACTGGCGGCGCAAAGACAGCCAGTACTAAGCAACAAACAAAGGCCACGGGCGCAAGTGGTTCGGCGGCTAAGACCACGAGTCCTCACAAATCTCACCCCGCATCGCATCCCGCGACAGGTCAGCATCCGAAATCGAACGCTGCCGTTGCGGCTCGCAATAGCAAAACCACCCGCGCGAGTTCGCGCAAGGCTGGTAAGAAGTCAGCGAAGGCAAAGGGTCAGCAGAAGATTGAGCCGGAACGGGCGCAGGCGATCCAGGAAGCTCTGATTCGCGAGCACTATTTGAGCGGCGACGCGGCCGGAACGTGGAATCAAGCCAGCGAAGACGCAATGCGGAAATATCAGGCGGATCATGGCTGGCAATCGAAGACGGTTCCTGACGCTCGTGCTCTGATCAGCCTGGGCCTGGGACCGAATCACGACCATCTGCTGAATCCGGAGAGCGCAATGACCACAGGGCCGGAGACATTGCATGCGGCCTCTGCAAGCGCTACGGCGAGCCCGGTTTCGCATAGCGCCGATCCAGGCGCAGCGATGAATACGAATCAAAGTTCCCCGATCCCTTCCCAGCTTGCTGCACCCCCAGCCGGAACTTCCGATCACGGTGTGACGGACCCGCAGCGATAAACCAGCAATTAGCAGTTGGCATCCAACCCACCCGCCTTACTCAGGACAGTGTTTGCCTAGTTTTGCGGTTCGCCTTGCTACGAAAACAATTCCGATTGGCTGACTGCCAGTTGCTAATTGCTGAGTCTTGTTTCTAAGCTCCAGGGGCCTTGCGATAACTCCCGATCACAGGCCGCGGAAAATACGGTAGTGGCTGCGAGTGGATGATTGCGGCAGGGTTCGATTCAACCAGAGCCTCCGCAACATCGGCGCCGCAAAGTTCGGCGGCGGCATCGCGGGCGGTTGAGAGCACAGGAATTCGCTTCTCGGTATCATGGGCATCGGTAGCCAAGACATGGACGGCATCGTGCTCGAGCAGCCAGTGCGCGGCGCGGCGGGTGCGGTCTCCCCAGAAGCCAGTGAGCGCTGATCCGGTGACCTGGATCACACAACCCTGCTCAGCCCACTCCACGACGCGCTGCAAGTTCTCGCGAAGAATCGGATTTCGTTCAGGGTGAGTGATGACAGCGGTGATGCCGCGGTCGCCGAGTTGCGTGAAGCAGTCGGTGGTTTGCTGCGGGACACTGTAGTTGCTCAGCTCGACCAGCATGTAGTGCGAGCCTTCGATGGCGTAGCGCGCGGGGTTGGCCAGCACATCCTGCAAATTATCGTACGAGAGATGGAAGTCGCAGCCCAGGCTGAGAGTGAGGGCATTGCCGACGAGTCCCTGCAAGTGGGTGATGAGCCCCTTAAGGTAGTCGCGGTCGTAGTGATAGCGATCGTTGGCGTGCGGGGTCGCGACCTGACGCGTGATACCGTCGGCGGCGGCCATCCGGCACATGGCGACGGAAATGTCCCAGGACTTGGAGCCGTCATCTACTTCCGGAAGAATGTGGGAATGAATGTCAACCACGATTGTAAAAACACAGAGACGCGACCCAGGTTGCGCCTTGGCTTGATTTAAGCAGATTCGCGCGGAAAGAGAAAGTGGAAGCGCTTTGTCGTCGAGGGTAAAGACAGTTTCTTGGGCGTTCACCAGATTGTTGGCACGGCCTTTGACTTGCGGATCTCTCGATCAGCCGTAATCAGGGGAAGATCTTCGATGAGCGCGGTTGCCCCAATGACGCGGTCCACGGGATCTTTGGGATAATTTACTGGTAGTGCGAATGCCTGCATTGCGATCTTCGAGGTAATAGGCAGAATAACAAAGCGGCGTTCCACTTCCGATAGAACCGTTTCTACATCCGGAAGCAAGTTGATTCGTCCGTGACTGGCGAGCCGGGCGATTTCAACAAATGTAATGTCGGCAACTGCCAATCCGCCGTCTTTATTGCGCGTATCACCGATGGCAGCCTGAGCTGCTTTTGATATCCGCTGGTAATCCTGCGCAAGCCAGATCACCACGTGCGTATCGAGCAGGATCAATAAAGATCGCCCCACTCTTCGGGGCTGAACGCAGGGGACACAATGTCGCCATTGATTTCGATTTTGCCTTTGCCCTTGAGGAACCCGAAGATATCGTCCTTCTCTTTCTCGACCGGGACAAGCTTGGCCACCGGCTTGCCGCGCTTGGTGATGATCACAGCTTGGCGCTTCGATTGGACTTCATCCATGACCTTGAGGCAATGAACCTTAAACGCTCCCGCCGCCATTGTTTTCATAAACGAACATCCTTTCGATCATGGTCATTATACCATGGTCATAATGACCACGAGCCAAGCCTTCTGGTGGATCTTCGGCCAAAAGGCTGGGGGCGATCGAAGAGAGGTGTCGCGAGGAATGGAGTTGGTGGGCGCTACGCATCCGTTCGCGCGGTTAACAAGCAATCTCGATTGCATACGGCGAGTCAGCGTATCTCGTAGAGATACGCGTCATCGACGTACATTCCACCGACCTGCGTATTTCCGAGTCGCGCTCCCTCCTTGGCTGCCGTCTTTCCAAACAAGGAGCGCAAGGCTTGATAAAGGGGTGTTCTAGGACTGATAAGTTCAACAAGCAACGATTGGCTTGCCCCGGGCACCACTCCACGAGTAAGGTTTCCTAGCTCTTCGTAAGCTTTCCTGCGACCAACTTCGTCAACTCGAGGTGTGGCCACTAATAAACGCCAGCCATTCTCAGAATCCAACAACCAGAACACTCCATGGGCTGGGAAAATCATATTCTGGCGCAATGCCTGCCAAAGTTCACGCCCGAAATCGATGTCCCAATTTGTTAGCGCGGCAACGTACGCCATTACCATCTTCCCCTGATCCACGGCATCACGCCAGAGACCGCTTCCGTGGCTCCGTCGTACAAGCCCATGGCTTCCTGCTCGTCAACAATATCGTAGCGCTTTTCATCGTCCCAATCCTGAACGGTCTTCCAATTCGCCCCTAGCTCAGGATCAAGAGCCATGTCCGCTTCCAAAGCAGCTAACAGCGCAGCGTCTAGTCCCATTAGCTTCTGCAGATTGTGTTGGTACATATCATTGACGAATTTCTTGTCGGGATAGTCGTGTTCCTTTACGGCCCGTGCCAGACAGGCCTTTAAAGCGCATTCGATGGCGAGGCCAGTCAAGTAATAAGCTCCCGTCCATTGATTGTTTGCAAGCAGAATACGCCCCTCCTCGAGCCTGCTCTCCGCTAGAGTTTGCAATATTCTTCGATTTAGACGTGCGATCTGCACGCCTCATTGTACGTTGGCTAATGGCCGTTGCCCGCATGCGATTTCAAACTGCGTCCCGATTTGGTACTGGGCATTACATCACTCACTACCGATTCCCGTACCGCTCACGAATAAACTCTCCAATCCCAGCATACGCACTCGCCAGCGTCTTTTCATCTGGCAAGAACACGATGCGGAAGTGCTGCGTGCCGGGCTTCTGTCCGAAGCCGGAGCCGTGGACGACCATGACGTGCTTTTGGCGGATGAGTTCTTTGACGAAGACTTCGTCGCTCTCGGGAATGTCGATGCGCGGGAAGGCGTAGAAGGCGCCGCGGGGGGCGACGCAGCTTACGCGTGGCGTGGACTCGCACCACTTCTGGGTGAGGTCGCGGCGGGAGCGCAATTTGCGCCGCACTTCGATGAGATGATCCTGCGGGCCTTCGAGCGCGGGCTTGATGGCGTACTGCTCGGGATGGTTGGCGCAGAGGCGCGCGCGTAGCAGGCGGTGAATGCCTTCGACATACGGCTTTACGGCAGCCGCGTCACCGGAGACGATGCCCCATCCGATGCGCCATCCGGGGACGAGATAATTTTTTGACATGCCGCCGAAGGTGATGCAGGGAACGTCGGGGGCGACGGCGGCGAAAGCCAAGTGCGGCGCGGCATCTTCGTTGGAGTCGGGCAAAATCAGCTTGTCGTAAATCTCGTCGGAGAAAACCACGAAATTGTGACGGCGCGCGATTTCGGCGATTTGCTCGAGCATCTGCTGCGAGCACAAAGATCCCGTCGGATTATTCGGATTGATCAACACGATACCGCGGGTGCGCGGGGTGAGCTTGCGTTCGATATCGGCGAGTTCGGGTTGCCAATCGTCGTCTTCGTTCAAATCATAGGCGTTGAGCGCGATACCCAGCTTGCAGAGAACGGCCGAGTAGAGCGGGTAATCGGGCTTGGGAGTAAGAATGTCTTCGCCGGGATTCACCAGCGCGCTGATGCAAACGTCGACCGCTTCGCTTGCGCCGGACGTAACGAAAACATCGCGAACCGTGGTGATGCCTTTGCGCACGGCCTCGCCGCGAATTGCGTCAAGTGCTTCAGGAATTCCGGGAGATGGCGCGTAGCCGTTCTTGCCGTCGCGCATGGCTTTGTAAACGGCTTCGATGATGTGCGGTGGCGTTTGGAAATCGAAGTTGAGCGGATCGCCGATGTTCAGCGGCAGGATCTTGTGGCCCAGCTGGATCACTTCGTCTGCCACGCACGCCAGGTCGCGAATGGCATAGCGAACGTTCTCGAGTCGTTTGGCAGCAGTGATTTCGCGGGCTTGAGTCGCAGGCACGAGGGGTTGCATTCCCACCGATTGTACAAGAGGCGTGGTTCCGAATCTCGACTGGATCCGAATCTCGAGTGGAAGGGAAACCGGGAAGACGAGTCTAGTGGTCGAAGAAGTTGAGGACGACCGGTTCTTCCGTCTGCGAGGGGGCCGGTGCATATTTCCAGTTCTTCACGGCCTTAACGGCATTCTCTACCAAAATGGGGTTGCCGCCGATCACCTGAATATTAGCAACCGATCCGTTGGGGAGCACTGTGGCCTTGAGGCGAACCAGTCCTTCAATGTGCAGATCCTTCAGGGTTTGCGGGTAGCCGGGCTTCACGGTGGAAATGACCTTTCGCCCGGGCTTTTCGGAGCTCTGCGCCAGCACGGAAGGGGCGAGGCTGAGAATTATTCCGAGCAGAAGCGCCAGGCTCGCAGCCAAGCTTTTGTCGAGAATATTGCTTTTGAATCGCGCGAAAGAACAAAAGTCGGGCAACGTAACACCCATGACGGCTTAAGCAGGATTGAACCCCAGATCATTAGAGGGTACGATCTCGAACATTTTGCGGCAAGATTACCAAGGTTTGCAGGGAAAAATCACTCGCAAATCGGCTGTCGTACAAGGAAGCGCGCAGCCGCCAATGAACACGAAAGTGGACACCTTTGAGCACTTATTAAGGCATTCTTAGCTTTATTTTAGTGACTAATAACCTTCTATAACTAAAGTCTAAGTTGCCGTTATTGAGTTAGTGCGTTGATAAGGCTCGCGCCATTCGGGCTCCCCCAGCCGGTTACCAGGTCGAAAGCAGTTACGGCTGTGTACTTGCCGTTGCTGCCGCTGGTGATGTCATGGAAGTCGGAGTCGTAACCCGATCCCAGGCCGATCTTGTAAATGGCTGGGTTGAGGAAGCCGAGTGTCGATCCTCCGCCAGAGAGGGATTGTTGGTTTGCCATCGCGATATAGCCGGCCCATTGCGGAGCGGCGTAGCTAGTGCCTCCGTTGCCGCCGCTGCAGGAGCCGTCGTAACAACTATATTGGTTGGTATTTGCTTCGGCGGCAACGTCCGGGATATTACGCAGCGTCTTCGATCCTTGATTGAGCTGGGTGATAACACCTTTCTGTTTCTGGTAGCCCGGAATCGGAACGCCGTTTTTGGAAGGCATACCGGCGCTGCCGTTCCAGCCGGTTTCCGACTTCCACGCGCCACCCGGACCGGTGGTTGTCAAGTCTGTTCCACCCACGGCCGTGATGTACGGATCGTCTGCTGGCCAGACCACGTCGCCGGGAGTACTCGATCCGTTGTCGCCGGTCGCGACGAATACGCTCTGGCCCTGAGCTGCCATCTGCTTGAAGATGGGGTCGAGGCTCGCCTCATCGTCGCTCCATCCCCAAGAGCAGCTGACCTGCTTGGAAGTATTGTCCACTGCCATCTGGTTGAAGATGGAAACGTCCTTGTTTCCCACGTAGACCACGACCTGGCTCAAGGCCGGGGCCATGGAAATTGCCATTTCGATATCCAATACCTGCTCGCTATCGTCACAAGAAGCCGGTGGGCAGGTCAGCCGCGCGCCATTCACCGACACGCCCTTCACCGGGACGTTGAGCGGCTGCTTCACTTTCTTGAAGAAATTTTGGACGTCGCTGATTTCATATCCTGCAAATTCGAAGAGGCCGACGGATTGTCCGGTGCCGTTGAGCGCGCCGGAACCATAGTAGGCCGCCCGCATATCGCTGCCGATGAACTGGCCGCCTGGGCCGGAGCCGGTGGTCTTGCCGACTTGCGCCTGAGTGCTGGCCTGCGAGGCACGGATGTTCTTCGCATGCGGCAGCGTGAAGTTGTCAAGGCCTGAGATGTGCAGCAACGGCACATCGAGATCGAGCGAGGGCTCGCGGTCGGGAGCGTAGAACGTGCGACTTTCGGTGGGATGCTGATAGAAGCCGAAGCTGATGTTGAAAGCCTTTTCGATGTTCGCCGCAGGGCCTTCGACATCGAGGACCAGGCGATTGGCAGGTGTGTCGATCACAACCAGACCGTTCGCTCGGGCGAATTGAAGAACCGCCGCGAAGTCAGATTCAGACGGGCCGAATCCGCTGGTAAACTCCTGCACGCTGAGGTAGTGATGGAAGCTGGGGCTTTGCAAATCGTAGAGCTCGTCGAGCAGGCTGTCGAGTTCGGCTTCATTGCGCAGAGGCAGGGAGATTGCCAGGCTGAGACGCTGCTCGCTCGGAAGATGGCCGACCAGCGGCGCGACGCCTGTGGAGACGGCTTCGGGAACATGGGTAGTCTGAATGCGCTGCTGAGCTTGGGCCATAGCTGCGAAGAAAAGAATGAACGCGCACAACACGGCGGCAAGCCGCGGTAAGACCACTGCTGAGATCCTCTGCATGTCGGTCGTCTCCCTACTGGGTTTGTACTTTACAACGCGATGGGGTGAGGGGACAAGAAGAGGATAGTCCCCACTCTGCTGCCAAAGTCGAGAAGGCTCTGCGGGTAGCAGCACTGAATCGACGCAGGATTCCAGCTGATCTGGTCAGAACCCCAAGTGTCGTTGCTGTAACAGGAGAACCAAGGTGCGCCTACAAAATCGCTTATTGTGTAGCTGGAGAGTGCCTTGTTGCATACTGCATTGCGTTACACTGAAACTACTTTGTTTGTGGGTAATTTAGATGAAGCTATTTGCGCTAAGCGATCTGCACTTAGGTTATGAAGATAACCGGCGGGTCATAGCGGAGATCGCGCCACATCCCGACGACTGGTTGATCCTGGCCGGGGATATTGGAGAAACTGCACTTCATCTTGAATTTGCGTTTAGCGTCTTAGCTCCTCGTTTCCGGCGCTTAGTGTGGGTTCCAGGCAATCATGAACTGTGGACGCTTCCCTCGAATCGCGATGAAGCCCGAGGGCAACACAAGTATGAGCTGTTGGTGGCCTTGTGCCGTTCTTACAACGTATTAACGCCGGAGGATCCTTATCCTGTTGTTACAGTTGCTGCGCAAAAAGTCCGCATCGCCCCTTTATTTCTGTTGTACGACTATAGCTTTTGCCCCAGCCATATCCCTCCCGAAAAAGCGGTGGGTTGGGCGTTAGAGGCGGGCACTTATTGTTCGGATGAGGAATTGCTGCATGCCGACCCCTACCGTGGGATTGCCGAGTGGTGCCATGCTCGGTGTGCTCTGACTGAGGCGCGATTGAAGAACTGCAATGACGGCTTGCCGCTTGTATTAGTGAACCACTTTCCCTTGAGGGAGGATCTGGTTCGGGTCGGAATTCCGCGGTTTTCTATCTGGTGCGGAACCAGGCTTAGTGAAGATTGGCATCTGCGTTTTAACGCGACCGTAGTCGTGTCCGGCCATCTTCACGTCCGTTCCACGATGCATCGGGACGGCACTCGC
>Ga0307476_10001656_pt1 | contig 13529 bp, 14 predicted proteins | sample atmos_gasesECM2C_2_FD_203314 | JGI IMG/M metagenome (GOLD analysis project Ga0307476, IMG submission 203314) | Hardwood forest soil microbial communities from Morgan-Monroe State Forest, Indiana, United States - atmos_gasesECM2C_05 | ecosystem: Environmental > Terrestrial > Soil > Temperate... | reverse complement strand
AAGCCGACGAGCAGAAAGGCAGCGGCCGAGCGCTCGCGCGATGCCGCCGGCGCGTAGCCGGCGAGGGCGGTGCCGGTGCCGGCGACGACCAGCACCGCGAGCAGCGCCTCGAGCTCGTTGCCGATCCCGTAGAAGCGGACGCCGAGGCCCGGATTCGGTCCCAACAGCGAGAGCGAGGTCAGCGGCGAGCCGGCGATCACGTCGACGGCGTAGGCGAGCACGGTCAGGCCGGCGGCCACCGCCAGCGCCCGGTAGTCGCGCAGCAGCACCAGCGTCAGCGCTCCCAGGGCCGGCGCTCCGAGCAGGATCAGCAGCACTTCGGCCCCCTCGCTCGGTTCGAGCGCGGCGCCGAGCAGCATCAGCAGCGGCATGTAGACGATTGCGAGGCCGGTGAGGCGCACCGCCGGCCGGGCGAGACGCCCGCGGCCCGCGGCAACCGCCAGCGCCAGCAGCCCGAGCCACGCCAGCAGGCTCCAGCCGATCACCGGCCCGCGGCGGTGGCCGATCACGCCCATCCGCGCCCCGAGCGATTCGATCGCCGCCGGGTCGACCGACCCCTCGGCGCGGATCGCCTCTCCCGACATTTCAGACGGAACGTCGACCCCGAAGTGGTCGAGGATCGTCGGCGCGACGTCGGTCGAGAGCACATAGCCGTCGGTGCGGGTGCTGTCCGAGATGAGATCGCCGTCGAAGCCGCGGCCGGCGATCCCGATCGGCAGCGGATCGTCGTCGCGGCCGGTCGGGCGGGCGATCGCGATCAGGAGGTCGTCGGGTCGCAGCCTTCGGACAGCGGCACGCGCGGCTGCCAGGGAGCCAGGATTGACCCAGAAGGCGCCATTCACGGCTGGCCCGATCCCGACCCCCGACGCTTCGCCGAAGGCACACGACCAAGGGCCTTCCGAGAACACGAAGACGCCGCTCTTGCGCAGGCTCGCGAAGAGCAGCAGCGGAACGATCTCCGCCGGCGCCGATTCCGCCCTCTTCGTCACCTCTTCCTGCCAAGGTTCGCATTCGCGAGTCAACGGAGGCAGCGATTCGTCGTAGAGCGAGTCGAAGACGCGGTTGCCCTGGGAGATGTCGAGGTAGGTCTGCTGCGCCGGAACAGCTCCGAGGCCGGGACTCATCAGGCCCGGCGAGAAGCCGCCCTCGGCCAGCTCTGCGACCGTCGTCCCGGGCGGCAGCCAGAGCAGCGTTACCCGTGCCGGCTCACGGCTCGCCGCTGCGGCCTCGCCACCGAATCCCGGCGGGATTCCACCCAGGGCCACGAGCAGCGCGAGCGCTATCGTGGCCCCGATGGCTGACCGCACTTTCGCCAAGTTCAGCTTCTTCAAGATCGATCCCGCCTGGCGCCGACGCGACGCCGAGCTGCGCGCCGCCGACAAGCAGGAGTTCCTCGCCGCCTGTGAGGACTTCGCCGTCGACCGGTCGCTGCGCGCCTACTCAACCATAGGAACGCGGGGCGACGTCGACCTGGTCCTGCTCAGCCAGAGCCCGAACCTCCCCGACATCCACACCTTCCATGTCGTCCTCGGCCAGAGCGGCCTCGCCAAGTGGAGCGAGACGCCGTACTCGTTCCTCTCGATGACGAAACCCTCGCCCTACTCCGAGGAGCAGGCGCGACCGGAGATCTGCACCTCCGAGCGCAAGTACCTCTTCCTCTACCCGATGGTCAAGCAGCGGCGCTGGTACGGGCTGCCGCCGGAGGAGCGCGGCCGGATCATGAAAAGCCACATCGAGGTCGGCCGCCGCTACCCGGAGATCACGATCAACACGACCTACTCATACGGTATCGACGACCAGGAGTTCGTCGTCTGCTTCGAGGGCGACGACCCCGGCATGTTCCTCGACCTCGTCAACGAGCTGCGGCCGACCGAGTCGAGCGAGTACACCGAGCTCGAGACGCCGATCTTCACCTGCGTCGCGATGTCGGTCGGCAAGGCCCTCGACGCGCTCGACGGGGCCCCGAGCGCCGTGCCCGCCGGCTCGCCAGCCCTGGGCTGAGTCCCGACTTTCCCTATCCTTTCGCGCTCGCCAGACCCGCTAGCAGGGGGAGACGCAATGACCCAGATCGGTAGCCAAGAGAACCCACTTCGAGTCGCCATCGTCGGCGCCGGACCCTCCGGCTTCTACGCTGCCGAGCACATCCTCAAGGGCGAGGACCTGCACGCCCAGGTCGACCTCTTCGACCGCCTCCCCACCCCCTTCGGCCTGGTCCGCGGCGGCGTCGCCCCCGACCACCCGAAGATCAAGTCGGTGACCCGGGTCTACGAAAAAACCGCCGCTCGCGAGGGCTTCCGCTTCTTCGGCAACGTCAAGATCGGCCACGACATCGAGGTCGAGGACCTCGAGCGGCTCTACCACGCGATCGTCTTCACGGTCGGCTGCGAGACCGACCGGACGCTGGGGATCCCCGGCGAGGACCTGCCCGGTTCCGCCGCCGCCACCGCCTTCGTCGGCTGGTACAACGCCCACCCCGACTACGCCGACCACGACTTCGACCTCTCCAGCGAGCGGGCGGTCGTGATCGGCAACGGCAACGTGGCGATGGACGTCGCCCGGATGCTGGCGCTGACCGACCACGAGCTGCGACAGACCGACACCGCCGACCACGCGATCGAGCTGCTCGACAAGAAGCAGATCCGCGAGATCGTCGTCCTCGGCCGCCGCGGCCCCGTCCAGGCCGCCTTCACCAACCCCGAGATCAAGGAGCTCGGGGAGATGGAGGACGCCGACGTCATCGTCGACCCCGCCGCGATGGAGCTCGACCCGGCCAGCACCGCCTTCCTTGAGTCCGACGAGGTGGACAAGACGACGCGGGTCAACGTCGAGACCCTGAAGGAGTTCTCCGAGCGCACCCCAGAGGGCAAGAAGCAGCGGATCGTGCTCCGCTTCCTCGCCTCGCCGGTCGAGATCCTCGGCGACGGCAAGGTCGAAAAGATCGTGATCGGCCGCAACGAGCTGGTCGAGGAAGGCGGCACCCTGCGAGCCAAGGACACCGGCGAGCGCGAAGAGCTCGAGTGCGGCCTGATCCTGCGCTCGGTCGGCTACACCGGGATCCCGATCGAGGGCGTCCCCTTCGACGAGAAGCGCGGCCTGATCCTCAACGAGGGCGGCCGCATCCTCGACTCCCACGACGGCGGCCACAAGGTCGGCCACTACACCGCCGGCTGGATCAAGCGCGGGCCCTCGGGAGTGATCGGGACCAACAAGAAAGACGCGCTGGAGACGATCCAGCACCTGCTGGCCGACGTCGAGTCGCAGACCCTGCTCGGCCCGGAGAACCCGGCGCCGGGTGCGGTCGAGGAGCTGCTTTCCGAGCGCGGCGTCCGCTTCGTCAGCTTCGAGGACTGGCAGGCGATCGACCAGGCCGAGGTCGGCCGCGGCGAGCCGCACGGGCGGCCGCGGGTCAAGTTCGTCCGGGTCGAGGAGATGCTCGGCACGCTCGGCGAGAAGGTCGGTTGAGGAGCCGATGGGCGTCGACCTAGGTGAGCTGCAGGCGATGATCGAGGCGGCCCTGCCGGGCGCTTCGGTCGAGGTCTCCGACGAAGACGGCGGCGGCCAGCACCTGCGCGCGGTCGTCGCCGCCCCCCAGTTCGACGGCCTCTCGCGGATCGACCAGCACCGGCTGGTCAAGGCTGCGGTCAAAGCGCGCTTCGACGACGGCACGATCCACGCGCTGTCGGTGAAGACCAGCACTGCCGGCTAGCGGCGACGCTCTCGCAGACAAGAAGTTACACTTCCGTGCGCCACGCGTGCGGCCTTGATCCCTACCCTGAGGAGCATGGAGAAAGTGCGATCGACCTGGACCGACTCACGTCTCGATGACTTCAAGGCTCAAGTCGGCGCCCGTTTCGACGAGCTGGGCGGTCGGATCGACCACCAGAGCGAACGGATCGATGCACTGCAGCATACGATCCTGGTCGTCGGCGGCGGTCTCTTCGCCGCCTTCGTCGCCCTCCTCGCCGCGATCATCGGCTTGATCGCGACCCAGCTCTGACAGCCGGGGGGCGCGGCTAGCTAGTCTTTGCGCCATGGCCGACCCAGAGCTGAAGTCCAAAGTTGAAGAGCTGATCTCCGCCAACCCGGTGCTGCTGTTCATGAAAGGCACGCCGGACATGCCCCGCTGCGGCTTCTCGATGCGCGTGGTCCAGACGCTGGACGCGCTCGACGCCGAGTACGGCGCGATCGACGTGCTGCCGGCGCTGCAGCCGCTGCGCGAAGTCACGACCGAGATCGCCGACTGGCAGACCTTCCCCCAGCTCTACGTCAACGGCGAGCTGGTCGGCGGCGCCGACATCGTCGAGGAGATGTACGAGTCCGGCGAGCTGGCCGAACTGCTCGGCGTCGAGCAGCCCGCCGCTGCCGCGGCCGCTCCAGCGCAGGACCTTCCGGCGCAGTCGCCGCCGCTGCAGATCGAATAGAAACCCTTTTTTCAGCTGCCGATCAGGCGGCCAATGACCGGAAGCACGCGCGGATTGATTTCGAATCCGGCAGCTTCACTCGGGTTCTCGGAAAGAGGGTCGTAGACCGCCTTAATCAGGTCGACGGCTTCGGCGGCAATCAGTTCTTCCTCCTGAAGAGCCCGGGTGATCCTAGCCACCGGCTTGGTGAAACCCTTGAGCTGACGATCCTCGTCGTAATCCGCGATCTCGTACACGGTCTCTCGATCGATGAATCCGCCGTCGTGAAGGGCATGGTCGATCACGGCCGCCTGCACCGCACCCTCCTCGTACAAGCGCTCGAGGAGTTCCTCGAGCGCCGTCGCGTTCCAGCCACCTCCCGGCAGACCGGCGGCTTCCCGATCGGACAGGAGACGATCCACCCGATCGGCATCTTGGACGGAATCATCCTGAACGGTGACCTCGAGGATCTCGCGCGCGAGCTCGAGGAGCTGTGGCGGCCTCAGCATGAAGAGCCGTGAGCCCGCCCGACTCCGGAGCTCATCAACCAGCTCCAGCCGCGGGCCCCGCAGTTCTCCTGCCTCCCGCCGCCACCAATCTTCCTTCACATCCGCGGTCACGAAGATGACGTCGCTACCTCGCCGCTCCGCCTCGACCAAGACCTGCTCCCAGACCAGATAGTCGCCGGCCGCTGCCTCCCCTTCCTTGTCCCTGTCGAGATACCCGGGAGGCTCCCGATCGCCAACGCGCCGCATTCCCTCGGTGAGGGCGGCGGCATGAGCGTCCTCACCGAGCGCATCGCCGACCTTGCCGGCAAGATGGGTATCGAGTTTCGCCAAGACGGCGTCCTTGTCCGTGTCGCGTGCCAATTCGATTGCCGACTCGTCGTTGAACTGGTCGACCTCCTCAATGACGGCATCAAATGCCTGCGTCATCTCTCCCTCCAGATGGGTTCTGCGCTCCGTGGGAAGAGAAACCCGATTCGCCCATGCCCTGAATGCCGAGATTGCCTTCTCGCGCTGATCCGACATCTCAGTCTGAGCCCGCTGGGCGTCGCGGGGGTCTCGCAGCACGCTGTCGCGGTTGCGCCAGAACTCGAGAAGGACTTGGTGTGGCACCCAAAGACGCTCGCCCAATCGCTCGAGGACGGAGAAAAGATCGTCCCGTGCCCGATCGGTGTACCGGTACAGGTTCAGCAGGACGTTTGCATCGGGAACGACCATCCCTGCCCCGAACACGTTCCGATAGTCATCCAAAGTCGGGGTTCGATACCCCTCAAACCCGTCGAAGATCCCGTTCATCCCCTACTTTCCCTGAGCGCCTCATTCGGCAGCTGCCGAATGCTTCTCGCGCAAGCATCCCATACCTCTGCTGAGGCCCCTATCGAGAACCGATTGTGACCTGCAAGCTAGACGGCGGCAGCTGATGCGGCGGAATCCTCTTTGACCTGAAAAGAGGAACCGCAGCCGCAGGCGGCGACGACGTTCGGGTTGTTGACCTGGAACCCGGCGCCTTGGAGCCCTTCGATGTAGTCGACCTCCGAGCCGAAGACGAACTGCATGCTGACCTTGTCGACGACGACGGCGACGCCGTCGATCTCGAACACGTTGTCGTCATCCTTTGGCTGGTCGAAAGCGAGCGCGTACTGGAAGCCGGAGCAGCCACCGCCGCGGACGGCGACGCGAAGGGCCTGGTCAGTCCCCTCGGCCTGGCCCCCGAGCAGCTCGCCGATCTTCTCGGCGGCCTTGTCGGTGAGGGTGATCGCTGCGGTCGGCGTGTCAGTCACTTCACAAAGTGTAGCGAGCGCCGGGGGCGAGCCAGCGTTGGAGGCGGTCTGAGAGAATCGCCGCGGTGAACGCGAGCGCTCAGACCGCAGTCGTCTGCGACAGCACCTGCTACCTCCCCGCCCCGCTGGTCGAGGAACGGGGCATCGAGGTGATCAGCCTCTACGTCTCCGTCGACGGCCAGCAGGAAAAGGAGACCGAGATCGCCGACTACGGCGCTTTCTTCGAGCGCCTGCGCGCGTCCCAGAGCGGCGCGACCACCTCTCAGCCCTCGATCGGGGACTTCACCTCCGTCTACGAGCCGCTGCTCGCAGCGGGCAAGGAGATCGTCTCGATCCACATCTCTTCCGGTATCTCCGGCACCTTCGAGGCCGCCAACCAGGCCCGCGACCGCCTGGTCGAGGAGGGCAAAGGCGGTGAGCGGATCCGGGTGATGGACTCGCGCTCGGCCGCCGGCGGCATGGGTCTCTGCGCGCTCGGTGCCTCGTCCGCTGCCGCTGCGGGGGCTGACGGTGAGGCGGTGCTCGCCCGGGCAGAGGAGGTTCGCACGGCGCTGAAGATGTGGTTCGCGATCGACACCCTCGAGTACCTGCGGCGCGGCGGCCGGATCGGCGGTGCCCGCGCCTGGATCGGCAGCGCCCTGAAGATCAAGCCGATCCTCACCCTCGAAGAGGAGATCACCCCGGTCGAGCGGGTCCGCACCCGCGCCCGCTCGCTCGAGCGGCTGCGCGACTACGCCCGCCAGCGCCACGAGTCGGGCGCCGATGGCTGGGTCGTCCAGCACATCCAGGACGACGAGACGGCGTCGGCGCTGGCCGACGACTGCCGCGAGATCTTCGGCTGCGAGCCCGTCTTCACCTCGGAAATCGGCGCCGTCCTCGGCGCCCACGTCGGCCCCGGCCTGCTCGGCGTCGGCAGCGTGCCGACCGAGCTTGTCGCGATGCCCTGAGGAGGGCCTAGCCGCGCCGGCGACGCAGCATGGCGCGAACGCCGATCACGAACCCGATCGCGGCGGCGCCGATGATGATCTGCTGTTTGTGGTCCTCGACCTGGCGGCGCCAATCGGTGATTTCGGTGACGCGGCCGCGCAGCGCTTCGACCGAGGTGCCGAGCTGCTGGCGCTGAACGTCGATGTCGCGACGGATCTGCTCGGACGAGCGGCCGGGCATCCCGGTCGAGGGGGTTGGCTGTTTCGGATCGGCGCTCATTTCGCCTCCTCCTCTTTGGTCGGAGTCGCCGCCGGGGCGGGTCCCGGTGCCGGGGCCGGCGGCGCTGGCTCCTTGGTCAGCATCTCCTTCGTCAGCTTCGCCTCTTCGATCGCCTGTTCCGGCACCGGCGGCGAGCCGGCCTTGACCGCTTTGTAGGCGACGAGCCCGGCGAGGGCGGCGATCAGCAGGAAGGCCGCGGACTCGACCAGGAAGCCGGCCCAGGCGGTGCCGTCGAAGACCTCTTCGGCTAGCAGCCAGGCGATTCCCTCCATTGCCAGGATCAGGGCGAGGAAGGCGAAGACGCCGGCGGCGACGCCGACCGCGGTGCCGCGCAGCAGCTTGGTGACTTTCTCGGTGACCTCGGTCTTGGCGAGCTCGATCTCCTCGCGGATCAGGGTCGAGGCGCGTTCGGTGACGTCGAAGACGAGCTCGCCGACAGGGCGCTTGCCGGGCTCGACCGGCGGCGGCACGGGCGGCGGCGTCTGGGGCGGCGTCGGCGGCGTGTTGCTCGGCTCGGGCATCGGCAGCTCCTCAGTCCGGAGGGTCTTCGTCGAAGAGACGGCGATAGAGGATCGCCGAGACGCGAGCGGCGGCAATGCTGGCGAGCGCTCCGGTTGCCGCGAGCAACCCGCTCCAGATCAATCTGCGGACGATCTCGTTATCCACGCGGCCCGACCATACCTACCTGGGCTCGAGACCGTCGCAAATCGTCGTCACCAGCAGGTCCTTTGCACTGTCGAAGCTTGCGTCGGAGGCCGGGATCACGTCGAAAATCCAGCCCGAGAGCAGCTGCTCGATCGCGCCGTAGAAGGACATCGAGGCGAACAGCGGCTCGACGTCGGCGCGGAACTCGCCCGCCTCCTGGCCGTCGGCGACGATCTTCGCGATCGACTCATACGCGCGCCGGATCTCCGCCAGGTGGGTCTGGCCGAAGGAGTTGGCGGCGCGGGTGACCTCGACGATGATCACCTTCATCAGCTCCGGGTCGTGGCGATAGGAGTCGAAGATGAAGGTCGCGACCGCGCCGAGCTTCTCGCGCGGGCCGGCGTCGGCCTTGTCGGCCTCCTCGATCGCCGCCAGCAGCAGCGACCAGCGCTCGCCGAAGAGCTCGTTGAGGACCTCCTCCTTGGAGCTGAAGTAGTGGTAGACGAGGCCGTAGGCGACGCCGGCCTCGTCGGCGATGTCGGAGACCCGGGTCGCGTGAAAGCCCTGGCGGGCGAAGACCCGAACCGCGGCGTCGAGGATCTGCCGCCGCTTGTCGACGGCGGGCGACTTCGAGGCCGCCATCAGGCGCGAGCCTCCGTCAGTTGCGGCCAGGTGTAGGCCTGCGGCCGGCGATTGGCCAGCGACGGCAGCGAATCCCGCACCCGCTCCTGCTCGCCGAAGTCGAGGTCGGCGGCGACGAAGCACTCCTCGTCAGCAGCAACGGCCAGCACCGTTCCCCAGGGGTCGACGATCGCCGAGTGGCCGAACGAGTCGTAGTGGGGCGGCGCGCTGCCGACCTGGTTTGGAGCGACGAGGAAGACCTGGTCCTCGATTGCCCGCGCCCGCAGCAGCACCTCCCAGTGGTCGCGGCCGGTGACGGCAGTGAATGCGGACGGCAAGGCGACGACGCGGGCCCCGCGCAGGGCGAGGATCCGGAACAGCTCCGGGAAGCGCAGGTCGTAACAGATGCTGAGACCGAGCTCGACCTCGCCAATCGGGGCGGTGACGACCTCCGAACCCGGCTGCTCATGCTCGGACTCGCGGTAGGAGACGCCGCCGGCGTCGACGTCGAACATGTGGATCTTGCGATAGACGGCGAGGTCGTCGCCGTCGGGGCCGATCAGGACCGAGGTGTTCGAGGCCTTGCCCTCACCGCGCTCGGAGATGCTGCCGGCGAGCAGGTGGACGCCCAACTCGCGCGCCCAGCCGCGGGCCGCGGTCAGGCTCTGCCCGTCGAGCGTCTCGGCGCCGGAGAGGAGCTCCTCGCCGCCGGCCAACAGGTTCCACTTCTCGGGCAGGGCGACGAAGCCCGCACCGTCGGCGGAGGCGGCGCGCACCAGCCGCTCGGCCGTGGCCAGGTTCCGCGCCTTGTCGGCCGTAGAATTGAGTTGAACCGCCGCTGCTCGCAAACCTCTAACCCCATTGATTGACCAGTCAATCAGGGAGTATAGATCCGCTCTGAGCGGGGTGGATCGGCCCGGACGGCCTAGAGATTCATCATGCGGGCGACGATGCGGTCGAAGACCGGCGTCGGGATCAGCGGTTTGAGGCGCGCCTGGACCTTGGCGTCGATGCCGACCAGGTAGCGGCTGCGAGGGCGGTCGGCGGTCAGGGCATGCTCGATCACCCGCGCCACCTTCTCGGGTGGGATCCCGCGTTCGGCGGTCTGTTTGACGACCTTGCGGTAGCTCTCGATCACCCGCCCGTAGAGCGCTTCGCGCTGCGGCGAGCGGGCGCCGACCTCGTCGGCGGTGCGTTCGCCCGTATCCCAGATCGGGGTGTCGATCGAACCGGGCTCGACGATCGAGACCCGGATCCCCCACGGACGCAACTCCTGGCGGAAGACGTCCCCCACCGCCTCGATCCCGAACTTGGCGGCGTGGTAGGCGCCGGTCAGAGGAAAGGCAATGCGGCCGCCGATCGAGCTGATGAAGACGACGCGCCCGCCACCGCGCCGGATCGAGCCGAGCACGGCCTGGGTGACGGCGACCTGGCCGGTCAGGTTGATCTCCACCTGGCGGCGGAAGTCCTCGATCGGAATCGTCTCGAGCGGACTCGGTATCGCGATGCCGGCATTGTTGACGACGCCGTCGAGCCCGTCGGCCTCGGCCTCGATCAGCGCCGCGGCGGCGGCGATCTGGTCGGCGTCGGTGACGTCGAGGTAGAGCGGCGAGAGGTTGGTCGAGCCGGCCTGGACCAGCGATTCGGCGTCCTCCTGGCGCCGCACGCCGGCGAAGACGCGCCAGCCGGCGGCGGCGAGGCGGAGCGCGGTCGCCCTGCCGATGCCGGTCGAAGCGCCGGTGACGAGAACGGATCGCATCCGACCAGAATACGGCCGCCCTGGCTGGCGAGCCAGAACACGGCGTAACCTTGTCCTGTTCGTGACCGAGCTACGCAACGACGACGGTGAGCGCAAGCAGGTGACGGTCCTGTTCGCGGACGTCAGCGGCTCGATGGACCTCGCCGAGCAGCAGGACCCGGAGGAGTGGCGCAAGATCATGCAGCGCTTCTTCTCGATGCTGGCCGACGCGGTCGCCCGCTTCGAGGGGACCGTCGACAAATTCACCGGCGACGGGATCATGGCGATCTTCGGCGCCCCGGTCGCCCACGAGGACCACGCGCGGCGCGCCTGCTACGCGGCGCTGCAGATGCTCGACGACGTCGCCGAGTACGCGGCCGAGCTGCGACGCGGTCCCGGCCTCAACTTCTCGACCCGGATCGGGATCAACTCCGGCGAGGTGATCGCCGGCGCGATCAGCCCCGGCGCCGGCGGCGCCTACACCGCGATCGGCCACACGGTCGGCCTGGCGCAGCGGATGGAGGCACTGGCCGAGCCCGGCAGGGCCTACCTGACGGAGCACGCGGCGGCGCTGGCGACCGGCTTTCTCGACCTCGACGATCTCGGCGAGTTCGAGATCAAGGGAGCCAGCAAGCCGGTTCGGGTCTTCGAGCTGGCCGGCGTTGGCGCCGCCCGCTCCCGTCTCGACCTCGCCCGTGAGCGCGGCTTCTCCCGCTTCGTCGGCCGCACCGCTGAGATGGAGGCGCTGGAAGCGGCGCTGGCGGAGGCGAAGAGCGGCGCCGGCGGCGCAGTCGGGCTGGTTGCCGACCCCGGCGTCGGCAAGAGCCGGCTCAGCCACGAGTTCGTCCAGCACTGCCGCGTTGAGGGCGTCGAGGTGTTCGAGGCGCAGGCGCAGGCGCACGGGCAGGGGATCCCGTTCATGCCGGTGCTGCAGATGCTGCGCTCCTTCTTCGGGATCGGCGAGAGTGAGCCAGAACAGCTGGCCCGCGAGAAGATCGCCGGCCGGGCACTGCTGCTCGACGCCAGCTTCGGCGACGACCTGCCGCTGATGTTCGACTTCCTCGGCGTCCCCGACCCCGACCGGCCGGTGCCGCAGATGAGCGCCGAGGCACGCCAGCGGGCGCTGGGCGGGATCGTCTGCCGGCTCGTCAACGCCCCCAGCCGGCGCAAGACCCTGGTCCTCGTGCTCGAGGACCTGCACTGGGTCGACGAGGCGAGCAACGCGATGCTTGGCGGCCTGATCGAGTCGATCGAAGGGACGAACACGCTGGCGGTCGTCAACTACCGGCCCGAGTACGAACCGCCCTGGGCGGCGGCGACGCACTACCGGGCGATCGAGCTGTCGCCGCTTGAGCGCGCCGACACCGCCGAGCTCCTGACCGACCTCGCCGGCACCGACCCTTCGCTCGACGGGCTCGACGAGCCGATCCACGAGCGCACCCAGGGCAACCCCTTCTTCATCGAGGAGATCGTCCGCGAGCTGGCGGAGTGCGGTCATCTCGCAGGTGAGCGGGGCGCCTACCGGCTGGTGGCGCCGATCGAGGGTGCCGGCGTGCCGGTCACGGTGCAGGCGATCCTCGCCGCCCGCATCGACCGCCTCGACCCGAGCTCCAAGGAGCTGCTGCAAGTCGCCTCGGTCGTCGGCAAGGAGGTCAGCACCCGGGCGCTGGGGCTGACCGCCGGGCTCGAACCTGGCCAGATCGACCGCGCCCTCTGCGACCTGATCGAGGCCGGCTTCCTCTATGACGCGGAGATCTACCCGCAGCGGGTGCTCGCCTTCCGCCATCCGCTCACGCGCGAGGTCGCCTACGGCACGCAGCTGGCGGAGCACCGGCGCCAGACCCACGCCGCCGCAGCGCGGGCGACGATCGAGCTCGAGGGCAGTCGCCATGACGAGCTCGCCGGCCTGATCGGCCACCACCTCGCCGAAGGCGGCGAGACGCTGGAGGCGGCGCGATGGTTCGCCCGCGCGGCCCACTGGGCCGGCCACAGCCAGCCGCGCGACGCGCTCCGCCTCTGGCGGCGGGTCACCGAGCTGACCACGGAGCTCGACGAGAACGAGGAGACGATCGCGCTGGCCCTGCTCTCGCGGATGCTGCAGCTGGAATACGCCTGGCGCCTGGGGATGGACCGGACCGAAGCCGACACCCTGGCGGCGGAAGCGGTCGCGATCGCCGAGCGCCACGGCGACGCCTCTTCGCTGGCGCTGCTGAAGCTGCTGATCGGCGCCCGCCCGGGAGTCGCCGAGCGTTCGAGTGAATGGGTCAATGCCGCGACGGAAGCGACCGAGCTGGCCGACGGCGCCGGCGACCCGGCGCTGCGGGTCGCCGTCCGCAGCGCCGCGGTCTACGCGCACATGTGCGCCGGCGACCTCGATGGGGTCGAAGCGGCGGTCGACGAGTTGATCGAGCTGACCGGGGACGATCCGGCCCTGGGCGCGGGGATCGTCGTCGGTTGCCCACTTGCTTGGGGACCGATGGCGAAGGCGATGGCGCTGCGCGAGCGCGACCAGGTCGAGGAGGCGGAGGCGTTGCTCGACCAGGCGCTGCGGATGGCGACCGAGCGCGAAGACCCCGAGACCGAGAGCTGGGCGCTGGGGACGAAGAGCCTGCTGCTGGCCGACCGCGGCGACGTCGAGGGGGCGCTGGCGCTGACCCGGCGCAACCGCGAACTGACCGAGCGCCTCGGCGACGTCTTCTCGCGCAGCACGGCGCTGACCGCGACCGCCTACGTCCAGCTGATCGCCGGCGAAAACGAGGAGGCGCTGGGGACGGTCCAGCTCTCCGATCGCCTCTACCGCAAGGCGATGGGGGTCGGCGGCGAGGCCGAGGCCTGGCGTTCGACCCTGCGGGCGCGGGCCGTGCACCCCCCCGGCCCGCCCGCGGCGGGGCGGGGGGGGGTCGTGGGGGGGGGGGGGCCCGCCCCACGCCCCGAAAATGGGTGGCAGATACCACCCGCCCTGCACCTACTTGCCCAGGCCCGCGCCGCCTGCGGCCGCGACGGCGTCGAGGAGGCGCTCGCCGAAGCCGCCAAGTACGCCACCGCCCGCGGCCACACGATGACCCTGCGCCGGGTCGAAGCCGACCAGCAGGCGCTGACGGCGACCTAGCGTGGCAGTCATTTCACCCGCATA